>Ga0335072_10011825_pt1 | contig 12489 bp, 9 predicted proteins | sample Lox_Sample_21_FD_206725 | JGI IMG/M metagenome (GOLD analysis project Ga0335072, IMG submission 206725) | Soil microbial communities from Loxahatchee National Wildlife Refuge, Florida, United States - Lox_Sample_2.1 | ecosystem: Environmental > Terrestrial > Soil > Wetlands | place: USA: Florida...
TAAGCACCGCCTGGTCATCGCTGCCGGCATCGTCGCCGCCCTCATCGTGTCCGTGGTAAGCGCCGCGCTAGCCGGCGCCTTCAGCAGCGCCACGCCTGCGGCCGCCGCTAGCGAGCCAAGCGGCCACGCGGTGGCGACGCGTGGCGGAGCGGCCGCGGCACCGCAGCGGGCGAAGCCCACGCCCGGCGGTACTCCAGCCGTCAAGCCGGCCACTGGCGCTGGCCTCACCTCATGCACGTCAGTCGCGCATATCGGTGACTCCACTTCCGTCGGCATGGTGTCGCCTGCGTCGCTTCCCAGCCGCTCGCAGCGGCTCCGCGCTCAGTATCGCGACGTCGGCGTGCGGCACGCCTTGATCGATGCATCTGGCGGCCGCTCCATCGTCGAGGAGATGCCCGGCCAGCTCAACGGCTACCGGGTAGCCACGGACTGGTTCTCGCAGGGATTTCGTGGCTGCTGGGTCTTCGCGCTTGGTACTAACGACACGGCAAATGTCGCGGTGGGCTCGAACGTAGGCCTGGCCGCCCGGATCCAGGAAATGATGTCTGCCGCACACGGCGAGCCGGTCATGTGGGTCAATACGCAGACCGACCTGACCAGCGGCCCGTGGTCCGAAGCCAACATGCAGTTGTGGAACAACGCCCTCGTCGCCGCCTGCAAGTCGTATCCGAACATGCGGATCTTCAACTGGGCCGCGATGGTGCGACCGGAGTGGCATCTCGACGACGGAATTCACTACACGTCACAGGGCTACGCGATCCGCGCGCACGCCATTGCCAGGGCGCTTGCCAGGGCATTCCCGGCCGACGGCCACAGCAGCCAGTGCGTAGTGAATTAGCCGCTCGCAGTCCTAAGTTGGGGCACTACTCGTCCATTCCTGCCCCATAGCCGCACCGCGTTCGTGGTGCTCCATTCATTACATCATTTGTCGATCTCGATACGTAATCAAGAAACTACTTTGGGTAGTTCCCCCGGCACTTGGGTGTCGAGGCAGGGGGGAACATGCCGAAGCCAGTTGGCTCGGATCAGCGTTACATGCCGGGTCTTGACGGACTTCGCGCTATCGCGGTGCTCGCTGTCATCATTTTCCATGAGCAGTTCAGCTGGGCGCCGGGCGGCCTGCTCGGCGTCGGCGTGTTCTTTACCCTCAGCGGCTACCTCATCACCGACTTGCTGCTGAGCGGCTGGCTGGCGACCGGCCGGGCGCACCTGGCTAACTTCTGGCTCCGGCGCGCGCGGCGGCTGCTGCCCGCGCTGTTCGTGATGCTGGCCGTGGTGACGGCCTGGGTGACGCTGCTCGACCGGGCGCGGCTGTCTAGCCTGCGCGGCCCGGTGGCGGCGGCAGCGACCTACTCGAGCAACTGGTACCTGATCATCCAGGGTCAGTCGTATTTCTCCAGGTTCGCACCTCCACAGCCGCTCGACCATCTGTGGTCGCTCGCAGTCGAGGAGCAGTTCTACCTCATCTGGCCATGGGTGCTTCTGGCTGGCCTGTACTTCATCCGGCGGCGGCGTAGCGCTCGCGCCATCAGCTGGCTCGCCCTGCCGACACTGGCACTGGCCGCAGGGTCCGCGGCGCTGATGTGGCTGCTCTACCACCCGGCTGTCGACCCGACCAGGGTGTACGAGGGCACCGACACCAGAGCGTGCGGGCTGCTGATTGGCGCGGCGCTGGCAATGGTGTGGTCGAGCGGCCGGGCCGCCAGGTCAGCCAAGCGCGTCCAGCGCGCCCTCGATGTGCCAGGATTTGTCGGACTTGCCGTAATCGCCGTGCTCATCTGGCGAATCGGCCAATATGACTCGTTCCTCTACCACGGTGGCCTGGTCGTGCTCAGCGTCGCCACCGCCGCAGTCGTGGCCGCTGCGGCCTGCCCGGCCACCCTGGTCGGCGCCGCGCTGAGCTGGCGCCCGCTGCGCTGGATCGGCGTCCGCTCCTATGGCATCTACCTGTGGCACTACCCGGTCATCGTGCTCACCACCCCGGCCAACAGCACAGAGGACCTGCCGCGAGCGGTATGGCAGATAGCAGCGAGCATCGCGCTTGCGGCGCTGTCCTGGAAGTACGTCGAGGAGCCCGTCCGCCACGGCGCGATCGAACGGGCCTGGCGGCGGATCCGCAGCCGCAAGCTTGCCGGGCTGGGGCCGTCGAGGCTGGCCGCGGTCGCCGCCGGGGCTGGCGTGTTCCTGGTGGCGTGTGCCGGACTCGCCGGAATGGTCGCCGCCCCGGCCGCCTCGAGTGCTGCAGACCTCGGGGCCGGCAGCGGCGCCCTGTCGGACTCGACTAACTCCGTCAGCCATGCGAGCGGGCATTCGCCGGGGAAGGGCGCGTCCTCGAGCCCGCCGGCTGCCGAACTCGAGCAGGGCGGGCAGCTTCGCACCTCGTGCACCTCCGTCGCGCACATCGGGGACTCCACTTCCGACGGCTTGGTCTCACCTGACTACCTGCCAGAGAGGCGTCAGCGGATCCCTGCCAGGTACGAGGACGTCGGCGTGCAGAACGTGTACACCAACATCACCGGCGCGCGCTCGGTCGTCGAGGTGCTGCCAGGCACGACGAACGCCCAACAGGCCGCCCACAGCCTCATCAGGCAGGGCTTCAACGGCTGCTGGGTACTCGCGCTCGGCACCAACGACACCGCCGACGTCGCGGTCGGTTCTAATGTCGGGCTCGCCGCCAGGATCAGCCTGATGATGCGGGCCACCCGTGGCGAGCCGGTGATGTGGATCAACGCCATCTCGCTGCTGCGGTCGGGTCCGTATTCCGAGACCAATATGCAGAAGTGGAATACCGCCCTCATGCAGGCGTGCGCACGTTACCCCAACATGCGGGTGTTCAACTGGGCCGCGCTGGCCCAGCGCAGGTGGTTCATCAATGACGGCATCCACTACACCTCGGCCGGGTACGAGAAACGGGCGCTCTACATTGCCGACGGGCTGGCCGTGGCGTTCCCGGCCGGAGGCACGAGCCCAGGCTGCCTCGTGAACCTGCCTAGCTCGATTACCGCACCGGCACCGAGCCCGTCGCCCAGCAGCTCGCATTCTGGCAGCGGAAGCCCGGCGCCGAGCGCCTCATCGTCGGTTAAGACAGCCAGCCACTCGTCGCCCTGATCTCGCCAACAACCTCGCCGCCGCCATAGACCGGGCTAGTGGCAAGCGCCGCCAGGGCGTCGGGATCGGCACGCGGCTCTACCTCGGCGCCAAACTCGCGCAGCAGGCTCATGGTGACCGGAACCCGGCCGCGGGCAGCGCCGTCCTCGATCTTGACGGCTGCCGCTCGTCCGTCGGCAAGCGCGAAGCCTTCCACACCCTCGGCACCGGACTTCAGCAGCAGACCCGGAATCGCTGCCATCAGCGCCCGTTCCGGACGGCTGGTTCCCGACGTCCATTCCGGATGCGATCGCATCGCATCGGCGACAGCTCGCTCTGCGGTGCCTGCCTCGGCAAGCACGACGGCGCGGAAGGCCCTCGCCAGCCCCGTCAGCGAGATCGCCATCAGCGGCGCGCCGCAGCCGTCAACGCCCACCGCCGCGACTTGCTCGCCCGCCAGCGTGGCAATCGTCTCCCTGATCTGCACCTGCAGCGGGTGCCCGGGATCGGTGTAGGTGGCGGTCGGCCAGCCAGCCGCGACGCAGGTCGCGAGCATCGCTGCGTGCTTGCCGCTGCAGTTCATGTGGATGCGGTCGCGGGGGGCGCCAGCTGCGATCATGACCCGCTGCGACTGCTCGTCTAGCGGGTAGTCCGGCGGGCACTGCAGGTCATCCTCGGTTAGCCCAGCGGAGGCAAGGATCTCCCTGACGCCGGCCACGTGGAAGTCTTCGCCGGAGTGGCTGGCTGCGGCAAGCGCCAGCAGCTCGCCATCGAGCTTGAGCCCGCAGCGCAGCATGGCCGCAGCCTGGAATGGCTTGTTCGATGAGCGGGGGAACATCGGAACATCCGCCGTCCCGGCTGTCAGCAGGACGCGGCCGTCGGCGGCGATGGCCGCAATCGCGCCATGGTGCCGAGACTCGATAAAGCCCGAGCGCACGACCTCAGCCAGCACGGGGTTGTCAGCGATGATCAGGGACTCCTAGCATCTCGCGCGCTCTGGCCGGCGTCATCGCCGGGCGCTGCGCAATCTCGGCCGCCGCCGCGGCCCGTTCCACCAGCTCGGCGTTGCCAGCCACCGGGCGGCCGCGGGCGAAGGTGACGGTGTCTTCCATGCCGACGCGCAGGTGACCCCCGGCTGCAAGCGCCGCGAACAGCACCGGCAGGGCGGTGCGGCCAATCCCGGTGGCCGACCAGGTCGCCCCGGCCGGCAGCGCGGAGACCGCGTGAACCAGCGTCGCGGCGTCGCCTGGCATCCCGCCGGGAACGCCCATCACGAGGTCGCAGTGCACATGACCGCCGGCCGGCGGTCCGAACTCGGCGAGCAGCCGGTGCAGCGCCGCGATGTGCCCGAGATCGAATAGCTCGAACTCCGGGACCACGCCGAGCGACTGGGTCTTGGCGTAGAGCTCTGCCATGAAGCCCCACGGGTTCATGAACACGTCGGCGCCGAAGTTGACCGTGCCGCAGGTCAGCGAGCACGCATCCGGACCCGCGTCCAGTACGGCCAGCCGCCGCTCGAAGCTGTCGGTCACTGCGCCGCCGGTCGACAACTGGACGATCAGGTCGGTGGACTCGCGCAGCGCCTGCACCGTGTCGCGCAGCCGCCCGAGGTCGAGCGTAGGCCGCGCGTCAGCGTCCCTGATGTGCACATGGATGACCGCGGCACCGGCCTCGCGGCACTCCTTAGCCGTCGTGACCAGCTCCTCCAGGGTGACCGGAAGGGCCGGAACGGCGGACTTCTCCGACTCGGCACCTGTCGGGGCCACGGTGATGAGGGTCGCCGGGCTGGGCTTCACCGCCCTGTTGTCTGGCGCGCTGGCTGGGCTGTCAGTCATGGCTGGTTTGCACTCTCCTACGCCGCTGCGGTGCGGGCTACCGCAGTCTAATCGCCCCCGTCATGCCAGAATCACCAACCGTGCGAGCTGTTGTTCAGCGTGCGAGCAGCGGGAGCGTGACTGTAGCCGGCGCAGTGACCGGTCGGCTGCGCGCGCCTGGCCTGGTTGTCCTGGTGGGGGTCACGCACAGCGATACGGCGGCCACCGCCGCGGCCCTGGCCAGCAAGATCTACTACCTGCGAATACTCGCCGGGGAGAAGTCGTGCGCTGACGTGGGCGCGCCGTTGCTGGTGATCAGCCAGTTCACGCTGTACGCCGACACCGCCAAGGGGCGGCGGCCGAGCTGGAGCGCGGCGGCGCCACGGCCAGTTGCTGAGCCGCTGGTGACCATGTTCGCCGAGGCGCTGCGCGATCTCGGCGCGACAGTCGAGACCGGTGTTTTCGGTGCGGACATGCAGGTTGAGCTCGTCAACGACGGCCCGGTCACGCTGATCTTGGAGGCTTAGCCGCGCCGACGGCCAGACGGCTAGCTGCGGGTGCCTGCGCCGGCCGACTCGACGTCCGCCAGGTGCCGCCGGGTGAACTCCAGCGACTCGGCGAGGTCAGCCTGACGGTCGCCGAGAGTCGGCACCCGGTGGGTGCTGACCTCGAGTATGACGTAGCCGGAGTATCCCGACCGGCTGAGCCAGCCGAGCAACTCGGCGCACGGCTGCGTACCGCGGCCGGGCACCAGATGCTCGTCGGGCAGGCCCGGCTTGGTACCGTCACTGAAGTGCACATGCGCCAGCCGGTCGCCCAGCGCTTGGGCCATGGCCAGCACGTCAGATCCGGAAACCGCCGCGTGCGACACGTCCAGCGTCGCCGCCCTGCAGTCCATCTCTACCGGGTTCCAGTGCGGCGCATACGCCGCGATCTCGGTCTCCCCGCGCAGCAGCGGGTAGAGGTTCTCCACCGCGAAGTCCACGTCGCTCTCGGCCGACATCACCGCAATTCCGTCAAGGAAATCCTTGGCGTACTCGCGCTGCCACCGGAATGGCGGGTGTACGACGACGACACGGGCGCCGAGGTCATGGGCTAGGTCGCGGGACCGCTCCAGCTTGGTCCACGGGTCACGGCCCCACACGCGCTGGGTGATCAGCAGATTCGGCGCATGCACCGCAACGACCGGGACCTCGTGATAGTCCGACAGCTTGCGCAGCACCGCGGAATCCTGGCTGACCGGATCGGCGGTCACCATGACCTCGATCCCGTCGTAGCCGAGCCTGGCTGCCGTCTCGAACGCGTCCGGCGTTCGCTCCGGGAATACTGATGCAGTCGACAGCGCGACCTTGATGGCTGTCACGTTCGTGACCTGCGCAAAACGCTGCTCCCTCGGCTGCGGTGTTTGCCCGTGACTCCAGCTTATGCTGGCGGGCGCGGTGCGCGGCCGGATGGTCACTGTCGGCACCACCCGGTAGCTTTCCCACCATGGCAAGATCAGCAACTGCCGCGCTCTTCGAATGCTCGACCTGCGGCTGGCGGAGCGCCAAGTGGGCCGGGCGGTGCGGCCAGTGCGGCGAATGGGGCACGGTCGCCGCGGGACGAGCGGAGGAGCTCGGCCGTGCGACGTCTCGTGCGCCGCTCCGGGCCGTCAAGCCGGGCTCTCCCGCGGTGCCGATCCGGCACGTGGACGCCGCCGCCGCCCGGTCGCGACCGACCGGCTTGGACGAGCTCGACCGCGTGCTCGGCGGGGGGCTAGTACCGGGCGCAGTCGTGCTGCTGGCCGGCGAGCCAGGGGTCGGGAAGTCCACGCTGCTACTAGAAGCGGGAGCTCTCGCCGCGGCATCCGGCCGAGTGTTGTACGTGACCGGCGAGGAATCCGCGGCCCAGGTCCGGCTGCGGGCCGACCGGATTGGCGCCGTCAGCGACTCCCTCTACCTAGCGGCCGAGACCGACTTCGCCGCCTTGCTCGGCCACGTTCAGGCCGTTGACCCGTCATTGCTGATCGTCGACTCGGTGCAGACGATCAGCGCGGCTGATGTCGACGGTGTACCTGGTGGCGTCACTCAGGTGCGCGAGATTACTGCGGCACTGACTGCCCTGGCTAAGCAACGGACGCTGACCACCGTGCTGGTCGGGCATGTCACCAAGGACGGCTCGGTCGCCGGACCGCGCACTCTGGAGCACCTGGTCGACGTCGTCCTGCAGTTCGAAGGGGACGCCCGCGGCCAGCTGAGGATGGTCCGGGCACTGAAGAACAGGTTCGGCCCGACCGACGAATTCGGGTGCTTCGAGCTTGGTGAGTGCGGGCTCATGGGTCTGCCCGATCCGAGCGGACTGTTCCTATCCGAACGGCACGATCCGGTGCCAGGCACCTGCGTCACGGTGACGCTTGATGGCAGGCGGCCGCTGCTTGCTGAAGTGCAGACACTTGTGTGCGAGACGGTCGGCGAAGTGCCGCCCCGGCGGGTCGTATCCGGACTTGATTCGGCCAGGGTCGGCATGATGCTCGCGGTCTTGCAGTGCCGCGCGCGCGTCCAGCTCGGCAGGCGCGACGTGTTCGCCGCCACTGTCGGCGGGGTCCGGCTGACCGAGCCGTCAGTGGACCTGGCGGTCGGGCTGGCAGTCGCAAGTGCGCTCGGCAATGTCAGCGTGCCGCCCGACCTGGTCGCGATCGGCGAGGTCGGGCTGGCTGGCGAGATCCGGCGGGTTACCGGCATCCAGCGGCGGCTCGCCGAGGCTGAGCGGATGGGCTTCCGGCGCGCGGTCATTCCGGCCGGGCCGGCCACCCGGCCGGTCGGGCGGGTGGGCGGCCCGGCCGGATCGCAGCTCGAAGTGACGGAGGTCGGCGACATGAGATCGGCCATCTCGGCTGCGCTCGGGCACCGCTAGCCCGACCGCCGAGTGCGCTGCATCGCGGCAGTGCGGCGGCCTGCGGGGCTAGACTGCCTCGGACGAGCGAGGTTGTTAGGCAGGTACTGCGGTGAGCATGGCGCGAGACGAGCACCGTCGCAGTGCGCTCGCGGTGGTGGCTCCGGGGACGGCACTCCGGGACGGCCTCGAGCGGATCGTGCGCGGCAACACCGGCGCGCTCATCGTCCTCGGCATTGACCCGGTCGTCGAGCAGATATGCTCGGGCGGATTTGAGCTGGACACGGAGTTCTCAGCGACCCGGCTCCGCGAACTGGCGAAAATGGATGGCGCCATTGTGCTTGACCAGGCCTGCGGGCGGATCGTGCGCGCCGCCGTTCAGCTTGTGCCCGATCCCCGGCTGCCGACCCAGGAATCGGGCACCCGGCATCGCACGGCCGAGCGGGCGGCCAGGCAGACCGGGTTCCTGGTCATCACGGTCAGCAAGTCGATGCGGACTATTGCGGTGTTCACCGGCGGCGAGCGGTACGTGCTCGAGGACTCGGCGGCCCTGCTAGCGCGCGCACACCAGGCGCTCGGGACCCTGGAGCGGTACCGGCGCCGCCTCGACGATGCCGCTGCGGCCCTCACTGCCCTGGAGATCGAAGATCGCGCCACGGTCGCGGACGTCGCGCTGCTGGCACAACGGCTGGAGATGGCCGACCGGGTCACCGACGAGATCGCCGGATACCTGGTCGAGCTCGGAACCGACGGTCGGCTGCTCGGCCCGCAGCTCGAGGAGCTGACGGCCGGTATCCGGCGAGAGCGCGAGTTCCTTTTCCGCGATTACCCCCCAGGTGCCCGAGGCGGTCCCGATCTGCCCGATGGGTCCATTACCCGCACTGCGCATGTAACGGCAATGGGCGGCACCATCGAGACCGGGGCGCCCGGTGATCGTGGGCTGAGCGAGCTAGGCGCTGACGAGCTACTCGACCTGCCAGCAGTGGCGGCTGCGATTGGCCTCGGCGGCGCTGACGACCCCGATCAGCAGATCAGCGGGCTTGGCTACCGGCTGCTTGGCCAGGTGCCCAGGCTCCCCGAGCCGGTGGTAGACAGCCTGGTCGCGGAATTCGGCGGATTGCAGAAGCTGCTGTCGGCGACGGCCCACGACTTGCAGCGAGCCGGCGGCCTGGATCCGGTGCAGGCCAGGGCCGTTCGGGAAGCGTTGTCGAGGATCGCCGAGTCCGCACTGCTCGAGCAGTATTCCTGAGGCTCATGACCTCGGCGTACTTTGCGGCGATCCAGGACTGGTACGTCCAGAACGCCCGCGATCTGCCGTGGCGGCGCCCCGATGCCACTCCGTGGTCGATCATGGTCAGTGAGTTCATGCTGCAGCAGACGCCCGTCAGCCGGGTGCTCCCCGCGCATGCGGCCTGGCTTGACCGCTGGCCCGAGCCTGCAGCCCTGGCGGTCGCCAGTCCGGCTGACGCCGTCAGGCAGTGGGACCGGCTCGGTTACCCCCGTCGTGCCATTCGACTGCACGCCGCTGCGGAGCTGATTACCAGCCGGCACCGCGGCACGGTTCCCGCGACGGCCGAAGAACTGCGTGCGCTGCCCGGAGTGGGCCCCTACACAGCAGCCGCCGTTGCCAGCTTCGCTTTCGGCCGCCGGCACGCCGTTCTGGACACCAATGTCCGCCGCGTACTGTCCCGGCTCGTCACCGGCGAAGGCTTGCCGCGGGCGGCTCAGACGGCCGCCGAAGTGCGGCTGGCCGAGTCGCTATTGCCGCCGGACGGCAGGGCGGCAGCCCGGTGGTCGGTCGGGGTGATGGAACTTGGCGCCCTGGTTTGCACCACATCCCGGCCTCGCTGCGACGAGTGCCCGGTCGCCGGCCAGTGTGCCTGGATCCGTCGCGGCCGGCCCGCGGCCCTGGAGCGCCGTGGACAGCCTGCTTACCACGGCAGCGACCGTCAGTGCCGCGGCCGCATCCTGGCGATCCTGCGGAACGCGAGCGGGCCCGTCCCGGCCAGCGCGCTTACCGCCGCCTGGACCGACTCAGCCCAGCGAGCACGTTCGCTGGCTGGGCTGATGCACGACGGCCTGGTGACCCGGTGCGCCGACGGCTCGCTGACCCTGCCAGGGGACGAGCCGCTGACGGCACCGGGCACTGACCGCTAGTCGGAAGCCGTCGCCGTCGCCCCGCTGGCGCCGGCCTTGCTCTCCACCTCTACGGGAGGAGCGTCGGGCACCTCAGCCGGCTTGTTAACGCCGTTGAAGATGAACTTGGCATCCTCGCCGCTGCCCTCGGCGTCCACGATGACGATCTGGCCGGCCTTCAGCTCGCCGAACAGGATCTTCTCGGACAGGAGATCCTCGACTTCCCGCTGGATTGTCCGCCGGAGCGGCCGAGCGCCGAGAACCGGGTCGTAGCCCTTCTCCGACAGCAGCCTCTTGGCAGCCGGGCGAAGCTCGATGCCCATGTCACGGTCGCGCAGGCGCTCGTCCACCTTGCTGATCATCAGGTCGACTATCTCGAAGATCTCCTCCTGACTCAGCTGGTGGAAGACGATGATGTCGTCGACGCGGTTGAGGAACTCGGGACGGAAGTGCTGCTTGAGCTCCTCGCCGACCTTGCTCTTCATCCGGTCATACGAGCCTTTCGACTCGCTCGCCGCGCCGAAGCCCACCGTGACGCCCTTGGAGATATCCCGAGTGCCGAGGTTGGTCGTCATGATGATGACGGTGTTCTTGAAGTCGACGACACGGCCCTGGGCATCGGTCAGGCGACCGTCTTCCAGGATCTGCAGCAGCGAGTTGAAGATGTCGCCGTGCGCCTTCTCGATCTCATCGAAAAGCACCACCGAGAACGGCTTGCGGCGGACCTTCTCGGTCAGCTGGCCGCCCTCCTCGTAGCCGACATAGCCGGGCGGAGAGCCGAACAGCCGCGAGACGGTGTGCTTCTCCATGTACTCGCTCATGTCGAGCTGGATCAGCGAGTCTTCGTCGCCAAAGAGGAACTCCGCAAGCGTCCTGGACAGCTCCGTCTTGCCGACGCCAGATGGCCCGGCAAATATGAACGAGCCACCTGGGCGCTTGGGGTCTTTCAGCCCGGCCCTGGTCCGCCTGATGGCCTGCGACAGCGCCTTGATCGCGTCGTTCTGGCCGATAACCCGCCGGTGCAGCTCGTCTTCCATCCGGAGCAGCCGCTGCGACTCCTCCTCGGTCAGCTTGAACACCGGGATCCCGGTGGCGGTGGCGAGGACCTCGGCGATGAGCTCCTCGTTCACCTCGGCTGGCGTGTCCATGTCGCCGGCCTTCCACTCCTTCTCGCGCGCGTCCTTCTTGTCGATCAGCTGCTTCTCGGTGTCACGCAGCGATGCGGCCTTCTCGAAGTCCTGAGAGTCGATCGCCGACTCCTTCTCGCGCCTGACATCGGCGATGCGCTCGTCGAAGTCACGCAGATCCGGGGGCGCCGTCATCCGCCGGATGCGCATCCGGGAGCCAGCCTCGTCGATCAGGTCGATGGCCTTGTCCGGCAGGAACCTGTCGCTGATGTAGCGGTCCGCGAGCTGAGCAGCGGCAACCAGGGCATCGTCGGTGATGGTCACCCGGTGGTGCGCCTCGTACCGGTCGCGCAGGCCCTTCAGGATCTCGATCGTGTGCGAGATGGTCGGCTCTGCCACCTGGATGGGCTGGAACCGGCGTTCCAGCGCCGCGTCCTTCTCCAGATGCTTGCGGTACTCGTCCAGCGTGCTCGCGCCGATCGTCTGCAGCTCACCGCGGGCCAGCATCGGCTTGAGTATGGAGGCCGCGTCGATCGCGCCCTCGGCTGCGCCAGCGCCGACGAGGGTGTGGATCTCATCTATGAACAGAATGATGTCGCCGCGGGTCCGGATCTCCTTCAGGACCTTCTTCAGCCGCTCTTCGAAATCGCCGCGGTACCGTGAGCCCGCCACGAGCGCACCCAGGTCCAGCGTGTAGAGCTGCTTCTCTTTGAGAGTCTCTGGCACCTCGCCCTTGACGATCTTCTGCGCCAGGCCCTCCACCACCGCGGTCTTGCCAACGCCAGGCTCGCCCACCAGGACCGGGTTGTTCTTGGTCCGGCGGGAGAGAACCTGCATAACTCTCTCGATCTCCTTGTCCCGGCCGATAACCGGGTCAAGCTTGCCTTCTCGGGCAGCGGCCGTCAGGTTCCGGCCGAACTGATCAAGCACCAGCGACGTCGACGGCGCGCTCTCGGAGGGGGCACCGGCCGCTGCGGGCTCCTTGCCCTGGTAGCCGTGAAGCAGCTGGATCACCTGCTGGCGGACGCGATTCAGGTCAGCGCCAAGACGGACCAGAACCTGGGCAGCAACGCCCTCACCCTCCCTGATCAGCCCGAGCAATATGTGCTCGGTGCCGATGTAGTTGTGGCCAAGCTGCAGTGCCTCGCGCAGTGAGAGCTCAAGGACCTTCTTCGCACGGGGCGTGAACGGGATGTGGCCCGAGGGCGCCTGCTGACCCTGGCCTATGATCTCCTCAACCTGCTGCCGCACGGCTTCGAGGCTTATCCCAAGCGACTCGAGCGCCTTGGCGGCAACGCCCTCGCCCTCATGAATGAGGCCAAGCAGTATGTGCTCGGTACCGATGTAGTTGTGGTTGAGCATCCTGGCCTCTTCCTGAGCCAGGACCACAACCCGCCGCGCCCGGTCGGTGAACCTCTCGAACATCTCGTCGCTCCTCACAGCGCGGTCGGTAG
>Ga0335072_10011826_pt1 | contig 12487 bp, 8 predicted proteins | sample Lox_Sample_21_FD_206725 | JGI IMG/M metagenome (GOLD analysis project Ga0335072, IMG submission 206725) | Soil microbial communities from Loxahatchee National Wildlife Refuge, Florida, United States - Lox_Sample_2.1 | ecosystem: Environmental > Terrestrial > Soil > Wetlands | place: USA: Florida...
CACTCCCTGCGCAGTCACGCGGGCGGAAAAATCCCGCGGCGGATCCGGCGTCCGGATCGTCAACACCTGCACCTGATTCGAAAGCCCCGCCCCTCGGTTATTCTCATTCAACGGTTCCACCGCATACGTCACAAAGGCCTTGGGATTCTCGCTCAGCGCGCTATTCGGTAGCGTGTCCATGTAGCTTTCCGTCTCTTTCTTCTGGGAAGGCTTATTCGATTTTGCCGGAGCGGATACCCTCTCAGCCGCAGCATTTCCCACCGGCTTCCCGCATTCCGTCAGCCGCGCTTCGCCGCCGCGGCATATCTCCGTCACTCCCACCGTCCGGATCCCGCGCCGGTCGGTCGTCTCGGTCGGGATCGTCCATGTCAGCTCAACATGCTCGCCCTTCCGCACCGCCCGCAAATCCCCCGGCGGCTTCGGCAGATTCAGTGTCGGCGGCTGCGGCGGCGCCGTGCCCGCGCACCCCATCAACATCAGCCCCACACCCACCACCAGCGCAGTTCGAAAATTCCTTCTCATGCGGAAAAAATCAGAAGAGAAAAGACTACCAGAGATCGCGGCGCCGGCATCTTTCCGGCAGAGTTGAGTTGGCTGCCCGGGAAATACGATACGGTTGCCCACCCTTGTCGTGTTCTCTGCGACGGTGTGGGGATTTTGATTTTCTCGGCTGGCCCCCGACCTGATTGGTCCACCGCTTCGCGATGGCTTACTCGGATTTCACCCTGCTAAGATGAGCCCCTCAGTTTTTGGGGAACCCGAACTTGTTTTGACTGCATTCAGCGATGAACTCGCAAATGTCGTGCGAGGGAATGTCTCTCCATTGGCGTTGCATGGAGGTGCTGCATGGGAAGTGTTCTAGCGATTCCGGTTGAGCGGGAAGCGCAACCAACCAAGTGGAGTTGGACCACCCGGGTTGCCTTCCGATTCTGTTTTGTCTACTTCGGCGTCTATTGCCTTTGCACACAGATCATCACCAGCTTCGTTCCTGTCCCCAGCTTCGACGTTCCCGATCCCTCGACCTTCTGGCCGATCCGCCCCATTGTCTTCTGGACGGCTGCGCACATTTTTCGAGTGAACAAGCCGCTGGTCTACATCGGGAGCGGCAGCGGCGACAAGACGTTCGATTGGGTGCTGCTGTTTTGCATGCTGCTGCTCTCTGTGATCGTCGCAGTTCTCTGGTCCGCTCTCGATCGCCGACGAGCGAATTACGTCAGGTTGAACAAATGGTTCCGGGTGTTCGTCCGGCTTTGCCTCGCTGGCCAGATGATGTCGTACGGCATGGCGAAAGCAGTTCCGCTGCAAATGCCGTTTCCTTACCTCACGCGGCTGCTCGAACATTTCGGCGATTTTTCTCCGATGGGAGTTCTGTGGTCATCGATCGGGGCTTCTCGCGGCTACGAGATCTTCGCCGGATGCGCGGAGCTGCTGGGCGGAGTGCTGCTGATACTTCCACGCACGACGACACTCGGGGCGCTGGTGTGCCTGGCCGACATGATTCAGGTTTTCATGCTGAATATGACCTATGACGTTCCGGTGAAACTGCTTTCATTCCATCTGATTTTGCTGTCGCTATTTTTGCTCGCGCCGGATTTCAAGCGGCTCGCGGACTTCTTCTTCTTAAATCGCACGGCTGAACCTTCCGCGAAGAAATTACTTTTTGCAACAAATCGCGCGAACCGCATCGCGGTCGCGGCGCAGATCGTTGTGGGTATCTGGCTGCTGGGAATGAACGCTTATGTGTGCCGGCTGGACTGGTACGGGAACTACGGCGGCGGACGTACTCTTCCGCCGCTTTACGGCATTTGGGAGGTGGAAGAGCAAACGATTGACGGTCAAATTCGCGCTCCGCTGCTGACCGATGCGGGCCGGTGGCGGCGCGTTATTTTCGATTTCCCCAATCGCATGACTTTTCAGCGAATCGATGAGTCGTTCGCAGGGCACCCAGTCGCGATCGACGAGAAAAATCGGACTCTCGTGATTGCGGATGACAAGGATAAGAACTGGAAAGCCAATTTCACTTTCACGCGTCCGGCTCCGAATCAAATGAAACTGGATGGCACCATGGACGGCCACACGGTGCAGATGCAACTCAAGCAAATGGACCGCAACCAATTTCGGCTTGTCAGCCGCGGGTTTCACTGGATACAGGAGTATCCGTTTAACCGATGATTGGGGTGCGGAACTTTCCGGATTCTTCGACTCGTGCGCTCGTGCTTGCTCAGAATGAGAGGGCGGAGTCTCGCACGTTTCTTAGCAATCATTCATGAGAAGAATGGACGCCGAAGGGTCACGCCCTTTTGTTGCAGGCACAGTGCAAAGGACAATGCCTATCTTTCCCGATGTGTCTTTAGAGAGACGAAAGTGGCAGGGAAAGCTTTCATTGTCGGGATCGCGGGTATGTCGGGAACGGGGAAATCGACACTGGCGAGGGAAGTAGCGTCTGCGCTGAACGGCCACACACTGTCGATGGAAAAGTACTCGTTGTCACCCAATGGACTTTCCTTTGAGCAACGCGAGAAGCTGAACTATGACGAGCCGGAGATCATCGACGTCGAGCTGCTGGAAAAGCACATCGTGAACTACGCCAACGGAGACGATGTGGAAGCTCCCATTTACGATTTCGCAAATCATCTGCGTGTGACCGGGCAGAGCGAGCACATTCAAGCCGGCTCACTGCTCATCGTCGAGGGCATACTGGCGTTGCATTTTCCCGAATTGCGGGCCCACTTCGATCTGTCGATCTACCTGGAAGCACCCGCCGACGTTTGTTTTCACAGGCGGCAGGTGAGAGATATCACGGAACGCCAACGGTCTTTGGAACTCATTCGTTGGCAATACGAGAATACCGTCATGCCGGCAGCGCGGCGGTACGTCCTGGCCAGCAAGCGTTTTGCTGACATCGTAATGGATTGCAGGCCTGATGTTGTCAGCCTGGAAGCGCAATTGAAAGATGCCATCCTGCAACGCCGCGCCCGGGCGGCGGTAGTGTGACGGGCGCATTCGCCGCAACTTTGCTCTAAAAGACGGACGGGAAATCAAAATCCCCAACCTGTCGCAGAGAGCACGACAAGGATGGGGCACCATTCCCACTCAAACCATTCAACGGCGGCGGCGCCAGCCCAGCAGGATACCGAGGCCGACGCCCACGGCCACTGCCCCCGCAAGTTTTCTTCGTGAGGTGATGGGGATGAAGCGAGTTTGCTGGCTACTGACTTCTACCACTCCGACGGGGATGGCCCTTGCGCCTCCGCCACCACCGCCGCCTTCTCCGCGAGTGCCGGAGTTGCCCACCCCGCCGGTGCCCGCGCCGCCACCGTATCCGTAAACGATTTTCGCGACCGGGATGACGGTCTTACCCTGAGCCGCGATGGGCTCGCCATAGACGGCTTTCACATTTGCCGCCACGATGCTTTCTTTCAATGATTGCAAAATTTCGAGGCTGCTCATTTGTGCTGCTCCTTGTTGTTGGTCTGGCCCATTGGATGACAGGCGAGCGGCGGATGAATCGGAAGATTGTGTCGAAATTCGATGGGATACGCGCTCCTCAACCGCGGACGCGACGAGCGCGAAGCTCCAGAGTTAAATAGATCTTCGCTGCGCTCAGCAGGACAAAGTCAGAATCCCCACTTCTGGCAAAATCGGCCAGAAATGGGGCACCCAGTTTCCCATTCATGCCAAATGACGGGCTTGAATGGGAGCACTCGGAGTGAACTCCCATGTCTCGCAAAGTCGGTGAGACATGGGGGCATCCCATTGGTTTATGAGCCGTACGACTCGATCGCGTGGTTAGTACTTCAAGCTCAGTTGCACGATCCGGCTGGCCACGGTGAACCACATGAATATGACCGAGGCGAGAAGCAGGCCGGCGCTGTAAAGGCCTGCCCACAATCTCTTGCTGGTGCTGGTCCATGCACGATACCTTGCGTAGATCACGAAAATTGCGCCGGCGAATCCGATCACGAACAGCAGTTGTAGAACACGAAGCCACCAGTCGATCCGGTCGCTGAAAAACGACAGGTTGGAAAATCCATAGGCCACGGTTCCGCCAAAAGCGATCAGCGCGACGAGTTCGACGAAACATGCCAGCTTAACGAGCAAGCGCGATCTCAGTTGCGCCGGTGTCAGGGTGAGTGGTCGCTGATAGTGGCGCCGAACGAGAGCACCGATCGGCCAGAAGATCAGAGTGCCAGCAAACATCGCGATGGCAAACCCCAGCGCAAACTGGACAATTGTTTTGTCCTCGGTCCAGGAGACTCGTTGGTAAATCTCGGTTGGGTCTTCGGTGAGCATCATGAGGCGACCCGTTGGGTCTGGCTTGAAGACGAGCAACTGCTGGCCACCGCTCTCGCGAAACTGCATGTTGCCGATCGGAATCCAGTGCTTCGGATGGCCGGCAAAGTCTTTCATGGCGTCAACTTGAATCGTGCCATCGGAATTTTTCGCGACAGAAGATTCACCGACGATCCACCAAAGAGAGCGCAGAATCGTGGTTTGGGCGCGGCGGCTGGAGAGATACTTTCCCGCGATCAAATCAGGAACCGGGGTCGCACTTTCGGTCGGCTTCGCTGCGATTACCGGGAAATAGCGATCAAGAAAGTGATCCCAGAGCGCGGTGCGCACATCCAAGTCAGTTTTTCCCAGGCTGTTGAAGGAGACGAAGAATCCCAGGCCTTCGCTCGGGACCAGGTGCATGTCGCTATGGAAGTAATTCAGATCGCCGCCGTGGCCGAAGATGCGCAGTCGATTGCGGCTTTCTTCGTAGAAACCTAGCGCCCAGCCGTTCATCGCAGGATCCATGGAGAAGGTGCGGGCGTGCATCATCTCGGCTGTCTGGGGCTGGAGGATCTGTACGTTGCCGTACTTACCATTTTGTAAATGCGCGATCATGAATGGCGCCATGTCGCCGCCGGTAACCGAAAGGCTGCCGTCCGGAGCGGGCGCAGGAGGAACCAGCTCAAATGGTTTCGGATCTTCCGAGGCCAGCTCGTAACCATTCGACATCAGCGGCTTCAGTGAATCGGGCAGCGGTTGCACAAACGTGGCGTGCGTCATGCCCAGCGGACGAAAAATATTTTGCTGAACGTATTCTTCGAAGGGCAGCCCCGAAACCCGCTGTACGATGTATCCCGCAAGATCTGCTCCGTAATTCGAGTACGCCGGAATCGTTCCGGGCTCATAAATCTGATGCGGGCGGTGAGCCTTCAGATAGGCCTGCAGTGTGGGCAATTCATCGGGCCGGTCGACCATCAGGTCCTTGATGACTTCTTCGAATCCCGGCGTATGGGTCATGAGGTTGCGAACAGTTACCGGACGTCCGAAGGTATGAGGTATTTGAAAATCGAGGTACTGGTTGACGTCTGTGTCTAAATTGATTTTTCCCTGCTCGACCAACTGCATGATGGCGGTCCAGGTAAAAGTCTTGGAGATCGAGCCCGGGCGAAACAGGGTCGTCTCCGGCGAAACGGGCTTCTTGGCCTTGACGTCGGCGTAGCCATAGCCCTTGGCGAAAAGTACGCTGCCATTCTTGACGATCACGACGACGGCGCCGGCGATGTCTTCTTGTTGGAGTTGCAGGGGGACAAGTCCGTCGAGGAAAGCTTCGACATCATTGGCCGTCATCTCGTGTGGTTGATTTGTCGTATTGCTGGGAACTTTCGGAGGGCTCCCCGGCTCGCTGGATTTGGGAATTTGCGCGCAGGCCCCGACCGAAGAAATCAGAAACAGCGCACACAAGAAACGAGAGAAAAATCTGTCTGACATTAATTTCATAAGAAGTTGCCCTTGGCTCGCTTTCCACTTTTTCGTACGCCGTTGAACATACTGGAAATTGGTGAAGGGGTGGCAATAAAAATTGAAAAGGCGGCCCCGGCGCTGGATTCGCCAATGGGAGAGCAGATTGCAGGCGAGTCATCTTGCCAGAAAGTGTTCTTGATGTTGACACCCTGAGCGCAGCGAAGGATCTTGTAACCCCAACTTCGCGCTCTTCGCGTCCTTCGCGGTTTAATCCCCAACTCCGGCTGCTTTTGCCAGAGGTAGGTGCCTTGATCTGTCATCCCGAGCCAGCGCGCAGTTTGTGCGAGTCGAGGGACCCTATGTTTGTTCGTCATTCTGAGCGAGCACGAACGGACACGAGCGCGAGTCGAAGAATCCTCGTCGATTGAATGGACCCGCGCGGGAAGCAAGCACCGCGAAGGGCACGAGTTTCACTCGTGCCGGATGAGCATCCACAGGACGATCGGCTTCAGCCGCTGCGGTTCGCCGTCGCGCGGTGAAAAACAGACTACAAAATGTACCGGCTCAAATCCTGATCCTTCACAATATCGGTCAGCATCTTCTGCACATACTCCGCGTCCACTCTTACCTGCTGACCTTTTTTCTCCGGAGCCTCGAAGCTCAACTCATCCAGCACCCGTTCCATGATCGTGTGCAGCCGCCGCGCTCCAATATTTTCAGTATTCTCATTCACGCGGAACGCAAACCGCGCAATCTCTTCGAGCGCTTCACTCGTGAACTCCAGCTTCACTCCCTCGGTTTCGAGCAGAGCCGTGTACTGCTTCGTAAGCGACGACTTCGGCTCGGTCAGAATCCGTATGAAGTCCTCCATCGTCAGCGACTGCAACTCCACTCGAATCGGAAACCGCCCCTGCAGCTCCGGAATCAGATCGCTCGGCTTGGACACGTGAAACGCTCCCGCCGCAATAAACAGAATGTGATCCGTTCGCACCATCCCGTATCGCGTGTTGACCGTCGTCCCTTCCACGATTGGCAGGATGTCGCGCTGCACGCCTTCGCGCGAAACATCCGGCCCATGCCCGCCTTCGCGTCCCGCGATCTTGTCGATCTCGTCCAGAAACACGATCCCGGAATTCTCCACGCGATCGATCGCAACCCGTGTCACCTGATCCATATCGATCAGCCGCTGCTCTTCTTCCTGGATCAGGTATTCGAACGCCTCATTCACTTTCATCTTCCGCTTCTTCGTCCGCTGCCCGAAGATGTTCGGCAACATATCCTTGATGTTGACGTCCATCTCCTCCACGCCCTGATTCGAAATAATCTCGAACGAAGGAAAATTCCTCTCCCGCACATCGATCTCGACCATGCGCTCATCGAGCTTGCCCTCGCGCAACTGCTGCCGCAGCTTTTCGCGCGTGCGGTTTGCAGAAGATGCCGCGGACTCCGTCAGTGCCGTGCTGCCCTCAATCACCACGCCGCCCGCAGTCGTGCTCGGCTCCGGACGCGGCGGCGGCGAGGGCGGCAGCAGAATATCCAGCAGCCGTTCTTCCGCGTTCAGTTCCGCCTTGTCAGCCACATCTTCCAGTTTTTCTTCGCGCACGTTGTCGATCGCAATCTCCACCAGATCGCGCACCATCGACTCCACGTCGCGCCCCACGTAGCCCACTTCCGTAAACTTCGACGCCTCCACTTTCAGGAAGGGCGAGTTCGCCAGCTTCGCCAGCCGCCGCGCGATCTCCGTCTTCCCCACCCCCGTCGGCCCTATCATGATGATGTTTTTGGGGATGATTTCTTCGGCGAGCTCGGGCGTGAGCTTCTGGCGGCGCATGCGGTTGCGCAGCGCGATGGCGACCGCGCGTTTCGCGTCCTTCTGGCCGACGACGTACTTGTCGAGCTCGGCGACGATCTCACGCGGCGTGAGCTCGTCAAGCGCCAGCTGCTCTTCTTCTGCACTCGATGGTAAATAGATAGCCATAAATGTTTGTTCGGGCCGCAGCTTCGGGCGCCAAGCTTTTGAATTCCGACGTTCCAATCAGCTTTCCCCAAAGCCCGACGCCGGGAGCCGAAAGCCGAACTTACAGCTCCTCGATCGTTACCTTGTCATTTGTATAGATGCACATTTTGCCGGCAATCTTCATGGCTTCTTCCGCAATCTGGCGCGCGCTGAGTTGCGTATGCTCGGAAAGCGCCTGCGCGGCGGCCTGCGCGTAAGGGCCTCCGCTCCCGATGGCAGCCACGGCGCCGTCGGGTTCAATCACGTCTCCCTGGCCGCTGAGCAGAAAAGTCTGCTCCTTGTCGGTGACCAGCAGCAGCGCTTCCAGGTGACGGAGAAACTTATCCGTCCGCCAATCGCGCGCCAACTCAACCGCAGCGCGACCCAGATTGCCGTGATACTGCTCGAGCTTGGCCTCAAAGCGGCTGAACAGGGTAAAGGCGTCGGCGGTCGAACCGGCGAATCCGGCAATGATCTTGTCGTTATAGAGGCGGCGAATCTTTTTGGCGGAATGCTTGATCACCGACTCGCCCAGCGTGACCTGTCCGTCGCCGGCCAGCACGACATGGCCGTCGCGGCGCACGCACAAAACCGTCGTGGAGCGGATCAGTCGCTTGGTCGTCATGAGCGTAATTTCTGATTATAACAGCGCATGCGGGAGGGACTGACCTTGCACTTCCTGACAAAAAACAGAGGACTTCGACGTGCGGGTGGAGAAAGGAGATGCCAGGCTTCCTTATAGATTTCGAAGCGGTAGCGGTCGGGGTGCCTGGGCTGGATTGGGCATAGCGTGATCGCTTTCTGCTTGTGGCGGAGGAGAATGGCGGCGGGAATGAGATACCAGACGTCTTCCGGGATGACGTAGGCAGCGAAGAAATCGAGTTGCTTCAGAGTGTACTGGCGGCTGCCGGGGCCGGGTTTGAACTGGCAGAGGTATCCGAATTGGGTGCGGCAGCTGGTGGATTTAACCTGTACGCGAACCAGCCTGTGCTGCGGACCGGAGGTTTGATCGAGGCCGACGTCGTAGGCGGAGGAGTCTCCCCAAGGCTTGAGGACGAGAAGTCCGTGCTCGGCGGCGGCTGCCATGAATTTGAGTTCGACCCACTCGCCGCGTTGTTTGAAGGTGCGAAATTTATACCGCGATTTCATACTTATGTCCCGGGGAATTGCCCCAAAAGAAAAGGCGCGGCCGAGGCCGCGCTCTGATTTCAAGAAATTTGTCTCTCTAATTTCAGAATAGCAAATTGAGGGGAATTAACCGGCAAAGTTTTGGGATTTATATTGTGAGTGGAATGAACGGATTAGGAAGAGCGATCATGGGTTTGGATTATTGACAGGGTTTCGGGGAAAGGGTGGATGGGTGCGCCACTTCTCGCCGATTTTGCCAGAGGTGGGGATTTTCTGCTTCCACTTTCCCGTGCTGTCTTCCGGGGCCTGTCAGCGTAAGACTAGCTACGGTTCCGACGACGGTCCAGACAGAGAGCGTGCCAGTTGATCATCTAGGAGTAATGTCTAACCGGGAATGGTAGCACAGGAGTTCGACGTGGGGCTTCTCCGCCGGGGCGAATATCCGGCCTCGGTCGCGTCGCCTCCGGACCCCGACGCCGGGCCGCCCGTTCGTCTGCGCTGGTAAATCCCCACCTCTGGCAAATTCGGCCAGAAGTGGGGCACCCGGAAAATTCGCACCACGTTCGCTTCTGGGAGAGCGACGAGAATTTTTCAGGCCGGATCACCGACCAGCAGAGCTGGTCGGCCGTATGCTCGCTCCATGCCTCGAGGGTTGAAGCGTTTTTTCGAAACTGGTGGGCTTCATTTCATTACGTGGAGTTGTTACGAGCGGAGACCTTTGCTCGGTAGTCCAGATCGCCGGGACCTGCTGGTGAAAGTTCTCGAGCAGATGCGGAATCGATATCGGTTTGGAGTTGTTGGTTACGTGGTCATGCCTGAGCATGTGCATCTGTTGATGTCAGAACCGTTGGTCGGGGATGTCGCAAGTGTGATCTGCGCGGTTAAGCTGGGTTTTGCACGACGGGTAAATCCCCACCTCCGGCAAAACCGGCCAGAAGTGGGGCACTCCCCGCAACATATATGGACGAGACGGTCCTACGATTTCAACGTTTGGAGTGCGCGGAAAGAAGTTGAGAAACTTCGATACATGCACCGAAACCCGGTGACGCGCGCATTGGTGGAAAGACCCGAGGATTGGAAGTGGAGTAGCTTTCGAGATTACGCCGGGATTCAGACTGGGTTAGTCCGAATCAATGATTGGTCGTGGGTTGAAGAGAAGATGCGGCCATATGCATCATGAACAGGAAATCCCCACCTCTGGCAAAACCGGCCAGAAGTGGGGCACCCAAAACCAACTTCCCAATTCAACTTCCCCACCTCCGGCAAATTCGGCCAGAAGTGGGGCACCTGTGATGCAATATCCTACGCTCCAACGGGTTGGGGCTTGGTCGCTAACAGCTGGCGTAGCACGTACTGCAAGATGCCGCCGTTGGAGTAGTAGAGCGCTTCCTGCGGAGTGTCGATGCGGACGACCGCATCGAACTGCGTTTTCTTTCCCTTCAGATCAGCTTTCACTTTCACGGTGCGGCCGGCGGCGAAGTGGTCGATCAGATCGCGGATGCCGGTGATCTCGAAGGTTTCTTCGCCGATGAGGCCGAGCGATTCGGTGTTTTGTCCGGCAGGAAATTGGAGCGGAAGAATTCCCATGCCCACCAGATTGGAGCGGTGAATGCGCTCGTAGCTTTCGGCGATGACGGCGCGGACGCCGAGCAGCGCCGGTCCTTTGGCGGCCCAGTCGCGCGACGATCCTGAACCATATTCTTTTCCGGCAAGAATAAGGAGCGGGGTGCGGTCGGCGCGATATTTCTCGCTGGCGTCGAAGATCGACATTTCTGTGTTGGTGGGGAGATGGCGGGTGAATCCGCCTTCGGTCTGCACCAGCTTGTTGCGCAGGCGGACGTTGGCGAAGGTGCCGCGTACCATGACTTCGTGATTGCCGCGGCGCGATCCGTAGGAGTTGAAGTCGGCGGGCTTGACGCCGTGCTCCTGCAGATATTTTCCGGCAGGGCTGTCTTTCTTGATCGATCCGGCGGGAGAGATGTGGTCGGTGGTGACGCTGTCGCCGAGCACGGCGAGCACGCGGGCCGCGTGGATTTCGGCCACGGGCGCGGGTTTCACGGACATGTCGTCGAAGTAAGGAGCACGGCGGATATAGGTGGAAACTTTGTCCCAGGCGTAGGTGTCTCCTTGGGGAATGACGAGCGAGCGCCAGCGCTCATCTCCCGCGAAAACTTCTCCGTAGGATTTCGCAAACATGTCCGAAGAGATGGATTGCTGGATGGTCTCTTCGATTTCGCGCGAGGAGGGCCAGATATCGGCAAGGTAGACGGGCTGACCATCTTTGCCTTTGCCGAGAGGATCTTTGCGCAGATCGGTGTCGATGCGTCCGGCGAGGGCGAAGGCTACAACCAGCGGCGGCGACATGAGATAGTTAGCGCGCACTTCGGAGTTGATGCGTCCTTCAAAATTGCGATTGCCGCTGAGCACACTGGCGACGACCAGCTCTTTTTCGTCGATGGCTTTGGAAACCTCTTCGGGCAGCGGGCCGGAGTTGCCGATGCAGGTGGTGCATCCGTAGCCGACGAGATGGAATTTGAGTTTTTCGAGATAGGGCATGAGTCCGGCGGCTTGGAGATAGTCGCGGACAACTTTGGAGCCGGGGGCGAGTGAAGTCTTGACCCAAGCGGGAACGGTGAGTCCTTTTTCGACGGCCTTTTTGGCGAGGAGTCCGGCGCCGATGAGGACGGACGGATTCGAGGTGTTGGTGCAGGAGGTAATGGCGGCGATGACGACGCTGCCGTGCTTGAGCGCGTCTTTGACCTTCGCGGAAACGTGCTCGTGCACGTTGGGATCTTCGACGCCAATGGCGGCGGGAGAGCCACCTTCGGCCTCCCAGGATTTGGGATTGCTGCCATTTCCAGGTTTCGCAACACCGGCGAGAAGTGAGGCATCGCCCGTGTTGGAAGTTTTTGCGGCGGATTTCGGCTTGATCAGCGAAGGGAGAGCTTTGGCGAAGGATTCTCCGGCTTGGGAGAGGACGACGCGATCCTGCGGACGCTTGGGTCCGGCGAGCGAGGGTTCGACGGTGGCGAGATCGAGCGAGAGCAGTTCGGAATATTCGGCTTCAGGAGTTTTGTCGTCGTGGAAAAGGGATTGCTCGCGCGCGTAGGCTTCGACGAGTGCGATCTGTTCTGCGCTGCGGCCAGTGAGCTTCAGGTAGCGGAGCGTTTCCTTGTCGATGGGGAAGATGCCGCAGGTGGCGCCGTATTCGGGCGACATGTTGGCGATGGTGGCGCGGTCGGCGAGAGGAAGATCTCGCAGGCCGGGGCCGAAGTACTCGACGAATTTTCCGACGACGCCGTGCTTGCGCAGGATCTCGGTGATGGTGAGAACGAGGTCGGTCGCGGTCGCGCCTTCCTTCAAACGTCCGGTAAGCTTCACGCCAACGACGAGAGGAATCAGCATGGAGACGGGCTGGCCGAGCATCGCGGCCTCGGCTTCAATACCGCCCACGCCCCATCCGAGCACGCCGAGTCCGTTCACCATGGTCGTATGGCTGTCGGTGCCGACGAGGGTGTCGGGATAGGCGGTGCGCCTGGCGCTGCGATCGCCGGCGGACGATTCGTGAACGAAGACGACGCGTGCAAGATATTCGAGATTGACCTGGTGGACGATGCCGGTGTCGGG
>Ga0335072_10011827_pt1 | contig 12486 bp, 19 predicted proteins | sample Lox_Sample_21_FD_206725 | JGI IMG/M metagenome (GOLD analysis project Ga0335072, IMG submission 206725) | Soil microbial communities from Loxahatchee National Wildlife Refuge, Florida, United States - Lox_Sample_2.1 | ecosystem: Environmental > Terrestrial > Soil > Wetlands | place: USA...
CCGCAAGAGTACTCGCAGGTTGGCGGGATGGTAGCTGTGCAGAGAGGTGCGGAAGATGTCGTGGAGGTAGACGACGTCGTTGTACTTGACTGAGTCGTAGATGACGTCGTCGTATAGATACAGGGCTGGTCAGATTCGAGATCCGGAGCGACGTAGAGATTCAGAAGGGCAGGTCCTCCGCAAATCTCACTTGTGTTACCATTGCATGGCATGTTGCAATAGCTGCTGTCGACCTGCTCGGTGCCATTGCCCAGCACAACTCCACAGAAACATTGACTCTGGAACATTTCAGCTATGTATAGGATGATATAGAAGGAACAAATATCTCTTTTCACTTACTGCGTATTCTACTCCTGCCAAAGAATAGCCAGCGTCTTTACATGAGAACAAGCATGCCTCCACCGTCATGTTCGACGGATCAAGGTCTTGCATATATACAAGAGTCCTGCCACTGGTGCTGTTGTCGGTCCAGCATCCCGCAGACTGGTAGTCGGAAATTGTCGAGGTATTATCATAAGGGAAAGTCGGGTCTCCGTAAACCGACAAGATGTCATTGCCCCCACATATTTCCGATGAATTGCCTGTACATGGGAAGGTGCAATTCGATTGAGAAATCTGTGGGCCTGCAACAGAAGCTCCGCAGAAACATTCCCCATAATATTCGAGACTAATACCATGTTAGTTGTACGATCTTCCCGTTCATGATTTTTGTGATATACCCAGCATAGCGATAATCGTTGCCTTTTTATCAGGTTAGTCTCGACGGTACCATAAACGAGGCAGGGGTTCGCACCTTTACAGAAAGCAACACAGATCTCAACCGTCATGTTTTGCGTATTCAGGCTCGACGAAGAAAAAGGAAGAGCTCGTGGAGAGCTGGGATCATAGAAGCATCCCTCATACACAAATGGCGTGAAGTCCGGACAGGAGGGACCAGCTGTTTCCCACCGGCGGACAGCACTTGCCACAACTCCCTGACAGAGTACAAGAGCAGCAGAAGCTGTAATGAATGACTTGAAGTTCATCATGGTGGGCCAGAACTACCTATGAAAATGAGTGCAGATTCAAAAATAAAAACGACCGTCCTCTGTCGGGCCAACCCGTCTATATATCTTCGTTTCCGTAGTAATTTAATATTTTCCACAGTCCCATCCGGGCCGCACTTTGACCAGAGTGACCGGCAGATACGAAGGGCAAAACATCTCGAAACAAAAGGCTTTTGCCCATTACGCAAGTACGGTCTATGCAGAGGCGCGAAAAATGCTAGCAGGGACCCAACACCAACCCGAGGAGGATAGAACACTAGGTGAAGAGGCTGATATCCAGGTCCGGTCCAGCGCGCCATATGTTTGCTCAGCTTGCCCAAATAAGCCTCTCGGACGATTATGGTCAGAGATGGAGAGGTCTGTGGAAAAATTTTCCGGGGTGCTAATGGCTTGATGCATGGAGGCTGGCAGTATTGGTACAAGGTATCATGTAAAGAATATTGGCACGCTCGCCTGAAATGGAATGGCAAGCGCAAAAGTAAATTAGAATGCACATTGTTGTGCAAGGTATGGGGCGCGGGCGCATGGTTACTAGCCAGTACCAAATTGTGCATATGTAATATAGTTGACTCACACGCCCGGGCTATCCCTGCGCCACCAATGCGGCCCACGAACGTTTATGCGCAATTACTATTTAGGGAAGTCGACCCTGCCGAACCGAAACGATAGTGCCATTTTTGGTGGCTTCTCCGAGTCACTTGCCATTGGTAGCCTCCCAGATTCAATATTCTACAGTACAGTAGTTCCCCAAATCACGACCCCAGTGCCTATTCCAGTTTAACATCATCGCCTGCAATCACCCGCTCCGCGACAAGAGCATCAACCCCCGAGCCCTGCGCTCACTTGGACCCCGCTTCATGGTCCGCAAACGGACAGGCGCAAGCGCCACGTTCGTATCGGCAAAGAGCTTGGCATGGAGACAACATCGGCCTGTGTCGCGCGGCTTACTCCTTTTTCCATTACCTATCGTTCTTCAGCCTTCCATCTCACCCTCAGCCATTCTCCTATCAAGCCTTAAGTGGCGTGGCATCAAGCTTTTCTACGCTTACTCCACCTTGTAGAGCCCGCGCCAAGCGTGGTGACATGTACTGCAGACAGATGTGAACTGACGTGAGCTTAACCAGATGCACACAATCTCCACAATACTCAGCTGTAGTGGAGTTACAGTGCAATGAACGACTACTGCTACAGCGATATTGCGATACGAAAACTTGTAGTATACGGCGATATGAACTAACAAACGTCCTATAACTAGTAATCCATACTTCTTACTTCAATGCCCTACAGCACTACAAAATGTACTCGGAACTATATACAGGAACCAGGATCCTAGACCCCTAACCTTAGCTGTCATTAAGCGGCAAGCCTAGATCTTCAATGCATATTGCATATCCTTGCATAGCCGGAACTTGGGCACCCAAAATATGTCAAGAAGCTACGACGAGCAGCATCGGATCACGTGGTCGACCCCGGTCGTCAGGGGTAAACAGCAGGGGCTCGCCTGTATTCGTATTTTGCTGTGCCGACTGCCGACAAATATCCGCAACTACAAAGTCGTTGAATTGAGTCGTTTCTGGTGTATCTGGTCAGATAAATAACTCTTGGGTGAAATAGGTGCACTGTATCTGAGAGTCTATGGGGATTAAAGTGCTTAGCGGCTTCTCGGATGGGAGCAGGGTTGATAGATGTTGATCCGATCCATATTCACGCTATTCAAAGCCCTAATCCATGGACATATTGGCCCCGTGTAAGAGCCACAGGCGGTCTGAGGATTGTCAAGCAGTTATTCCCAAACTGAAATCCCTCCCGCAGTATTCCAGCCTTTGCAATTGGCAGCTGATGTGGCATGCATGTCATGTCTTGTGTAAGCTAGGAAAGTCAGTATGGAATGATCACATGTAGGTTACTGCGTGTGCCGAGGGCGATCCTCCTCTGGGCTGCATAAGAACAACAGCTAGAGAGAAAGGAGACGAAGATTCATGAACAGAACTGATGCTAGCACCCTACACGTGCACGTGCATTTGCATCCGCGTCTCCTCCAGGTTGCCTTTACCAAGCCAAGTCTGCACTGCAAGCACAACGCATCGAACCTCGGTGATAGTTTAGGAATGTTTTGTTCGGCCCGTGCCTCCTCGTGGTCCGATCAACTGCACCAACGCCTCGGAAAGGTACAAGCCTTTGTGTGGTAGGGAATCTTATCTACCCTTGCTCCTTACTACAGTAAAGTGATCATGTTAATTAGTAATGCGGAGGGGAAGCGATAAATAACAGAAACGATGCCTATGAATTTGTCCAGAAGTATTCCGCGTTACTGGTTTCGTCGACTTCAGGATGACATGTCACGCGTCAGGGGAATATTGCTCAATTAATTGAGAGCAAATAAACCAAAGAGAGAAAGAAGGGACTCTGCAGGGTGAACCCCTGGAAGAAATATACGCTAGGCCTTATTCGGACCCTACCCTGCAGTGGCTTTCGAGATCCGATTGATATCCACCTTGTGCGCCGCCTCTACGCCCCGTTCGTGATGAATTTGCTGCACATAGCAAATAAGCTAGCACACATTCAAATAGACAAGCATACCGCAGTTCAAGATTCTTCTCTCCTGCAGGGACATCATGCCTCTACGATAGCAATGGGGGTAGAGATTTCCTCTCGCCCTACTCTCTTGTATCTTAATCGCATAGCATAGAAGTTGGTGGGTTCTGAATGGTGCCTATTAGAGGCCACAATGTGACTGATGAGGTGTCAAGGCAATAAAATCATATTCTCTAAAGTATGAACTGTTACATCACATCCCACGGAGATGCCGAATGCAAATTGTGCGCATCCCAACTATTTGAGACAATGAGACTAAGCTGCAGAAGCCCACCTTGCAATTCTTACGTCTATGGACGAGGTGCTCGTGGTGCTGTAGTAGCAGTGGGTAAAACTGCCCCTCTCCGTCACTTCGTCCAATCCGTGAGATATGTCTCAAATTTGCGAAAAACAACAGTATCGCATGATGAATTAATGGCGGGATTATCCTGGGAAAAAGGCAGTGTTTCGTTAGAAAGGAAAGCCACAGCGAATTCTATAGTTCTTTTCCCACTTCTGTGCTAGAAGCGCTTCAGGAATGATCAAAGCTACGCCTTTCATTGTCACGAAAAAGCAGCAACGTGCTTGTTGCGTTTTGCAACTAGCTTGGGCGGTTCTTAGGAACAGACTCATCAATTTGATTGTTGTAACTATTCTATGTAGAGATTGTAACGGGACCACAGGTCCCTTATATACACAACACAGTTCGGCGTTCCCGACGGCATTGATCATTGCAGCTGAAGCAATTTGCCATGTGGCAAATTGCCACTTATAAGAAGCTGAAAACTCAGCTGGCTTGACAACTCCTTAATGAATCCAACAATATGAGAGAGGACAAATGAGAGAAAGGGAACGTTATATCCAACAGTGCTTTCTTGGTTAGCGTCTCCTATGTTTTTTCCACCTGTACATTCACAGCTGGCAGTATCTGCTACCACATTCATGAAAATATATCACGTTCCTACTCCCAAGAACCTCTTATTCCTTACGCAGTTTAGTTATACTCTCCAATTGACGATATTCGGACCCGCTCTGCCTGTCCTGTGACATTTACCCCAAAAGATTAGACATCTAGCCAGAAGGTTAATAGGTGAGAACATATTAGTCGTAGTCTATTGAAAGGCCAAAGCTGAAATAATTCCCGGAAATCAACTCATTCAAAGATCAACTTCATGTAGCGTTAATTTCCCAACAAGGTGCGACCTAGCACCAGATCCGTTCTATGCAGTAAACCACTCTCAGAAGCACCAGATATACCTTATGCTCAGCAATCTAATACGTAGTACTAGCCAAGTATCAAGTATAACCTCCTATATATCTAACGTCTTTGCTCTTTGTATAAAAATTGTTTGAGATTTAAGAGCGTAATGCGATTATTCAGAACCAACACGCCGCGGAAGTTATTTAATACTACCATCGAGCGATCTCGTGGCCGTGCTTCTCCTTATCCTGCTATGGTAGATCTTTTCATTGTCGTAATCGGTTGCCATTTGGAATCTTATTCCTGAATTGCCTAACGTGACTTCACATTATCGATCATTTGATTAGCCCAATCGCTGGCGACGTGGAACCTTCTCTAATGTGACTTCGTATTCTAGCCAACCACATCATCCAGATACGGTAGTAGGCGCTATTTAACCACGGCAATGCCGATCTACGATGTCAGATCTGAATCTCGCGCAGAGTTCCATCCGACTTTGCTTAAATCCATTAACTCCGACGCGTATCATATCACCACTATACAGATTTAACGCCGAAGCCAATGACAGCGACTGAAGAATATAAGTTCGAAAGAGTCATATTTAATAATACACGTAGGTACATTGATATATTTAACTGGGCCTGATCATAATGAGCTCTATCTAACACAAGTCTCACTCATCTGTGCCGAATCAACAATAATCATGACCTCAAAACCCAATACAGCAACACCACTGATGCACACCCACAAAGCCCTCTTCTGGCGCATCATCACCTCCTAAACCCTCATCACCGATGAAGTACTCCACCACGCCTACCCCGGCAGTGGAACCTCAAAAGACCCCTACAGCGCCAACTGGCTCCCCTCCGACCCCCGAAACCCCGTGACTTTCACCAAGTCAAGAAAGTGGCTGCGCACCATGGCCGTCTCCTTCACGACCATCTCCGTCTCCTTCAACAGCGCCGTCCTGTCCGGCGCCACCCCCCAACTTATCGCCGACTTTTCCACCCTCACCGAAGTCGCAACCCTAACCGTCTCCCCGTACGTGGTCGCCGTCGGCCTCAGGCCTATGACCTAGGCGCCGCTGTCTGAGCTCCACAGGCAACAGATCATCTCCACCACCAGCATGTGCTGATCAACGATATTCAGCAGCGCAAGTCTCGCGAGCAAAAATATCCAAACGTTGCTGATTTTGAGATTTCTCAGCGGCGCGAGGGGCGGCAGTGCGCTGGTGAATTCGGCAGGGACGTTATCGGATTGTTTCGTGCGAGGGAGCGCGGGCTAGAGCTTGCGGTGTGGGTTGTGTGGCCGTTTCTGGGGCCCGTGTTGGGGCCGCTGGTTAGGGGGTTTATTGGGCAGTATGGGGGATTGGTAGTGGGTTGATGGGACGACGGCTATATCGACTGGGGTGGTATGGATTTTGGGGATGATGTTGATTCCGGAGAAGTGCACGCCGGTTTTGTTAGAACGGTGGGTGAGGAAGTTGTCGAGGATGACGGGGAAAGTGTATAAGAGCAAGTTGGAGATTGAAAGCGGAGGAGCGCAAAGGAGGTGTTTGGGATTGCAATGAAGAGGCTGTAGATTTTGATGGCACGAGAATCAATTGTGCTTTCTTTGTCAGTGTATGCGGCTATTGGTATGTGCAATGTTCCCGTCCTCCCTGGATATGTTAATGAAGCTGACACACTTTACACAGTCTTCGGAGCTTTGTACCTCACGTTTACTGCGTTCCCTATCGTTTTTGAATAGCAGTGGAAATGGCCGCAAGGAATAAGTGGACTGTCTTCCTCGGGGTGGGAATTGGGCAGTTATAGGGTGCCTGCTTCACTGTATACTTCAACAGTAGGTACAGGCGAGCAACAGTAAAGACGGGAGGAACTGCTCCCCCAGAAGCCAGACTCACGCCTGCACTGATAGGTTGTCTTTGTATTCCTGTTGGCTTATTTTGATTCGCATGGACCAATAACCCATCCATGCATTAAAGCATTTGTATAAACGGCAATGCGCCGTTTGGCTTTGGACAGGTTATTTTGTTCCTGTGCTTCATCAACTATCTAGTTGATGCGTATACGATCTATGCCGCCTCCATCATGGCAGCGTCCGTTGTGAGAACAGCAACTGTAGGTGAATTAGTTTGAATGAAATGGATTAGGTCAAGAAGATAGGAGAGGCCGTATGAGTGGTATGAATGTGTTACTAGAGTGAGGGATGAGAGAGATACTCATATGACTATCTGTAGGATATGATCGACTTTCAAAGGTAAAAGTTGAACTATCAATATAGTCAGCAGACAACTTTAAGACTTCAACGTGTGATAAATACCCAGGTGGTCCCTTCTTGATGATGGCACCAACAGGAAAAAAGCCTGAAAGTCTCTTCGAGGACCGCGAATATGAAAGGTACTTGGTTCAAAAGATATGGCCCATCCTTAAGTGATTGCATTGTGGTCTTGAAGCCTTGGCCAAAAACCTCATCATGCTCTTTGCGCACTCTTGCAAGCACATCCGAGTGTGTCGATAGGGGTAATATGTGTACTGCAATGTTAGCATGGAAATGATGGCAAAGTGGAAGTATAATTCACTTGCTGAGGCCATAGTACCATGGCCGCCAAGTAAGAATGTCTTAAAACTAAGACTTTGATAAATAGAATTAGGCTAATTCAGGATCTTTACTTGTCAATCACGATTTTTTAGGAACTCATTGTCTAATTTGGTCACCGACTTTCCAAGCCTTCCATTCTCTTTGCGATAATATTTCAATGCAAGGTCGAGCGTAATGGTTCTTGACATATTGACCTAGGAGCTCGTCTAGCTTATGAGTATAGTAATCCATCATGTAGGATGCTAAAGCCTTGCGAAATGTATTCGCAACAAGTCCTGTTGTTTGGCCAATAGCTCCTTGGAAGGCGTTATAGATTTGGCAATTTTCTGTTTGAGACTTGAGCTTCATATCAAATCCGGACCTCGATATGACATCAATCATCAGGCATATTGCGAGCTCACATAGAGAACACTTCGCCGAAGACGGCATACTCTATTAATTTTCCCCTGAAAATAAGGGTCTCCTCGACCATTCCTGAAACTAGGGCTGTGAGATGTGACACTGAAAAGGCCGGAGTAAACCAAGAGCGCTGAGCTTGCCATTCCTTTCCATCTGTAGAGAAGCTACTCTTCGTACCTACTAACTCACGAAGAAAGTGATTGGAAAATGGGTGACGAGCAACATTGTGGACCTGCGTGGCCACAGTAAGATCAATAATGAAGAGCATAGACTCTGCACCAGGGTAAAGATCCATGTGGAAAAAGATCACGAAAGCCCTGCTCCCTTGCCATTTCAGTGAGGAATATCTGCGGATGGGTGCCTTTTGGATATCGTATGACTGTCTTGCCCAGGTATGCTAGATTCCCAAGCAGTAGACTGTGTGGCGGTGTTGGCTATATCAATTGAGCAAATACATTATGTGAGGTACAATCGCTAAGACACTTACAAAGTCGTTATAGAAGCTTTGATGTCGTATGAACCTCACCACGAAGAGGCACGCACACACTAGGCCCGAAACCAGATACGGCCAATACTCAAGCAGGTGTAGAGAGCGCGCCATCTCCCTGACCTAACCAGATTGAACTCGGTGTGAAGAATAAAGAGAATATCGAGGTAGACGGCTTACAATTGAAGGTCTGCGCGTTCTTCTTTCACCAGTCGGATGGGATCACGTCACAGAGTCAGCAACGACACACCGTTTCAGGATACGATTACAACCTAGCGGGTGTTTGCCTCGCCGAGATTGGTGGCCATGCAATAATTCAAGAAGCCCAGCAGCTAGTTTCATGTGATTGCGATGGTCACTCCTGATAAACATCGGATCTCGAGATCTGTTTTTGTTGGAATATCCATTTCTCAACCCCTTTATGACCTCACGTGACGCTACGCTGTCATCTCCTTCTGTACGCTATTTAACTGCTGATAGTAAATGAATAACCAGTTATTCGTTTAATTGACCTTTTGGTGTATGTGTTTTTGCTAGCTGCTTAAATAACAAAGCGAGATGTCTTAAAAGTTCGCTCATGTCTTTTAGAATCAATGAAGTCGTCAACTCGAATTATACGTTGGAAGAGTTTCCCCTAAGTCCTAAATTGCACGTAGTTCACAGAAATTATTATATAAAGAACTAAAAACAGCATACAAATTACCGTGAGAGATTGTAGCACTGTGGCCCTGCTGTACTTGTAAAGTCTTTTCTAGCCCGCTTGAAAGGCTCTACTCCACAGTCTTTTCTAAATCCAAGTCTTCTCCTTTCAGCCCCTTCAAGCTCTTGGGCTATATCCTTATTCATCTTACCTGCCATTTAGATAGGTCTATCAGTAATTCTGCAATAATAGCGCAAGCGCCAAATGCGATCTTAGCTGGATAAACGACTTGGAATGTCTTGTTGTATGCGAATTTCACTGCTGCACTGACAGTTCCAAGTATATTAGGCATGATGCCATGGACTGATTCAAGGGCGGGAGCTGTTCCAGCAGATATGGCGGCGAAGATATCCGTCGAAGAAGATTGCAGCAATCCGGCCTCGAGGGCAGCCGGTACCACGTAAGAGACGAGGTTAGTCCCCGCTTTATTTTCAAAGATGATTACATATACAGAGACTGCAATGTTGTTCTTAGCAACACCGAACTGCAGTAAATTGAAATGACACACGAAATCAGATTTAACATACGAGCTAGAACAGATACCGTACTATGGAGGCTGTATGCACTCCACTGTCCAGCTCAATATCTCTAGCTTCGACGGTCAAGGGACCTTCAGCCAGTGTTATCGTTTCCACATATCCAATCTTAGCACTTGATATAAAGGCTGAAGCAAATGGCTATGGCTTCTGGATTCTGCCCACACTGTGAACTTCTATTCCATCGACCTAAGTCGGATGACAGCAGACCTACTTTCAACGTATTTGGGGCGGCAGCAGGCTTTTCACCCTCTAAATTTATGCCCGGCTATTCCAGGCGCCCGAAACCGAGGACCCATGGCGAGAAGAAGTCGAACATAGAATCATTGATCCACACAAGAATTCGATATCTTGCCGAAAATGACATGATCCCAGCCTTTTTGATCTACAGTACCAGAACTAATTGTTTTGGATTATCACCCTGATGCTTGAACTCCTCCAAAGCTGGATTTCACGTCTTTGGAGGGCGGTATCAAATGAGGACTACCAGACCTATGATTACGCATTATGGTCGCCACATCTTCGCCGCTTTAAATTTCACAGCGTATGACGTCCTCACAGCGTGCCGCCAATCTCTGGAGCAATAGGTTTTAGAACATCCAAAATCTCTCCCCAAACCTTCCGTCTCAATCGCACACCTTCCCCGGAGGTAACCATAGTACTCGGACTATGACGTAGAGTTAGTATCTAAAGGAACCTCGAGTCGTGAAAGAGGAAGAGCACGTACCAAGCAATTTCCTGATGGCTAAGATACTTCCCATGGGCATCTTTCCTCCGCATAGCGGCATCCACAATCGTCTTACTTCCCTCTTGTACCGTCCTGGCTGTCAAATACTCCAACACTTTTAACAACCACGGTACTCCAGGCTCCCGACTCAACAACTCAGATTTGCAAAAACCAGGTGCTACACTATCCACAATGACTGCTGGTTCTCCATCGATCAAAGGTGCGAGTCCTGCAAGTTCGATCGAAACATACAGGTCAAACAATTTGCTGACGGCATACCTCTCACTTACACCTGCCTTTGACTCTTCCCAGGTCTTTTTGTCGTTCAATGTTTCCAAGGTGTTTTCAGCGTTCCGCTCTTTCAATTTCGCACCCCCATGAATATTACTTGACAACAACACCAAATGTGGCCTCGACTCCGGGAACGTCCTCCCAGTTTGAACGAGCAAAGGCAAAAGCAACAAACTCAACAAAGACGTAGATAAAACATTGACCTGAAGCACGCTGTTCCCATCCTTCTGGACTGACACGCCATTTAGCATTGGCGAGACCAGCATTCATTATGGCTGTATCTATGCGCTCTAAACTTTTGGCCCGAGCAGCGAAAGCCTTGACACTGGAAAAACTATCGAGGTCTATTTCCCATACTTCGACAACACCCAGTCGACCCGTGGTGGCTTCGATGTCAGCTTTTGCCGGAAGACCTTTGGAGAGTGTGCGAATGCCAAGTATCACCTTTGGGACACCGAGGGAGACGATGTGCCTTGCGGTCTCGAGGCCAAGACCGGTGTTGGCCCCGGTGATGATGACCGTTTGAGAGGCAAAGGAATAGGGTGGTGGGAGCTGGAGGGTCATGAACGGTTGGGCGAAGAGATTGAGAAGTCCCATCGCTGAATACGAGATACGACGACTATCGAAACGACCAAACAGTAGCTCCAAGAGATGAGGGGGGTTGATCCTGTATTTTTGTGACAGTAAGATTCTATTTAGGACTTTGGATTGTAGAGTGTGGATGATAGATGATGTGTGAAGAGGAGGAAATATTCTGTTTTGTAGATAACGCTCCAGCATATCTCCAATTGTGTAAAGGCAAAGACTTCTCGAGGAGCTCAATCTCGGAGCAGGGTGGCTCCATCATAGAAGGGCGACGCTACCTGACACCACCATCTGATGCCCTCTTCACTAGTGCACTGAACAATGTGTACATTTGACTAATAATCTCTCTGGTCGTAAAGATAAGCACAAGCCTTAAAGTTGGACTGGCACGGAGATCTGTTTATCCGTTCGCGACCTGGTGAAGCCGACACGGAGGTGCGCGACTTCATCTTGGATCGCAGACTTCTGTATGAGCAACTTGAGACGGCGAGGAACACATCCGAAATGTTCGAGCCTAAATCAAAAGAGACCAGCGACAGAGGAGTGTGTGAATACGTAGAAGATGTGTGTTTCTAGTTTTGAGCCTCCTATTTTTAAGCAAAATCTATGTTCTATCGTTTTGCACTGGAATTAGCCACCCCCTATCATGCTTAGCGACATCTAGCGATCCCTTATCACTAAATGCGCTATCGCAAATCACTACGGAGCATGAAGTTCCAGCGCGTCCAAGTCGCTAAACACGCCAAAGGGATACACAATGTCAGGCATTAGCGAGCTTCTAGCAAATACGCTGGGAGAAATCGAGTTTCCCAACAAGGAAGAATTAATTTTTACGATGATGGGAGGAGATATCGAGTTTTGTGGTAGCTCGAGGGGAGAAATCGAAAGATTCGGCCTGGTATTGAACCGATTTGGGGAGCCGCTGTAACACTGCCGACAATCATAGGATTCAAGACTTCGCATGAACGCCAATATACACCTATAGGCTGGCTTTAGAATTGTGTCGGTGCTTACTGCTGGCTACTTTGGTGCCTATCCTTCGACTCTGGTGCCTACAATACAGACTTGATTTCTGCCGTCATTGCAGCGCTAGCGAAAAGCCGCCATGTGAAAACGCTCCGAATAGCCTTGCAATAATCACAATTGTTGGATGTATATTATATGCGCACGGTTTCTTGAGATGAAGGAGTGCGAAGAAAATATTCTTCCGCGGCTCTCTCCCCTGTCCTCGCTGAGGATGTACGGCCGGCCCCAATTATCTACCTATACTTCTTGCACTCAGCCCGCAATGGCTTGTCAAACATTTACCACCTTGGGTCGCAGTCTATGATGGAGAACA
>Ga0335072_10011828_pt1 | contig 12486 bp, 12 predicted proteins | sample Lox_Sample_21_FD_206725 | JGI IMG/M metagenome (GOLD analysis project Ga0335072, IMG submission 206725) | Soil microbial communities from Loxahatchee National Wildlife Refuge, Florida, United States - Lox_Sample_2.1 | ecosystem: Environmental > Terrestrial > Soil > Wetlands | place: USA...
GCGCTGATACGAGATCATCTGCTGCTGGCTCTTGCCCAGACTCTCCTTCAGCCCGTTCAGCTGCGCGTTGAGCCAGCCCGAAATCTTCTCCGTCGCCGCGTAGTTATCGTGGAACGATCGCTCAATATAGTTGTCGATGAGCGTATTCACAATCAGGCTTGAAAGCGCGGGTTTCCGCGACCGGACAGCGATGTCAAGAATGCTTGTGTGTCCCGAGCGGGTGATGACAAGACGATCAAGAAAAGTTTCAATCATCACTTCGCGCACCGAGGGGCTGCTCAGGTCCCATGGATGGCCCTTGGGCAGCGCCAGAAAATCGGGGTTGCTCTCGAGGTGCAGCGACGTGATGGTCTGCAGCGCGAGGCTCCGGCTGCGCAGAATCTCCGTCTCCGTGTCCAGCTTCTCCGCATCGTCACTGCCCGCCGCCAAATCCTGAATCTGTTCCAGCCGGAACTCCTCGGACATGTCGGGAACAATCTCAATCTGCGCAAAGGCTGTGTATTCCTTGTGCATCAGCAGATTGGCTGCGATGGCTCCAGCCAGCCCGGTGATCATCGCGAGAAGGATGAGCCAGCCGCGCTTCTTGAGGAACTGGACGAATCGTCCCAGCGATTCGCCCTCCCCGGCGCCTTCCAGGGTTGGGCCGGTCTGCGGCAAGCCAATGTCCAGGTTCGTCAATGCGGATTCGCGTTCAGGAGCGTAAGTCTGTTTCACGGTCGAAACCTCGTGACCTTGTTCGGTTGATTGCTGCGGATTGAATCGTGGTGAAGGGGATTTGTCTTGCGTTGGATGCGCCCATCGCGGGTCTTTACGGCTGGTAGACGTAGACGAGCGGCCCCGCCAGCGCCAGTGCAAACGACAAGGCCCGCGCCGTCACTTCTTTCACGGTGCTGGGCGAAACATACACAATGTCGTCTTCCTGCACCACAGGATCCGTGGCCTTCGATGTGAGCACCTGGTGAACGTCGATCCGCTCGGCGACCTTGGTGCCGTCGGGCCGCGCCCTCACCAGGAAGGTGTGGCTCTCGGAAGCCATGGGAGTAACTCCGCCGGCGAGCGATAACAGTTCCGAAAGCGTCACCTTCGGCGAACCGCACAGTGAATAAGCTCCGGGCTTCACCACATCGCCGCCTATGTAGGCAATGCCGCACGAGCGCACCAGCACGCGGTCCCCGGGAAGGATGGGGCGGTCATAGTTGCTGGTGTTGTGCATCGTCGGATCCCATGGAATTTCGATCTTGCCTTCGGGTCTACGCTCGTTCGAAATCTCGATCACCCGGCCGCTGGTCGCCGTCAGTCCCCCGGCCGTGGCCAGAACGTCAGACAACAAGCGCTTCGCGGGCGGCGGATAGATCCCCGGGTTGCGAACCTCGCCCAGAATGGTGATCGCGCTCGAGGCTGAATCCACCGTGACGATCACGCGCGGGTCCGGCATCAGGCTCAGCTTTTTCAGTTGATCCGAGATCACGTCGGCCGATTTTTCGCTGTTGAGCCCCGCAATATGCACGATCCCAACCGCCGGAACCGCGATATCGCCGCCCGCGGAAACACGCATGAGCACCGAAAAATCCGGCGCGCCGAATACCAGGACGTGAACCGTGTCGCCCGGAGAGATCGGCCCGTCAGTGAGCTCGCCCATGTTGTTGGTGAGTGTAGACGCCATCGCGGTCGCATTGCCCGCAGGTCCTCCGCCCTGCTGCTCGGGCACCAGCGCCGGCCTCTGCTGCTGGGCAAAAGACACGATAGCCCCCGCACTGAGAAGCAACCAGATGGTTGCGCATCTCCCGATCGCCTGCCGAAACGCCCTTGCGGATGACGCAATTTCACGAAGCCCATGACCCATCATGCGAAACTCCCGGTTTTGTCTTTGAACTGGATGGACGAGATCGATTCAGATACTCGACTCAGGCGCCGCGCCCGCGCGGCAATCGTAAACACAGTGCTCTCGGTGTCCTGGCGAAGCGCGCTGTGAGGAACTAACTCGCAATCGCTTCAAGCTGAGGCTTGACAGACTCGTAGGCTCGCCGAATTCCCTCTTCAAGCCCGACGCATGCTCTCCATCCGAGCGCGTGGATGCGGCTCGCATCGAGCAGCTTCCGCGGAGTGCCATCGTGCCGCGAGGTGTCGAACACGAACCGGCCATCGTAATCAATCACTTTGGCGACCAGTGCAGCCAGTTTCCTGATGGTCAGGTCGCTTCCCGATCCGATGTTGATGAGCGGGGGTTGCTCCTCATTGAACAGGCTGCCATAGTCCGCGTCAGGCAGGGTCATCAGATGAACGCAGGCTTCGGCGAGATCGTCGCTGTAAAGAAACTCGCGTCGCGGATCGCCGGTTCCCCAGACCACCACTTCCGGCCGGGCGGCCAGCTTGGCTTCGTGGATCTTGCGAATCAGGGCGGGCAGCACATGCGAGCCTTCGAGATCGTAATTGTCGCCGGGCCCGTAAAGATTGGTGGGCATGGCCGCAACGTAACGAGTCCCGTATTGGCGGTTATAGGACCAGCACATTTCAATGCCCGCAATCTTGGCGAGCGCGTACGCGCGATTGGTCGGCTCGAGCGGCCCGGTCAGCAGCGATTCTTCCTTGATGGGCTGCGGCGCAAGCTTCGGATAAATGCAGCTCGACCCGAGAAACAACAGCCGCTTGACTGAGCTTCGATAACTCGCGTCGATCACGTTGGTCTGGATCTCGAGGTTATCGCGGATGAAGTCGGCGGGATAAGTTGCATTGGCCTGGATGCCACCAACCCGCGCCGCGGCCAGAAACACATACTCCGGCATCTCCTCGCGAAAGAATGACCGCACTGCGCTTCGATCGGCCAGGTCGAGTTCCGCGTGCGCCCGCAGCGCCAGGTTGCAATAGCCCTTCCGCACCAGCGTGCGCCGGATTGCCGAGCCCACCATGCCGCGGTGGCCCGCGATGAAGATTCGGCTTTCAGGCTTCATAGACAAACTGCACTCTTCGCCCTCAGCTCTCGTGATGATTCAGCACCGAGTAGCCGTGCTTCTGAACCAGCGCGTCTTTCTCCGCGACCACCAGGTCCTCTTCGATCATTTCCTTCACCAGATCGCGAAAGCTGGTGCGCGGCTGCCAGCCGAGCTCGCGGCGAGCCTTGCCCGCGTCACCCTGCAGCGATTCCACCTCGGTCGGACGGTAGTAGCTCGGGTCGACAGCGATAATGACCTTGCCGTCCGCAGTCATGCCCTTCTCATCCGGGCCCGAACCCTTCCACGTGATCTCGATGTCAAGAAAGCTCGCGGCAAGATTTACAAAATCCCGCACGCTGTGCTGCTCGCCCGTTGCAATCACGTAGTCGCGCGGCTCCTTCTGTTGCAGCATCAGCCACTGCATCTCGATGTAATCGCGTGCGTGGCCCCAGTCGCGCCGCGCATGCAGGTTGCCAAGGTACAACCGGTCCTGCAATCCAAGCTTGATACGCGCCAGCGCGCGCGTGATCTTGCGGGTCACAAAGGTTTCGCCGCGATTGGGAGATTCGTGATTGAACAGGATCCCGTTGCAGGCATAAATGCCGTACGCTTCGCGGTAGTTCACGGTGATCCAGTACGCATAGAGTTTCGCCACCGCGTACGGTGAGCGCGGATAAAACGGCGTTGCCTCGGTTTGCGGCGTTTGCTGCACCAGGCCATACAGTTCTGAGGTGCTCGCCTGGTAGAACCGGCAGCTGTCTTCAAGGCCGGCGATGCGGATCGCTTCCAGAAGGCGCAATGTTCCCAGCGCATCGGCATTGGCCGTATATTCCGGTTCCTCGAACGACACCTTCACGTGGCTCTGCGCGGCAAGGTTGTAGATCTCTTCCGGCTTAACCTCCTGCACAATGCGGATCAGGCCGCTTGAATCGGTGAGGTCGCCGTAGTGCAGCATAAAGCGGCGTCCCGTTTCATGAGGATCTTCATAAAGATGGTCGATGCGATGTGTGTTGAAGAGCGACGAGCGCCGCTTGACTCCATGCACCTCGTACCCTTTGATCAGCAGGAATTCCGCAAGGTATGCGCCATCCTGCCCCGTAACTCCGGTGATGAGGGCTCGCTTCACGGCGTGACTCCCTGATTGGTTGGCGGATGATAGTGCCGCGGGTTCCATTGCGGCGTGCGCGATCAACTGGATATGGTTCGGATCGCGTCCTGGTCTCAGACCAGCGTCTCGATGCACTTCTTGAAGTAGTCAAGGCTCAGCTTCAGGCCCGTCTCCAGGTCGACTTTCGGTTCCCATCCGAAAAGCCGCTTCGCCTTGCTGATATCAGGCTGCCGCTGCAGTGGATCATCCTGCGGCAGCGGACTATAGACGATCTTGCTCTCCGACCCCGTCACTCGCAGAATGAGCTGCGCGCATTCGAGAATGGTCCACTCCACCGGGTTCCCGATATTGACGGGAAAGTGCGCGTCCGACCGCGAGAGGCGCAGAATCCCCTCGATCTCGTCGGAGACGTAGCAGAAACTGCGCGTCTGCTCGCCTTCGCCGTAGACCGTCAGGTCCTCGCCCTTGAGCGCCTGGATCATGAAATTTGAAATCACGCGGCCATCGTTCTTCTGCAGGCGCGGCCCGTAGGTGTTGAAGATGCGCACCAGGCGTGTGTCCACGCCGTGGTAGCGGTGGTAGGCCATCACCAGCGCCTCAGAGAAACGCTTGGCCTCGTCGTAAACCGAGCGCGGACCCACCGGGTTCACGTGCCCCCAGTACTCCTCGGTCTGGGGATGGACCAGCGGATCGCCGTAGCACTCTGAAGTTGAGGCGTGAAGAAACTTCGCGCCGTACTTCTTTGCGATTTCAAGTGAGTTGCGTGTTCCCGCCGAGCCCACCAGCAGGGTTTCAATGCCCAGGCGGCTATAGTCCACGGGGCTTGCCGGCGAGGCGAAATTGAACACGTAATCCACGCGTCCCGGATCGAATGCACAGATGATGTCTTGCTCAAGAAATTCGAATCGCGGCTCTCTTTCGAGATGCTCCAGGTTCTTGAGCGAACCGGTGCACAGGTTATCCGCGCCGATCACCGAGTGTCCTTCCCCGAGCAGGGCATCGGTGAGATGCGAGCCGAGAAAACCTGCGGCTCCGGTGATGAGTACCCTCATTGGGCAGATGCCTTTCTTTGCAAGTCAGGGTTCGCGTGCATTGGGTACCGCAGGTGGCTTCAGTTCTTTGCGCGCTCGCGTGGCTTGGGCACATACAGCGCATCAACCGGATCGATGGCTTGAGATGGACCGGAACGGCCCACGCTCAGATAAGTAAACCCATGTTCCGCCATGCGCGCAGGGTCAAAAAGATTGCGGCCGTCGATCACGATCGGATACCGCAAAGTGTAATGAAGCTTGGCGAGGTCGAGTTCCGCAAACTCCTGCCAGTCATTCAGAATCAACAGCGCATCCGCATCCTGCGCTGCTGCATAGGGGTCGCGCACATAGCGCATCTGCGCGCCCTCCGGAATCACTTCCTTGGCTCTCTGCTCGGCCGCCGGATCGTACGCGGCCACGAAGCAGCCCTCGTTCAAAAGCTTCTTCACGATGTCGATCGCCGGAGATTCGCGGATGTCGTCGGTTCCACCCTTGAAGGCGAGACCAAGCACGCCAATCTTCTTGCCCCGGAAAGTCCATAGAGCCGAGCGCACCTTGTGAAAGAAGCGCTCCTTCTGCTCTTCGTTAATCCTCTCCACTTCGCGCAGCAGGCTGAAGTCGACGCCCACCAGCTCGGCCACGTTGCGGAACGCCGCGACATCCTTCGGAAAACACGACCCCCCGTAGCCGATGCCGGCGTGCAAAAACTTGGTGCCGATGCGGGTATCCATGCCCATCCCGCGCGCAACCTCTTCCACGTCGGCACCTGCCGCCTCACATAGATTCGCGACCACATTGATGAACGAAATCTTCGTCGCCAGAAACGCGTTCGATGCATGCTTGATGATCTCGGCCGCCTTGGTCGAGGTCAGCAGAATGGGCGGCGGATCCTCCTTGCTGCGGGGACCCGGAACGGCATTCGCGCGGCGATAATATTCGCCTTCAGTGAGAGGCTGGTAAATCTTCTGTAGCAGGTCTGAGGCGCGCTCCGTGGCCGCTCCCACCACGATGCGATCCGCATGGAGAAAATCCACCACGGCCGTGCCTTCGCGCAGGAACTCGGGGTTCGAGGTCACGTCGAATTGATCCTTGGGCACCCCGTTGCGCTCGATCACCCGGCGAATCCACTCGTTCGTATAAACAGGAACCGTGCTCTTCTCCACGATGACCTTGTAGGAATCGATGGAACGCGCAATCTCGCTGGCCACCGCATCCACATAGGAAAGATCCGCGCTGCCGCTGCGGCTCTGCGGCGTCCCCACCGCGATGAAAATGGCCTGGGCGGCCTGGGCGGCGGCACGCAGATCGCTCGTGAATTCGAGCGAAACCCCGCGATGACGGGTCAGCAATTCGGGAAGATATTCCTCGTGGATCGGAATTCCGCCTTCCCGCAGCGTCCGCACCCTGGCTTCATCGTTATCCACACAGATGACACGGTGTCCAATCTCAGCAAAGCACGCAGACGCAACCAGCCCGACGTATCCGGAGCCGACAATCGCGATGGAAATAGGCTGCTTCATGGGGATCCTTCGTTTTAAAAGTAGCTTATCAGGGCTCTAATGACTCAGTTCCGTGTTCTGCAAAGGGGTCCGGAACCGTTCTCGATACAGCCGCAAGACTTCTTTCCACAAACTTTAGCACGCGAGCCGGGGACCAGCGAAGGCCCGCATAGGAACGGGCAAAACGTTGGTGTTCCTGAAGGTCACATGACCGAAGTGCACGGATTGCGTTACGAAGAGCTACAGCGTCTTCGGGCTCGACCACAAGGCCGGCCCCGGAATCGCGAACCGCCTGCGCTGCTTCACTGGCCGGATTCACCGACGCGATCACCGGGCATCCGGCTGCAAAGTAGGTGACCAGCTTCGATGGAAAAACAATGTCCGAGACCGATTTGCGCTGCGTCACCAGGCAAACGTCGCTTGCCCCGAGCAGGCCGCGAAACTCCTGCTCACCCAGCAGCGGCAGAAATCTCACGTTGTTCAACTGCATCTGCCCTGCGCGCTGCATGATGAAATCGCGGGCAGAGCCGTTGCCCACCAGGACAAACACCAGCGACTCGTCCTCCCGGTTCAAGGCAGCGGCCTCAAGCACCACTTCAAGACCCTGCTTCACCCCGAGATTGCCGCTGTGCGTCACCAGGAACTTGCCTTCAAGCCCGAACTTCTGCCGGAATGCGAGTCCCTCCTCTACCCCGATGTCGAACAGCGCGTCATCTGCCCGCGGCTCGAACAGGACAACTTTTTCGGGCGGAACACCTTTGCGCACGATGTTCGTCCGCATCCCGCGGGTAATCGTGCTCACCTGAGAAGCATTGCGATACGCCATGCGTTCAATCGCATACAGAAAGCGCAGAGCCCACTTCGGCAGCATACCCAGTTCGGCGGCCGCATCCGGCTGCAGATCCTCCACGTCAAAAACGAACGGAATACGCCACATGCGGCTCAGCAGAACGGCGCTCAGGGCGAGCCCCAGGGGCGGCGACACCACCAGCAGCACGTCGGGCCGGCCCGCCGCGATCGCCCGCACCAGTGAGCCGGCAACAAAACTGGCTTCGTGCAGCAGCCGCTTCAGCGAGGTTACCGGGCGCGGAACGTAAGCGTAGCTGCGCAGGATGCGAACCCCTTTCCGCTCCTCCGTCTGCGCAAGACGCCCGCGGTACGCGTCCGCCACCTTCCACTCCGGATAGTACGGAAACGTCGTGCACACGGTCACTTCGTGTCCCACGCTGGCGAGGTACTCGGCCCGGCAGGTCGTGAAAGCCCCAATGCCGGTCTCCTCGGGCCAGTAGTTAATGCTCAGAATCACAATCCGCACAACCAACTCGCTTTCAAAGCTCTTCTATTCCCTCGGTGCCCACCCCGCGGTCGCCACCTTTGGGATTTCAAAACCGCTCAGGCCTGGCAAAACTCCGCATAGGCTTCAAAGAGCGCATTTCCGCTGGCGGCATCACCCGCAAAAACCCGGTCTAACGGACCACGGCTCAGCACGATGGCAATCAGGGTGAGGACCAGCGTTTTGGCGTTCGCGCACTTCAGTTCGCGCCGGTCCACCCACGGCTGCAGATAACGGGCGACCACTTCCACCAATTCGCCAAGATGCCGGCGCAGAAGCGGATCCAGATCCTCGCCCAGTTCGAGCGCGCTATACCCCAGCAGGCGCAACAACTGCGGCTGCTGCAGAAGAGTGCTCGTGATCAGCTCGAACGTACAGGCCAGCGCCATGCGCCCGGTCTCAGCTTCCGCCAGCCGCATCAGCAGTTCGCCCCGCAGGTGCACACGCTGCAGTTCGGCACTCAGCACCGCAACATACAGGTCACGCTTGCGCGGATAGTGACGGTAGATCGTGACCTCGTTCACCTCGGCCGAAGAGGCAATCTCGCGGGTGCTCACGCCGTTGTAGCCGAACTGCGCAAACAACGCGGCCGCAGTGGCGAGGATGCGTTCCTCCGTGCCCCCGCGCGCGGTTGAATTCGATGTTCCTGCCATGTTGGTTTTCCTGTGTTTGATTCCAGGCTTCCGTGGGTGCGCCGCGTTTCCGAGCAATCACGCGATGCGGCGCGAAAGACTCGCCAGGAGTTGCGCCCGTCGATCAGGCGCCGAAGAACCAGCCCGTGGGCCGGAAACAGCTTGCGAGGGGCCTAGGCCGCGATGTGGCCGGCAGCCGCGCCCAGCGCCTCAACATCGCCCTCGTCGACTTCGACCGCGATGCTCTGCATGATCTGCTCTACCGTGAGCACCACGCGAAATCCGTTTCGCTTGCGCTGAACTATGCCTTCCATGCCGCTGAATGCCCCGGAGCGAATGCGGACCCGCTGCCCGACCGTCAGCAGCGGATGCGGCTCAACCGTTTTCTGGATCAAACCGCATCGCAGCGCCTCGATCACCGAGTCCGGCAGCGCCATGGGCTGGCGTCCAGCCCCGCCAACCACGGCCAGCGCTCCGGGCACGCTGAGCACGCCGCCTCTCTGCGAACGGTCAATGCGGACAAACACGTAGCCGGGAAAAAGTGGCAGATCGAGCGTGACCCGGGAACCATCTCGCCACTTCCGCTGAGACTGGTACAGCGGCAGAAAATGTTCGATGCCGCGCTGGCAAAAATGCTGCGCAACCCGCTTTTCGTGCCGGCTCGAGGTGTATACCGCAAACCAGCCCGCGTGGGACCCGTACCCCAAAACCGGCAAAGCAGTCGCGGCGGCTCGATTCTCTACTGCGATTTGGGGCAAGGCTTCGCCATCCTCACTTGGGTAAGGGTTTTTCCCGAGATCGTTCAGGAAGGTTCCGGCAGCCTCGGTGCAAGACCGCTATCGCCGCAGGATGAAAGCAAGTGCTTCCATCCATTGCACCTTTCCCATGACCCCTTTGTTGGTGAACAATTTCAGCCACTATAGCAGCGAAAGACCCCGGATTGAATCAATTCGACCCGTAACGAAGGTACATGTACCAATACGTGCACGAGTTCTTGCGTGCAAGCGTTTGCTCTCACTGCGCGCCCGCGTTCCCTTCGGTGAAACGCCGCGCCTGCGCTCCCTTCCAACGGCGTTTCCGTCCCCGTTTTCGGCCCGAAATCGGCGGTTTTCGACTGTGTTACCCTCCGAAAAGAGGGCCATTTCCGATGAATTCCGCGGTTTCTCCGGTTCGGGTTTACATGGACGCTAACGCCACAACTCCCCTGCTCCCGGAGGTGGTTGAGGCAATGCGACCCTACTGGATGGAATGCTTCGGGAACGCCTCGTCGATTCACCTCGACGGCCAGAAGGCCCGCACCGCCATCGACCGCGCCCGCGAAACCATGGCAACCTTCTTCAATTGCCAGGATGCCGAAGTCGTCTTCAATTCCGGCGGCACGGAAGGCGACAACACGGCGCTCTTCGGGCTCGTGCAGCCCGGCCAGCACCTCATCACCACCTCGATTGAGCACTCCGCCGTGCTCCAGGCCGCCCGCCGGCTCGCCGAGCGCGGCGTCGAAACCACGTTCGTTGCCCCGCTGCCAAACGGCCTCATCGATCCCGCGGACATTCAGAGCGCCATCCGGCCCAACACCCACCTCGTCAGCGTCATGCTCGCCAACAACGAGACGGGCGTCCTTCAGCCGGTCGAACAAATCGGCGAAATCTGCCGCGCTGCCGGCACGTTCTTCCACATTGACGCGGTGCAGGGCGCGGGCAAGATCCCGTTTGATGTGCGCCGCTTCGGCTGCCACCTGCTTTCCATCAGCGCCCACAAAATGCACGGGCCGAAGGGCGTGGGCGCGATGTTCGTGCGCCGCGGCACGCCGATTGAATCCATCATCGTCGGCGGAAGCCACGAGCGCCGCCGCCGCGCCGGAACCGAAAATGTCGCCGGAATCGTGGGCCTCGCCAAGGCTGCCGAACTGGCCATGAAGAGCCTCGCTGACGGCGCCATGGAGCGCCTCGCCACCCTCCGCGACCGGCTCGAAGCCGGCGTTTTACGCATCCCCGGAACAGGCCTGAACGGCGCTGGCGCGGACAACAAGCCCGTGCCCCGCGCCGCCAACACCACCAACATCTGGTTCAATCACTTGGAGGGCGAAGCCCTGGTGATCGCGCTCGACCTCAAGGGGATCGCGGTTTCCGGCGGGTCGGCCTGCCACTCCGGCGCCACCGAGCCAAGCCACGTGCTGATGGCGATGGGCCTCGACAAGGCCCGCGCCCGCGCCAGCCTGCGCTTCAGCCTGCTCAAGACGGCCACTCAAGCCGACATCGACCATGTGCTCCGCGTGTTGCCCGCGGCTGTCGAGCAGCTGCGGGCCATATCGCCCGTTGCCGCCGGAACCCTCGGCTGAAACGATCCTCGCCGCCGATCCGGCTCCGGATTTCAAACCTCCGCGCACGGATTTCTCCCCGCGGATCCGGAACGCGTAACCTTTCCATTTTGCGGATTTTTGATGACTTTCGTCCGGCCTGCCGCCTGTTATCATCACGCCAAGTTAGATTTGTACCCTCAAGCCCGGCTCGACACTTCTCAAGTGCCCCGGGCGCTTCTTTGTTGGCTATGGCTCATGTCTATTGGAGTTTCGTTTGCAGGAACCGGGAATGTGCCCGGCGGCACGACTACGCCTACCTCGGCCCCTACGGCACGGTCCAGCTTGCCGATTTCAGCATCCCTCCGCCATTTCGCTTTCGCTGCCCGGACTGCGGCTCACTCGAAAGCTACACGCCTTTGCTCGACCTGAAGTTTCATCTGAAGAACCACCCCCCGGCTCCAGGCCAGAAGTTCGTCTCCTGAGCGGCAGGGTCCCCTCGGGTACCCCCGATCCCTCGCTCTTGGGGACCGGGGATGCAGAAGGCGACCGCGTGGCCAAAGGTACCATCACCCCATGAGCTATGACCCGAGCACGAGCGGATTCCAACTCACGGAGAGCTATGTGGTCGGTCAAGGCGGCGAGGAGCTTACGATGCTCGATGGCTCCAACAACTGGCAACGGACCAACGGCCCGATATGCCTGCGGGCGATACGCCAGAACCTGCCCCAGAAGAGGTTCCTGAATGAGCAAACAATGTCGATTCTATCTGCTGCCGTCGGACATTGAACGTCTCCTCGCTGAGCTTCGCTCGCGCACAGGCTTCAGGCTTATCGCTGCGAAATCACCGGCTCTCCGTCCAACTGAGTTGGAGTCGCCATTCTCCGAATATGTCTTCCAGCCAACCAAGACAAAATTTCTCCACGTGAATTGTTACTTGTCGCCGCCATCGGAAGCAGAAATCAAGATGCATTACCTCCCAAAACAAGCTCAATGGGCAGTTTCGGAATCCTCTGAAGTGGTTGAATTTTCCGGCTGCGACTATGATGGCAAAACCCTGAGCATCGGAAGGTTCTATTTTCAAAACGATCAGCTTAACGGCGAGGCTCTCTGGCTTAAACGGGAGGAGTTTCTTCAATGGGCGGATCGGCTGCTCCAAACAACGAAGAAGCTGCTCGTGTATTCCAAAACTCTCTATGCCTACGTGGGTAAAGATGCGGCAGCATGGGAACGGAACGGAGGGCGTTTCCAGGAGATTTAAGTTGGGTTAGGGCGGGGTAGAATCCATCGTCCCTATGTCCTGCCACCCCCAGACCACCACGCGGGAACCGGGGAGGAAACGAACCACTCCGTATTGCCGCTGCCTGATTTAACAAATCCCGGACTACGGCAGGCGCGCAATGCTGATCACCGTCAGATCGTCGTTCTGGCCGAACTCCTGGGCCGTCTCCGCAATCGTCCGCGCATTGGCGCCTTCGCGCAGGAGTGACTCGACCTTCGGAAACCCGAGCAGCGTGCCCTCCTGGTTGCGCGCCTCGGGAATGCCGTCGGTCAGCAGCACCACATGATCGCCCGCGCGCATCTCCAGGCACGTTTGCTCGTAGCTGGCGCTTTCGGCCAGTCCCAGCGGCAACGATCCCGCCAGTGGGAACTCGCT
>Ga0335072_10011829_pt1 | contig 12485 bp, 11 predicted proteins | sample Lox_Sample_21_FD_206725 | JGI IMG/M metagenome (GOLD analysis project Ga0335072, IMG submission 206725) | Soil microbial communities from Loxahatchee National Wildlife Refuge, Florida, United States - Lox_Sample_2.1 | ecosystem: Environmental > Terrestrial > Soil > Wetlands | place: USA...
CGCGATGACGAAGCCGGCGACGACGGTCTTCTGCAGAGACGCGAAAAATGCAGGCATGTCGAACACTCCCCTCTAGGCTCGATTCGGGGCGACGCTATCACAAAGACCGGCCGACCGCACCGGGAGAGGTGGGTGCGCGGGCCTTGGGATGCCAAGCGCGGATGGGCTAAGGTCGGGCCATGGCGAGGGAGAGCACGAAAGGCGCGGATCGGGCCGAGGCGAGCCTGTCATATTGCGCCCGCGAAGTACGCCGGCACGACCCGGACCGGTTCCTGACCGCGTTGTTCGCCCCGCCTGCGGCGCGCGAGGGTCTTTTCACCCTCTACGCCTTCAACCACGAGGTCGCCAAGACGCGCGAGGTGGTGACCGAGGCGCTTTTGGGCCGCATCCGCCTCGAATGGTGGCGCGAGACCGTCGGCGCCATCTATGACGGGGAGACGCCGCGGGTGCATGAGGTCGTGTTGCCCTTGGCGGACCTGATCGCGCGCCGCACGCTCAGCCGCGCGCGGTTCGAGCGCCTGATCGAGGCGCGCGAGCGCGACCTCGAGGACGGCCCGCCCGCGACACTCGCGGCCCTCGAGGATTACGCCGCGGGGAGTGCCGGATCCCTGGTCGAGCTCGCCCTCGAGGCGCTCGGCGTGCGCGACGCGGCGGCGCTCGAGGCGGGGCGCTCGGTCGGCACGGCCTGGGCGCTCACGGGGCTTTTGCGCGCGGTGCCCTTCCACGCTCGGCGCCGGCGCCTTTATCTGCCGCAGGAGCTCTTGAAAGCTTCGGGTGCCGATCCCGAGGCGATTTTCGAGCGCGGACGCAGCCCCGGGCTCGCTGAGACGGTCGAAGCCGTGGCCGGGCGCGCGCGCCATCATCTCGCGGCGGCGCGGAAGCGACGCGGCGTCCCGCGCGCCGCACTCCCGGCGCTTCTCCCGGCGCGCCTCGCCGATGGCTATCTCGCCGCCCTCGGCCGCGTGGGCTTCGATCCCTTCGCGCTCCCGCCGCCCGAGCCGCGCATGGGCCGGCCGCTGAGCCTGGTTCTCGCGGCCTTGCGCGGCGCCTATTAGGGTTTCCCTTCCGCGTAGTTCCCGGATGGGCTACAACCGCTCCTGGCGGGCGCCATCGACGGAGCTGATCCATGCCGATCGCGTACACCGAACTCCAAACCCAAACCGGCCAGGCCATCGTCAACGTCTTCGAGACGGGCCAGGCGCTCGGGAACTATGCCCAAGTCACGCTCGCCCAAGGCGACGTAGGCGGCCTCTCCTACGGCCGCTCGCAAGTCTCGCTCACGAGCGGCAACCTCTATCAAGTCGTCGCCGCCTATTGCGCGGCGCCGGGGGCTCAGTTCGCCGCCGGCCTTACGCCCTATCTTCCCGCGCTCCAGGCCTGCGACCCCACGCTCAACGACGACGCGGCCCTGAAATCGCTGCTTGCCCAAGCAGGCGCCGATCCCGTTATGCGCGCGGTGCAGGACGATTATTTCGACCGCACCTTCTGGACGCCCGCGATCGACGCCGCGAACACCCTCGGCGCCACGACCGGCCTTGGCGGCACCATCACCTACGACAGCTACATCCAAAGTGGCCCGGGCGGCTGGCAGGCGCGCGCGGCCCAGACCGACGCGCAAGGGACCTTCGCCGCGATCGGCGAGCGCGCGTGGTATGGGAATTACGTCGCGGTGCGACGCGCCTGGCTCGCGGCGAGCTCGAGCGCTCCGGTGCGCGCGAGCGTCTACCGCATGGACGCGTTCCAGTCGCTGATCGACGCGGGCAATTGGGAACTGGCGCTGCCGATCACGGTGCATGGCGTCTATATCGACGCGAACGTGCTGAGCGGCCAGGCGCCGGCCGGCCGCACCTTGCGCGTGACGACGCCCTTCATGACCGGGAGCGACGTGACGGCGCTCCAGCAGGCGCTCGCCAACGCCGGCTACCAAGTCTCGGTCGACGGCGTCTATGGTCCGGCGACGGCAGCGGCGGTCCAGCAATTCGAGAGCGCCAGGGGCCTCGCGGCGGACGGCATCGCCGGCCCGTCGGTGCGCGCGGCACTCGGCCTGTCCTGACTGGCTCCGGACCGGGACACGCCGTCATGGCCCAACGATCCCGCGCCCTGTCGGGCGAGGACGAGGCGGAATCGCTTTTCGCGACCTACGCCGACTATAACCGCGCGCTGCGCACCTGGTTCGTGAGCTTCGGCATCGGCGGCCCGGCGCTGTTCCTCTCGGACAGCACGCTCGCGCGCAGCCTCGAGCAATCGGGGCAAGCGGGACGCGTCGTGGGCGCGTTCCTGGTCGGCTGCGCGCTCCAGATCCTGGTCGCGCTGATCAACAAGATCGGCGCTTGGTACAGCTACAGCGCCAAGCGCGACGGCGCCGAGCGCGGTGCCACGCTTTGGGAGGCGTTCTGGCTCCGGCTCTATAGCCAATTCTGGGTCGACATCGCGTGCGACCTCGCGACCCTGGCCGCCTTCGCCTTCGCGGTGGTCGAGCTCATCGCCGTGGTCGCCGCGCGTTAGCGTGTGCGCGTCACTCGGCGGCGGCGGGCTGCGTGGTGTCGAGCCAAGTGGCAAGCCAAATGCCGAGGTCTATGCGCGCGCGCTCGGCGAGCGCCTTCTTGCGCTCGCGGCCCTTGGCCTCGGTCTCGATCTCGGGAAAAAGGCCGAAATTCACGTTCATGGGTTGGAACGTCTCGGGATTGGCGCCGCCCGTGATATGGCCGAGGAGGGCGCCAAGCGCCGTCGTCGCGGGCGGCGGAATCGTCTCCAGGCCGAGCCGCGCGGCCGCCGCGAAACGTCCCGCGAGAAGGCCGATCGCCGCACTCTCGACATAGCCCTCCACACCCGTGACCTGGCCCGCGAAGCGCAAGCGCGGCATCGCCTTGAGGCGCAGCTGCCCGTCGAGGAGCTTCGGGCTGTTGAGGAAGGTGTTGCGATGGAGCCCGCCGAGCCGCGCGAACTCGGCGCGCTCGAGGCCGGGAATGGTACGGAAGATACGCACCTGCTCGGCGTGCTTGAGCTTGGTCTGGAAGCCGACCATGTTGAACAGCGTGCCGAGCGCATTGTCCTGCCGGAGCTGCACCACGGCGAAGGCGCGCCGGCCCGTGCGCGGATAGGTCAGGCCCACGGGCTTCATCGGCCCATGGGCGAGGGTGAGCGGCCCACGCGCCGCCATCACCTCGATGGGGAGACACCCCTCGAAATAGGGCGTCGAGGATTCCCACTCCTTGAAACTCGTCTTCTCCCCCGCGAGCAACGCCTCGATGAAGGCGAAATATTGGTCGCGGTCGAGCGGGCAATTGATGTAGTCGTCGCCGGTGCCCTTGTCGTAACGCGATTGGCGCCAGGCGACCGAGAAGTCGATCGTCTCCTTGTGCAGGATGGGCGCGATCGCATCGAAGAAGGCGAGCGAATCCTCGCCCGTGAGGGCCGCGATGGCAGTACTCAACGCGGGCGAGGTGAGGGGCCCGGACGCGACGATGGTCTCGTCCCAGTCCGCGGGCGGAAGGCCTGCGACTTCGCCGCGCTCGATCGCGACCAAGGGCTCGGCTTCGAGCGCGGCCGTGACGGCGCCCGCGAATCCCTCGCGATCGACCGCGAGCGCGCCGCCCGCCGGCACCTTGTGCGCGTCCGCCGCGCGGAGGATGAGGGAGCTGCAACGCCGCATCTCCTCGTGCAAGAGGCCGACCGCGTTGTAGTCCGCATCGTCGGAGCGGAACGAGTTGGAGCAGACGAGCTCCGCGAGCCGGTCAGTCGCGTGCGCGTCGGTCGCGCGCACGGGGCGCATCTCGTGGAGGATCGTTGGCACGCCGTGCCGTGCGAGCTGCCACGCCGCTTCCGAGCCGGCGAGGCCGCCGCCGATCACGTGAACGGACGCTGCGGGAACGGGCGTTATGGGGACGGGCGTTGTGGGCCGCGAAACCATGGCCAAGGCTTAGACCTCTCGGCCGCGCGAGACAATGGCGCGCTCGCGCGGTGGGTGGCTCAGTCGATCGTCTCGACGTTGCCCTTGAGGTCCATGAGCCCCATATGCACCGTGCTTGCCGTAAATTTGGGATATTGCCCGATGATCGTGCCCTTGAGCTTGCGTAGCTCGTCGGCATGGACCCGGGTCTCGAGCGGCGGATTCTTGGCGAAATCGATGCCGAAGACTTCCTTGTAGGCGCCGCAGTCGCGATGGTCGAGCAGGTACACGCGATCGATCTTCGGGTGCAATTTGAGCGCGATCTTGAATTCCTCCCAGAAGGTGCCGACCCAGAACGGAAAGATCGTCTGCGCGCCGAGCGACGCACCGGCGAGGGTCAGGTGGTCGTATTGGTCGGTCAGCTTCTGGCGCGTCATGTAGTTCACGGTCTGGGTGGTGAGCCGGTAGTCGATGCAGCTCAACAACAGTGCCACCGCCGGCAGATCGGCGGCGAAGGCGCGTAGCGGGAAGAGGCCGGCGCCGAGACCGGCGAGCCCGGCCGCCCCCGCGACGCGCAGGAATTGCCGGCGCCCGCCGGCGCCGCGACAGCCGCAATCGAGGCCGCGAGATTGAAATGCGGATGGGGAACGACGGCGAACGGTGAGCGACGGCTCGGCGCGCAGCATGCGACCCTCCATCCCGGAAACCGACGTTGCGATCAACGGTAGAGTATCTGCGCTCGTCCTACAAGCGCATCACGCACCCACGGTGAGACGCAGCCCGAGCGCCCGCAAGACCTTCGCCACCGTCGCGAACTCGGGATTGCCGCCCGGCGACAGCGCCTTATAGAGATTGGCGCGGCCGAGACCGGCGGCACGGGCGATTTCGGTCATGCCCTTCGCGCGCGCCACGTCGCCGAGCGCCTTCTTCAAGAGATCGGGATCGCCGTCCTCGAGCACGGCATCGAGATAGGCGACGATGTCCGCTTCGGTCTTCAGCGTGTCGGCCGCATCCCAACGGCGTGTCGCGAGTGCCATGACGAACTCCTCGAGCATGGTAGCTTCGAGCGAAACTGCAATTCACCCCCACCCGGCTTCGGGTAGGGCTCGGCTTCGCCTCGCCAACCCTCAGCAACCCTCCCCCCTCGAGGGGGAGGGTAGGGTGGGGAGCGTGTTAAACTTCAATGTCTTCGATTCAAATTACGCGCGCCAGCTCCGCCGTCAATCGCAACTCGCGCATCGCGTTCATCGAGCGCCGAATCCTACGCCCTTTTGCGCGCGAGCTTGGCGTCCCTCGGCGCGAGCCGGCCCTTGAGGAGCGGGCGCAGATACTCGCCGGTGAAGCTCTCCGGCGTCTCGGCGATCGCCTCGGGTGTCCCGCGCGCGACGAGCCGGCCGCCCTTGTCGCCGCCCTCGGGGCCCATGTCGAGGATGTAGTCGGCGGTCTTGAGCACTTCGAGATTGTGCTCGATCACCACCACCGTGTTGCCTTGCTCGACCAGCGTCTGAAGCACCTCGAGCAGCTTCTTCACGTCTTCGAAATGGAGGCCGGTGGTGGGCTCGTCGAGGATGTAGAGCGTGCGGCCGGTGGCGCGGCGCGAGAGCTCCTTCGCGAGCTTGACGCGCTGCGCTTCGCCGCCCGAGAGCGTGGTCGCGGGCTGGCCGACATGGATGTAGCCGAGGCCCACTTGCTGGAGCGTCTCGAGGGTACGGCGGATGGTCGGCACCGCCTTGAAGAACTCGGCGCTGTCGTCGACCGTCATGTCGAGCACGTCGGCGATCGACTTGTCCTTGAACAGCACCTCGAGCGTCTCGCGATTGTAGCGCTTCCCCTTGCACACGTCGCATTGGACGTAGACGTCGGGGAGGAAATGCATCTCGATCTTGATCACGCCGTCGCCCTGGCACGCCTCGCAGCGCCCGCCCTTGACGTTGAACGAGAAGCGCCCGGGCTTGTAGCCGCGTGCCTTCGCCTCGGGCAACCCCGCGAACCAGTCGCGGATGGGCGCGAAGGCGCCGGTATAGGTCGCGGGGTTGGAGCGCGGCGTGCGCCCGATGGGCGACTGGTCGATGTCGATCACCTTGTCGAGGAATTCGAGCCCGGTGATCGCGTCGTGCGCGCCCGGCGCCTCGCGCGCGCCGAACAGCTTGCGCGCGACCGCGTTGTAGAGCGTGTCGACGATGAGCGTCGACTTGCCCGAGCCCGACACGCCGGTCACGCAGGTGAAGGTGCCGAGCGGGATCTCGGCATCGACGTTCCTGAGATTGTTCGCGCGCGCCCCTTTGATGCCGAGCTTCTGGCCCGGCTTTCCCGGACGGCGCAGCGCCGGGATCGCGATGCGCCGGAAGCCGGTCAGGTATTGGCCGGTGAGGCTATTGGGATTGGCGAGCACGGCGTCGGGCTTCCCGGCCGCGATCACCTCGCCGCCGTGACGCCCGGCGCCCGGGCCCATGTCGACGATGTAATCGGCGGCGCGGATCGCCTCCTCGTCGTGCTCGACCACGATCACCGTGTTGCCGAGGTCGCGCAGGCGCATGAGCGTGTCGAGGAGGCGCTTGTTGTCGCGCTGGTGGAGGCCGATCGAGGGCTCGTCGAGCACATAAAGCACGCCCGTCAGGCCCGAGCCGATCTGGGACGCGAGCCGGATGCGTTGACTCTCGCCGCCCGAGAGCGTGCCCGAGGCGCGGCTGAGAGTCAGGTATTCGAGTCCCACGTTTTGGAGGAATCCGAGCCGCTCGTTGATTTCCTTGAGGATGCGTTGGGCGATTTCGCGTTGCTTCGGCGTGAGCTCGGCCGGCAAGGCGGCGAACCAATCGACCGCGCGCGCGATCGAGAGGTCGCTGAGCTCGGAAATGTGCAGCTTGGCGATCTTGACCGCGAGGGCCGCGGGCTTGAGCCGATAGCCCTTGCACACGTCGCATTGGGTCGTGGTCTGGTAGCGCTCGAGCTCCTCGCGGATCCAGGCGCTGTCGGTCTCCTTCCAGCGCCGCTCGAGGTTCGGCACCACGCCCTCGAAGGGCTTGGTGGTCTGGTAGGCGCGCATGCCGTCGTCGTAACGCATGGTGATCGCGACGTCGCCCGAGCCCCACAGGATCGCGTGGCGCACTTTGTCGGGCAGATCGTCCCACCGCGTATTGACCGAGACCTTGTAGTGCTTGGCGAGACTCTCGAGGGTCTGGGCGTAATATTGCGAGCTCGAATGGGCCCAGGGCCGCACCGCACCCTCGCGCAGGCTCAAGCGCCCGTCGGGCACCACGAGCTCGGGGTCGAAGAACATCTTGGTGCCGAGCCCGTCGCAGGCGGGGCAGGCGCCGTAGGGATTGTTGAACGAAAAGAGCCGCGGCTCGATCTCGTCGATGGTGAAGCCCGAGACCGGGCAGGCGAACTTGGCCGAGAAGGTCGTGCGCGCGCCGGTATCCGCGTCCTCGGCGAATACCAGGCCGTCCGAGAGCGCGAGGGCCGTCTCGAGGCTGTCCGCCACGCGATTGCCCAATCCGTCGCGCACCACGATGCGGTCGACCACCACCTCGATATCGTGCTTGAGCTTCTTGTTGAGCGTCGGCGCCGCGTCGATGTCGTGCAGCTTGCCGTCGATCTTGACGCGCGTGAAGCCGCGCTTCTGGAGGTCCTGCAGCTCCTTCCGGTACTCGCCCTTGCGCCCGCGCACGATGGGGGCGAGGAGATAGAGCCGCGTTCCCTCCTTCATCGCCATAACGCGGTCGACCATCTGGCTCACGGTCTGGCTCTCGATCGGGAGCCTGGTCGCGGGCGAGTAGGGAATGCCGATGCGCGCATAGAGGAGGCGCAGGTAATCGTAGATCTCGGTCACCGTGCCGACGGTCGAGCGCGGATTCTTCGAGGTGGTCTTCTGCTCGATCGAGATCGCGGGCGACAGGCCCTCGATCGAATCCACGTCGGGCTTCTGCATGAGCTCGAGGAACTGGCGCGCATAGGCCGAGAGGCTCTCGACGTAGCGCCGCTGGCCTTCGGCATAGATGGTGTCGAAGGCGAGGGACGACTTGCCCGATCCCGAGAGGCCCGTGATCACCACGAGCGAATCGCGCGGCAGATCGACGTCGACGCCCTTGAGATTGTGCTCGCGCGCGCCCCGCACCCGGATCGCCTGGCCATAGGCGCCCGGCGCATGGGTGTCTTTAGCTTGGGCGTCCTTATTAGCTTGGGCGCCCAAGGCTTGGGGACCGGGTGCGGCTGAGGCCGGGACGTGTGAGGCCGGAATTGAGGCCGGGTCGGGTTTCATGGGCTCTGGCCGGGCGGGAGGAGAAACGTGAATATAGGCCCGGGCGCGGAAAAATCGACTCCTCGCTTAAGGCTCAAGATCCCGCGGCCGGCCGGACGAGCGGCGCCCATGACCGGTTTGTGACCCACGCGGTTTGGGGTACAGTGCGGGCCGGAATTGAACCCGAGCGAGAGGGCCGAGGGGCATGGCTGGAAGCGTCAACAAGGTGATCCTGATCGGCAATCTCGGCCGCGACCCCGAGACGCGCCGGACCCAAAGCGGCGATGCGATCGTCCATCTCAACGTCGCGACCTCCGAGAGCTGGCGCGACAAGGCGTCGGGCGAGCGGCGCGACCGCACCGAATGGCACCGGGTCGTGATCTTCAACGAGCGCCTGGGCGAGATCGCGCAGAAATATCTGAAGAAGGGCTCCAAGGTCTATCTCGAGGGCCAGCTTCAGACCCGCAAATGGACCGACAAGGACGGCCAGGAGAAATACACCACCGAGGTCGTGCTCCAGCGCTTCCGCGGCGAGCTCACCTTGCTCGACAGCCGGGGCACTGCGGGCGGCGGCGATGGCGGCTATGAATCGGCCGCCCCCGAGGAGCCGCGCGGCGGCGGCGGCGGCGGCTCGGCGCCCAAGGGCGGCGACCTCGACGACGATATCCCGTTCTGAGTGCGCCTAGGCGGCGCGGCGTTTCGCACGCGCGCGCCACTCGTCCCAGGTCTCGAGCGCGAGCCCGAGCCGCCAATAATCCACTTCGAGGAAGCCGCTCGCGCCGCGCGTGACCGCGTCCGGGACGAGTGCTGCGACCTCCTGGGCGATTACGCCGACATAAAGCGTTTCGCTCCAACGATAGCGGTAGCGATAGAGGCCAATGCCGCTCGCGAGGCGCGCGACCGGCTCGATGTCGCGCTTCAGGCGCGTATCGGAATAGCTCTTCTTGCACCGGCCGCCATAGAGCGTGTAGCCGGGCGGACAATGGGACGCGGCGATCGCCTCGCTCGCGCGGTCGAGATGGACGACGACCGGCGCCAAATAGGCGACGCCGGCCGCAAGGCCAAGCTTGGCCAAGGCGGCGCGGCGCGACGCCTCGCGTGCGCGTGGGGCTGCGCCCGCGTTGGCACCGGGGAGGGGTTCGTGAGGCATATGTTATTCACCGTGTTGAAGTTCCGCGGAATGAGCATTAGCGGAGATCACGGTATGGGCTCGGCGTCGGGCCGACAAGTGAAAACAATACCTAACGTGTTGTGATTAATATCAAAATTGACATTCAGCCGCATGTAAGCTGATAGAAAGCAAGCATTTGAGGATTCGCGGGCCGACGGAGTTTCTAACGCCGACCCGTCGGGCGATTAAACGCGCGTCGAGCTTGGCGCACACCCGGCGGCGGCACCGTTACCGAAAGACCGACGTCGAAGATCCGGCTTAGGCCGCGGAGCGCGTTTCGCGCGTGGCCCGCCACTCGTCCCAAGTCAGGAGCTCGAGCCCGAGGCGGCCGTAATCGACCTCCAGGAATCCACCCGCGCCCCGCGTCACCGCGTCGGGCACAATCGCCGCGACTTCCTGCGCGATCACGCCCACATAGAGCCGGTCGCTCCAGTGGTACTTGAAGCGATAGAGGGCGATACCGCTGGCGAGATGCGCGACCGGAACAAGGTCGCGCTTGAGGCGGGCGTCGGAGTTCTTCTTGCAGGACCCGTTCGGTTCCTTCGTGTAGCCGGGTGGGCATTTCGAGGCGGCAATCGCCTCGCTCGCGCGGTCGAGATGGACCACGACGGGCGCCATGTAGGCGGCGCCGACGGCAAGCCCGAGGCGCGCGAGGGCGGCCCGGCGATCCTTCGCGCGCGCGGCTGAGGCGGCCGGCGCGTTAACATCTACCTGTGTATCGGTGGACATATGCCATCCATTCCGTTGACATCCGCAGACCAAGTCTTAACGGAGATCACGGTATGGAGTTCATTTCGCTCTAACAAGCGATTTTTGGGCTAAGTCCTTACGATCATTATATAAATTGATATTCGGTATTTTATGGAATGACAAATGTCATTCACCGTGCGGGACGCGTGATGGCACGAATCGCCGCACGCCCGCCCGACCTGCGAGCCGGCGGCCTAACGTTGGAAGGCGAAGCGGGTCAGGCCGCGCTACGCGTCTCGTTGCGCGCTTGCCACTCGGCCCAGGTCATGAGCGGCACGCCCAGGCGGGCGTAATCCACCCGGAGGAACCCGTCCCGTCCGCGCAACACGGCCTCGGGCATGACGCCCTCGACCTCTTGCGCGATTACGCCGACATAGAGCTCGTCGCTCCAAACATAGCGGAAGCGATAAAGCCCGATGCCACTCGCGAGCCGCCCGACCGGCTCGATGTCGCGTTTGAGGCGCACATCCGAAGGACCCGGCGAACAGTGCGGCGGCGGCGGATTGTTCACGACATGGGAATGGGGCGAGCAGGTGAGGGCGCTGGCGCGCTCGAGATGCAGAATGGTCGGCGCGAAGTAGGCGGCGCCGGCCGCGAGACCCAACTTGGCGAGCGCCTTGCGGCGTCGCTCGTCGCGCACGGGTGAGGCGTCCGGCGCGGCGTGAGGCGAAGCATAGTCAGATGGCATTTGGTATCCACCCTATTGATTTACCGCGGATAAAATTTTAGCGAAAATCAACTTATGGCCTTTGCCCCCGTCCCACAAGTTAAATCCGGGTCGGAACCGGCCTCGGCCGAGTCGCGAAAACCGCGTCCGGAACGATTAATCCGGGCCCCTTTTCCGAAGCCCGCATCGAGCCCCGCTCCGGCGCCGCCGACCTTCCAATAACTTATTGTTTTTCCATATAATAATTCGCTCCGCCCGGGGTGTTTTTCATTGTTGCCCGGGGCGGAATTTGCTACAAGAAATTGATCGATTCCGTTGCCGGTCGGAGCGCTCGACGGCGCCGCCTTTGCGGCCCTTGCAAGCCCCGAAAATCCGGCCTTCCACGTCAGCCAAAAGCCACCTAAGTGACCCTGACCACGCCCCCTGCCGCGCCCGAAAATCCCGTGACTCCGGTCACGATCGAAGAGGAGATGCGGCGCTCCTATCTCGATTACGCGATGAGCGTGATCGTGGCGCGCGCATTGCCCGACGTGCGCGACGGCCTGAAGCCGGTGCAGCGCCGCATCCTCTTCACCATGAAGGAGGCGGGCTACACCTCGGACAAGCCGTTCCGCAAATCGGCGCGCATCGTGGGCGACGTGATGGGCAAGTACCACCCGCACGGCGACTCGGCGATCTACGACGCCATGGTGCGCATGGCGCAGGACTTCTCGATGCGCCTGATGCTGATTCAGGGCCAAGGCAATTTCGGCTCGATGGACGGCGATCCCGCCGCGGCCATGCGCTACACCGAGGCGCGCCTCGCCAAGGCGGCCGAGGCGCTCTTGGAGGACATCGACCGCGAGACGGTCGACTTTCAGCCCAGCTACGACGATTCCGGCATCGAGCCCTCGGTGCTGCCGGCGCAATGGCCGAACCTCCTGGTCAACGGCGCGGGCGGCATCGCGGTCGGCATGGCGACCAACATTCCGCCGCACAATCTCGGCGAGGTGATCGAGGCCTGCCTAGCCTATATCGACGATCCGGAGATCACCGTCGACCAGCTCATCGAGCACGTCCAGGGCCCGGATTTCCCGACCGGCGGCATCATCATGGGACGCGGCTCGATCCGGCTCGCCTATCACACCGGGCGCGGCTCGATCGTCATGCGCGGGCGCGCGACCATCGAGGAGATCCGCAAGGATCGCGAGGCGATCGTCATCACCGAGGTGCCGTACCAGGTCAACAAGGCGCGCATGATCGAGCGCATGGCCGAGATCGTGCAGGAGAAGATCGTCGACGGCATCGCGGACCTGCGCGACGAGAGCGACCGGCACGGCGTCCGCGTCGTGGTCGAGCTGAAGCGCGACGCGATGGCGGAGGTCGTGCTCAACCAGCTCTACCGCTACACGCCGCTGCAATCGACCTTCGGCGTGAACATGCTCGCCCTCGCGGGCGGCCGGCCCGAGCTCATGGGCCTGAAGGACATCGTCGCGGCCTTCGTCAAGTTCCGCGAGGAGATCATCACCCGGCGCACGGTGTTCGAGCTCGGCAAGGCGCGCGAGCGCGCCCACATCTTGGTGGGCCTCGCGATCGCGGTCGCGAACCTCGACCCGGTGATCGCCGCGATCCGCAAGGCCAAGGATCCGGCGGACGCGCGCGCGGCCCTGACCGGCACGCCCTGGCCCGCGAAGGACATCGCGCCCCTGATCCAGCTCATCGACGAGCCCGGGCGCGCGGTGGTCGACGGCCAATACCGCCTCTCCGACGAGCAGGCCAAGGCGATCCTCGA
>Ga0335072_10011830_pt1 | contig 12485 bp, 11 predicted proteins | sample Lox_Sample_21_FD_206725 | JGI IMG/M metagenome (GOLD analysis project Ga0335072, IMG submission 206725) | Soil microbial communities from Loxahatchee National Wildlife Refuge, Florida, United States - Lox_Sample_2.1 | ecosystem: Environmental > Terrestrial > Soil > Wetlands | place: USA...
GCTAGGGGGCCTATAGGCCCCCTGGATCAACAACGATCATGGAGCTTGGGTCAAACACCGCTAGCTGCGCAGGCTGCTGGCCGGGAGGCCGGGGAAGGCCTGCGTGGACCCGCGCCAGGCCGCGGCCCGCACCGCGGCTGCGCGCACCTGCCGGGCGCCGAAGTTGCGCAGGCCGCTCTCAGGAAGCGCGACGATCTCCAGGTAGGCCTGCGCCACCCGGTCCTCGAGCAGGGCGGCAAGCGCAGTGGCGTCGGCAGCCGTCTTGACCGGCCCCGGTAGCTGGTAAGCGACCGCGGCGGGGGCAGGCTGCCCGCCGCGCGCGCTGATCATCGCGGTCAGCTCGTCCCTGGCCCGCATGTGCGTGACCCAGTCTGCCCCGGCCGTGCCCTGCGCGGCCGAGCCCTGGGGGAGGCGCGCGCCGACGACGCCGTAGCCATAGCTCGCGGCCTGCTCGGCCGCCAGTGCGTTCTGCAGCGCGGTAATAGTCTGCTGCGAGCCAGTGGCCTGGCCGGCTTGTCCGGATGCGCTCGTCATCGGCCCCGCCCCGCCGCCTGCAGGAACTCCACGTGGGTCGCCTCCGACGCCGCGATGCTCGCGAACAGCTGCGCGAGCGACGACGGCAGCCCGTCCAGGTCGCCGATCAGCCGGTCACTCGCCGCCTGCTCGGCCACCGCGAGCTCGCCGAGCACCGCGTCTCTGCCGCTCGTCCCGGCCACAGGCGACGGGCCCGAGGACGGACTCAGCGGCGGCGGATGCGCGGCGGGTTTCGCTCCGGGTGGCTCGACGAGCCGCGATCGCAGCTGCGCCAGGTGCGCCACGTGCTCGGCATGGACAGCGCCGGCGGAGGCGTAGGCCGCGATCTCGCTCCCGACCGCGCTGTACGGACTGGATTGAGCAGGAGTCAGCAGCCTGAGCGCGGAGGCGTACCGCGCGACCATGGCCTCCTCGGCCGAGATTGCCGCCTGCAGGGTGCGGACGTCAGCCGGCGGCGGTGGCGGCGTGCCGAGGGCCTGGATCCCTTTACAGCCAGTGACGAACAGCGGCAGCGCGGCCGCCGATGCGGTCAGCAGCGCGCGTCGCGACAGGCGAGCCGTCATGACGCAGTCCGCCGCCGCCGAGCCGTCCGCCACATCTGCCTCCTTCCGCACAACACCCGCACCGTGTAGCTCCTGCAACTGCCGTCCCAGAATGTCCCGCCAGGCGGATCGGCCAGGCCCCGATCCACCGCGCCGCGTCCCGGATAGGCTAGATGACGCAGCGTTGAACAGCACCAGCGCGGATACCAGCGCAGATAACAGCACAGGTCGCGGGCGAGGAGGTCGTCATGCACGGTGGCTCCCGTCGCGGTTCACATCCCCTGGCCGACGAAAAGGCTAACGGCCGGGGAACCGGGCCGCGGGCTGCGCAGCCTGGCCCGGCCCCCGACGCTGACCGGCTGGTCCGCCTTCTCGAGCCGGTGGTACACGCGATGAACATGGACCTGGAGGGCATCCGCGTCACTGCGGCTGGCCGCCGCCGGGTACTCCGCGTGGTCGTCGACGCCGACGGTGGCGTGAGCCTGGACGACATTGCGCTGGCGAGCCGGGAGCTGTCTGTGAAGCTCGACGGCTCCGCCGAGATGGGTGAGCAGCCCTACACCCTTGAGGTGTCCTCGCCTGGCGTCGACCGGCCGCTGACCCAGCCGCGGCACTGGCGGCGCGCGGCCGGGAGGCTGGTTGTTGCCCCCCTGAAGACCCGCGCCTCCGGCGATCAGAATGGGAACGGGGCCGCCCTGGCTGAGGGCCGCATCGTCGGCTCGAGTGAGCGGGGCGTGACACTGGAGCACGCCGGCGTGACCCGCGAGTACTCCTACGCCGAGCTTGGCCCCGGCCGCGTCCAGGTCGAGTTCGGTCACTTCGACGACTCCGCAGGCGACGACGATCTGGGCGAGGAGGACTAGGTGGACATTGACCTGAGCGTCCTGAGGAGCCTGGAGGCGGAGAAGGACATCTCGCTTGACCTCGCGATCAAGGCGATCGAGGATGCCCTGCTTGTGGCCTACCACAAGACCGACGGTGCCGCCGCGGTCGCCCGCGTCGAGGTGAATCGCAGCAGCGGGCACGTGACCGTGTGGGCCCGCGAGGCGGGTGCCGACGGCGAGCCCGGCAGGGAATTCGACGACACGCCGGCTGGCTTCGGGCGGATCGCCGCGACAACCGCACGACAGGTGATCCTGCAGCGGCTGCGCGATGCAGAAGACGAGCTGACCTTCGGCGAGTACGCCGGCCGTGAGGGCGACGTGGTGGCCGGGGTGATCCAGCAGGGCAAGGACCCGCGGGCGGTGCTGGTCGACCTGGGGAAGCTGGAGGCGATCCTGCCGCCAACCGAGCAGGTGCCGGGCGAGAAGTACGTGCATGGGGAACGGCTGCGCTGCTACGTGCTGCACGTGCGCAAGGGCTATCGCGGTCCGTCCGTCACGCTGTCGCGATCGCACCCGAATCTGGTGAAGAAGCTCTTCGCGATGGAGGTGCCGGAGATCGCCTCGGGCGCTGTCGAGATCGCTGCGATCGCCCGCGAGGCGGGCCACCGCAGCAAGATCGCGGTGATCTCGCATCAGCCGGGCGTCAACGCCAAGGGCGCCTGCATCGGCCCCATGGGCAGCCGGGTCCGTAACGTCATGACTGAGTTGCACGGGGAGAAGATCGACATTGTCGACTACTCGCCCGATCCTGCCGAATTCGTCGCGCATGCCCTCTCGCCCGCCAGGGTGACGAAGGTCAACGTGATCGACCTGGCCGCGAAGGAGGCCCAGGTCATCGTGCCGGACTATCAGCTCTCGCTGGCGATCGGCAAGGAAGGGCAGAACGCCAGGCTCGCTGCGCGGCTGACCGGCTGGCGGATCGACATTCGGCCAGATACGGCAGAAGCCGGGCCTGCGGCCGGCGCCGCCGAGGTTAAGGCCCTGTAAGCTGGACAGCGAACGGGCCGCGCCGGTCCGGACCTGTATCGGATGCGGGGCGCGCGCGGCTAAGACTGACTTGGTCCGCCTGGTCGTGGCAGGATGCGAGATTGTTCCTGACGTGACCATGCGGCTGCCCGGCCGGGGTGCATACCTGCACCGGAGCCTGGCATGCTTGGAACGAGCCCAGCGCCGCAAGGCATTCTCGCGGGTCCTGCGCCTCCCGGCACCATTGCCGGTGGCGGGGGTGGCGGAGTACCTGTCCGGCGAATAGCCAGCGACTGGGCCAGAAGAAAGAAGGCTGAATTGCGATGAGCGCCCGATGAGCATGCGGCGATGAACAGCACAATCTGACGCCGGACGGAGCACGCCCTGCCCCGCCCGGCTGGCAGGCCCGGGAATGTCTGGGCCGAGTAGAGGGAGCGCAGTGGCGAAGGTCCGGGTTTACGAACTCGCGAAGGAGTTCGGCGTCGAGAGCAAGGCCGTCATGGCCAAGCTCCAGGAGATGGGTGAGTTTGTCAGGTCGGCGTCCTCGACGATCGAGGCGCCGGTAGTCCGTAGGCTTAAGGACGAATTCGCAGGCCAGGCCGCCAAGGCTGGCGGCGATGGCGCGACGCAGAAGGCGGCCAGGCAGGCAGCCAACGGCCGGGCGGCGCAGCTGCCGGAGGCTCCGGCGGTCTCAGCCGAGAATGGCCGGGCCGCGAGCATCGAGCCGCAGGTACCGCCGTCTGCTGAGCCGGCGACTCCGCCGATCAGCGAGCCTGAACGGCCCGCAGCGCAGCGGCCGGGTCCAGCGGTGGCCGTGCCCTTCGCGTCAGACGGCGGTGCAGCGCCGCAGGCCCCCGCCCGGCCGCGGCCGGAGCAGGCTCGTCCGGCGCCGTCTCACGAGGGCGAGGCCCCCAGGCCAGCCACGCCGCGGCCGTCGGCGGCCGGGCCGCGGCCGTCGGCGCCGCCATCGCCGGGCCAGCGCCAGGCTCCGCGGCCTGGACCGCGCCCTGGTAACAACCCCTTCAGCTCAACCGCAACCGGGATGGGCGCGACACCACGAGCACCGCAGGCGGGCGGCCCGGCTGCGCCGGGCACCGCTGCGCCCGGCGCGCCAACGGGCCCCGGCGGCCCGCGCCCGTCAGGCCGGTCAGGTCCCGGTTCCGACGCAGGCAGGCCGGGCGGCCCGCGTCCCGGTGGTCCGCGTCCCAGCCCGAGCAGCATGCCGCCCCGTCCCGTCGGCGGCCGCGGCTTCGCCCCCGGCTCTGGCGGCGGCCCGCGTGGCGGCGGCTACGGCGGCTCCGCGGGTCCGGGTGCGGGTCCGCGCCCAGGCGGCGGCCGCGGCGGCCCCGGCGGCGGTCCAGGAGGCCCGCGCGGTGGTGGCCCTGGCGGCGCTCCGGGCGGCGCGCGCGGTGGTCCCGGTGGCGGCGGCGCCCGGCCAGGGATGGCTCCGGCCAGGCCCGGCCCTGGCGGCCGTGGCCGCAGCGGCACCGCAGGCGCTTTCGGCCGCCCGGGCGGACGGCCATCTCGCGGCCGGAAGTCGAAGAAGCAGCGCCGTCAGGAGTTCGACAACATGCAGGCGCCGTCGATCGGCGGCGTGTCGATCCCGCGCGGCAACGGGCAGGCCATCCGGCTGTCCAGGGGCGCGTCGCTGAGCGATTTCGCGGACAAGATCGGCGTCAACCCGGCGTCGCTGGTACAGGTGCTGTTCCACCTCGGTGAGATGGTGACCGCTACCCAGTCGGTGAACGACGAGACACTGCAGCTGCTCGGCGCCGAGCTCAACTACAACGTCCAGGTGGTCTCCCCGGAGGAAGAGGACCGGGAGCTGCTGGAGTCGTTCGATATCGAGTTCGGCGAGGACGAGGGCGAGGACGCTGACCTCGTGGCCCGGCCGCCAGTGGTCACCGTGATGGGTCACGTCGACCACGGCAAGACCAAGCTCCTAGACGCGATCAGGCACACCAACCTGGTCGCGCACGAGGCCGGGGGCATCACCCAGCACATCGGCGCCTACCAGGTCGACACCGTGGTCGACGGCCAGGACCGCAAGATCACCTTTATCGACACCCCTGGTCACGAGGCGTTCACCGCGATGCGTGCTCGCGGCGCCGAGACCACCGACCTGGTGATCCTGGTCGTGGCGGCCGACGACGGTGTCAAGCCGCAGACCACCGAGGCACTGAACCACGCCCAGGCTGCTGGCGTGCCGATCGTCGTAGCCGTCAACAAGATCGACAAGGAAGGCGCCGACCCGCAGCGGGTGAGGGCTCAGCTCACCGAGTACGGGCTGGTGGCCGAGGAGTTCGGCGGCCAGTCGCTGTTCGTCGACGTGTCCGCGCGGAACGGCACCGGGATCGACGCGCTGCTTGAAGCAGTCATCCTGACCGCCGACGCCGAGCTTGACCTGCGGGCCAATCCGACGCAGCAGGCGCAGGGCGTGGCCATCGAGGCGCACCTGGACAAGGGCCGCGGCCCCGTCGCCACGGTGCTGGTGCAGCGCGGCACGCTCAAGATCGGTGACTCCATCGTCTGCGGCGAGGCGTTCGGCCGGGTCCGGGCCATGCTGGACGAGAACGGCGACCAGGTGTCCGAGGCGCCGCCGTCCCGTCCGGTGCTGGTGCTCGGCCTGACCGCGGTGCCTGACGCCGGCGACAGCTTCCTTGTCGTCGATGACGACCGGGTGGCCAGGCAGATCGCCGAGCGGCGCGAGGCCAGGGAGCGGAGCGCGATGTTCGCCCAGCGGCGTCCCCGGGTCACGCTCGAGGACCTCGACTCGGCACTCAAGTCGGGTGAGCGGGAAGAGCTGCTGCTCATCATCAAGGGTGACGTGTCCGGCTCGGTGGAAGCGCTGGAAGACGCGCTGCTCCAGCTCGACGTGGGCGAAGAGGTCCAGCTGCGGGTCATCGGCCGCGGCGTCGGCGCAATCACCCAGGACGATGTGAACCTGGCGATCGCATCCGATGCCGTGATCATCGGCTTCAACGTCCGGCCCGCTGGCCGGGCAGGCGAGCTAGCTCAGCGCGAGGGCGTCGACATCCGCTACTACTCGGTCATCTACCAGGCGATCGAGGAAGTCGAGGCCGCGCTCAAGGGCATGCTGAAGCCGATCTTCGAGGAGGCGCAGCTTGGCACGGCGGAGGTTCGCGAGATCTTCCGGGTGCCGCGGATCGGCAACATCGCCGGAAGCATCGTCCGCTCCGGCACGATCACCCGCAACAGCAAGGCCAGGCTGGTGCGCGACGGCGTGGTCGTGTCCGACAACCTCAACGTCGAGTCGCTGCGCCGGTTCAAGGATGATGCGACCGAGGTTCGCGAGGGCTTCGAGTGCGGTATCGGCGTCGGCTACAACGACCTGCACATCGGCGATGTAATCGAGACGTTCGAGATGCGCGAGAAGCCGCGGGCCTGAGCGGGCTGATGTGCAGGTAGGGGCGTGTATGTAGGGGCGCTGACCCTGGACGTGCTGCTCGGCGACGTGCGTTCGCTCAAGCAGAAGCGCTCAGTGGTCAGGCCGCTCATCGCCGAAGTGCATCGCCGGTTCCCTGGCATCGCCGTCGGCGAGACCGGGCACCTGGACCTGCATCGTCGCGCCGAGATCGGCATTGCGGTCGTCAGCTCGACGGCCGCGAACGCCAGGGAAGTGCTAGATGCGTGCGAGCGCTTCGTCGCGGGGCGGCCCGAGATTGAGTTGCTGGCCGCCAGGCAGCGACTGCTGACCGAGGAGAGTGACTGAGCGGATGAACCAGGTCAGGGCACGCAAGCTCGGCGACCGCATCGCCGTGATCGTCGCGGAGATGCTAGAGCGGCGGATCAAGGACCCGCGGCTCGGATTCGTGACCGTGACCGAGGCCAGGGTGACCGGTGACCTGCGCGAGGCGACCGTGTTCTACACGGTGTACGGATCTGACGACGAGGTTGCCGGGACGGCGGCCGCGCTTGCCAGCGCGGCCGGCCTGATCAGGTCCGAGGTGGGCAAGCAGACCGGGCTCAAGCACACTCCGTCGATCAGCTTCAGCCAGGACACCGTTCCGGACTCCGCGCGCACGATCGAGGATCTGGTCGCGAGGGCCAGAGCCGCGGATGCGGCGGTTGCCGCCACGCGCGCCGACGCAGTGCCTGCCGGTGACCCCGATCCGTACCGGACTCCGCCCAGTGCTGCCGAGTACGGCGACAATGACGAGTTCGGCGATGCTGACGGGTCCGGCGACGACGAAGACCTCGACGACGATGAGCCCAGCGGCCACCGGTGAGGCCGAGTGGTCTCGCGCCGTCAAGATCATCGACTCCGCACGAAGCGTATGGCTGGCCTGCCACGTCCGGCCCGACGCGGACGCGCTCGGCTCCATGCTGGCGTTCGCGTCGGCGCTGACAACCAAGCGGCGCGCGGCCGGCCGGCCGGCGACGGAGGTAGCCGCCTCGTTCGGTGACGACCCCTTCGAGGTCCCGGCAATCCTGCGCTTCCTGCCCGGTCAGTCGCTGCTCCGGCCGCCGGCGCAGGTGCCGGACGCACCCGAGGTCATGGTGTCGTTCGATGCGGCCAGCATGGACCGGCTCGGCCTGCTGGCAGACCGGGCCGAAGCTGCCGGCGAGCTGATCGTGCTCGACCACCATGCCTCCAACACCGGCTTCGGCACCGTCAGCCTGGTCGACGGTGGCGCGGCAGCGACCGCAGTGCTGGCCGCCGAGCTCATCAGGCGCCTTGGCATCCCGCTAACCAAGGACATCGCGCTTGGGCTGTACGCGGGGCTGGTCACGGACACCGGATCGTTCAAGTACTCGGCCACCACGCCGCACGTTCATGAACTCGCTGCGCGGCTGCTGGCGACCGGCATCGATCCCGGCATCGTCGCCCGCGAACTGTACGACCGGGCGCCGTTCGGCTACCTCGGGATGCTCTCGGCCGCTCTGCGCCGCGCCACTCTCGACCGCACCGCAGCGGGCGGCCTCGGGCTGGTCTGGACCACAGTGACCCGAGCCGACCGCGAGCCGGACGGGCTTCCGCTTGACGCCGCTGAATCCGTGATCGATGTCGTCCGCAAGACCGATGAAGCCGAAGTTGCCGTGGTGCTCAAGGAAGCTGACGACGGCATCTGGCAGGTCTCGGCACGATCGAAGTCATTGATCGATGTGGGTGCCGCGTGCGCTGCGCTGGGCGGGGGCGGCCACGCCCGGGCCGCCGGGTTCTCCTATTCCGGCGGCGCGGGTGCGGCTGTCGCCGCCCTCCGGCAACTGCTCGACGGGCAGGCATCCGCGAGCCGCCCATGACCGAGCAGCCAACAACGGCACCGCAAACCACGCCACCGCAAACAGCGGTGCCGCAAACAGCCGCGAGCGGCCTGATCATCGTCGACAAGCCACAAGGCTGGACCTCCCATGACGTCGTCGCGCGCATCCGCAAGCTAGCGCGGACCAAGCGAGTCGGGCATGCCGGCACGCTGGACCCCATGGCGACCGGGGTGCTCGTGATCGGGGTGGAGAAAGCGACCCGGCTGCTCGGTTACCTCGCGCTGACGGAGAAGGAGTACACGGGCACGATCCGGCTAGGCCAGGCGACCGATACTGACGATGCCGACGGGACGGTGATCGGCTGCGTTCCCGTCGTGAATATCGATGAGACCAGGCTGCTGCCCGCCGTTGCAGCGCTGACTGGCGACATCCGCCAGGTCCCGCCGGGCGTCAGCGCGATCAAGGTCGGCGGCAAGCGGTCCTACCGGCTGGCGCGGGAGGGCCGGGCCCCGGAGCTGGCGCCCCGGGCCGTGACCGTCAGCCGCTTTGACGTACTGGCCGTGCGGCAGAGCGGGGACGTGCTCGACGTAGCGGTGGCGGTGACGTGTTCCAGCGGCACCTACATCCGGGCGCTGGCACGGGACCTCGGTGCCGCGCTTGGCGTCGGCGGGCACCTGACGGCGCTGCGCCGCACCAGGGTGGGACCCTACCTGGTGAGCCAGGCGCGGACGCTCGATCAGCTCGCCGCCGAGGCCGAGCAGGAACCGGGCGTTGCGCTCACGAGCCTGGCTGACGCGGCGGCGCAGGCGTTCCCGCGGCGCGAGCTGAGCGCTGCCGAAGCCCGGCTCATTAGTCACGGCGGCAAACTCGACCCGGGCGGGACCGGGTCCGCTCCCGTCGCCGGGTTCGGCCCGGATGGCTCGCTGGTCGCGCTGCTGGCTGACGATGACGGCCGCGCACGGTCGCTGGCAGTCTTCAGCCAGTAGCATGGCGGCCGGCCGGGCATGGCAGGCTTAGACCACCACCGGCGGGGCGCCGAGGATTGAGGGAACGAGCAGATGCAGCGGTGGCATGGCCTGGACGACGTCCCAGCTGAGTGGGGCCGGTCCGTCGTCACCATTGGCGAGTTCGACGGCGTCCACCGCGGCCACCAGCGGATCATCAGCCGCGCCATGACCGACGCGGCCGAACTCAGGCTGCCGGTCGTCGTGGTGACCTTTGATCCGCATCCGGACGAGGTGGTGCGGCCCGGATCGCATCCGCCGCTGCTGTGCACAGCGAGCCGCCGGTCGCAGCTGCTCTCCGGGCTGGGCGTCGACGCCGTCTGCGTGCTGCCGTTCACGCTGGAGTTCTCCAGGCTCGGCCCGGACGAGTTCGTCCGGACCGTGCTGGTCGAGCGATTGCGAGCGGCGCGGGTTGTCGTGGGGGCGAACTTCCGGTTCGGCCATAAGGCAGCCGGCGACGTGGCGCTGCTGGCCGAGCTGGGCGAGAAGTATGACTTCACCGCCGAGGGCGTGCCGCTGCTGGCCGAGAACGGAGTCACGATCTCCTCCACCGGCATCAGGGCAATGCTGGCGGCCGGTGACGTAGCGAGGGCGGCTCATGATCTCGGGCGCCCGCATCGGGTCGAGGGCGTGGTCGTACGCGGGCAGCAGCGCGGCCGCTCGCTGGGGTTCCCTACGGCGAACCTGGAAACCCAGCCCTACACCGCGATTCCGGCCGACGGCGTCTACGCCGGCTGGCTCGCCACCCTGGACTCGGCAGGGATGGAGAGCGAGCGCTGGCCGGCCGCGATCTCCGTGGGCACTAACCCGACGTTCGACGGGCGGCACCGGACGGTCGAGGCGTACGCCCTCGACCGGGACGACCTGGACCTGTACGGGACGCGCGTGGCGGTGGACTTCGTCGCCCGGCTGCGAGCGACGCTGAAGTTCGCCTCGGTCGACGAACTGGTCGCGCAGATGCACGTGGACGTCGACGACGTGCGCCACCTGCTGACCGCCGGCTAGCACGCGCGGCGTTTGCCGGATGTGCTCGGGTACGGGGACGTGTGCTCCGTCACCACACCCGGCGTGATACCGTTGGCCCATCGGCCGGACTTCTGGCCAGGTCAGCTGTGCCCTCAGGCGGCTGGCCATCATGGGGGACATCGCCCGTCACCGGCGTGATGCTCACCCAGAGCCCTGGCAAGGCTTCTCGCCGGTTAGTCATGGGCATTCGAGTAATTTGGACAAAAGTTATTAAGAGGGAGCAAAGTGCCGCTTAACACTACGGTGAAGAAGGAGATCATCGCCGGGCACGCGACTAGTGAGGGTGACACCGGTTCGCCGGAGGTCCAGGTCGCGCTGCTGACTCGGCGGATCGCCGATCTGACCGAGCACCTCAAGGTGCACAAGCATGATCATCACAGTCGTCGCGGGCTGCTGCTGCTCGTGGGCCGCCGGAGGCGCCTGCTGCAGTACCTCGCCCGGACCGATATCGCCAGGTACCGCGCGCTCATCGAGAGGCTCGGGCTGCGCCGGTAGCCGCCACGCGGGACGGCCGGGCGCTGCCCCGCGCGCGCCACAGTGTCACTACAACTAGATAACGTAGACGTAAAAACGTCCCGCGGCTCCGACCAGGAGCGCAGACCGCGCCCTTCGGGCCGGTCCTCGGTAGTGGTTCTCGGGTCACGGCGATCCCGCTTGCTGGCGGGAGCCAGGGCCGAGGGCTTCGATCGAAGACCGGCCGCAGCCGATCCGGCGTCGTGGCCTGGGCTCCCGTGCGGATTGCCTGACGGCCCGGCCTAGCCGGCTGGCGTGGCACTCCGAAGAATGCGGCGGACAGGCGCGGGACCTCAGTCAAGGAGGTCACCCGTGGAGGGTGTCTACACCGCCGAAGTCACGATTGACAACGGCGAATTTGGCACGCACAAGATCCGGTTCGAAACCGGCAGGCTTGCCAAGCTGGCAGGCGGCTCAGCCGTCGCCTATCTCGATGACGAGACCATGGTGCTGTCCACCACGACCGCGTCGAAGGGTCCCAGGGAGGGCTTCGACTTCTTCCCGCTCACGGTCGACGTTGAGGAGCGGATGTATGCCGCGGGCCGGATTCCCGGCTCGTTCTTCCGCCGGGAGGGCAGGCCGTCTGAGGACGCGATCCTGACCTGCCGCCTGATCGACCGTCCGCTGCGGCCGTCGTTCGTGCACGGCCTGCGCAACGAGGTCCAGGTCGTCGAGACGATCATGGCATTGCATCCCGATCACCTGTATGACGTCGTGGCGATCAACGCCGCGTCGATGTCGACTCAGCTGGCCGGGCTCCCGTTCTCGGGCCCGATTGGCGGCGTCCGGGTTGCGCTGATCAAGGGCCAGTGGGTGGCCTTCCCGACCCACTCCCAGCTCGAGGACGCGACCTTCGACATGGTCGTGGCGGGCCGTGTGGTCGACGGCGACGTCGCGATCATGATGGTCGAGGCCGAATCGACCCCGAGCACGCTGCGGCTCATCGCCGACGCCGGCAGCGGGGCCGTGGCGCCCACCGAGGAGAGCGTCGCGGCGGGGCTCGAGGCAGCCAAGCCGTTCATCCGCCAGCTCTGCGAGGCTCAGCAGGCACTGGCCAGCCAGGCGGCCAAGGAAGTCACCGAGTTCCCGATCTTCCTGGACTACGGCCAGGACGTGTTCACCGCGCTGGAGGCCGAGGTCGGCTCCGACCTGAGCCAGGCGCTGACGATCGCGGGCAAGAATGAGCGTGGCGCCGAGACCGACCGGATCAAGGCGCTCGCGACCGAGAAGCTGGCCACCCAGTTCGAGGGCCGGGAGAAGGAGATCTCCGAGGCCTTCCGCTCGCTGAACAAGAAGCTGGTCCGGCAGCGGATCATCGGCGAGGGCAAGCGCATCGACGGCCGCGGGCTGGAAGACATCCGGCAGCTGTCCGCCGAGGCCGGTGTCGTGCCGCGGGTGCACGGATCAGCGCTCTTCGAGCGCGGTGAGACTCAGGTGCTCGGCGTGACGACGCTGAACATGCTCCGGATGGAGCAGATGATCGACACGCTGAACCCCGAGCGCACCAAGCGCTACATGCACAACTACAACATGCCGCCGTACTCGACCGGTGAGACCGGCCGGGTGGGCTCGCCGAAGCGGCGCGAGATCGGCCACGGCGCGCTTGCGGAACGGGCCCTGGTGCCGGTGCTCCCGACCCGTGAGGAGTTCCCGTACGCGATCCGTCAGGTATCCGAGGCAATCGGGTCGAATGGCTCGACCTCGATGGGATCTGTCTGCGCGTCGACGATGTCGTTGCTGGATGCCGGCGTTCCGCTGAAGGACATGGTGGCGGGCATCGCCATGGGCCT
>Ga0335072_10011831_pt1 | contig 12485 bp, 10 predicted proteins | sample Lox_Sample_21_FD_206725 | JGI IMG/M metagenome (GOLD analysis project Ga0335072, IMG submission 206725) | Soil microbial communities from Loxahatchee National Wildlife Refuge, Florida, United States - Lox_Sample_2.1 | ecosystem: Environmental > Terrestrial > Soil > Wetlands | place: USA...
CGCCGCTGATCCCGCCCCCCTGAACGGGTACCCTTGTAGCGCCGTCGCGGGGCTATAGCTCAGCTGGAAGAGCACCTGCTTTGCAAGCAGGGGGTCAGGGGTTCGAGTCCCCTTAGCTCCACATGACCCTGGCGGCACGCCTTGCAGGCGTGGAAAATTGGCTGCTGGGGTGCCCGTTTGACGCCGGTGTTCGCTTGGGCGTGAGCCCGTCCCTTAGCCTGGCGCTGGGGCCTGCCCTGATGGGGCTTGCATTGTTGCTGTGAGCACGCCGGTCAGTATTTGACTGTTTGAGGTCCCCGGGCATCCCGCCTGGCAGGTGTGGCGGGAGGAGGGCCTGGGATGCGGGAGCCGCAGGAGATCGAGGACCGCGAGCACGAGCAGGCGGTGCTGCGGGTGGCCGCGGTCGATGTTGCGAAGGCGTCCGGGGTGGTGTGCACCCGGGTGCCGCGTGAGGGCGGGCGGGGGTTCGTCACCAAGGTGTGGCCGGTGGAGGCCACCACCGGCGCGATCTTGGAGTTGGCTGATCACCTCACCGGGCTGGCGGTAGAGAAGGTGGTCCTGGAATCCACGCCGGATTACTGGCGGCCGTTTTTCTACCTGCTGGAGGCAGCGGGGCTGGATGTGGCGCTGGTGGATGCGCGGGATGTGAAGAACGCGCCGGGCCGGCCCAAGACCGGCAAGCTGGATGCGGTGTGGCTGGCCAAGCTGGCCGGGTGGGGCATGCTGCGCCCGAGCTTTGTGCCGCCGCCGGAGATCCGGGTGCTGCGGGATTACACGCGGCTGCGGATCGATCTGACGCGGGAGCGGACGAGGCACTGGCAGCGGCTGGAGAAGCTGCTGGAGGACGCACTGATCAAGATCACCACCGTAGCGTCGCGGATTGACACGATGTCGGTGCGGGACATGGTGGAGGCGCTGATCGCCGGGCAGCGTGACCCGCACCGGCTCGCCGATCTGGCCCGCGGGAAGATGAAGGCCAAACGGGCTGCGCTGGTGCGGGCGCTGGATGGCCGATTCGATGACCACCATGGCGAGCTCGCCGCGATCCTGCTGGCCCAGATCGATGCCCTGACCGGGCAGATCAATACGCTCACCACCCGGATCGAGGAGGTGGTCAGCCAGATCCCAGCCGCGCAGGGCGTGAATGAGGATGGCACCACCGGCCCCCATGCCGGGCGCGGGCCGGACGCGCCGGCGCTGCCAGCCATCGACCGGCTGGCCGAGATTCCGGGTATCTCCCGCGACGCCGCCCAGGTGATCATCGCTGAGGTAGGACTGGACATGAGCCGGTTCCCCACCGCCGCGCACCTGGTGTCGTGGGCCCGGCTGTGCCCGCGAACCCTGCAGTCCGGGGCACGGGAGCGGCCCGGCCGGACCGCCAAGGGAAACCCCTACCTCAAGGGCGTGCTGGGCAACGCCGCTGCGGCGGCCGGGAAAACGGACACATTCCTGGGTGAACGCTACCGGCGGCTGGCCCGGCGCCGCGGCAAGCTCAAAGCGGTGGTGGCCATCGCCCGCAGCCACGTCCGCCAACTCGAGGCCCTGGGATTCACTGTCAGCATCGCCCAGGCCGCCTGACCAGCCCACCGCCCATCTGGCCGGGGTTCGCTGCCGCGCTGCGGCGAGGGTATTTTCCGGTCAGCTCCACAGGTCAGAAGCCAAATTCGAACAGCCGGGTCCGAGAGTACAGCAGCAAAGTACAGCAACCGGGGCCGCTTGAGATGCCGCACACGCGTTCGAGCTGGACCTTGCCCTCGCGGGCGGTGGCGCACAGATCCCAGGTCTTGTGGCCGGGATCCGGGCCACTGAGCAGGAAGAACGCCTTTGAGGGGCCCAGTGCCGCTTGCGCGGTGGCCAGTGGGCAATGTGCCGTATCTGCCGTGTCAAGGCCGGCTCCTGCCGCTCAGGCAGAGGGTCAGCGAATGGCAAGCTAGTTCCGTCACCCAGGGTGAGATTCCTCGTGACGCTTCATACGTTCACGACGCGCATAACGCCGAATCGGCGCGTGATCGAAGTGGGACGAGCCTGATAAATGAGCACGAAGGTTATCCAATTCGGCTCCTTGATCGAATCTGTAGGCTCACGATCACCCCGAATGATTGGGTGATCTTCAGGCGGCCCTTTACGGGTAGCACGCCTAAGGAGCAACGCCCCGTAAGCGCCGAGGCGAGCTGCTGGGCGCTGAACCTGGCTCCGGTTCCGGCCGACCGAGAGGGGCAGCGCGTGCAAGTCGTGTTCGTCGGCCTGGCGGAAGGCGGCGGGCCACCGCCCGCATTGCTGACTGACAGCTCAACCGGGATCCCCGGGCCATACCTGAGGATGCCAGCAACGGGGTCAGCGGCATCGCGTCGGCGGCCGGTGAGCGCAGTGCGGGCTACGCGGCTGCGCCGCCGGGTTGGGGGCCGCCGGGTTGGGGGCCGCGACATCCGTCGGTAGATGCTCCGGCACCAACCTGCGTCAGCGCGCGTTGCGGCAATCACGTGCGTCGGCAGTTGATGAGCTCCAACCTCCGTCGGGAAGATTTGTGTCACGTGACCTTCGCCTGCGCCCGCTCTGTGAGCCCGCCATATGTCGCTCCCCTTGTATACGGGACGGCCCGTCGCTTTTTGCCGCGCTGCGCCTCCCGTACGGGGCGGCAGCCAACAGTTCAAGATCTTTTTGTGGGGCAGCGCACGACCCAGAAATGACCAGTGAGTATGACTGGTTCGGCGAGCTCGCCGCGTGGGCGACTGTAGGCGGTGCACGCATGGCATCCTGCCCGCTGCCGGATGCCGAGGAAGGCACGCCATGACGAACCCAGGGGCAGTTGACCTTGCACATTACTTTCCAGTGTGGCTGAACAACCTGGCCGACGACGTGACACTCGAGGGCTCGATGATGGACGGCTTCGTGCAGGGCTCGGACACGGTGCGGACCGTGGTGGTGGCGATCCGCGAGCTGTATGACTACCAGGAGTTCAACTCCGTCGGCCCGTACGGCGAGAACGGCTGGATCGAGGATTACACCGCGGGGGTTCGTGGCGAGCCGATCCGCAACATCACCCTAGTCACGAGCAACACGGCCGGGCATGCGCAACGCATCGTGGGCAACTACCGCCCCCGGAGCACGCTGCTGGTCTTGTCCCGGCTGCTGGGCGAGAAGTTCGCCGGCACCCCGATAGCCGGGCATTTCGTCGCGGGCGAGTCCTGAAGATAGGGGAATCCCATGACCTCATCTGACGTCCCAGAGGGTCCCGGCTCGGTTGCGGGGGCACCAAACCTGCCGGACGGGTTCGCCGGTACGTTCACCAGCCGGTATGTCGATACCGGGGACCTGCGCCAGCACGTGGTCACCGGCGGCGACGGGCCGCCGCTGCTGCTGGTGCACGGCTGGCCGCAGACCTGGTATGCCTGGCGGCTGGTGATGCCGGCGCTGGCGCGTGACTTCTCCGTCATCGTGCCCGACCAGCGCGGCACCGGGCTGTCCGGGCGGCCCGAGGACGGCTATGACACCCGCACCCTGGCCGGCGACCTGGCCGCGCTGATGGACGCGCTGGGCCACCAGCGGTTCGCCGTGGCCGGCCACGACACCGGCATGTGGATCGGCTACGCCCTGGCCGCCGACCACCCCGGCCGGGTCGACCGACTGGCGGTCGCTGAGACTCCACTGCCTGGTGTGTCCCCGTCCCCGCCCCTGTTCGCCAGCGCGCACCTGAACAACGCACTGTGGCACTTCGCGTTCAACCGGCTCGCCGCAGTCAACGACCAGCTCGTCACCGGCCGGGAAGAGATCTACTTCGGCTGGCAGTTCGCCACCAAGGCCGCCCGGCCACTGCCGGACTACGCGGTCCAGCATTACATCGGCACGCTGGCCGCCGACCCGGCCGCGCTGCACGCCAGCTTCGCGATATACCGCACGCTCGATGACACCATCGCGCAGAACCAGCAGCGCAAAACCCGGCGGCTCACCCTGCCCGTGCTGGCCATCGGCGGCGCCCACAGCCTCGGGCCGCAGGTCGCGGACACCATGAAGCTCGCCGCCGACGACGTGCAAACCCTGGTCGTCCAGGGCTGTGGGCACCATCCCCCCGAGGAGGCTCCGGAGGAGACCCTGGCGGCGCTGACCGCGTTCCTGACCCCGTACCGCGAATGCTTCACGAAAGGAGCCACGTCATGCTAATCAAGCCCAAGTTGGCCGCCGCCGCGGCCGTGCTAACCCTGGCTGGCGGGCTGAGCATGCTGGCAGCAGCGCCGGCGAGTGCGGCCACTCCGCAGTGCGGCGCGAGCTGCATTGAGGTATACAGCGCCAAATTCGCCACTCCAGCGAGCCTCGGTTTCGTGGAGACCGTGCTGCTGGGAATCCCAGTGCGCGGGGTGCCGACCGAGGTGCGCCAAGCCAGCAGCTCGAATCCGGCCGAGGACCTGATCGTTCCCCTCGGCGCCCCGGTGCCGGTCTCTCAGTACTACGCGGACGGCATGGTCTCAGCCGCTGTCAACGAGCACTACGGTAAGGAGCCCGCGGTGCAGATCGAGTACGCGCCGTACGGCCACGCCACCGGGCTGTGCACGGCGGTGGCCGTCACTGCCTACCAGGACGAGGGCCTGAGCCTGCAGCCGTGCAGCGCCCCGGGCACCACGGTGTGGATCATCGACACCGTCGATGCGTCCTCGGCCAGCGCCTTCCCGATCATCAACGGATCGGACACCGACTTCGTCCAGCCGTTCGCGATGTCCATTTTGGGCAACCCGGCGCACCAGCTGTTCACGCCGATCATCCTGCAGCACCTGACCGGCAGCCCCGGGAGCGAGCCCGCGAACCAGCTGTGGGGCGACCACTTCGGGCCCGTTTCCTGATCGAGCCAGCCAGGCCACGCCCACCGCCCTATAAGGAGCCTCATGCCTGGCACGGCGAAGACCCGGCGGGCGGGACAGCGATCCGCCCGTTTACGATCCCCACGGCGGCCGAGGCGGAACTCGACGAGCTGCGTGCGCGTATCGCCGCGACACGCTGGCCCATCACGGAACTCGTCGCTGACCGCTCGCAGGGCGTGCAGCTAACGACGATCCAGGAACTCGCGCGCTACTGGGCGACCGACTACGACTGGCGCAAGTGCGAGGCCAGACTGAATGCGCTGGCGCAGTTCAAAACCGAGGTCGACGGGGTGGACGTCCCACTTCATCCACGTCAAGTCGCGGCACGAGGACGCGCTGCCGCTGATCATCACCCACGGCTGGCCCGGCTCGGTCATCGAGCTGCTCGGGGTCATCGGCCCGCTCACCGACCCGACTGAGCACGGCGGAGCGGCCGAGGAGGCGTTCCATCTCGTGGTGCCGTCCATGCCGGGCTACGGCTTCTCCGGTCAACCGGCTGAGGTCGGCTGGGATTCCGGCCGCATCGCGCAAGCGTGGGCGGAGCTGATGCGCCGCCTCGGCTACACCAGCTATGTCGCCCAGGGCGGCGACCAGGGTGCCTGGGTCACCGACCAGATGGGCCGCCAGGCACCCGAAGGCCTGATCGGCATCCACATGAACCTGCTCGTGACGACGGACGGCGCCCCGCTGCCGACCGAAACCGAGCAGGAACGCGCAGCGGCCGACGCGCGCAAGGAATTCATGTCCGGCGGGTTCGGCTACTTCTTGGAGCAGGCCACCCGGCCGCAGACGATCGGCTACGCCCTGCTGGATTCACCGCTCGCCCTGGCGGCCTGGATGCTCGACCACGACACCGACGCCTACTACAAGATTTCCCGTGCCTTCACCAGCGGGCAGCCGTCCGGTGGGCTGACCCGGGACCACATCCTGGACAACATCACCGTGTACTGGCTGACCGGCACCGGGACCTCGGCGGCCCGGTCGTACTGGGAGCACGGACGAGCCGCAGCCCTCGCGGCCGGGCGGACTCCCCCGCCGGTCAAGCTCCCAGTCGGCTTCACGGTCTTCCCTGGCGAGTCCTTCCGGGCCCCGCGCAGCTGGGTCGAGCTGGGCTACCCCACCCTCAGTTACTTCCACGAGGCTGACGGGGGCGGCCACTTCGCCGCCTGGGAAGAACCCCGAGCTGTTCGCGACCGAGATTCGGGCGGCATTTAAGCCGTTGCGCAAATAGTGGCAAGGTCGGCCAACGTCCGGATGGCCGCGGACCTCACATCCACCTCGATCGGGGCGCGCTTGCGACATCAGCCTGGAGGCACAGAACCAAGGACTACTGGGCAGCCGACCACGACTGGCGCAGATGCGAGGCGAAGCCGAGCGCCCTGCCGCAGTTCGTGACCGAGATTGACGGGCTCGACATCCACTTCATCCACGTTCGCTCGCAGCACGCGGATGCGCTGCTACTCATCGTCACACACGGGGTGGCCCGGCTCGATCATCGAGCAGCTCAAGATCATCGGGCCACTCACCGATCCCGGCAGGCGCCTGCGGAGTTGCTCGGCATTCCCCGGCACGGTTCCGCCCGAGGTGGCCAAGGCACTGCAGTCCGGAGGCCCGCCGCCATCCGGTCTGTCAGAGGACGAGGCACGCCTAACGAGCAACTGACCACCTTGTATGCGAAGCGGCGCGCGCCTACGCCAGCATGATGGGCACGCGCCCGCAGACGCTGCATGGACTGGCGGACTCGCCCGTTGGCCAGGTCGTCTGGCTGCTTGACCACGGCGACGGGTGGGGCCAGCCAGCGGCGCCGGTCACCTCGGCCGTGCTCGGCCACACCAGCCATGGCCACCCTGCGGGTGACCTCACCCGAGACGACGTCCTGGACACCATCACGCTCTACTGGCTGACCAGCACTGCAGTCTCCTCGGCTCGCTTCTGCTGGGAGAACAAGGTTGGCCTGTACAACGCCGCCGACGTTTCCGTCCCGGCGGCCGTGAGCGCCTTCGCCGGCGAGAACTACCAGGCCCCGGCACCGACAACATCCAGGCTGGCCACGCGGTATCGGGTGATACACACTTTCATTCGTGGGGTGTGTTGGGCATGATCCATTCGTGGGGCGTGTTGAGCATCACGAGCAGCGGCTGGGCTGGCCTTGAGTGGCCCCGCCCCGTTTCCCGGCGCGTCCCTGACGTTTCTCGACCGGTGGCGGGAATGCGAGCTGCTCGACGGGCTCCTGCACGCGGTCCGTGACGGGCGCGGCGGCGTCATGGTGGTCCGGGGCGAGGCCGGGATCGGCAAGACCGCGCTGCTGGACTACACGGCCCGGTCGGCGGCCGACCTGCGGCTGGTACGGGTCGCAGGCGTGGAGTCGGAGATGGAACTGGCCTTCTCCGCTCTGCACCAGTTCTGCTCCCCGATCCTGGATAGCCTTCCGCTCTTGCCTGAGCCGCAACGGGATGCGCTCGCGATCGCCCTGGGCCTGCAATCCGGGCCAGCGCCGGATCATTTCCTCGTTGGCCTGGCGGTGCTGAGCCTGTTGTCCGAGGCAGCCGAGGACCGTCCGCTGGTGTGCCTGATCGATGACGGCCACTGGCTGGACCGGGCATCGGAGCGGGCACTGGCCTTCGCCGCGCGTCGGCTTCTGGCCGAGCCGGTCTTGCTCCTGATCGCCGCCCGAGAGCCCGGCGCCGACCTGGACGGGCTGCCCGATCTCACCGTCGAGGGCTTGCCGGACGCGGAGGCGAGCAGGCTGCTGGCGTCGGTGGTGCGATGGCCACTGGACGAACGTGTCCGTGAGCGGGTGCTCGGCGAGGCGAGAGGTAACCCGCTTGCGCTGCTGGAACTGCCCCGCGACGGTTCGTTCGCCGAGCTGACGGGTGGCTTCGGCCCGCCGGGCTCGCAGCCCCTTGCGGACCGGATCGAGGACAGATTCCGTCGGCAGATCGCCGGTCTGCCGGCGAGCACTCGGAAGCTGCTGCAGGTCGCGGCCGCCTGCCCGATCGGGGATCCGGTCCGTGTGTGGCGGGCGGGGCAGCAACTCGGCGTGCCGGCGGAGGCCGTGGCAGCGGCGGTCGAGGCCGACCTCATCGAATTCGCCACCTGGGTGCGGTTCCGTCATCCGCTGGTGCGATCGGCGGTCTATCACTCCGCCTCGCTCAGCGAGTGGCAGGAGGCTCACCGGGCACTGGCCGGGGTCACCGATCCGGTCGCCGATCCGGACCGCCATGCGTGGCACCGAGCCCAGGCGGCGCCCGGCCCCGACGAGGACGTCGCGGCTGAGCTGACCCAGTCCGCGGGCCGGGCACAAGCTCGAGGCGGCCTGGCTGCGGTGGCTGCGTACCTCGAGCGCGCCGCGACGCTGACGCCCGATCCGTCGCGGCGCGCGCAGCGGCTGCTCGACGCTGCACGGGCCAAACGAGACGCGGGCGACCTCGACACGGCGCTAGACCTGCTGACGGCCGCAGACGCCGGGCCGCCGGACGAGCTGCGCACCGCCGAGGCACAGCACCTCCGGGGCCAGATCGCGCTCGAGCAGCGGCGCGGTCACGAGTCTGCCCGGCTGCTGCTCGGTGCCGCCCGTCGCCTGGAATCGCTTGACGTCGGCGCGGCACGCGAGACGTACCTGCAGGCGCTCGGCGCCGCGCTCTGGGCGGGCGGATCTGAGCAGTCCGGCATCCTGCGTGAGGTCGCCGCCGCTGCCCGCACCGGACCCCCCGCCCCGGTTCCCGCCCGTGCGGCCGACGTCCTGCTGGACGGATTGGCAATCCGGTATGTCGAGTGCCACGCGTCAGCCGTGCCGACGCTGGCCCGTGCCCTCCAGGAAGTCTTGGCGCTGAACGCCGGGACAGACATTGATGTGGGCCGCTGGCTATGGCTGGCCGGGCTGCGTGCCGCGGGGCTCGTCGCAAATGAGCTGTGGGACGACGACGCCCGCCACACGCTGGCTTCCCGGCAGGTCGAGGTCGCCCGCACGGCCGGCGCGCTCGTCCAGCTCCAGTACGCGGTCAACTTCCTGGCCTGGACCAGTCTCGACGCTGGCGGGCTCGCCTTGGCTGCACGGTGTCTCGACGAGGACCGCCTGATCGCGGAAGCGACCGGTACCTCGCCGGTCGGCTTCTGCGCCGTGCTCCTGGCCGCATGGCAAGGAGAGGAACGCGCCGCCGCCGAGTTGCTCGAAGCCACCATGCAGCTGGCCACGGCCGGCCGCATGGCCCGGCTGGTCACGGTGGCCGACCACGCGAGCGCAGTGCTGTACAACGGCCTGGGACGGCACGACGCCGCGCGCGATGCCGCCCTCAGTGCATTCGAACGCGACGACTTCGGCTACAAGCCCTTTGTTGTCGTCGAACTCGCCGAGGCCGCGTCCCGGATCCGCGACGAGGCGACGGTCGAAAGGCTGTTGGGTGACGTGTCTGAGAGTTCCCGTGCGACTCCGACGGACTGGGCGGTGGGAACCGAAGCGTGCGTGCGCGCTCTGGCCAGCGACGGCGACACCGCCGAAACGTGCTACCGGGAGTCGATCGACCGGCTGAGCCGCACGCGCATGCGGGCCTACCTAGCCCGCGTGCACCTGCTGTACGGCGAGTGGCTGCGTCGTGAGAAGCGGCGCACAGAGGCCCGCCAGCAGCTGCGGGAGGCGTACGAGATGCTGGCAGGCATGGGCGTTAAGGGCTTCGCCGAGCGTGCCCGCCGCGAGCTGCGGGCTACGGGGGAAGCAGTCCGCAAACGCAGCGTCACCAAGGCGATCGAGCTCACCGCGCAGGAAGCACAGATCGCCCGCCTGGCCCGTGAGGGCCTGTCAAACCCGGAAATCAGCACGCGGCTCTTCATCAGCCCGCGAACCGTCGAATGGCACCTGCGCAAGATATTCACCAAGCTCGATATCAGCTCGCGCAGGCAGCTTCGCGGGCCGTTGCCGGTCGCTGTGCGGCGCGCCCTGCAGATTTAGGGCAACATCCGTGATCGCCGCGCTTCCCAGGTAAGACCAGTGACTCCCACGGGTGCGACCAGTGAGCCGGAGCGCCACGCTGGTGCCATCACCGACCGACCAGGGAGGTCACCATGCCAGCACCAGCGTAAGCAGCCCGGCGGAGTCTCCCGAAGCCGGGACGGTAGACATGAATCTCGAGGTCGTGACGCTGCCCGTTTCCGACGTCGACCGGGCTAAGAGCTTCTACAGAGCCTGGGATGGAGGTTTGACGCCGGCATCGTCCGTGGCGACGCCTTCCGCGTGGTCCAGCTGACGCCGCCCTATTCGTCCTGCTCGATCGCGTTCGGCAAGGGCGTCACCTCTGGCGAGCCAGGTTCGGTCCAGCGCCTGATCCTGGTCGTCTCCGACATCGATGCAGCGCGTCCGGAACTTGCCAGCCGGAGCGTTGAGGTCAGCGAGGTCTTTCAGTTGGACGGTGGCCGCGTTCCTGGCCCCGACCCGGAAGCCCGGTCCTACCGGACCTATGCGTCATTCAGCGATCCCGCTGGCAACGGCTGGCTGCTGTAGCAGATCACCGCGCGGCTGCCCGGCCGGGAGTGGTGAGCACGTCACGAGTGAAGGGACCGGCGAGTAGCTGTGGCCACCGCATATTCGAGTCTTCCGAATGAACTCCTCAGCGCGGCGAATGGTGTCGACTACGCCTACCGCGACACCAGCGGGGGCAGCGATGGTGCGATAGCGCTGATCCTGCTCCAGCACTTCCGCGGGAACCTCGACAGTTGGGATCCGGCGCTAGTCGACGCTCTGGCTCGGGGCCGGCGGGTGATCGCGTTCGACAACGCCGGAGTCGGCGAATCCACCGGCATGACCCCGGACACCATCGAGCAGATGGCGCGCGACGCGATAGCGTTCATTGCCGGCATGGGGTTCGCCCAAGTGGATATCGTCGGCTTCTCCATCGGCAGCTTCGTCGCGCAGCAGATCGCGCTGATACGTCCGGCCATCGTGCGCAGGCTGGTCCTCGCCTCGTCAGCGCCACAGGGAGCGGCCGGCATGCATGGCTGGGCGTCTGAGGTCATCGGCGCAGTCGGCACCCCGAAAACCGGTCCGGAGGAATACCTCAGCGTGTTCTTCACCCGGTCGAAGCCCAGCCGGCAGGCAGGCAAGGAAGCCCTGCAGCGTATGTACGCCCGAACCGAGGGCCGGGATGCGGTAACGACGTGGGCCACTCGCGAGGCACAGTACGACGCGGTCTGCGCTTGGGGACTGCCCGATCATGCGCTGCTCGAACGGGTCAGCGCCCTGGATATGCCGGTGTTCGTGGCGAACGGTGAGAGCGACCCGATGATCCTGCCGCATTATTCGTACCTGCTCGCGGGCCTGATCCCGCACGCCAGGGTGAAAATCTATCCTGACGCAGCGCACGGGTTCCTGTTTCAGCATCACGCCCAGTTCGCTGCCGACGTCGACGAATTCCTTACAGCCAGCAGCTGAGAGAACCGGAGGAGACAAGGCCCTCAGCGAGGACGCGGACCGGATGGTCGAACCCGTTCAGTCCTGGGACGTCTGGGGGAAGGTCGCTGTGGCTGGGCAGCACAGAACAGCAGTTTGTGTGGCTGCACAGCGCCCGCGCGGGGCGGCGGCCGCCCCTAACGGCGGCACTGCGCGCGTTCTCCTGAGCATCGCCTTCCCGATCGTCAACGGGTCGGACACCGACTTCGTCCACCCGTTCGCGATGACCATCCGGGGGAACCCGGCTCACCAATACTTCACGCCGATCATCATGCAGCACCTGACCGGCAATCCGGGCAGCGTGCCCGCCAACCAGCTATGGGGCGCCGCCCACGGGACGATCTGAGCGATCCAGCAACTGCGCCGCCCACGCCAGGGGGCGGCGGCGTCAGTCCAGAGAGGTGAGACTCATGTCCAGCGAAACTGAAATCCGTCCCTTCCAGGTCGACATGCCCGACGACGCGATCGCCGACCTGCAGCGGCGTATCGCCGCGACGCGCTGGCCGTCCAGGGAACTTGTCGCCGACCGGTCGCAGGGCGTGCAGCTGGTCACGATCCAGGAGCTGGCCCGCTACTGGGCCACCGGCTACGACTGGCGCGCGTGCGAGGCCAGGCTGAACGGGCTGCCGCAGTTCACCACCCAGATCGACGGGCAGGACATCCACTTCATCCACGTGAGGTCCCGGCACGAGAACGCGCTGCCGCTGATCATCACGCACGGCTGGCCGGGCTCGATCCTGGAAATGCTCGACGTCATCGGCCCGCTGACCGACCCGACCGCGCACGGCGGCTCCGCCCAGGACGCCTTCCATCTGGTCATCCCGTCGCTGCCCGGCTACGGCTTCTCCGCCGAGCCGGCCCAGACCGGGTGGGACCCCGGCCGCATCGCCCAGGCCTGGGCGGAGCTGATGCGCCGCCTCGGCTACACCCGCTACGTCGCCCAGGGCGGCGACCAGGGCGCCGCCGTCACCGACGCGATGGGCCGCCAGGCACCCGACGGGCTGGCCGGCATCCACCTGAACTTCCTGCGCGAAGCGCTGGCCAGCGCCGGTGGCTTGCCCGCGGGTTCCAAGGAAGAACGCGCCGCGCTCGCCGCGATCAACACCTTCCGGACGAGCGGCTCCGGCTACTTCCTGGAGCAGGCCACGCGGCCGCAGACGATCGGCTACGCCCTGCTGGATTCACCGGTCGCGCTG
>Ga0335072_10011832_pt1 | contig 12483 bp, 7 predicted proteins | sample Lox_Sample_21_FD_206725 | JGI IMG/M metagenome (GOLD analysis project Ga0335072, IMG submission 206725) | Soil microbial communities from Loxahatchee National Wildlife Refuge, Florida, United States - Lox_Sample_2.1 | ecosystem: Environmental > Terrestrial > Soil > Wetlands | place: USA: Florida...
CACCGAGATTGAAATGGCCGAGGGAAAGCGCGAAACGACAAGTCTGACGCAGACCGGGCAGCACAGTTTGTTGCCGATTCATCCCAAGGCTCGCGTGTACGGTGCGCCAATCGTCAGCGGACACGTGGGCGCCGATGCCGCGGCGTGCATGCTGGCCGTGGATCTTGCGCATGAGACCCGCAAGGTCGCGATCATGGACATCGGAACCAATACCGAGCTGATTGTGGGCAACAGAGATCGCATTCTTGCGGCATCGTGCCCGGCAGGACCGGCATTCGAAGGCGGCGCAATCGCCTGCGGAATGCCCGCGCTCAACGGCGCAATTGAAGAAGTGCGGATCGACGACAAAGGCGAGTTCAAGCTCGGCGTAATTGACGATGTGAAACCTGAAGGCATTTGCGGCTCGGGGCTGGTGGATGCCTTAAGCGAGTTGTTGCGCACCGGGCGCATGAACGAGCGTGGGCGTTTCGAAGACGACTTGCATCGCATCGATCTATACAACGACGGCGAGCGTGATGTGTACCTGCTGGAGAGCGACGTAAATGAATTGGCTCAAGCCAAAGGCGCAAACGTGGCTGGCCTGCACACGGTCTTCTCGACCTACGGAATTGATTTCGATGAGATCGACGTGTTCTACCTGGCAGGGGGGTTTGGGCGGCATATCGACGTTGAGGCGGCAAAACGAATCGGCCTGGTGCCGAACCTGGATGAATCCAAAATTGTGCGCGCCGGCAACACGGCGATTGAGGGCGCGACGATTGCGCTGCTCTCGAAGAAAAAGCGGCAGCAGCTTGAAGAACTGGTGAAACGCGTCGAACATTGCCGGCTCGAAACACATCCTAATTTCTTCGAGTTTTTCGTGGAGGGGTGTCAATTCAAACCTGTGGAGTCGATTCCATGCGCGAAGTGATGGACTCGATCGAGATTGCCGAGCCGCTCGCCGAGGTCGAAGTCCTCGATGAAGAGTACACGCGCCTGCTCGGCTATCCGCGGGGTCTTGCTCTTGAGGGCCGCGCGCTGGAGCTCGCCCACTGGGCGCGCGCCTGGTATGCGGAAAACGGGCGGCCGTGGATCTACGCGAGGCAGGCTGAGAGTTTCACGGTAAGCGGAAACACGATCTGCATCGAAGGAACCAGATTTACCAGTAAACGACTGCAGGCAACACTGGAACAGGCTGGAGCGCATTCTGCGATTCTTGTTGCCGTGGGCGCCGGAGTTGAAGCGGAAGACGAGGCTCAGCGGCGCTGGGCAGAGGAGAAGCCGGATGAGTATTTCTTCCTTGAGGTGTACGCATCGGCCGTAGTGGAGAGCCTGACAACCAGGGCTGGCGCGCGATTCTGCGACTGGGCCGAGCAACGCGGAATGGCGGTGTTGCCGCACTACAGCCCCGGATATCCGGAATGGGACATTGCGGAGCAGCCTCGACTGCTCGAGTTGCTCAAGCACACGCGCAGCGAACAGTTCCCTTCTCCGGTTGAAGTTTTTGAGACTGGGATGCTGAGGCCCAAAAAATCGCTGCTTGCAGTATTCGGGTTGACTCGGCATAAAGAGCGGCTTGAGCGACTCACGAGTCTCATTCCTTGCCAAAGGTGCTCGTTCGGCCCGTGCCAGTACCGGCGTGCGCCGTTCAGTCGCAGCCCGCGGCCTGCGGGCGAACTTGTTTTGGTGCGGCTCCCGGCCCTCAACAGGAATGCGAATTACACGGTGAACCGCAAGGCCCTCGAGCGCTGGTCAAAGGAGCGGCTCAAACTGAATTTCAATCACGACGGCACTGTGGATGCAGAGTTTCGTTATGACGGAACAACGTGCACCAACATGGGACGGGCGCTGACGTTTGTCTACCACGTGAAACTGGGACCAGGCAGCAAAGGCTACCCGATCGAATCGCAACGGTGCGAACCCGCTGCCGGCGATGAAGGCCATACGCTTATGTGCAAGTACACTGAGGATCCAGATGCGTTGATGGGAGCTATCGACAGCGAGAGGCCATTAGCCGGCGAAACACTTGATTCGGTTCTCGCCTGGCGGCGGACGCCTTCAGCCGCAGGGTGCTATTGCGAACAGGAAAGCCGCGAGCACAAGTGGGGACTGGTGCTTGAAACCATACACTATGCATTAGTGGAAAAAGAAATGGAACTGGAATGACGATCAAGGCGCAACTTCAGGATGCGATCAGGCAACGGACGTTGCTTGGCGATGGAGCCATGGGCACGCAGTTGATGCTTGCGGGGCTTGAGCAGGGCAACTGCGGAGAAGAGTGGAACCTCACTCACCCCGAGCGCGTGCTGGCAATTCAGCGGCGCTACGTAGAGGCTGGATCGGAGTGTCTGATCACGAACACATTTGGCGGATCGCGCATCATGCTGAATCGTCATGGGCATGCCGACCAGGTTGTTGAGATCAACAAGGCCGGCGTAACCATTGCGCGCGAGGCATTCGGTGAAAGGGGCGGCTACGTGCTGGGCGATATCGGCCCATTTGGTGGGCTGCTGGCGCCGTTTGGAGACTTCACTGAAGAGCAGGTGCGCGAGGCGTTCGACGAGCAGGCTGAGGCGCTTGTTGAAGCGGGAGCGGACGCGATCATTATTGAAACGCAGACCTCGCTTGAAGAGTTGCTGATCGGCATTGAAGCGGCTAAGAAGGCTGGCGCGCCATGCATAATCGGATCGATGGCCTACGACGTTACGCTCGACGGTTCGACTTTTAGAACCATGATGGGAGTCGATCCCGAGCGCGCGGCCCAGTTTATGGAAGAGCACGGCGCGCACATTGTGGCTCTGAACTGCGGCACGGGCATGGAGATGGAGCGAGCGCTTGAAGCTGTGAAGCGTTACAGAAGCGTAACGAGCCTGCCGGTGATGGTGCAGCCGAATGCCGGCAAGCCGCGACTGGTGAACATGAAGATTTTGTACGATGAATCGCCCGAGCAGATGGTAAAGGGCGTGAAGCCGCTGCTCGATGCGGGTACGAACATTGTTGGCGCATGTTGTGGAAGTACGCCTGACCATATTCGGGCATTTAGAGCAGCGATGGATGAGTATTACGAAGCAATAGTCGCTGTGGCCCAGGGAGCGACGCGTGAAAGTTAAACTGTGCGATGTGAATTCTGCAGCTGATGAGAAACTTCCGGGACGGATGGACGACAAGTCGGGCATCGGCGTGCATTACGTTGACGCGTACATCAAGCCGATGAACGTGAAGCTGGAAGATGGTACATCGGTACGTTGCAAGCGTCGTGGTCTCAAGATCACGCTGTCGGCCGGAGGCAAAAAGGGCGAAGGATTGATGCGGAGACTGGATGTGAGCAGCGATCCGGTTGTGATGCTGAATGCGGCGCTCAAGGAAGCGGCGAGTGCAGCGGGAGTGGAGTTGACAGTCGAATCGGATGGCATTTATTTGGCGCTGTGAACATAACGGACTTTTTGCGGCAAGAATGTTTTCCCTCAGGGGCTAAAGTGAGTGCGTGAGAACTAAGGTTTCTCCGGCGAACTTGCGTCAAAAAGGCCCGTGGTTAAAGCCGCTACGATCAATTACGCATCATTCAGCAGCCTAAAGGCTGCTGCTCCCTCCGATTTATCAACGGAAAGCGTACCGACTCGAGTTCTCACGCAGACACTAAAGCCCTCGCTCATTTAAGGAGTCTTATCGGCACGACTAAACAGCTTGCTGAAAAAGTCAAATAACAGGCACGAAGTGTCAGGGCACGACTTCAGTCGTGCCGATAAGCCGAACAGATTCTGTGGGGCTTCAGCCCCTGTTTCCGCATTTTTCGCGAATCATGCTCCAGCAAATGAGTTTTTCAGCAGCCTCTAAAGTCGTGCCCTGACACTTCGTGCATTGCAATGAAAGTATTGTTGCGATCGCGAAGTGATCATCGGCTCAAATCAGACAGTCTGCAATCGTCAGTGAAAGTCGTGCGAGCGCACATCTACGACGGCATGCGCGAGCGGCATTAATTTCGAGGCCTTCACATGAATCACGCCATCCTGATTCTGCAGAGCGCCCTCAACCATCAGAAACTTGCTGCGCGTAACGATGAGGCGGTTGCGCTCATATACGTCGGGAGTCACGATCACATTTGCGATGCCGGTCTCGTCTTCCATCGAGATAAAGATGAAGCCCTTTGCTGTTCCCGGCCTCTGCCGTGCGATCACGCATCCTGCCGCGCGCACAAACGCGCCATCGCGGCAACGGCGCAGATCGTCTGACGACAAAATGCCCTGTGCGCGCAGTTCGGCGCGGCGATAGTGCATGGGATGCCTGCCGACCGTCAGGCCGGTGCCTGCGTAATCGGCAACAAGTCGCTCTTCCGTCGTCATCTGCGCGAGTGGAAGGCTCGGATCTTCTTCGCGCAGTGCGCTGCCTGGCTGTTGCAGCAGCGGCCCCTCAGGCCTTCCCGCCCACTCAACCTGCCATAGTGCGTCGCGCCTGTTGGCAACGCCGTCAATCTGGTTCAGTGCGCCGATCCGCGCCAATAGCGTCAGTTCACGGCGGTTGAGCTCCGGCACACGCGACGCAAGATCGCCCGCAGAACGAAAATTCCCGCCCTCGCGACGCGCGGCAATCAATGCTTCCGCGGCATGTTTGCGCAGACCTTTTGCATAACCCAGCCCCAGGCGCATTGTCAGCGCACCATCGAGCTCATGCTCCACCGTGCACTCCCAATCCGACACCTGAATATCGATCGGTTTCACGCGCAGCCCGTGCCGCTGCGCATCTTTTACCAGCACCGCCGGCGAGTAAAAGCCCATGGGCTGATTGTTGAGAATGGCGCAGGTAAACGCGGCAAGGTACTTCACCTTGAAGTACGCCGAGGCATAAGCGATGAGCGCAAAACTGGCGGCGTGCGACTCGGGGAATCCATACAGCGCAAACGAGCTGATCTGCTGCACAATCTGATCCTGCGTCTTCGTGTCCATGCCGTTGGCCGTCATGCCGCTGCGGAGCTTGGATTCAAGATTCTTCATCCTCTCCCACGAGCGGCGCATGCCCACAGCGCGGCGCAGCTCCTCAGCCTCAGAGCCGGTGAAATTCGCAACGATCATTGCAATGCGCAGCAGTTGCTCCTGAAAAAGCGGCACGCCCAGCGTGCGCTTTAAAACAGGCTCGAGCGACGGATGCGGATAGGTTACAACTTCACGCCCCTGCCGGCGTCGCATGTACGGGTGCATCATCTGGCCAACGATGGGCCCTGGGCGAATGATGGCCACCTGCACCACCAGGTCGTAAAAGCGCTCGGGATTGTTGCGCGGCAGCGAAGCCATTTGCGCGCGGCTCTCAATCTGAAACATGCCGACCGTGTCGGCCTTCCGCATGGTGCCGTAGATTTCGTCATCCTCGGGTAATTGCGCGAGGTCGACGCGCTCGCCGTAGTGAGCAGGAATCAGTTCGAGGCAATCTTTGAGCACTGCCATCATGCCCAGGCCCAGCAGGTCGACCTTGATAATGCCGAGGTCGGCGCAGTCTTCCTTGTCCCACTGCACCACGGTACGGCCGGGCATCGAAGCGCGCTCGAGCGGAACTACGTGATTGAGCTGCCCCTGACAAATAACCATGCCGCCCGAGTGCTGCCCCAGGTGACGTGGCAAATCCTGAATGCGCATGCACAAATCGAGATATTTTGCGATGCGCGGATGCCTGACGTCGAAGCCCGCATGACCGAATGAGTGTGCCATCGTATCTGTGGCGCCCCGCCACTCCCACTGGCTTACCAGGCTCGAAAGCCGCCCGAGCGTCTCTTCATCGAAACCGAGCGCTTTGCCCACTTCGCGCGCAGCAGACTTGCCACGATAGCAGATTACGTTTGCTGTCATTGCGGCGCCCAGTTCGCCGTAACGCTGGTAAACGTATTGGATCGCCTGCTCGCGCTGCGTCTCTGAGGGAAGATCGAGATCGATGTCGGGCCACTCGCCACGGCTCTCGCTCAGGAACCGCTCAAACAGCAACTCCATGCCGACCGGATCGATGGCGGTAATCTCGAGCGCATAGCACACAGCGGAGTTCGCCGCGCTACCGCGCCCCTGCACCAGAATGCCCTTGCGTTTGCAGAACTGAATAATGTCCCAGACGATGAGGAAATAGCCTTCAAAGCCGAGTTTGGCAATCAGCACCAGCTCGTGTTCTACCTGTTTTTTTGCACGCTCCTTCAATCCGCAATCACGCTTCGGCCCGTAGCGCCGCTCAACGCCTTCGACGACCTGCTTGCGCAGAAAGCTCAGCATCGTTTCGCCATCGGGCACGGGATAACGCGGGAACTCGTAGCCCAGATCGCTCAACTGAAAGCCCAGTCGCGACGAAAGTTCGATAGTGTTCTCCGTCGCACCCGGCACGTCGCGAAAAAGTGCAATCATCTCGCGCGGCGCGCGCAAATGCCTGCTACTGTTAACCGCCAGCAGGCGACCGGCGCTGTCGATTTCCACATGATTGCGAATGGCAGTGAAAAGATCGAGAATCTCGCGGTCTTGCGCAGCCGCGTACCGTACGCCGTTGGTTGCGACAATGGGCAGCTTAAGAGAGCGCGCGATGCCGATTGCCGCCTGATTCCGCCACTCCTGCTCGCGCTCGCTGTGACGCTGCAACTCAACGTAGACATTATTGCGGCCGAAGATGCGCGTGAGCTGCTCTACGGTCTTGCGGCCAGCTTCTTCGCCGCCGCGCATCAACGCTGCCGCCAATGGCCCCTCGTCAGCGCCTGTGAGGCAAACAAGGCCCGATGCGTACTGCTCCAGATCGCTGAAATTCGCCGCGCCCTCCTGCTTACGGCGATTTCTGAGTAACTGTATCCTCTCTGGATTTGTGCCATGTCGACGGCTCCCTGTTGGTCGCGTCGACTTGAGGGCATTGGCTTCGGACCACATAAACTCAGGAATCGCGGAGGTTGTCTCGCGTATCTTGAATTGCGTGATGAGCTGGCAGAGATTGCGATAGCCGGTCTGCGATTCGCATAGCAAGGGAATACGCGCAGGCTCAGGCTTGTGCTGGTGCGGCAGCCACGCGGGAGGCGCGAGCCGTTGTCCGAATGAAGAAACAGCGATCTCAGCGCCGATGTGCGCGCGAACCCCGTTTCTTTGGCCGCTGGTGTGGAACCGCGCGGCTCCGTAAAAGCCGTTGCGGTCGGCGATGGCGATGGCAGGCATCTCAAGCTCCACCGCGCGCTCAATCAACGCTTCGGGCTGCGAACCACCTTCAAGAAAACTGAAGGCGCTGGCCGCGCGCAATTCAATGTAGCGTTCAGTCATACAGCGCCGCCATCTGCCAGCCGCCGTGCATCAAGTCGCGCTGCGCACAGCAGCACAATACTGCGCCGTCGGCGGCGCGGGCCACCAGATCCCACTGCTCGTAACCCCACAGCGTTGGCTGCCACCAGTCGCCATTTGCAAGCCATGGCCCGTAAGCGCGCTCGGCTGTGTAACTCTGCCCGCGAAAAGAAAACCGCGCCGGTTTCGCGGCTTCAAGCATGACCGTTATGTTCTCTGCCGGGCGCAGTTGCCGCGCCGCGCCGCGCAGTTGTGCCGGAGCCTCATTTTCGGTATCGCCGGAAGGCACAGAAAAACTTTCGAGCTTGAATGCGTCAGGAGCGTTCGAATCTAAAAGCACCGCGCGGCCCACGTTTTCTTCGCCCACAATGGCGCGGATGCGAGCCAGCGTGACGTCGAGCCGCGAGGGTTCGGGCAGTTGCGGAGAAAACAATCCAAGTTGGACCTTGCTCGTGGTTCCCGGCTCGGCATCGAGCGCTACGGCCAGCACCGCCGCCAGCGGGGGGTGGGCATCAAGATCGAGACGAAGCAGCCTGACCCATAGCTGTTTGTTGTTTGTTGGCACCGCAGGCCGCACCGTGCGCGCGTGCGCTGCGCCGCCTTCAAGCTGAAGCGTGATTGTGACGGCGGACAGCGCAACTATGCGCGCATTGGCCCGCACAATAAGCTGCTCTAGAATCACGCCAACTACAAACAGCAGCGAGTCCAGCAGCTCAACCGGAGAATCGAGCTCCATGCGCTCGGAGAGCGAGAATCGTGGCTCAACGGGCCGAAACAGATGCGGCAGTTCTCCGCGCGCAAGCTGGCGTAGACGCTTCCCTGCCTGGCCCATGCGCGCTACCAGGTTTTTCTCCGGCAACGCAGACAGCATTCCCAATGTCTCGATTCCCCATAAGGAAAATGTTTCGGCTTGTTCCGGATCGAGGTCAAGCACAGTGAGTGGCAGTCCGCTCAGCGCAGCAGACTCGTCTCCGGCAGCAACAACCTGCACCGGTTGGTGCGGCGACAGGCTTTGAGCCAGAGCAACAGCCGCATGAAAGTTGCTGCTCACTGCAACCACGGCTTCGATGCCCAGCGCGCGAACACGAGCCTGCAGATTATGTGCCAGCGCGGCGGGCGGGCCGAAGAGCATTGTCGTGCCCGCAATATCGATGACGCAGGTAAAAATATTCCCGGCGCCGAACAGCTCGATTCGCGGAGAAAAGCAGCCAGCGCACTCGAGCAGCGCGGACTTTGCGCTGTCTTCTTCAGACCGGGAGCGAGTAAAAACCGTAACGTCCGGAAATGTCTCAACCTCGACCTGGGTCATGCCGTGCTCCACACCAAGCGCGCGCGCCCTGGCGTTCACAGCGCAAACCGTCTGCATTGGCGGGTCGCCATCCATCACCGCGCAGGCGCTATCCATTGAGCGTGGCCGCATGCGCAGCAATGCCTGAGCTGGAAACTCCCGCGCATACAGGCATGCATAATGCTCGGCAGCCGCGGTCATCGTACACCTGCCCACGCGGCGTGGCTCTTCCAGTTGGCCACGTTCTCGCGCTGCACGGGCTTGCGCAGCGGAACAACATTATCCTGTGCGCCAGTGAACCGGCGGCGTGCGACTTCAACGCTGTGCGACATGCCGGTAAAGACTGTGGACGACTCACTTAATGCGCTTCCCGGTTCAAGTTTGAGCGTAAGCTCCGCACTGCTTTTGGCGCAGCCGTATTGCGCCAGCAGCAGAATGCTTGCATGCGTGCTCTCAGCCGCGGCGCGATAGCGAAACCAGGTTGCGAGCGGCACACGCGATGCAACCTCCGGCGCGAGGCTGCCCATGTCGAGCACGATGGCGCTGAATCCGCCGGCCTGCAACAGCAGATCGGCCGCGCGCAGAGCCTGCTCGAGGCGTGGCCAGGGCTTTGTACGCACGAGCCGCAGTTTCGCATTTGCGTAGTCGCATGGTCTCGCATTTGCAGAGTGTCGATAAGTGGGTTTTTGAAACTGCGCTTCAGAGCTTGCTGAAAATGTGCGCTGCAGGGAGTTTTGTAACAACGGCACGGCTTTAGCCGGGCCAATACCGTCAACTAAATGAGGGTGGGCTTCAGCCCCTGGGAGACGGTCTTTTAGCGCACTCACCCCAAGGCTCGATCTATCCCGCCGCAGCGGCTCAGCGCATCGCGGAGCAATGTTTTTGGGTGCGCTCGCTTCGCTATGAAGCAGACCGCTCACCGCCTGCGCCATTCCCTTCACCTCGCCGCGCGGATGGCCGCCACAGCCTCCTCCGTGCAATCCCTTCATTGGTTGCGGGGGTACCAGATATCGCTCTGGCAGAGAGAAATGCTGCTCCTGACGCAAGTTTGAGTGCAAGGCTTTGGGCTTGGATGTTTCAGCCTGACGCGTTTCGTTTGCAGCTGCTCCGCACCGTACCCACAGTAAGTACCTGAGGTCGACTCCTGCTGCGGCGGCCGAAGGCGGATCGAGCGCATTCGACACATCGATCCACGCACACACTCTGCCTGCCTGCGTCATGCCGGCAACAAATGACAGTGCCACAGAAGTTCGCCCCGAACACTCCGGGCCAATCAGTTCTGTAATGGCGCCGAGAGGCAGTCCACCATGCAACGTTTCGTCAATCGCTTCAATTCCTGTAGTCGCAACCGGACGCAATACCTTCGCAACGGGTGTGAGGGCCGAGGGAATCCTTGCGGCGAGCGCCGATTCGATTTGGAGCCGAATTGCAGAAGAGGAGGGCACGACGATAACTTTCGCTTTATATTCGCCTTATTATGATCGAAGTGCAAGCGCTGCTGCACCAATAAAAGTGCAAACTAACGGTAAATAATTGAGTAAGTTAGGATTATTTTCGAACACTGACCCGATATCCGAGGGCCCGGCGGCTCATCTTCGACGATAGACTTGCACCATGTGCGGACGTTACGGCCGCAGAGCCGACAAACAGCGCATCTCGGAGTGGTTTCGCACCCACAATACCGATGTCTTCAACGACGAATACTACGAGACGAACGAACGTTCGTTTACGCCCTGGCACAATATCAGCCCGCAGAGCACGCAACCGGTAGTTCGCCTCGATCGCGACACCGGTGAACGCGTACTCGCACTTATGAAATGGGGACTCGTTCCCTACTGGTCGCAAACGCCTAAGGTCGCCTTCAGCTCAATCAACGCGCGGTCTGACAAGCTTGCATCGAGCGGCGCATGGCGAGAGCCGTGGAAGCATCGCCGCTGTCTGATCCCGGCAAACATCTTCTACGAGTGGGAACCGCTGACCAAAGAAGAGGAGAAACAGAAGATCCGCAAGCCGTGGGCCGTCTCACTGCCCGACGAAGAGCTTTTCGCGTTCGGCGGCATCTGGGATCGATGGAAGGGCAAGGACGACAAGGACGCAGAGGTGGTATTTGAAAGCTTCAGCATCATCACCACCGAACCCAACCAACTGCTTGAGCCGTTCCACAATCGATGTCCGCTGATTATCGAGCCGAATGATTACGAACGCTGGCTTGCGCCGGCGGAACCATCGCACCTGCCCATCGATCTGGTTCGCACCTGGCCTGCTGAAGAGATGAAGGCCTGGCGAGTAACGCCGGATCTGCGAGGGCCCGTCGAACCCGCTCCGCAACAAACCCAGTTGTTTTAGGAATGCCTGCGCAATCGTGCAGTGGGCCTGGTTTTACAAGGATGCATGAAGTGGTGACCCCGGGCTGATTCGAACAGCCGACACGCAGTTTAGGAAACTGCTGCTCTATCCACCTGAGCTACGGGGCCACGTTGTCCTTATTATCGCAGCAGTTGGAAACTGCTGACCGATATTCGATTCGCCCTTCGGGCGAGGGCCATGTGAGCTACAGGGCCACTTTTAGGATGAACAAGTTACAGACTGTTCAAAACTTTTCCCCTCTTAGTCCCTCACCGCAACGCGAATCGGCATGGGGTTGATAGCCCTGTGAGATCAGAAAGTGCGAGACATGAGGACGAAAAGATCACAGCACCAACAGGGTAGCATCAGGAAGGCGCGCAAAGCCAAGGGGCTATGCCTGGGAGGTCCGCTTCTCCGAATGGCTAAACGGAAAGCGCTACCAGCGGACAATGACCTTCCAGTGAACCGCGTATCCCAAGGAAGCTGACGTACGAAAAGCGATCGAGTTGACCGTCTCACAGATCAACTCCGGACTGCCGGCGAAAAGGCTGACGCCAGGTTCGGCGCGATCATCACGCTCTACCGGCGCAAGTTCCTTCCCAGTGAAAGCCGCCTGCTCGAACTCAAGAAAAAGCTGCACAGGGTGTTCCCGGCCGACGGAGCGCTGGTCGATGCCTTCACGGTTGTTAGAGAAGATGAGCTCGACGAGATCACTCTTATGCTGAAAGCGCCGGCCACGGCTGAAAACATCATCCTGCTTGCTCAGCGGTTATCGGTCTCGAACGCACCGGAACTTGAATTCTCGACTCGGGTACATCACGCCTACCTGCTCGACCACTACATCGAGCCCCGGTTCGCCAATGTGCCCATTCGCGAGATGAAGGTCCTCATGATCGACGAGTGGCTTCTGTCGTTGCGGGGCGCCAAGGGCCGGCCACTCGCCGGAACACGCACGCTTTGCCGGCGTCCTTGATTGCGCCACCGGAAGAATGGCGGATTCCGTTTGAGGCGCTGGCTGTGGATTGCGGGCTCAAGATAGGCCTGTTCGAGGCATTGGAAGTATTACGCCAGTTCTTCCGCGAAGTCTTGGCTACTGGCGCGGAAAAGTTGAAGCACATGACAGGCCGCACTTCAGAATCGGTTCGATTCGAATCCCGCGAAGAAGACAACAAGCGGCTGCGCGAGGAGAATGCCAGGCTGAGCCGTTTGTTGGCTGCCCATGGCATTCCCTTGGTATCCGGATTCTTCCAGAAGAGCACACAACACTCTTTGCGGATATGTCCAATTCATACTGTGGTCTTGGTCGATACCTTCGTCCAATAGACCCGCCGTCGCACTTCTGGCACTCTCGGTTTGTACGGCCGCTCGCCTTGACATGGAAGCGACTAGGAAGTGAATGGCACAAGTAGACCGAAAGAGCACGCGCGCGTGCCCGCGCTTATTCGATTTGAGAGGAGAATGAAGTGGCATCAAAAGGAAAAGTCTTAGTGCTAGTTTCGAGCGGACATGGCTTACCGCTGAAAAATGGCGGGTGTTATCGCGGTGCCGGCTATTACCTGAACGAGTTGACGGTTCCGGTCCGGGCACTCATGC
>Ga0335072_10011833_pt1 | contig 12483 bp, 11 predicted proteins | sample Lox_Sample_21_FD_206725 | JGI IMG/M metagenome (GOLD analysis project Ga0335072, IMG submission 206725) | Soil microbial communities from Loxahatchee National Wildlife Refuge, Florida, United States - Lox_Sample_2.1 | ecosystem: Environmental > Terrestrial > Soil > Wetlands | place: USA...
AGACGTTGTCGCCGATTCGTCTGCGGTACACCGGTTCCGTGCTGGAAATGTCCACCGCGTACGACGACCAGGACCTGACCCACACCGAGCCGGTACAGTACGACCGCCAGTACATTACGACGACTGTGGGCCGCGCCATTCTGAACGATGCGCTGCCAACGGAGATGCCGTATGTAAACGGCCTTCTGAAGAAGAAGGGCATCGGGCAGCTGGTGAACTACTGCTACCTGAACCATGGGCTCGAGCTGACCGTGAAGATGCTCGATCGGATCAAGGAACTGGGCTTCCAGTACGCGACGCGCAGCGGCTTGTCGGTCGGACTCGACGATATGGTCATTCCCGACTCCAAGTACACGACGGTGCGCGATGCCGAAAAGCAGGCGATCGGCGTGCAGCAGCAGTACCTTGACGGTGCGATCACCAATGGCGAGCGCAACAACAAGGTCATCCAGATCTGGTCGGCAGTTACGGAAAAAGTAGCCGACGAGATGTTCGACAACATGAAGCGCGCCGACAAAGAAGGCGCCATGAACCCGATTTACATCATGGCCGACTCCGGCGCTCGCGGATCGAAACAGCAGATCCGCCAGCTCTCCGGCATGCGCGGACTGATGGCCAAGCCTTCGGGCGAAATCATCGAGACCCCGATCACGGCCAACTTCCGTGAAGGGCTGACCGTGCTCGAGTACTTCATCTCGACCCACGGCGCGCGTAAGGGTCTTGCCGATACCGCTCTGAAGACGGCTGACTCCGGCTACCTCACCCGCCGTCTCGTGGACGTGGCCCAGGACGTCATCGTCACCGAGAAGGATTGCGGCACGGTGGAAGGCATCTACGTAACTCCGATCGTAGAATCCGGCGAGATCATCGAACCGTTGCGCGACCGCATCGTCGGCCGTGTGTCGCTCGAGAAAATCAAGGACTACGAGGGCAGTGTCATTGTTGATGTGAACCAGGAGATCACGGAAGACCTGGCGTCCGCAATTCAGGCCGCCGGCATTGAGCGGGTGAAGATTCGCTCGGTGCTGACCTGCGAATCGCGGCGCGGTGTTTGCGTGCTCTGCTACGGCCGCAACCTCGGTTCGGGCCGCCTGGTAGAACTCGGCGAGGCTGTCGGCGTCATTGCCGCGCAGTCGATCGGCGAGCCTGGCACCCAGCTCACCATGCGTACCTTCCACATCGGTGGAACGGCATCGCGCGTGAACGAGCAGTCGCGCCTCGAAGCCAAGAACAACGGCTCCGTGCGCTTCATCAACCTGGCAACGGTACGCTCGCGTCAGGGCGATCTGGTCGCCATGAACCGCTCAGGTTCGATTGCCATTGTCGATGAGCGCGGTCGTGAGAAGGAGCGCTACCAGGTTGTCTACGGTGCGCGCCTGAAGGTCGAGGAGAACACCCCGGTCCAGCTTGGCCAGGTGATGGTCGAGTGGGATCCGTACACCTTCGCGATCCTCACGGAAATCGGCGGTCCGGTACAGTTCAAGGACCTGCAGGAAGGCATCACCCTGCACGAAGAAGTCGACGAGGTCACGGGCCTGTCGCGTCTGGTAGTCGCTGAGGCGCCGGACGAGAAGCGTCAGCCTGCGATCGTGATCAAGGGCGCCAAGGGCAACAAGCGGTATCTGATGCCCAGCCGCGCTCACCTCATGGTGCAGGACGGCGATGAGGTCTTCCCTGGCGATATCCTTGCGAAGATCCCGCGCGAAACCACGCGCACCAAGGACATCACCGGCGGTCTGCCGCGCGTCGTCGAACTCTTCGAAGCTCGCAAGCCGCGCGAAACGGCCATCATCTCTGAGATCGATGGTGTGGTTCGTTTCGGAGAAGTGAGCAAGGGACAGCGCCGTGTTTATGTGACGGCCGATAACGGCGAGGAGAAGGAATACTCCGTGCCGCGCGGCGTGCACATCAACGTGCAGGAAGGCGAACGTGTACGGGCCGGCGAGCCGCTGATGGATGGTCCGCTGAACCCGCACGACATTCTTGCCGTGCTGGGTGAGAAGGAACTGCAGGCTTACCTGGTGAACGAAATCCAGGAAGTTTACCGGCTCCAGGGCGTGGCCATCAGCGACAAGCACATCGAAACCATCGTGCGGCAGATGCTGCGCTGGGTGAAGATCGAAGAAGTGGGTGACTCGAGCTTCCTGCTGGAACAGCAGGTGGATAAGTTCCGCTTCCGCGAAGAGAAAGACCGCGTGATCGCTAATGGCGGCCGTCCGGCTGTAGGACGCCCGCTGCTGCTCGGCATCACAAAGGCCTCGCTCTCCACTGATTCCTTCATCTCTGCGGCGTCCTTCCAGGAAACCACGCGCGTGCTCACCGAAGCGTCGATTAACGGCGCGGTGGACAACCTGCGCGGCCTCAAGGAAAACGTCATCGTCGGTCGCCTGATCCCTGCCGGAACCGGCATGGAATACTACCGCAACGTCGAGCTCTCTCCGGAACTGGAGGAAGCAGCGGCGAAAATCCAGCAGGAAGTGCAGACGGCATGGGAAGAAGCCGAACGCGAGCTGGAGATGATGCGACAGGAAGGCGAAGCGGAAGAGATGGCCGCTTCCGAGTAGGGTCTGGTCATCCGGATAAACGCGCCTTCAGCGCAAAACGAAAGAGCCCGGCGCAAGCCGGGCTTTTTTCTTGGTTGAGTCGCTTGCAGTTCCATTTCGCTTTGAGAACTTAAATTAACCTGCCCCCTCCGGGGGATGGATCGTGGTTTTTTCGACGCTATAATCTGCTTCATCTCCCCTTTCTGTTCGGGGCAACAGGGCGAAGGCTGCGTATGCGTACACAACGTCTCTGGGGCCAGAGTTTTTCTCTTTTCAATGTCGTTTCCCGTCGGTTGCGCGAGGCGCCGTTGTACTCTGCTGCGGATCATGCCCGGTTCTTCGCAGCCGCTGAATCCACACTGGACGACTTTTATTTCTTCGACGGCATTCCCGATGCCTCCGGCGCGATCGTCGACTTCACCTTCAGCTACATCAACCCCAACGCCGAGCGGCGCCTGGGTGTTCCGCGGCAATCTCTGTACGGAAAAGTGCTCACTGAAGTCCGGCCCTTCATGGTCAAATCCGGGCTCATTCACAAGTATCGTGAGGTTGTGAGCACCGGGATTCCTTACACCTGCGAAGTCTTCATCGACGACGAGATGATTCGGGGCACCTGGCTGAACATCCAGGTCGTCCGTGTGGGCACCAGCCTTGCCGTAACCAGCCGCGATGTGACTGAGCACCGTCGCCGCTCCGATCATGTCCAGTACCTCGCGCACCACGATCACCTGACCGGACTGGCCAACCGCACCTTGCTGCAGGATCGCCTGCGGCAGGCGATCCTGCGGGCGCAGAACTCCACGCAACATCCGGATCAGAAGGTGGCCGTGCTGCTGTTGGACATCGACTACTTCAAGCAGATCAACGATTCGCTGGGCCACGCCGACGGCGACGTGCTGCTGGCCACCGTGGGACAGCGTTTGTTGTCCTCGGTGCGCGAATCCGATACGGTGGCGCGCATGGGCGGAGACGAGTTCGTCGTCGTGATGCCTGAATTCCGCACGCTTGACGACGTAGAGCGTTGCGGCCAGCAAATCATTCGCAACGCGTCACAGCCCATTGCGATCAGCGGTCGGGAAATTCGGCTGACCCTCAGCGTCGGCATCTCCCTCTTTCCTGACGGCGGGCGGACTGCGGAGGCCCTGCTGCGCAGCGCCGACGCTGCCATGTATTCGGTGAAAGACAACGGCCGCAACAGCCTGCGCGTCTTCGATCCAAGCCTCCTCGCTGCGCGCAGCACCACTGCCTGAGTCGGTCTGCCTGGCAGATTCGCGGCTCTGCGTCTCCCTTTTTCATTGACAAGTCCTGCCGGCCGCCCTAATCTTTCGGTCCATCAGTCCTGAAAAATCTGTTTGGTCTCGAAACGTTGACGCTTCTCCCGTCACTACACGTTGAACGTCACTCGATTCCGCTTTGCTGCCCCCGCGCTCGCAGCGAGCCAGATTCCCCCCACTGGAAAGGAACAGGCCATGCTGGACAGAACTCTGCCGGCGATCCAGAACCTGAAGCACATCGTCGTATTGATGATGGAGAACCGTTCGTTCGATCACATGCTGGGTGCGCTGCATCCGCAGCATCCGGCGATTGATGGCCTGGTGGGGAACGAAACGAATCCCGATTCGACGGGTGCCCCCGTGAGCGTCGCTTCCAACGCGGCTTACCAGGGTCAGCTGGATCCGGACCCGGATCATCATTTCCCGGCGGTCGATCTGCAGATTTTTGGCGGCGTGACGACGGCGCAGAATCCTAACCGTGTGCCGAATATGCAGGGCTTTGTAAAGAGCTACTTCAACCAGCAGCACGACCTGGCGCACTCGCACGAGATCCTGAACTATTTCACGCCCGACAAGCTGCCGGTACTGACGACGCTGGCCACGCAGTTCGCCGTGTTCAATCGATGGTTCTCGTCCATCCCTGGCCCGACGCTGTGCAATCGCGCGTTCGCGCATTACGGGACCTCATTCGGGCAGGTGAGCATGGATGTCTTTTACTGGAACAAGCAGTACAAGAGCATCTACGAGCGCATCGCGGCGACGAATTACACGACGCGCCTGTATTACTACGACGCGGCGAGCTCTTCGCTCGAAGTTGTGAACCTGCTGCAGAATCAGCCGGCTCTGTTCGGCAGCTTTCAGGATTTTCAGGATGCGTGCAGCCGTAACCAGCTTCCCAACTACTGCTTTATCGAGCCGAATTACACGGACCACGATGCGCCCGATGGGTCGGGCGAACTGATCGCGTGCGACCAGCACCCCGACCACGATGTGCGCGCCGGGGAACAGTTCATCGCCACGGTGTATACGGCGATTCGCAGCAATCCGAACCTGTGGCCGAACACGGCGTTGTTGATTGTGTACGACGAACATGGCGGGACATACGATCATGTTCCGCCGCCGGCTTGCACGCCGGATGGATTCGTTGCGCAGCCGAATGCGACCGGAACGCCGGATCCTTTCTACTTCGACCGGCTCGGCGTGCGCGTTCCCGCTGTGCTGGTTTCTCCCTGGATTGCGCCGGGCACCGTCATCAACGAGGTCTTTGAACACGCGTCGATTCCGGCGACAATGACCGACTACTTTGTTGGAAATTATCCGCAGCGATCGCCCAGGGAGATGGTCGCGAATACGTTTCTCGGTTACCTCAATCAGCCTGCAATGCGCGCCGACGGCGATTGCCCCACCTTCAGAAACGTCCAGGCTTAGGAGAGTTGCGATGGAACCCATTCTCGTTCCCGGACCGCCGAAGACAGCTTTCGACAAGAACCGCCGAATGTCGGATCTGATTCGGAAGCAGGTCGAGCACTTCAGGCATCTCGAGGAGAAGCTGCCGCCGGAGTTGCGCGGTGCTCTGCCGCAGCATCGCATTGTCACCGAAGACGACGCGGCGCGGTACATCGCGCCGATGACGCAGGTGTTGCTGGAGCGTGCTGCCGCGGTGCAGGCTGCGAAAGCGCAGTCGGCGCCGACTCCGATGCCAAAACGTTCCGCGAAGCAACAGGACCAGGGTCTCGACCTCGCTGCGCAGGCCACGGCGCAGAGTCGCCCCGCCCTCGCGAAGAAATCGGCAGCCCTCCCTAAACCAGGCAGTTCCGGCAAGAGGACGAAGTGAAGATCGCGCCTCTTGTCCTTTCTCCTCTGCTGGTCACAACGGCGCTTGCGTTTCCCCAAACCGAGAGCCGGCTGCATCGCGATTTTCGCGTTGAGGGCGAGGCGCTCCAGGTGTGCAGAAAATTCAGCTTCGGCAATCTGATCGATTGCGGACAGACGATCGTGATGGGGCAGCCGATGCACATCACGGTTGGTACCCTTGCTCCCGATGACGGCATCGCGGCGGGCTTGGCATTTGTGGAGCACAAGGACTACACCAACGAGTGGCGCGCCAGCTGGGATGTAGACGCCGGGGCCACGTCGAACGGCTCATGGCGGGCCGGTGCGTACATGAAGGCATATCGTCTTCCCTCGGGACTGCAGTATCGCGTCGCGCCGCTCTTCAACGTCTATTCTCAGAGCATTTCATTGACGCGTGTCGATTACTTCGGGCTGGGACCGAATAGCTCGTTGTTGAACCACACGACCTATGGCTTCAGCGAAAACATCACGGGCGTCAACGCGGCAATCCCGCTGCAGATCGGACACGGCGGTCCGAAGATCGCCATTGTTGCCGAACTCAACGGGCGTTTCCCGAGCGTGCGCGCGGGATCGGACGCGAGCCTGCCTTCAATTGGCGCGCTTTTCACTGAGGCGACCGCACCAGGGCTCGCGCATCAGACCGCGTATGGGGAACCCTCGGAGGGACTGCGGATCTACCCGGCGTTCTTGAAGGACAGGATCCGGCTCAATTATCTTGTGCAGTTTCAGCAATTCGTCGCCACGGGCGAAGGTGCGTATTCCTTTCGCCGGTGGAACGGCGACTTCAGTCATGAAATCCCGCTGTACAGCTGGCTGCCGAAAAGCCTGAGCAGGGATTACTTTCCGAATCGGGCGGCGCAGTTCTCGTACGATGGGCCGGACGACTGCACGGGAAGCAACGCGAGCAGTAACGTCTCCCTGGCGCGGGCAGCCACGACGAAGCCAAACCCGGCGGTTCCGTGCCCCATGATTGCGACGACGCAGAAGCTGGAAGGGGCGATTACGCTGCGCGCGTTTCTGTCAGAGTCGTTTGCCGATCGGGGAAGCGCGGTGCCCTTCTATTTCTCACCTACGATGGGCGGTTCGGACATCAATGGCACGCCGATGTTAGCGAGTTATCCCGACTATCGTTTTCGCGGACCGGATCTGCTGCTCTTTCAGGGCAGGATCGAGCACTCGCTGGGAAAGCTGCCGGTGGGGATCTTCTTCGGTGCAGACGAAGGCAAGATCGGGCTGCGTCGCGACGATGTGAGCCTGGATCATCTGCGGCACACGTTCAGCGCTGGCTTGACAGTTCATGCGGGGGGACTACCGCTGATCTATTTCTCGTATGCGTGGGGTGGCAACGAGGGCACACACACGACGGCGACGGTGAGCCCGACGTTGTTGGGCGGCTCGTCTCGTCCCTCCCTGTTTTAGGGGGTTTCAGGTCCCCCGTTCGCGGGATTGCCGCAATATCGAAATCTGCCTAATCTGCCCGCATGGCATTCGCTGAAGGGCAGCAGGTTCTCGTGAAACGCGGGCAACAGACCGGTACGATCGACAGAAAACTCGCCTATCTCGCCGATATGTACGTGGTCGCGCTGCATGGGCAAAACACGCCGAAGAAGAAGCTGGCGCACGAGTCCGACCTCGAGCCGCTGATCCAGAACGGCCGCCTGTCGGCTTAGTCAACGCGTCGCGCCGTTGCTGATTGGCACCATAGGTGTATTGGTGCTCGCGGCTGGTTTCTTCTCGAATAGCTCCAGGTTTTCTGCCTTCCACATCATCGCGGAGTGAATCCGGTTGTAGCCGCTGGGGTGGTCGAAGAACAGAAACTCTTCGAGCTTGCCGGGGCGCATCTTGCGATACTCGCCGAGGTGGATGGCGGCCTGCGCGAATCCGTCGGGTTGGCGGCTGGCGTTGAGGCCGAACATGTCGGCTTCTTTTTCCTGGACGCGGGTCTGAGTGTTCAGGACCGGGGTGAGGACGAAGAACAGGAGTCCAGCGAGGAGCATGACGAGCGGCAGGACGGCCGGGTCGCCGACGTCGTGAATCTGCCAGCGGTCGCCCCAGCGGCGCAGGGCCCACTGCAGCCCATAAAACAAGTAGACAAACGAGAGTACATCGACGATGGCGATGAACAGGATCGACTTCGGGATGTGGTTCAGGACGTAGTGGCCCATTTCGTGGCCCATGACGGCCTGGATTTCCTCGGGTGAACCGCGCCGGAGCAGGTTGTCGTTGAGCGTGATGCGCATGGTGTTGCCGAAGCCGCTCACGTTGGCGCTCATGCGTGTAGTCTGGCGGCTGGCGTCGATTTCATACACATCATTGGTCGGGATGCCGTTGGCGTGGGCCATGCGCAGGATCGGTACGGTCACTTTAGGGTCGTTCAGCCGCTGGACCTTGTTGAAGATGGGGACGATGTAGACCGGAGCGATGGCGACCGAGATCGTTGTGAGGACCAGAGTAGCGGCGGCTCCCCAGATCCACCAGATGCGCGACAGTTTGCGCACGATGGCGAACAGGATGACGACGGCGACGGCGCCGAGGACGAGGCCGACGAGGAAGGCTTTGATCTCGGCGCCCATCCAGGGGCCGAAGGTTTGGGTGGCGAGGCCGTATTGGTGCTCGCGCACGTAGCTTTCATAGAACTCGAGAGGGAAGCCGAGCAGCGTGGTGATGACGAGATACTCGCCCCAGTAGAGCAGCGTCTGGAGCCAGCGGAAGCGGGTAATGCGGGCGGCAAAGTCGCGCATTTTTGCGGACCAGCGCAGGTTGAGCAGGATCAGCATGATTGCCGAGGCGTATAGGAAATCCCAGAGGATAAGCCAGTAGCCGCCTTCGAAATAGGCGTCGGATCGAGCTTTGGCGGCGGGGGGAATCATCGCCATATAGGCCTCGGTCGCGGCGTCGGGATCGAAGTGGTCGGAGGGCTGGGCCGCAGCCGGGACCTTGGTGATGTCGACGGTGGGCTGGATGACGGGCTGGGCCTGGGCTACGCCCAGACTCATCGCGGCCAATAAAGCGAGTAGCACAAGGCTGCCTGGCTGCCTTTGCATGCGGGTGCCTCTTTCCGGATGGGAAACAGTACGCCCTTTGTACAGGAATTGTTCAGGGGAAGCGAGGGGGAGGTTTATTCCCAGAAGCGCTGCATCTTCAGGATGTAACCGGCGATGGGGCCTTCTCCGTGCAGGAATTCTGGCTGGACGAGGGTTTCGGGGTCGCTACCGGGGCGGTAGATCATGGCCAGTTTGCGTTGCGGGTCGATAAGCCAGCCGAGCTGAGCTCCGTTCAGGATCCACTCGGCCATCTTCTGTTCGAGGTCGTTGACAGAGTCAGTTGGCGAGCGAACTTCCACAATAAACTCCGGACAGAACGGCAGGAATTTGCCTTTCTCCTCCTCGGTGAGGCGATTCCACTTTTCCGAAGAGAGCCAGGCTGCGTCCGGCGCACGGACCGATCCGTCAGGAAGGGAAAAGCCAGTGTTCGAGCCGAATGCAATCCCCTTTTTTTCCCGCTCGACCCACAAATCCATCTCACGGCCGGCATAGAGCTCGCGGTTTCCTGTTTTCCCCCCTGCAGGAGTCATCACGATTAATTCTCCGTCCGGATTGCGTTCAATCCGGACGGAATCATTGAGGGCGCAAAACTCCAGTAATGCCTCGTCGTCAAGAGGCTCCGTGAGACGGATAGTCAGCGGAAAAGTCGTCGAGCGGAGGAGGATACTCGCCGTGGCGAGAGCCTCATCCGCTCGAAACGATGGTGTGGATTGCACTGCCGGATTTGCGGACATGCCGCACCTCCTGATCTTACGGACCCAGTGCGATCTTACGCGACGATGTCGATGCCCATGGAGCGGGCGGTGCCTTTGATGCTCTTCACGGCGGCTTCGACGGAAGCGGCATTGAGGTCGGGCATTTTCTGCTTCGCGATCTCGAGGACCTGCGCTTCGGAAACGCTCCCTACTTTGGTCTTGTTCGGCACGCCGGAACCCTTGGCGAGGTTCGCGGCTTTCTTCAGCAGGATGGACGCCGGGGGCGTCTTGGTGATGAAGGTGAAGGTGCGGTCCGCGTAGACGGTGATGACGACGGGGATGATGAGTCCGGCCATCTCCTTGTTCTGTGTGCGGGCGTTGAACTGCTTACAGAACTCCATGATGTTGACCTGGGCCTGGCCGAGCGCGGGGCCGACGGGAGGCGCGGGCGTGGCTTTGCCGGCTTCAATCTGGAGCTTTACCTGGGTTGCTACTTTCTTTGTCGGAGGCATTTCAAAAAACCTTTCAGCTTTTAGCTACCAGCTTTTAGCCGGCAGCTGATTCTCAGTACTGCAAAATTCGTTCTCATGCGCAACAGAGCAGCTGATAGCTAACGGCTAAAAGCTGAGGGCTGCTCTCAGGCGATCTTCTCTACCTTGCCGAAATCGAGTTCCACGGGAGTCGAGCGGCCGAAGATGGTCACCATGACTTTCAGGGTTTCGCGATCTTCGTTCACCTCGTCGACCACGCCGTTGAAGTTGGCGAAGGGGCCCTCGGTGATGCGGACCGATTCGGATTTCTGGAACTTGACCTTGAGGCGCGGCTTGTCTTTCGAAGTGTCGCTCCGGAAGAGGATGGAGCCGACCTCATCATCGGTTAGGGCTACAGGCTTGTCGCCGGTGCCCAGAAATCCCGTGACCCGCGGCGTGTTCTTGATAACGTGCCAGAGGTCGTTGTCGAGATCCATTTCGACGAGCACATAGCCGGGAAGGAAGACGCGCTCAACGGTGCGTTTCTTGCCGTTGGTGATCTCGGTGACGGCCTCGGTGGGGATCATGACCCGACCGATGCGGTTCTGCAGGCCAAAGGCCTGAACACGCGTCTCGATGGACTCGCGCACCTTGCGCTCGAAGCCCGAATAGGCGTGGATGATGTACCACCGGAACTTGTCGTTGCTGGGCGGGGGCAGATGCGGCTGGGCCGCTTCTCCGCCTTCGCTTACAGCCACCGGTGTCGGGTTTTCTGTTTCTTCCGCCATTACCATTCAATCCTCTTGCTGAATCCTGTCGGCAAAGCCGATTACATCGCGCCGAGCCAATGGTACAGGTGCTGTTGCATCGGCGTCAGGATCGCGTCGACTGCGTAGAAGAACGCCGCGAAGGCGAAGACGGCCACGATGACGACCACCGTGGTGGACTGGACTTCCTTCCAGGAAGGCGTGACCACCTTGGTCATTTCCGAGCGGACGTCGCGCAGAAAATCGCGACTGCGCGTGAAGAGACTGAGGGCGCGATTCGGGACGTTGTCGTCGGAATGCATGATTGCTGCTTTGGCCATAGACTTCTTCTTCTCGGTCTTCTCTGCGATGGGCATACGCCTCGCCCTGATTTCTGCGGCCGCGCCGCGGTGCTGCTGTTGATCTGGCAGGGGCGGAGGGATTCGAACCCCCAAGTCCGGTTTTGGAGACCGGCAGTTTAACCGTTGAGCTTACGCCCCTGTGAAGCAGCTATCAGCTGTTAGCTCTTAGCCCTTAGCTCGTTCGCGGCGGGCGTCTGCCGGGGTCGAACAAGACGAGCTAAGAGGAATGGCTGCCAGCTAAAGGCTGTGTTTACTTGGTTTCTTTATGAGGGGTGTGCTTGCGGCAGCGATTACAGAACTTCTTGAACTCGAGACGGCCAGTGGTCGTCTTCTTATTCTTTGTCGTCGAGTAGTTGCGCTCTTTGCACTCCCCGCATTGCAATGTAACAATTTCCCGCATTTTCTTATCCTACCTGATTTTGGCTCTCGGAGGTTAAATCCCTTTGTGAGCGCTGTCGTTGTGGAACGGAATCCATGAGCTAAAGCCCGTTATATCTGCTGCTTGCGTCTGCCCGGTTGAAGCCCGGAGAGTGGAGCGCTTTAGGGGGTAAATCCCATCTTTGGCGCTCCGTTTGGCGCGACTGAAGCCAAAGCCTGACACAAAAGCCGAACTCTTTTCTTTCCGCCGTCAACCGGGGCTGGCGTCTCCACCAACCCCGCTGACTCGCTGACTCGCCCGGCTCTCTGCGGCCGAAGGCCGCGTCCGCCCGGACGGCCAGTCCTACTTAATGATTTCCGAGATCGTGCCGGCGCCCACCGTGCGGCCGCCTTCGCGAATCGCGAACCGAAGTCCCTTTTCCATCGCCACCGGCGTGATCAGCTCAACCTCGAGCTCCACGTTGTCGCCCGGCATCACCATCTCCGTGCCCGCCGGCAGCGTCGCCACCCCGGTCACATCCGTCGTGCGGAAGTAGAACTGCGGACGATACCCCTTGAAGAACGGCGTGTGACGGCCGCCCTCTTCCTTCGACAGCACGTACACGCTCGCCTTGAAGGTCGTGTGCGGCGTAATCGATCCCGGCTTCGCCAGCACCATGCCGCGCTCCACGTCTTCCTTCGCGATGCCGCGCAGCAGCAACCCGGCGTTATCGCCCGCCAGACCTTCATCCAGCTGCTTCTTGAACATCTCGACGCCCGTGACCACCGTCTTGCGCGTCTCGCGGAACCCGACGATCTCGGCTTCCTCGCCCACCTTCACCTTGCCGCGCTCGATGCGGCCCGTCACCACCGTGCCGCGTCCGGAAATCGAGAAAATGTCTTCAATCGGCATCAGGAACGGCTGATCGATCGCGCGCGCCGGCAGCGGAACCTGCTTGTCGACTGCGTCCATCAGCTCGTCGATCTTCGCTTCCCACTTCGCTTCGCCGTTCAGAGCGCCCAGCGCCGAGCCGCGGATCACCGCAACGTCATCGCCCGGGAACTGGTACTTCGACAGAAGCTCGCGCACTTCCATCTCCACCAGGTCCGTCAGCTCTTCGTCCTCTACCGCGTCGCA
>Ga0335072_10011834_pt1 | contig 12482 bp, 8 predicted proteins | sample Lox_Sample_21_FD_206725 | JGI IMG/M metagenome (GOLD analysis project Ga0335072, IMG submission 206725) | Soil microbial communities from Loxahatchee National Wildlife Refuge, Florida, United States - Lox_Sample_2.1 | ecosystem: Environmental > Terrestrial > Soil > Wetlands | place: USA: Florida...
CACCGTTCGGCGAGGCACCGCGTGCGATGATCAGGAAGGAGGAGAGCCCCACCGCCAGCGCAATGCCGGTCAGCACCAGCGTCGTCACCTTGCCCAGCAGCGCGTCGGCGAGCCGTCGGGGCCAGGATCGCGGCGGCCCTGGCAACGGCGGCGGCACGGGCGCCGGGCGCAATTGCTCTGGCGAAGGCGTCACGTTCATTGGCGTACGTCCGCCTCTTCGCCTGGCGGGCTCACACCAGACCCCGCACCACCGGAATCTCCAGATCGCGGATCTTCTTGCGCAGTGTATTTCTGTTCAGACCCAGCATCGATGCAGCCTTGATCTGGTTGCCGCGGGTGGCGGCAAGCGTCAGGCGAATCAGGGGCCTTTCTACTTCGGCGATGACCCGATCATAAATATCGGACGCACCCATGCCGTCATCGTGCGCCGCGAGAAATTCACGGATGTGCCGCTCGACGGCCTTCGCGAGCGTGTCGGGGGCAGATATGGGCGCGGCGCTCTGCTGCGGCAAGGGCGCGGCGTCGATCAGTTCCGAGGCGATAGAGTCGGCGCTGATCGTCTCGGTAGGGCACAACGCGGCGAGGCGGCGCATCAGGTTTTCCAGTTCCCGCACGTTGCCGGGCCAGTTGTACTGTTTCAGCTTTTCCACCGCGGCGGCATCGAGCGTCTTGACCGGCAGCCCGTCCTCGCGGGCACGCTCCAGGAAGTGGCGGGCGAGCAAGGGAATGTCTTCGGTGCGTTCGCGCAATGCCGGCAGGCGGATCGGCACGACATTCAGGCGATAGAACAGATCCTCGCGGAATTGGCCCTGGCGGATGGCGTTGCGCAGATCGCGGTGCGTGGCGGCAATGATGCGGACGTTCGCCTTGATCGGCTGGCGTCCGCCGACGCTGGTGAATTCGCCCTCCTGCAACACGCGCAACAGGCGGGTCTGGGCTTCGGGCGGCATGTCGCCGATTTCGTCGAGGAACAATGTGCCGCCGTTGGCTTGCTCGAAGCGGCCCTGGCTGCGGTTGGTGGCACCGGTGAAGGCACCGCGTTCATGGCCGAACAATTCGCTTTCGATCAGCTCGCGCGGGATGGCGGCCATGTTGATGGCGACGAATGGACCGGCGCGGCGTTTGCCGTAGTCGTGCAGGGCGCGGGCGACGAGTTCCTTGCCGGTGCCGGACTCGCCGTTGATCATCACGGTGAGGTCGGCGGTGCTGAGCCGGGCGATGGTGCGATACACCTCCTGCATCGCCGCGCTGCGGCCGATCAGCGGCATCTGGTCTTCCGGGTCGACGGACTCGGTGGGGCCGGAGGGGCGCGGGGCCGGGGTGGCCAGGGCACGGCTGACGACGGCCAGCAGTTCCTGAAGGTCGAAAGGCTTGGGCAGGTATTCGAAGGCACCGCGTTGTGCCGCCTTCACCGCAGTCATCAGGGTGGATTGCGCGCTCATCACGATCACGCGCAAGTCGGGGCGGATGCGCTTGATGCGGGGGATCAGGTCGAGGCCGTTCTCGTCGGGCATCACGACGTCGGTGATGACGAGATCGCCTTCGCCTTCCTCCACCCAGCGCCATAGCGTGGCGGCGTTGCCGGTGCTGCGCACCTGGTAGCCGGAACGGCCGAGCGCCTGGGTGAGGACGGTGCGGATCGAACGGTCGTCGTCGGCGACCAGGACGGTGGGGAGGGTCATATGACTATAGCCTCGCCCGCGGAGTGCGCGGAGAGGGTGGGGTAAGCGCGTGCGGCAGGTTGCACCCTCACGCCAACCTTATCCCACTTTGTGGGAGAGGGAATCGGCATTGTGGGAGAGGGAATTTTGCTCATAAGTCCCCCTCCTCATCGGTAACGACGGGCAGATGCAGCCGGAACTCGGTCCGGCCGGGGCGCGAGTCCACTTCGATCAGTCCTCCGTGGTCGCCGACGATCTTTGCCACCAGCGCCAGGCCCAGGCCGCTGCCATTGGCGCGAGATGTGACGAAGGGTTCGAACAAATGCGGGCGGATGTCGTCGGGAATGCCGGCGCCGTTGTCGCGGACCGAGACGTAGAGGGGTACGTCCATCCGGGTGGACGTGCCGGATACCGCGATGCGCATGCCATGCTGGAAGCCGGTGGAGAGGACGATCTCGGGGTGCGTGTTGGCGTCGTGTGTGGCGGCTTCGGCGGCGTTCTTTACCAGGTTCAGCACCACCTGCACGAGTTGGTCGCGGTTGCCCCAGACGGGCGGCAGGGACGGATCGTAGTTCTCCTGGAAGCGCACATGCGCGGCGAAACCGGACTGCGCCAGGCGACGCACATGCTCCAGCACGCGATGGATGTTCACGGCATTGCGCTGGATCGGTTTCTCGCTGAACACCTCCATGCGGTCTACCAGGGCGCGGATGCGATCCGCCTCGTCGCGAATCAGTTCGGCAAGTTCCCGATCGGCCGGAGCGACGGAGTCTTCCAGCAGTTGCGCGGCGCCGCGGATGCCGGAGAGCGGGTTCTTCACCTCATGCGCCAGAACCGCCGCCATGCCGGAGACACTGCGGGCGGCGCTGCGGAACGCGAGCTGGCCTTCGAGAGCGCGGGCAGCAGAGGCGTCCTGCAGCACCAGCAGCACCGCGCCGGGCTCTTCCGGCAGCGGGGACGCCTGCACCGTGATGCCTGGTTTGTGCAGGCGCGGGCTCTCCAGGGTCATTTCGTAGTTCGCGATGGTCGCCTCGGTCTGACGCACTTGCGCGATCAGCAGGAACAAGGGGTTATCGGGCGGGACGAGGTCGCTCAGCCGAAGCTGCGCCAGCGAGGCGGCCGACATGCCAAGGAATTGCTCGGCTGCCAGATTGACGTAACGGAAGCGGTTTTCCGGATCGAGCAAGACGATCGGGACGGGCAGAGCCGACAGGACCGCGCCGTAGTCGGGGGCGGGAACGCCCCGTTGGCGACCGGGGAGCAAGCGGGCGGCGCGGGCGACGACGGAGCTCATGCGGCTTCCGCCGGCAGGGCGTCGTCGCATTGCGGCGGATGGCGGGCGATGCCACGGGCGATCAGGGGATCGTAGAAGGCGTCGATCAGGCGCAGGACGCCGGGTGCATCCGGCAGGCGGTTGACCGCGGCGCGGAACTCGGCGGAGCCGGGCAGGCCGCGGGAGTACCAGGAGATGTGCTTGCGGGCGAGGCGGACGCCGGCGTCCTGACCGAAGCGGTGGAGCATGGCGTGGTAGTGGCGCAGGAGCACGGTTTTCTGGCGGGCGAGCGGCGGATCGGGCAGGCGGGCGCCGGTGCGCAGGAAATGGGCCACCTGGGCGAGGAACCAGGGACGGCCGTAGCAGCCTCGGCCGATCATCACGCCGTCGGCACCGGAGAGGCAGAGGGCTTCGGCGGCATCATCCTCGGTGAGGATGTCGCCGTTGGCGATGACCGGGATGCGGACGGCTTGCTTGACGCGGCGGATGAAGGCCCAGTCGGCGGTACCGTTGTAGAATTGCTGGCGGGTGCGGCCGTGCACGGTGACCATGCGGATGCCGGCGTCCTGGGCGATGCGTGCCAGGCGGGGCGCGTTGAGGCTTGCGTGGTCCCAGCCCATGCGCATTTTCAGTGTCACCGGGACGGGCACGGCCTTTACCGTGGCTTCCAGAATGGCGGCGGCCTGCGTTTCGTCGCGCATCAGGGCGGAGCCGGCCATCTGGCCGACGGCCACTTTCTTGACGGGGCAGCCGAAATTGATGTCGATGAGGTCGGCGCCCTTGTCCACGGCGAGCCGGGCGGCGTCGGCCATGGCGGCGGGGTCGCAGCCGGCGAGTTGCAGGGCGGAGATGCCGCCGCAGCCATCCACCTCGGCCATGTCGAGCGTCTTGCGGTTCTCGCGGATCATCGCCCAGGAGGCGATCATCTCGGAGACCACCATGCCGGCGCCGAGTTCCTTGGCGGTGCGGCGGAACGGCAGGTCGGTGACGCCGGACATGGGGGCGAGCAAGACGGGGGTGTCGATTCGCACGCCGTTGCCCAGATCGATGGCTGGGAAGGCAGAATGTGTGCTGGTTGGACTACAGTTGCCTATCATTTGGGCAAGTTAGCGACACAGGCCGAGAGACGCAACCGGGGATACTTGGGCCTTTCCTCGGGTGTGAGGTTACGGGGTCGGGCCGCGATCGTGTGCCGCTGGTCATTGTGCCGTTGGTCATGAGGCGGCGGGTCGTGGCGGCCGGTGGTCTGTCTCGCGAGCGTCTCAGTTCGCGCGTGGTGAGACGGAGTTGTGCTGATTCGTAAGCGTGCTGGCGCCGCCGCGCGTGGCGACGGGCCGCACAGCACGTGCGATTGGTGGCAGGGAATGAGTTGGAACCGCCGATGCGGCCCGGATCGGGTCCGGGACAGGTCCCGGATCGGGTCCGGGGCGGGCGCCATCGCCGGGCCATGACGCGAAACTTGCGGCGCTTTGGCCTGCGGTTTCATGCCGGGATGCGGCGGATCGACGTGGGGTGGCCTTGCGCCGGGCGCCGCCATTGCCGCTGGATCGCGGCGGCGCTCGTGCGGATGACGACCGGGCTGACGAAGTGGCGCAATGTTCTGGTGCTGCCTGAAGGCGGCACGAATCAGGACGGCGGGGCTGGAGGTGCTCCGGTCCCGGTCGGTTAATCGATTTGATTTTGCAGCGTTCAGGCTGCCAGCCTCATCGCCACGCGCGGCGGACCGGTGGCCGCGTGCGGCACGGCGGCATTTATGTTTGATATCGGAACATTCTGGCGCGGCCTGGCCAGCGCCGGCCTGGCGGGGAACGGAACGATGGTGTGGTCGCCGGTTTTGAACGCCGGCTTCCGGCGCGGGCACAAATCTGGACCGCGGCCCATCTGTTGTTGGTTGGACTCGTCCTTTGGAGGCGGCGGCAGTGGTTCAGGTTCAGGCAACGTGTCGTCGAGACGCTCCGCTGCCGTGCCATCCTGGTAACGGGCGATCGCATCCGTCATCGCGTCCCAGAATTGGTTCGTGCACATGATGGCGACAACGCCGAGATCGCGGCGGATGTCGTCGATCGTGCGGGCTATCGAACGGGCGCGGACTTCGGCCTCTATTTCGCCTGGGGTGGGCGGGTTGCGCGGATCGGGCGGCGCGTCGTACCGCGCGCGTTCGGCGTCCAAACGCGCGACCTGGTCACGGAACGGTTCGTCGCAGGGATGGAGCTTCGCGTCCTGGGTGGCCTCGGGGCAGACGGGGCTTGGCGGTGCGGCCACGTCGCGGCCTGTGGCGGCGCGGCAGAGCAACAGGGATTCGAGAGCGGCGGCGCGCAGGAGGCCGCGGTGCAGGCGTGCGCGCATGGCGGGCCTGCTGGTGCCCCACACGGCGGAGAGGAGCCAGAAACCTCGCCAGGACATGCGACGCTCGACGAGAGCGGTGAAACGGCGGCCCGAGTCGAGCAGGATGCGGACGATGCAGAGAAGGCGTGCGAGGTTTTCGGGCATGGCAAGGCCGGCCCGATCCGCATCGGGGGCACAGGCGTCGGCCGGAGAGAAGAGCGTGTTAGCGATCATGGCGGTGCGGATACCAGGTTGCCTTTCATGGCGGGTCAAACGGAACGGCGCGTATGTTAGTGAAATTGCCCGGGCGAGTCAAGCAGAAATAACGGATCGGGGCGGGGGAAAAGGCGCGGCCGATACCGCCCTCTGACGCGACCTGAGCTGCACGTTATCCCGTGGGGTTAAGCGCGCGCCGCCCGGCGGGGGCCTATCGGCAGGCGATGGGGACTGTTTTTGCCTATGGCCGAAGGCTGTATGGCGCTTTATACTTTATTGACCGATGCGGACGAGCTGCATCAGCGGTGCCATCAAGGAGCGTTACACTCAACCAAGGGGGGCTGACATGAAAACCTGTATCGCCGTCTGTGACCTGGAGACCGGCACCCAACTTGCGTTCCTGAGTGGCATCGAATTGTACAAGATGCTTGATACCATGACGGTGGTGATGTTCGAAAAGAGGGAGGCGCCGCTGGGCGACGGGAAGATCGGCAATCCCTACATCATCGACAGCTTCAAGAAGATCCTCGGCTACATTTATTTGCGTGATGCGAACCCGAGAGGGCGGCTATATTTCACGTTTTTCGGGCAAAAGATGTACCAGAATGGTAATGACGCCCAGGATCCGGAAAAGCCCTATTATCTTGGCGTCGACGGGAGCGCGACGCTGAGCTATCCCGCGATGGCGAGGTCTCTGGCAAATCCCAGCGCGGCCGTGGCCACGGCACCCAACGTGAAGCAGGCGGTGGGCGTGTTACCACAGAACGCAAACGAGCTTTTGGCCATCGCGGCTCTGTTCATCGCCGAAGGACGACGCAGCCGGCCCTCAATCGTGACACATCTGCTGCTCTGCGACCTGATCACCGACCAGGTCACATACGGGACAGGGGGGAAACTGCGCTCGCTATCTAAGACCCTGGACAAGGCGAGTGGAAACCAAAACTTTTTAACAACCTACAGAGGTCTGACGGCGGCCGGCGACTCGCCGATGTCGCAAAACGATGCGGTCGATCAGTTCAAGAAGACCAATATGTCGATACAAAGTGGTGCCATGGTGAGTCAAAGTCGCTATTTCGACAAGACCGTCTCGCTTGTTGTGCAGTGGGTCGTGAATTACTTTGTATCCAGTAACTATGAGATGACGGCCTGTGATCCGGGCGACGACGTCAGTTCCGCGAGCAGTGCGATAGCCAAAAAAATTGAGACTCATATTGCAGAGACGCTAGAGACCGCGAGGACCGAATTGAGAGGAAAGAGCACCCCATCAGCGTTCAAAAATAAGTGGCCAAAGGAAAGAAGCAAGGTGGAAAGTGCCGCAAGGAGCAAATTGGACGGTTTGCAGCCAATGATACTGGCGCAGGTCAACAACATGCTGAAGGCCAAATTCGACAAGGCGATCGCCGGGGATGCGAGCGGTTTCACCTTTGACGCCGGTAGGATTGATTTTGACCCGAAAGTCCTGGTCAAGGTGCTCAGTGTCGTTTGAGATTGGGGGACAGGCTCACAACTTCCGTCCTTTGCCTGGTCGACCCAAAGCGTCTGGGAGCAGCGGTTGCTTGCGCAGCATCAAGGGGGTGGAAGGCCCGTCCGGGTAAAGGCTGCGCGGCAGGAAACGCAAACACGGAGCGGATTCTGGCAGCCCGCGCCTGACAACGTGCGGGCACGCCGGAATCGCCGACCGCCCAGGCTTCCTCAAACCGGCCAGCTTTGAACCTGGTTTTGCAACGGTGTCTGACCCCCGCTTCTCGTTTCTGCGGCAACCTGCCAGAAGAGGCAATGCACCCGTTTCTGCGCCGGGCCGTCCTTGCCGTTCGTCGAAGGCTGCCAGCCCTCAGCTCCCGCCCCCAACTCGCTGTCGCGCTCCGCCGGCAGCTTGCCAGAATCGAGAGTCTCACCGACTGGGTCGCCATGGATCCGAACGCGCCGCTGAGCGACTTGCCTGTCTGGGAACAGAGGGTCGTCGCGGAGTGCAACCGGCCGGGCGCGCGGGTCCTGGAGATCGGCAGCCGGCAGGTGGTTGGTCTCGGCTGGCGCCATGCCTTCGGCCAGGCCACCTACGTGGGCTTCGATTACTACCCCGGCCCCAATGTCGATATTACCGGCGACGTGCACCGGCTTTCATCCTGCTTCGCCGGGCAAGAACAATTTGATGCCGTGCTGTGCTACGCAACCTTCGAGCATTTCGCGATGCCCTGGATAGCAGCGACGGAAATCGCGAAGGTGCTCAAGGTGGGCGGCTATGTGCTGGTGAATACGCATTTCTCGATCGGGTTGCATGAGCGCCCCTGGCACTTCTTCCAGTTCTCTGACATGGCGCTGCGTGTTCTGTTTCCGCCGGCACTCGGGTTCGAGTGCCTCGGGGCCGGGTTTGCAAACCCGATGGTCGGGCGGTTCTCGGAGTTTGCGCATCCCGAGTTGCGTCGGCAGCCGATTCCCGGGCTTTATTTCCATGTCTCGTATTTTGGCCGGAAGGTGCGCGACGTGCTGGATTTTGCCTGGGATCGTGTTGACGTGGCGGCGCTGGTGGGTGGCACGCAGTATCCGGCGCCTCGGGCTGCCGCGAGTCGGTGTCCCATCGAGGGCTCGTGCATCGACGCGATGGGATGTGATGGCAATGGGCGGGCGTGGCCCCAAAGGCATCAGGATAAGGCGCGGGCGGAGGAAAGCATTTCCCCTCCCCTGGTTGGCCTGGTCCGGGTCGCGGCCGCGTAAGCGCATCAGCCCCGACTCGGTGGTGTACACTCACAGCCTATGCGGCCTTGCGTGTCTGTCCCTCGTCCTGGTTGTGAGCGATCGAGGCGACATACTCTGCTGCGAACGCATCGAGGCAATGCAGCACGCGTTCCGAATGTTGCCGTACTTCGGCCAGGTGGCGCTGTGCGCCACTGGTGTCGCGTGACGAGATCGCCGCGAATGCGCGGTGACCCGCTTCATGTACCCCGTGGTGCGGCTCTGCGATGCCGCGGAACGACGGCAGGGCCAGCGTGGTCGCATCAGTCAGGCTATCATACCAACGGCCCAAACGGCACGCATGATGGTTTGGAAGGTCATTCTCGGGACGCTGACCTGACGCGACAGCATCCACCACGCGCTTCACGAAAGCAATGTGATCATCCTTGGCGAGCTTCACCAATTCAACAACGGTTGTCGTACTGATCCGGTCGGCTTCTGCTGTCTGCATGCCGGCATCGGTGAAACAGACGTGTATACCCCCTTCCGACGCAGCGGTAATCCGGGCTTGTAATCGCCTGCCAAGACGCTGCAGGACGATCTCGGCCTGCTGGCCGGCCTGGCAAGCCGCCTTTGTGACGGCATAGCAGCCATGTTCAGAGATGTCGTGCAGCATTGCCGGTTCCGTGCGGCCTGCTTGAACGATGGAGGCCTCGACGTGGCAGGGGCGGCGGCGGCCGTTGCGGCGGCGGTCGACTTCGGCCGTTGATGTCCGCACCACGCGCACTAACGCACGTTGCAAGCCTCCGATGGTCTCATTCAACGAGGATGTGTTGCCCAACACCTCGGCGGCTTGTTTGCCCGTTACGGTCGCCTCGACAGAAACTTCCTTGGTCCGCTCGGTCATCTGATTGGCTGCCGCTGCCGTTTCGGAGACGTTCCGCGCAATTTCGGCGGTTGCCGCGCTTTGCTCTTCCACTGCGGCGGCGATCGAGCCGGCGATTGCGTTGACCTTGTCGATGGTCTCTTCGATTTGACGGACCGCGTCCACTGAAGCAGCGGTACCGCCGCGCACCTCAGCAATGTGCCTGGCGATTTCCTCGGTAGACCGCGCGGTCTGCGTGGCAAGCTGTTTTACCTCGCTCGCCACCACGGCGAAGCCCTTGCCGGCCTCGCCTGCCCGCGCCGCCTCGATCGTGGCATTCAGGGCCAGCAGGTTGGTCTTTGCGGCTATATCGCCAATCATGTCGGCAACCCGCCCGATGTTGCCGACCTGCCCGTTCAGCGCATCGATCATTTCACGCGCTGTGCGGCCAGCGGTCACCGCTTGTCCGACGATATGGGCTGACTGATCCACCTGCGCGCTGATTTCGCGAATTGATGTCGAAAGCTCCTCGGCCGCACTCGCGACAGTTTGGGCGTTTGCCAGGGCTTGTCCGGCCGCCGCCGCCGCACTTTCCGCCGACACGCCAGTCCGGCCTGCCGAGGCCCTCATTGTGTCGGCTGCCTTCGCCATGGCGGCCGTTTGCTCTGCGACCTGGATCATCGCATCGCGTGCCTCGGCTTCGATTGTCTCTGCCATGGACGCCATTGCCGCGACGCGTACTGCCTGAGCGCGCGCGCGTTCGGTCTCTTGTTCGGTTCGCAGGCGATCGGCTTCCTTCAGACCGTCTTTGAATACCGAGACCTCGTTTGCCATCAACCCTACCTCGTCACGGCGTTCGGTCCCGGGCACGGTTGCATCGAGATCGCCTTGGGCAAGGCGCGCCATGGCTGAATTCAGGGCGCTCAGAGAGCCGGTGATGTCGTGATTGATGAGCCAGGCGACCACCAAGGTAGCGAGCAGAATCGTGCCGCCGGCGAAGATCAGTTTCCACAATGTCGCATGGAATGTGGCGTCGATATCATCGACGTAGGCACCAGCGGCAAGTACGACGTTCCACGGTGCGAATCGTTCCACATACGAGATCTTTGGCTCGCCCCTGGATTGCCCCGGCTTGACGAAATCATAAGTTATATCACCGCTGTCGCTATTTTGCAGCGCCGCGGCGATCAGGCTGCTCAGTGACCTGCCGTCGGCATCGGTCACGGAGGACGAGGTTTCTTCGAGTTTGGGATCCGCACCGTGCACCACGAATACGCCATCGGGATTTAGTCCGAACACATAACCTTCACCTGCGTCAAAGCGCATGACGTGCGCCGCGGAGCGAAACTGCTCCAACGCCTGCGGCTGGGTAAGTTTGTGGGACGCAACCTGGTTTTGCAGGGATTGCGCCAGCCCGATCGACATATCGACGACGGCACGCAGCTTGCCGATCCGGTCGTTGATCATTCTTTGGTGCAGGATCGATGCCGAGATTCCTATCGATGTTACCAGCACCAGCGCGGATAGACCCAGCAACATGGTAAGTTTGGTGCGGACACGAAGATTACTGAGAAGACGCATGGTGTGGCTTCCTGCAGGGCTTGTGGCATGCTCGGTTTAGGCGAGATTGCTTAACGATGACTTAATCGGCTTTCCCGGCCGGGGTCCGTCCAAAGGAGGTTACGCATGATAGCGTCCTCATCATGCGTCATGCGGCACAACCACCTGATAAGCATACACATTTCGCCCATATCTTGAATTGGGACGAATTTCGGAGGCTGAAACGTAGCGTTGGCCATTTCTGCTGCCGAAGTACACGAGCCTCGCGCGTGGCACGGTGACGCACAGCATGTCCGCAATGGGTCGGCACCGGCTCTCCGGACAGAGCACCGCCGGCCGGCCGCAGTCCGGGCTAGCCTGCCTGCAATCGGTCAAAACCTCGGGGCGGAGGGCACTGGCCGTCTACCTTTCCAATCGGGCAGTTGCGTTCCGCAATCGTTACCAGGTCCGCGCGCGGGGAGATGGCCGGGTGGTCCACAGGTCAAGCCCTGGGACAAGGCCCGGCCAAAACACATTGGCCTGCACCCGCGATGACGTGGTTGGTATCGACGTCGGGTAACACGGCGTGACTACCGCCGGGCAGCCCTTGGTATCAGGTTTCATAAATTCGGTAACGTATTTCTGACAACCTGGATAAGGATCTGCGGTGACCAGTGGCAGATGAATATTGGGCCCGCGGATGAACGCCAGTGAACGCAGACAGAGCTCGAGGCCCCGGCTCATCTGCGTTTATCGGCGTTCATCTGCGGTTCGAATTGCTTGATTCTCGCATTTTCCGCAATGCCGCGAGCGCCAGAATACGTCACCGAATTTATGAAACAGAGGACTCAGCCCCTTGCCTCACCCGCCAGGGCCGCTTCGCATGCAAGGCGCGCCTCGTCGGCGGTGGGAAAGTCCCGGATCCGGTCGAAATCGTCCATCAGGAACGCAGGATCGATCCCCGCGGCCGCGGCGCCGCGCAGGGCAGCCAGCCAGTGCTCGCCTGGAAACGATCGGTCGCGGAACACGAGTCCGGTCCCGCCGATGCGTTCCAGCGCGTCGACACCGCAGGGACGCCAGCGCGGCGCGACCGGCGTGGCGACCACGGCCGTCGCAAGAGCTGTCCTGTGCTCGATCGCACCGGGATCAGGGGGTACAGGGAACTCCGGCGCCGTGACCGCGCCGAGATCGAAAGCCGAGACCGTGGCCGGCAAATCCGCGACGATGGCCGAAACCTGGCCCGTGGCATGGGGCAGGTTCAGTCCTGCGACGGTCAGCAGCTCCGCGGCTGCGGCGGCGGGTGGATCCGGCTCTGCCGTGGCAGCGACGTCCGGCGCCAGCGGATCGGCCGGCGCGGGCACGGGCACGGGCACGGGCGTAACTGTGTCCGCCGGCGGCAGTCCCAGCAGCGCGCGTACTGCCGGCGCGAACGTCCGGATGCTGGTGTCCTGCACCTGCGACAGCTCCGCCAGCAGGTCGCCCGCCGCCGCAGCCGCGCCCCCGGACGCCGCAGCACAGTCCTGCCGAACCCGTTCCAGCCAGTCATCCTGCGACCCGAGGCAGTAATGATTGACCACCAGGTTGCGGTAGCACGGCAGGTCCTGCACCGCCGCGTTCGGCGCCAGGCGGCCGGCCGTGTCGAACACCGAACCGTTCACACGGAACTCGTGCGGCACCGACCCCACGTCCTGCAGATCGCGGCAGCGTGCGATCATCCGCACGTGACGATTTGCCGGAAAATCGTCGCCGGCGCGCTGATCACGCGTTTCAATGACAAGCCCGGATCGTGGCCGCGACGATGGCACTGGCGAGAAGATACGGCGCGTTACCGCCACCGCGGCGGCGCCATCGCGGGAGTCGAGTGCGCCCAGCACGTTGTTGCCTGCCAGCGGCAGCAGGAAATCGTCCACGCCAAGAAACGCCGTCCATTCGA
>Ga0335072_10011836_pt1 | contig 12482 bp, 6 predicted proteins | sample Lox_Sample_21_FD_206725 | JGI IMG/M metagenome (GOLD analysis project Ga0335072, IMG submission 206725) | Soil microbial communities from Loxahatchee National Wildlife Refuge, Florida, United States - Lox_Sample_2.1 | ecosystem: Environmental > Terrestrial > Soil > Wetlands | place: USA: Florida...
CGGTTGGATAGTGTATTGTCCGAAATGCAGTTTTGAGATTCTACATTCTGAAATTTCTAAGGACGAAAGAGTCGACCCTTGGTTAAGTACGGCCCCAAAGCCCGAATTTCCAAACGGCGGCCAGAACCTAGAGTGTCCCACTTGCAAAATTCAAACAGTATTTCAACGTCACCAACTCATTTACCGCCGCTGACATTCCGTCGCACTCTGTTCCCGAAATGAACAACTACTAGCTTTCATTGACTGTTCTCTATCTGATACGTCTTGCTCTGATTCCATTGGTGGATCGAGCGACTTGAAGAGTTCCATCGACCGTCTGAGCCGGCACCGTTTACCAGACCTGCGGACCGTTCACCCGAACTCAAGAGGGATGGCGCATAACTAAAATGTTGGTAGTCTCCCATCGCCCGTCACGTTTGTCGTCAAGCGCTTCGAGAGGAATTCACGAATTAAATTCCCACCCACCCGTCCCGCGAGGCCGACGGCAGCATTCGTGAAGACCAGGTGCGCTCCCCGATTCGCTTCCGGATAGTACAGATTGGACAGCGATGCTGAGCACAGGTCACCAAGGAAATAAGAATAGTTGGGTTCAGTATGGCCGCTATCACTGCGGGTGACAAATGCGGAGCCTACCGCGTGTATGAGGCGGGACTTAAACGAGCCGGAGCCCTGGTAGTAGTAGCGCGGATCTTGGTGAAGGAGCGTGGGGAAGACCGCGTGCGTCAGCAAGTCACTGCTCCGTCCGTCCACAAGCTTTGCGGCATAACGCTTGGCGTATCCCGACGCACCTTGGCCGTATCCAGCAAACGAGTTGTTGGCTTGCTCGATGCCAGCAGCGAAGCCGACGCCGATAAAAGCAACCGGATCGAACGTGCCCCGTACGGCGAGCGAGAACTTCTGTTTCCACGTAAGCGGGGCGGCGTCATAAATGTAGCTCGTATAGAAGTTCGGGATGACGCCCATCAGACGCTGCTTCTCCGCCGCACTTATCTGCCCAGCGGCGATCAGGTCGGTTGGACGGACCATCACCTCGATGCTCGCTGTTGCAACTGACAATGAGATGTCGGGAAGCTCGTAGACCTGCTGGTTAGTGGCGAGGAACTCCACAGAAGTAAAGCGCGCAAACCCCTTAGCGTTGACGACCACGAGGTAGGAACCGGGAAGAATCTTTAAGAAGCTAAATTCGCCGTTCGCATCGGATAGCATGTGATGGGATTTTGTTCCATCACTATGCATCAAAATGACGTCTGCACCGAAAACGGTGGCACCGCTGGGGTCCAACACTGTGCCTGCAACGCCTGCCAGCCCCTCCGCAGCGGGTGCTTTGGGTAAAGGTGCTTCCGGGCGGAAGCTACGGCTAGGCACAAGCCCGGCAGTTTGTTGCTGAGCGGGCAAACTCCGAGAAACCAGACACAGCAGAAGCGACGCGCAGGAGAGAATTCTCAAAAAACGATTCCAAGACAGAAAGGAATCCATATTGCCAGGCTCGGCCAAGCTCACGGGGCCCGTGCGAAGGGGAGTAGGTCGAGACATCAGGAAACTCACAGCAGGTTTGCCTTTGCTCATGCAACTCTTAGCGCAGATTTGTCACGTGTAAGAATGCCGCGTGGGGGGCGTCTGCTTTTTCACTAGAGCATAGAGAGAAGTGAGATGCTGTTCTCTATTGCACACTTTCAAGAATCATGAATTCTCTAGGCTTTGCGCACTTTGTTATGGCGACGATAGGTTTTGTGAGCCGTCCGTAGCCTCGCTAAGGTCGGCAGTGACACCAACAGTCTCGACCCGAAACCACTGGCTGCTTGTCGCGGTTTCGGCTGGAGTTGAGTTTCCTATTTGGTGTGCAACGCTCACCGTGAATTGCGCATGGATTGCAAACGCGGTTTTTCCGCTGCCACCGAGAGGCAAACTCCCGATTTGTCGTTAATCAGGACTGAGTCGATGAGCCACGGAGAAGATCGCGAATCTCATTGTGGCCCCCCTCGGCCGCCCATCCCTCTGCGGTCGAATGAAACTTCACGTCCCGAATAGTCAAATCGGCGCCGTGGGCCAGAAGAAAAGCGACTGTTTCGTTGTGACCGTTGATCGCCGCCCAGTGCAGCCCCGTCCCGCCCAAAATCCCTTTGGCGTTCACGTCCGCCCCTCGCCCAAGTAACAGCTCGGCAACGTCAGTGTGCCCGTTCCGGCAGGCGCCATAAAATGCCTCGGAGATCACATCGCCCTTCGCGCGTGCAGAGTCGGCTACCACTTCATCGTTGAGCTCGGAGTCCGCTATCTGCCGTGGAAAAGTCAGCCGGGCGCCAGAATCGAGAAAGTCGCGAACCAAATCCAGTTTACCGAGATTCGCTGCAGCTACGACGTTCATCCCTTTCGCGCCGCGTGACAGCAACAGATCCGCAACTCTCGCACTCCCCATGGTCGCCGCCCAATCAAACGGCGTCGCGCCCCACGATGTCGTCGCTTCCAGGTCCGCGCCGGCGTCCAGCAGCATCTCAGCAATTTCGTGATGATCCTTTTCAGCGGCCCAATGAAGCGGTGTCTTGAGGTATTCGTCGGTTGCATGAACCAGACTGGCGTCTGCGCTCAGGAGACGTCTCACCGCAAACGTGTCTCCATCTCGGGCAGATTGAAGGATACTTGGTCCGCTGCTCATAGCCGTCTAGAGACAAGCAAATATCATAAATCGCTAGAGAAGTCCTCCGGTCGTCACGGTCTCGCGTGGCACGAGTTTGACCTGAACTGGTACGGAATCTGGGCATTGCGAAGCTTCGGGCTTGCATGGGAAATCAAGCTGCCACGGTCCATTCCAGGCCAAGGCAATCCCGGCCATCTAGTTTTGCGCTCTGGGAACAACTTGGGCTTCTGATTGAAGAAGCGCGGACTGTCCAATTTTGGATAGAAAGATGTTTTACGAGTGGGCTACGCTATCCGCTGGTTGCAATCTGTTTGGCAGAATTTTGCGGATTCTGACTTTGCAATGGGGCGGCTCTCGATCGGGTCGCCCTTTCCTCTTACCGGGCTGCGACCCTGACCAAGTGCCCCTCGCTCGTTGTCACCACGGGAACCGTCAACGTGTACACATTGGAACAGTTTCGCCCTGAGGAAGTTCTTATCCTTGGATGCAGAGAGCGCAGATGGCTCGCGGTCGGAGCGATCAGAGAAGCATGTGAGTTCCAACTATGATGCAAGCTCTTTATCTGCTCCTTCCCGCGCTCCGAGGTTTGATTTGGTTCGCGTCTGCTTTGGTGCATAAGTTACTACGGACGGAGCCAGACGACGGCGCGTTCTTGCCACAGGGGATGTGCCATTTTTGTGGACTGATAACCCCGCGTCGGAAACAATATTGTCTGGAATGCGGAAAGTCTCTCAAATCAGCATAAAAGTCAGGCTACATGACCTGGCTCGAATACCATGAATTGACAAAGCATAGCGTCGAGGCGCTTCAGCGGAATCGGCCCCATCTCGATTGGGCAAATATGCCCCACGCATTCCGGCATTACGAGGGCGTCCCCGTCCTAGACTTGCCAGCCGATCCGCCAGCTCCACAGATTTCAGCTCTCGAAGTACTCGATGGCAAAACAGGAAATAGTTTCGCTCGAGACGGCGCGGAATTCCTCTCGCAGTTGATGTTCTATTCTGCCGCCATTAGCGCGTCCAAGCGAGTCCCGTCTACCGGAGATGTTTACGCTCTGCGTGTCAATCCGTCTTCGGGAAATCTCCATCCCACCGAATTTCACTTCTGCACCCGGAGATTGGCCAATTGGCCCGACGGGCTCTATCATTACCGTCCCTCATCCCATGTGGCAGAACAACGTGCCATTGGAGATTTTGGCGCCAAACTGATCAATAACTCCAGCCCGATCATTTTTCTTCTGACCAGTATTGCGTGGCGCGAAGCCTGGAAATACGGCGACCGGGCATATCGGTATTGTTTGCACGACATCGGACATGCCTGGCAGGCTCTCACCCTTGCCGCTCGATCTATCGGATGCGAAAGCTTTGCGTTTGGGCAGTTCTCGGATGACAAAGTGGCGGAATCGTGTCTTCTCAGTGCGGATGAATGGCCTATGTTAGTCGTCGCGCTTCACGGCCCATCCATCCCCGTGAACGAATTGGATGCAATCGAGACGGTTGCCTTTGGTGGGCGAGCCAACCGATTATCACAGGAGCAAAAAGCTTATCCAATGGTTGAACGAATTCACGCCGCGACGAAACTCAGCGCCGCAACCCCCATTGCTTTTCTTGATCATCCAACCGCATCAGGCCGGGGTGAAATCAGCCTACCGTCGCGCGCTTCCACAAGTCGCGGTTTCGGGGAGGTCGTTCGAACCAGGCGTTCCGCCCTTGACTTCAGAGGTGGAAGTGAGTCGATGTCCTTCTCCCAGCTTGCGACGGTTCTCTTAAGTGCGAAGAAGCCGCTCTTCGCCGATTTCACTACGGTTCCTCTCGTCCACCTGTATCTTTATGTCCACCGTGTCGAAGGTTTGGCGCCCGGTGTTTATCGCTATTTGCCGGACTGTGCGGAGTTGCAGAAAATCAAATTCGGAGATCAGCGCCTGATCGCGTCAGCACTCAGTCTGGGGCAAGACCTCGCGGGTAACGCTTGCCTGGCGTTCTCCATGGCCGGCGATCTTGAGACTGCGGCGCGCCTCTATGGCGATCGTGGATATCGGTACGTGCATTTCGAGGCGGGCGCTATTGGTCAACGAATGTATCTCGCTGCTGAAGCCCTTGGTTTACGAGCAACAGGCATCGGAGCGTTTTTTGATGAGCAAGTGAACCAATATCTGGGATTGTCCCCTCAGCAAGGGGAAGTCGTCTATCACTTCGCGATCGGCTACGCAGTCCCCGATCCGCGACTGGAGGCTTAAATTAAAAAGTTGGCATCGCGATCCAAAAGTTCCCACTACCGAAGATACACTCTTAAGGTCTGCCGTGATCATTTCTATTGGTCAGAAAAAACGAAGTTCAATCCTTTGATCCAAAGAAAAACAAGGAGATCGCAATCGGGGCTGGCTATTTCTCCCGTACCGTCTAGACATTTTCCATACTGCCCTGCTTGTTCTAACCGTGGGCGGAGAGTCCGGCATCAACCGCGGAATGCCAACCTACGTTTCGAAGCAATTCGGACGGGATTCTGGTGGTTTCGATGAACCGATATGCAGACTTTATGGACTTTGTCGGAAGCAGAGAGAAACTGCAGAACGTAAAAGAAGCACTTCCGAACGCCCGCGCGGTAGTATTTAATCTTCGTTCGGAAACAGCGGTTTCCGACTTTTAACAAGGTAATGCTTCCGATGCTTCCGATGCTTTCGCTGATAGCGGGCGGCCATTTCTGTTGAGATGTCGAGCGAGCGGCGGCGCAAGTATCCACCGTACTACCACGAAACCGCATTCGGTTCGTTATGTTCCACGCACTTGGGCGAAAAGTCGGCCATTCGTACTTGTGATCTCTTTACTTCGTATCAAACTCCTGGACCAATACGCGAGAATCAGTACATCGAAGGAATGAATACTCTGGTTGTATCGGAAGGATATGAATACTCGATTACGCTATGAAGAATGCCGCTTTACGCATTCCGTCGAATTATGCGTGTGCGTGGGCCGTTAAAATGCGAAGCGTAGCGAAAATTGGAACGCGCGGGGAAGCCCATAGGGGCTGATTTCCTGATACGTTCCGAAGTTTCCAGACCCAGAATTCGGGACTAAATAGCAGGTTTGATTGAGCGATTGCCCGTCACCACAGTTGGACCCAATGGGGTTGTACTGGATTTGGTTGATGCCGTCACCGTTCTGCACATAGAAGTTGGAATGATTGAACAGATTGAACACTTCGGCCTGAAGAGTGAGCTGCTTGTTTTCCTTAATGGTGAAACTCCGCGCGAGTTTCAAGTCAATTCGCTCCAGCCACGGCCCATAGAAAGAATTTAAACCGACGCCCGGCGTGGGCCCCGCGCCGTTGATACCGGCAGCGGTATTCGCCGTGTCCTGGTTGAATGCGGTGTCGTTCAAATTGTCGTTGGCACCGTCGCAGTTGCTGAAAGACAAAGTGGAACTGGTACACGCAGGAGCTAGCAATGCTGCATAGGGACGTCCAGAGGAGAAATTCATCACCGTGCTGAGCGTCCAACCGGAAACGAATGCCCGCGCTTTTTCTGAACTGACGAATCGATCTACGTTCGGCTCATAGACAGCAGCAAAAGTGATGTTATTTCTCTGGTCGAGCAAAGAAGGCCCGCCGGTGTTGCTAAAGTTGAACTGATTATTGAAATCCATACCATTCGCCATGGTGCTTTTTGCCAAAGTGTACGCGAATTGCAGCATCAGGCCTTTGCTCATGCGCCTTTGCAACTGAACGAACAGAGAATTGTATTGATTCTGCCCTGGACTGATCAGTTCATTGATTTGGCCGAAATTGGGGTTGATGGAACCCTCACTCATAAGGCCATTATCCATGGTCGGAAGCGTGATCGATTTGCCAGCGCAAGGCACGATCGTGGCGTTTGGCGGGCAAACAACATAAGTGGTGGAACCTTGCAAAGGATTCAAGTTTACGTCGTTGGCACTACCGGAAATCAGATGCACGCCACGGCTCCATATCGTGCCGACGCTCAGTGTGGTGTTCGCTGCGATTTCCCGTTCAAATTGCAAGCTCGCTTCCAGCACATGCGGCACTCTAAACTTAGGGGAAACCAGGGAAATATCCTCGGAAGCCGAAAACAGTGAGGAGTCACTGGGCAAGATGGTCGGAAACGGCGGCAACTGTTGGTTCGGCGACCCACCCGCATAGTTGATGCTAACGGAACTTTGTTGTGAAGCGAGTCCGTTAGAAACCACGGCATTGCGGTAGTTCAGGCCATTCATGTTACTGAAGAACTCTCCGAATCCGCCGCGGACCACCGTCTTTGAAATGGGCTGCCAGGCAAATCCCAGTCGTGGCGCCCAGCGGTTAAACTGGTTCGGATATTGACCGGTGAGCGGAAATTCCGGATTTTCTTTTGGCTGAGGATAAACCTGGAAGTCCTCGCGCAAGCCCATCTCCAAGGTCAACTGCGGTAAGACTCGGTAAGTGTCCTGCACATAAAATCCGTAATAGGGCACACCGAAAGAAAACGTGGGATTTCCGGAAGTTTGACTGAAGATGTTGTACTGACCGAGCGCGAACGCCTGCAGATTCGAAAACTCGTAACTGCCGAGAAAGGAACCTAAATCCACGGCAGCGTTCGGGTCCGCGCCACCATCATTGTTGTCGGAGTCCCAGGCGCGATTCCAATCGACTCCGAATTGCAGCGTGTGCTTTCCGATCACGTAGTCCATGCGATCCGCGAGCGACCACTGCCTCTCGAAAATTCGCCCAATGGAGAACGGTGCGTTGCCAAGCGTGAAAGCAGCCGGACTGTCTATGATGATCGTTGGGGTATTGGTCGCGAGACCCGTGGGGGTGGAGATCTGATTGTCGTCCGAAGCGCCGAAGTGAAATTCATTGATAAATTTGGACGAGAAGGAGTGCGTCCAACCGACGCTGGTTTGAAAGTCATGCACGTAGGCATTGGCCAGCGTTTGGATTCCATAATCGCCCACCGTGGAATCGGTGATAACCCCGCCCGGCGAGTTGAACCAATTCATATTAAAAGTGAGGAACAAGCTATCCCGCGACGTGGCCTGGAAATCCAGTCGAGTCATCACTTCATAGTCGTTGCGCTGCCTGGATTTTTGTCCGAGGTTGGAATTTAGCGCGTTTACGGCATTGGACACTTGCTGAAGATAAATAGGATTGGTTGGATCCGCCTGCACGTCCGCTGCGGTCAGCGTGCTGGGCACGGGCAGGGGTCCATTCGGCGCAGGCAAAGGCGTGCCCACTGGAATACCAAAATTGGCGTTAAGAAACTCGGCTTCATTTCCGGCAGTGGATTGCAGAGCGGGATTGATTACGGAAATCGGATCGTTCTCCAGTTGCTGCTCGTAATCGGCAAAAAACCACAAGCGATCACGAACAATCGGGCCACCTATCCCTCCCCCAAATTGCTGCAAGTCGTCATATGGTTTTGAAAAGCCATTCGCTTTGGAGATCGCATCATTGGCTTCGAAGGCAGAGTTGCGATTGTAATAAAAGGTTTGACCGTGAAAGGCGTTGGTTCCCGATCGCGTCACGGTGTTAACGAAGCCCTCTCCGCCGCCATAAAGCGCGGAATACGGGCTCACCGCTACTTGAAATTCTTGAATCGCGTTTTCTCCGTACAAGTATGGAATGCGGTAGCGACCCAGAATATCGCCGAAATAATTGCTGGTGGAATTCGTACCGTCCACGGTGAAGGAAGTATTGCCGTTGCCATTCGCGTAACCGGAGTCCTCGCCGCCTTGCTGTCCGGCGATGCTGACCAATCCTGTATCTCCATCGGGACTTGTGTTTGGGGTTAATAAAGTGAAATTCGTATACTTTCGGCCATTGAGCGGCAAATCGCTAAAAAAAGATCGCTGCAACACACTGCTGGTCGAGGATTCGGTGGGCCTCAGCAGCGGAGTCGTTCCGATTACCGTTACGGTATCTCCACTGGCGCCTACTTGCAGTTGGAAATCGAGCGATGTGGTATTTCCAATTTGCACCTGAATCACACTGCCGGCGTTTCGAAAATCCTTCGCGCTTGCGGTTATCGAATAGGTGCCCGGCAATAGCACGCTGAACCGGTAGAGTCCTGATGAAGTTGTTACCGTTTCTGCTTCCACGCCAGTATCTAAATTTCGTGCAACAACTTTCGCCCCGGGCATTACTTGGTTATGCGAGTCCGTGACCCGTCCGCTCAACGCGCCGCTCAGAACCACATTCTGCGCACGTAGCGACATCCCCACCATGCTGGCTAAAACCATCGAGACCGTGACGAACCATCGAATGAATGGAGACATATCTAGCCTCTGGCCGTCTGGCCATGAATCTCAAAGAAAAACCGCAAGCGAACTTCGGATTATTCGGAGCAACCTAGTTAGCGCGGCACACGATTACAAAAATGATATCATTCGGAAAAATACCCCAATTCTAGCTTCCAATGAATTAATTGCAACCACACCTCTGAAGCGACTTATCCTTAGTACTCTCAGTACTTATTTAACTCCGACGTATTTATGCACATTTAGTAGATTTGCCTCCTGCAATTAAATGAACGGAGCTATAGTGTCTGCGTCGTTGCCCACCCAGGCAGGTCGGTATCGGTGATGGCTGTCGACGAATTGTCTTTAGTTTATTGTGTCCGCACATGCCCCCTTCAACTATTTTGTCATGCAAAATAGCACCTAAGAGAATCGCCAACTCGCCAAAAGTGCCTGCGATTCGTGGCTTATTTTGAAAGCGAACAGCTATGAAAATCCTGATCATTGAGGATGAGGCCAAAACCGCAAAGTTCTTGAAAAAAGGGTTGGAAGAGGCCGGATTTGTTATTGACGTAGCTGCTGATGGTATGGAAGGTCTTCACGTGGGGCAAGAGCTCGAGTTCGACTTGATCATTCTCGACGTGATGCTGCCAGGGCTTGATGGTTGGCAAGTCCTCAGCGGTCTGCGCCAGGCCGGCCGCAAGTCGCTGGTGCTGCTGCTGACAGCTCGCGATGCCGTGCACGAGCGCGTACGCGGTTTCGAACTCGGTGCGGACGACTATTTGATGAAGCCTTTTGCTTTTTCCGAATTGCTGGCACGCGTGCGCTCGCTTCTGCGTCGCGGTCCGGGCCGCCAACCGGAAACCATTCGCATGGCCGACCTGGAAATTGACTTGCTCCGCCGACGCGCCACCCGCGCCGGGCAGCGCTTGGAGCTCACCTCCAAAGAGTTTTCTTTATTGACGCTACTCGCCAGGCGTCCCGGCGAAGTCCTCTCACGTACTTTAATTGCGGAATCCGTCTGGGACATGAATTTCGACAGCGATACCAATGTTGTGGACGTCAATGTACGCCGCCTGCGCGCCAAGATCGACGATCCTTTCCCGTTGAAGCTGATCCGCACCGTTCGCGGTGCCGGTTATGTCTTGGAATCCGGCGAGTAACTTGCCTCCGCGTTCCTTCTGGCGCGGCACTCTAGCCTTTCGTTTGACTGTAGGTTACGCCCTTGCCGGCTTGCTTATGGTCATTCTAGCCACCGCAAGCCTTTACGTAGTGCTGGTTACCGAACTCAACCGCAGCACCGATTTGTTTCTATCGGACAAAGTCAACGTGGTTCGTACCATTCTGCGCGAGCGACCGGATGATTGGGACAATTTGCGAGAAGAAGTCGAAGAGGAATCGGCGGCGCGCCAATACGAACAGTTCTACATTCGCTTACTGGATGATCAGCAACATCCTTTAATTACCACTCCCGGCATGGCCGAATTGTTGGACCTTCAAAAATTTCCGACCGGCACCCAGAAACGATCCCTGCCCGCCGTGGGCACAAACGGCCATGTTTTCCGCATTACCACCGCGTTGGTGCCCGTAGGCTCCAGGCCTGCTCGGATGGATACCGTTCAAATTGCCATTGATGTTTCGCAGAAAGAGGCTCTGTTGGCGCGCTATCGGTACTGGTTCTGGGCCATCCTTGCCACATCCGTAGCCATTTTTCCTTTGGTCGGCTACCGGATCGCCCGGCAAGGTATTCGCCCCGTCGAAGAAATCGCAAACACTGCCCGCCACATCAGCTCCACCAATTTGCGCGAGCGCATTCACCCGGAAGGGTACCCGTCGGAACTGGCATCCTTGGCCGGCACCTTCAACCAAATGCTCGATCGTTTGGAAGAATCCTTCGAACGCATTTCCCGTTTTTCCGCCGATATTGCCCACGACTTGCGCACACCAGTAAACAACATCCGTGGCGAAGCCGAAGTGGCTCTCGCGCGGGCCCGCACGCTCGACGAATACCGTGAAGTGCTCGGTTCTTGTCTGGAAGAAACAGTGCGCCTCTCGAACCTCATCAGCGATCTTCTGTTTCTCGCTCGCGCCGAAAATCCTTTGGGACACTTGCATTGGGCGCGGGTGAATCTAGGTGAGTTGCTCGACAGCGTGCGCGAATATTACGACGGTGCAGCCGCGGAGGGCGGAATTTCTCTGATCACAGAGAACCGGGACGAACCGGTCATCGCCGAGTTGGACCGCATGCTAATGCAGCGCGCCGTCGGTAACCTTGTGGCAAACGCGGTTGCCCATACACCCCCTGGCGGTTCGGTGATTTTACAGGCCAACGCCGAAGCAAACTCCGTTCGCATCGAGGTTTCCGATACTGGCGTCGGCATTCCCCCAGAGGCTTTGCCTCGTGTGTTCGACCGCTTTTACCGTGTCGATCCCTCCCGCTGTCAAGCCTCAGGCGGCACCGGCTTAGGTTTGGCCATTGTGCAAAGCATCATGGTGCTTCACAACGGTAATGCCGAAATTCATAGCCAGCCAGGCCACGGCACGCGCGTCACACTCCGGATACCAGTCGCGGCCTCTAGATGACAAAAATGTAAGGTGCTTGTCATCTCGCCGTTTTCCCGATGGCGTTAGACTCCCCCTCTCGGGGAGCCCGTGCCTGCCCCTGATGAAAAACAACGGAGGAGAATCCTAATATGTTGCGAAATTCGCCTCGACGTAATTCGAGGAGCAGCTTTTTGCTACGGCTGGCCAGTTTGCTGTTGATGACACTGGCCTTTGCGGCCATAGTTGCTGCTCAGTCCGTACCGTTTCCGACCTACCAGGTTGGTCAGAACCAGAACTCGACTCAGGGTCCGAACTATCCTTCTACCTTGTCTTATCCGTGGGTTGCCAGTAACGGCCAAATTTTAACCCCGGTGGGCATCCCTGTGTATCTCGGCACCACCACTCGCGCCAAGGCCATTGCGTTGAATCCCATCACCGCCACGCACACCGCCGCCGTCCTTCAGATGGGCGCAAACCAGGCCGTTTCGATTTTCGACACCCACACCGGCGTCGTCCTCCAGACCTACACTCCCGCCGCCGGCAATGATCCCGACGGCAGCAACCTCGGTATCACCTACACTCCAGACGGCAAATACCTCTTGTTCAGCCAGGACGGCAATTCCTACTACGACACGCTTCAGCAGGGGGCGTTCGTTGCCATTGCCGCCGTTGACCCAACCACCGGCATGCTCTCCGACTATGCACAAGTCCCCGTTCTGATGGATGTCGACACTACAGGCAAATTAACTACCGTTAACTGTTTCTCAAACAGCCCGGGCGGCACAACAGGCAGCTTTTATATCCCCTGCGGTTACACCAATTCACAATTCGCCGACCAGGTTTTTACCGCCTATCCTACAGGCATCGCGGTGTCGTCGGATGCCAAGACTGCTTACGTCGTCTTGGATAACAACAACACTCTGACCAAACTTGACCTCACTACGACACCTCCGACCCAGGTTGCAGAGATACGCGTCGGCAATGTGCCTCACAGCGTTGTGATATCCCCGGATGGCAAGACCGCCTACGTCTCCAACGAAGCTGGCCGTATCGCTACCGCCAATAACTTCCAGGAATAC
>Ga0335072_10011838_pt1 | contig 12481 bp, 10 predicted proteins | sample Lox_Sample_21_FD_206725 | JGI IMG/M metagenome (GOLD analysis project Ga0335072, IMG submission 206725) | Soil microbial communities from Loxahatchee National Wildlife Refuge, Florida, United States - Lox_Sample_2.1 | ecosystem: Environmental > Terrestrial > Soil > Wetlands | place: USA...
GGCGGTTACGGGCCTGGTGAGCGGCATGATTCCGGCCATCCGCGCAGCCAACCTCGACCCGATCGAGGCGCTGCGGTACGAGTAGCATCCTTAATCAATCCGGGAACAGCTCTCACAAGCTCTTTGGAGCATTGAAGTTTCCCGCATTGCTGCGCTCTCTTTGAAGCTGATCAGGGCCGTATAGGGGCCAAGCCGGTAACTCTTCATCCTGGAAATGGTCCCCATGCGTTTTGGGGACTTTCGTTTGGTTTGCAGGATGGGGGAAGACCGGCAACGAATGAAACTCCTCTGCCGGCGCGTTTAGACGATTGAACCCAATCTGCACGGGCCCGGTTCAACAAAGACCGGCGGATCATCCGGCACGATCGTCACAAGCTATCCCGACGACTTACACAAGTGCCCTGACAGGCGCAAGAGGGTATCTCTGTGCCACAGCTCCGCTGTCCCGCGGACCTCCGCCAGGGTGAACGAAAGACCGGACGGTGCAAATCGTCCCCTCACACCATGGAGGTTGATCGATGAGTACTCCTAAACTTGCAACTGCATTCTCCCTACCCAGCGGATTTCGCATCAACGAGGTGCATGCGGGACCGCGGTTGAGCGGTATCGTTCCCGCAGCGCCGAGCCTTGGTCCACTTGCGGACTTCAACGGTAATTGGCACGGCAATGGATTCAACACGATCTTCCGGCCGGACAATAGCAAGACGCCGACCCCCTTGCCAATTCCAGCTGGGGGAGACAACATTCTCGAGTTGAACCTGACGAACGAGACACTTTCGTTCTCTCCAAGCCTGGGCTCGGTTCCCAACCGCGGCACGGATCCGCAGGGAGACATCTTTCTGAACGGCGTGCCCTATCTGCAGTCGATCACGGATGTGACCAATGCGGCGCAGCCGACCGGCATTCACTTTGAACCGGGTTTGTGGATGAGCGTACCGGCAACCAGCACTCCGGCGGAGGGTGTCTCTGTCGTGCGCATGGCGTCGATTCCCCACGGAACGACGATTACTGCGCAGGGAACCTCTTCGAAGATCAGCGGCGCACCCAATATCCCGAGCGTGGATATCACGCCGTTCATCACCGGCAGCAATCCAAAGTCGCTGGTTCACTTCGCGTCGCAGACTGCGGCCACTCCGGGCACACCGCGCATCCCGCAGGATCTGACCAGCTTCATCAGCGCCGGTACGATTACGCAGGCGATGCTCGACGACCCAAACAGCGTGTTGCGAAATCACATCAGTCATCAGAAGATTGTTTCGACCACGATCATCAACATCTCTACGAATCCTGACTCACCGCTGTTCGGCGGCGGCGCCGACAACATCGCATTCCTGCAGGGCAATCCAACCAACTCGCCGGATCTTCCCACGCCGCATCCGAATGCGCAGACACTGCTGATGGACGCAACATTCTGGATCGAGACGGTGGAGCACACGATTCTGGTGCCGGTCTTCAAACCAGGGCAGGCGCCGTTGCAGTTGCACGAAGAAGCAAATGTCGTAGGAAAGGCTACCGCAACATTTACTGTGCGGCCGCCGGTCGATATCAAAGTTCCCCGGCCCATCACGTTCACGTCGAAGCAGATTCAGTACTCGCAGGTGGTCTTTCTCAACTTCAATGGGCTGACCTGGCCGCATGTCTCGGTCGCCACGCTGGTGCCGGCAGGCGCGGTACCGATTCCTCCATCTGCCTGGCAGTAAAAGGAGCGAGGTTTACAGACAAAGCAGCTAGCAAGGAACTACGCCCACGGCCCCGGACAAAGAGGACGTGGGCGTTTGTGTGTCTACGCCAGCTTGTAGGGCGGGCGGTAAGCGCGCGTGAGCATCTCACTGGCGCCGGGGTCGTTGGCGATGGTTTCGGTCTTCGGATCCCACTCGATCTTGCGGCCGGTCAGCATTGAAATCAAACCAAGGTGCCCGGGGATCAGCGAGTGGTGCGCGGTCTGCACTGGCGTAATGGTGGGCTTGCGCGAGCGGACGCAATCGAGGAAGTTGCGGCGGTGTTCCGGCGACTCGTAGAGCTTGATCTTGCGCAGGTCTTCGGGGAGTTGATCCATCTTCGCCCATTCGGGGTTGGAGGCGTCGAAGCCGCTGCGATCGACCCAGACCCAGCCGTCGCTGCCGATCCACTTCGTGCCCATGACGATGGCGGGCGATCCGCCGCCGATGGTCATGCGCACGTCGTTCGAGTAACCGGTGACGTCTTTGCGGTAGGTGCACTCGATGGTGTACTTGGTTGCCGTGTTCCAGATGGCATCGGCTGCAGGGAACTCGCCGTGGCCTTCGACGACCGATGGGCCGGTCGAGTCGAAGCCCAGGCCCCAGTGAGCGATGTCGCCGTGGTGGCCGATCCAGTCGAGCAACTGGCCGCCACCGGTGTTGTAATTCCAGCGCCAGTTCTGGAAGACGCGCACATCGATGTATGGCTCCATTCTGGATGGGCCGATCCAGCGGTCGTAGTCGAAGTCCGCGGGCGGCCTGGTGACGGCGAGATCCCACGCGCGTGTGCCGGGAACGATCTTGGATGGGTCATCGATCTTCTCCGGCAGCGCGGAGAGGCGCTTGAGGAGTGCGGGCAGAGTGCCGGGGAAGTCGTGATGGCCGCCGGGCAGGCCGACCTCGACGTGCGTTACGTTGCCGATAAGGCCGTTGCGGACAATCTCGGCGGCTTTGTGAAACTGGGGCAGGGAGCGCTGCCACGAGCCGGTCTGCCAGATGATGTTGTTCTCTTCGACGGCGTGCACGATGGCCTGCTGCTCTGCGATGGTCCGGGCCAGCGGCTTCTCGCCGTAGATGTCTTTCTTGCGCGCGGCAGCTTCAGTGGCGGCGATAGCGTGCCAGTGGTCGGGGATGGCGATCATGACGGCGTCAATATCGTCGCGGGCGAGTAGTTCGCGGAAGTCCTTGTAGCCTTTACAGTCCTTGTTGCCGTATTTGCCGTTGATGGTGTCGAGAGCCATCTTCAGGCGGCGCGGGTCGAGATCGGCGGCGGCGATGACACGGCAGTCGTCGTAGCCGAGGAACTCATGCGTATTGGTGGGCCCGATCATGCCCCAGCCGATGACGCCGATGTTGATGCGGTCGTTGGCGGCAACGCGCGCGGCGCGGGCCAGCGGGCCAGAGGCGAGAGCGGCAGTAGCAGCGGCGGATTGCATAAAGCGGCGGCGGGTCAAAGAAGCGGGCGCAAAGACGGTCATCGGCAACTCCCTCGCAGTAAGCCAGAGTGAAGAGTGCGCGGCGCAGGTTTCGGGATTAAGGAGCGCGCAGTTCACCTGGCGGCGATGCAGGGGAAGTCTACGGCATTTTAGGAAACTCTGCGAACTCGTGAGAACCGTGAAAGTGGATTTTCTTGAGGAAAATCCACTCCGCAGTTGTGGCTTCGGTCTGCACTCTTTCCTAAAATGCGTGAGCACGCGCGCTGCAGTCACTTTCAGGGTGCGGCGGCCAGCGGCAATGTGAGCACGCTCGGATGCGCTTTGTCGTGAAGGATCTGGATGTGCGCGATGCGCGCGTCTTCGATGCGTTCGTAGCCGATGCGGCCGCCGGTGTTGTAGTTCTTTTGGTATTGCGGCGAGTTGAGCGGGGCGATGGTGAGGCGCAGCCGGGCTCCGGCGGGAATGCGCCACGCGGACCAGTTGAACTCGAAAGGAATCTCAACGATCTGGCCGGGCGACAACAGTTCCTGTTTGAAGAAGCCGTCACGGAAGCGCGCGCGGCGGATGTCTTCGCCGAGGCGGATGGTTGAGCCATCTGGCTGCACGAGCAACAGCTGGGCCCAGAGGTCGAAGTCCGGTGTGTCGGCTTCGGCGGCGAGTTTCAGCCGGATGTGTCCGGCAAACTCGACGGGGTGCGCGAAGGGTTCGGAGTGAAAGACGATGGCGCGTTTCTGGAAGTCGCGGAACTGGCTGGTGAGGTCTTCGTTAGGCGCGTACTCAGCCATTGCAAGCTCGGGCAGTTCATGCGGGTCACTGATGACGACGGCGGGCGGCTGGCTTGCGGCAGGTTGCGGCGTCAGCGATCCGGAGTGGAAGACGTCGGCGGGGGTGCCGGCGGGATCGGAGAGGAAGAGGTCAAGACTCTGGCCGGAGGACGTCGCCTCGAGCGAGTCGGCATAGCGCCACTCGTTGGCGCCAAACATGAAGTAGGCGACGTGCTTGCGGAAGAAGTCGGGGCGAGGGCCGCGGTTGAGAGCCCAGTCGTACCAGTCGGCGTGGATCTTGCCCATGTCGAGCACGGCGTTGTCGGGGATGGTAAGCCCCTCAATTTGTTTGGAAGGACGCTGCGTGCCGCCGTGATCCCAGGGACCGATGATGAGGTAGGTGCGATCGCGCGTTTCAGCAGGTGCGTATTGCATGAGACGGCGGTAGTAGTGCAACGCGCCCGGCTGATCGTCGTCGTAAAAACCCGTGGCAGTGAGGATGGGGAAGTGCATCGCTGCGAAGTCGGCGGGCCGAGGCTCGGCTGCCAGGTTGAAGGCTTCGTCGCCGACGTGATCGATCCAGACCTTGAACATCGACTCCTTGCGGCCCTGCGCATCGCGCATCCACCAGTCGTCGGGCGCAATGCCGATGATGTCGTCGAGGTCGCGGAAGGGCTTGTAGTGGGCGTAGGCGTCGAGCATCTTGCCGGACCAGTAGTCCTGGTTTGCGATGAAGCCGGTGTTGAGCGAGCGGCCCGAGGTGTAGCCGAGGATGACATTGGTCCACGCCTGGGGAATGCCGTTGGTGTTGGGAATGTCCCAGCCGGGATAGATGGGCACATAGGGCGCAATAGCGGCAAGGTGCGGCGGCAGTTGCGCGGCGGTGCGCCATTGGGTCATGCCGACAAAGGAGCCGCCGTACATGACGACGCGGCCGTCGCTCCACGGCTGCTTTGCGATCCACTCGACGACGTCGTATCCGTCACGTCCCACCTGCAGGCCGAGGTCGTCTTCCTTGTCTCCGCCAGAGCGGCCGCGGCCGCGCACGTAGACCATGACAAAGACGTAGCCGCGGGCGACGAGGTCTTTGAATTCGGCGCGCCGGGCTCCGTCGATGTCGTACTGCGTGAACTCGAAGACTGTAGGCGCGGGTTTTTCAATGTGCGCGGGCTTAAAGATCCAGGCTTCGAGCTGGACGCCGTCGCGCATGGGAATCATGCGGCTGAGCTGAATGTCGTAGTCGGGGATGGCCTGGGCGGAGGCGGGCGGCGCCGGTAGCGCCACACAGAGCATGACGGCAGTGAGAGAGCAGAGCCCTGAGACAGAGCAAATGCGCATGGGGTCTTCCTTGCCGAACGGATCGTGACGCAAGTCCGCACCTGATCGCGCTTCGAGGAGAACAAGATTCGGCAGCTTCAGGTGCGGGGATCGCGATGTCCTGCCATCTTACACGGGGGGCAGGCCGTCGACGACCGGGACGCCGGGAGGTGGCGTGTAATGGAAGGTGCTGGAGGGGATGGCGGCATTGGGCTGCTCGTTGGTGAAGGTGAAGCGCGTGAGGGCGCCGTCAGTCTCTTCGATTTCAAGATGCGTGATGACGCCGGTGGCCGTGACGACAAGAGTGACACGGCGGATGCGTTCCTGCTGGCCCCTGGGGACGCCCTGCAGCGTGAACTGTGCGTTGGGGCCGGGAGTGAGCTGGAGGTTGACGAGCTCCTTCTCGAGTTCGGTGTGTCCCAGCAGGAATTGCAGGGGCGAGCGCAGATCGTCGAGCTTCTTTGCGGGGATGCGCTGGACCTGGGCGCTGCCGGGGGTATACGACCAGGCGTATTTTCCGTCGAGCAGAAACACCTTGCCTGCAGGTGACGAGTAATCCCAGCGCATGCGGCCGGGTTTGAGCAGAAGCAGCGTGCCGCTTTCGGTGCGCGATATGCCCATGCCGTCGTAGCTTTGGGTGAAGCCGCAGCGGAGCGAGTGCAGCGAGTTGTAGTGGGTGTCAACGAGGTGCGCGATCTCATGCAGCGCGTCTTTTGACGCCGCAGGTTGCTGGGCACACAAAGATAAGGAAAGGAGGCCGGCGGCCAGAAAAGTACCGCCGCGCCGGAAGAGAGTCTTCGTCATTGCACCATCACGGTGCAGTTGGTGCCGCCGGCCGGGTCGGCTTTGATGCTGCCGCCCGCGTCGAGACAGAATCCGCGGTCGCCTGTTTTACCGGGAGTGGCGGGAACAGCCGTTGCGGTGTAGCTGGTAATGCGCTCGCTGTTGCTGACGTTTACCTTGGTGCAGTTGCTGATGTTGAAGACGTAGCCCGACTTGATGCCTGTCGCGAGTTCACCGTTGATTACCTGGGCGGCCGTGGCGCTGGGGGCTCCAGCGTTGGGATCGCCGGCGAGAGCCTGGAGGGTGCAGGAGAACCCGCTGGTGGGATAGGTCGATTCGTACATCGATTCGGCTTCCTGGATCGTCTGCAGCGACTTGATGGCCGAGAGTTCGTTGGCGTGTTTGCGAATCTTGCCGGCAGTCGGAATGGCCACGAGCATCAGGATCAGGATGATAGAGATGACAATCAGCAGTTCCATCAGCGTGAAACCGTTCTTTTTCCGCCGATTTTGCTTGCTGCGCTGGGACGAGAGAATGGAAAGCATGCGCTTCATGGGAGTCCAAAGCCTCAGGATGCGGGCCGGCACACCAGTCCCATCCGAAGAAAATGCTACAACGTATGGACGCAGAAGGGAAAGGTACCGCTCGGAACGACAGTGTCTCAGTCCGAAATCCGGGTTTCGAGCCAAAGCGGAACTGACGATGGCGCACTCCGCCGGACGAGTCGCGCGATTAAGCAGGGATGTAGGTCAGCCGGATCACGTCCTCGCCAATTCGATCGCTGCCCACCAGGCGAAGCCGCGGCCGGGGGCGGGCGAAGAATGGTTGGCCGCTGCCAAGCACGACGGGATGCAGGTAGAGTCGATATTCGTCAATCAGACCAAGGTCGGTAAGACTTGCTGCCAGGTTTGGTCCGGCAACGTCAATCTCTCCCTCCAGTTGAGCCTTGAGCCCGCGTATCGCCGTTTCCAAGTCGCCCTCGACGAGCGTGGCGTTGGGGCCGGCCGACTTCAGCGAGCGCGACACCACCCACTTCCGCTGGCTCCGCCATGCCGCCGCGAAGTCGCGTCTCTCCGCGTCCCAATCCGGAAGGTCATCGTCCCAATAACGCATGATCTCGTACATGCGGCGACCGTACACGGTGCCAGTGAGGCCGCGCACCTGCTCAATGAAGTGATGAAAGAGCACAGGACTGAGTGGCCCCATTTGCGTGTGGTCGACGTAGCCGTCGAGGGACTGGTTCAATCCATACACGAGCTTTGCCATGACACAAGACCTCCATCCCAGGCTCTTCAGAATAGCTGAATCCGTCGTTGCCCGAATTTGAGCCGGACACGATCCGCGCGCCGCATTGCCGGTGCGATCGATGCGCTTTCTACGAAAGCGTGGGTATTTCGAGCTGAGAGGCTACCCAGGGACGCTCGAGGAGCGTTTGGCTTACATCTGCAGCCGGGTTTCAGCACACCAGACGTTTGCGGTTGAGCTTGATGCCGTCGAGGCGGCCCAGCAGGGTCACAGCGATCTTCTCGGGGTCAAAGAGCCGCTGCGCCATGGTCTGCACCTGTTCTGCGGTGACGGCGTCGATGCGAGCGATGATCTCATCGACGGTAAAGAACTGCTGGAAGTACATCTCCTGGCGCGCGAGGTTGGCCATTCGGGAGTTTGAACTCTCGAGGCCCATCAGGATATTGCCTTTCACCTGATCTTTGGCGCGGGTCAGTTCTTCGTCGCCCAGGGGCGCTTCTTTGAGTTTGGTGAACTCGGCCAGGATCAGGTCGATGGCGTCCAGTGTTTTACCCGAGGAGGTGCCGGCGTAGACGCACAGTGTGCCGGTGTCGCGATAGGGGTTCAGGTCAGAGTAGATCGAGTAGGCCATGCCGCGCTCTTCGCGAATGGTCTGGAAGAGCCGGGAACTCATGCCGCCGCCGAGGACGGTGTTGAGAATCAGGGTGATGTAGCGGTTGCCGTCGGTGATGGGTGGCGAGGGCACGCCGAGGCAGATCTGCACCTGCTCCAGCGCCTTCTTGTTGCGCAGAATGATGCGCGCGCTGGCCTCGGGGGCCCGCTCCTCATGAGCGGCGTCACCCAGGCGTACTGTGGAGAACTTCTGCGTGACCGATTCCACAAATTGATCGTGTTCCAGGTTGCCGGCGGCCGAAAAGATCATGTTGCCGCCGAGGAAGCGTCCGCCGTGATAGTCGAAGAGTTTCTGCTGGTCGAGCTTGCCCACGGTAGCCGTAGTGCCGAGGATCGGCTTGCCCAGCGGATGGTCTTTCCAGAAATTCTGAGTGAAGAGTTCGTGGACGAGGACGTCGGGGTTGTCTTCGTCGATCTTGATCTCTTCGAGAATGACGCCGCGCTCGCGCTCGATGTCGCCGGTGGCGAAGGTAGGGTTCAGGACAAGGTCGGCCAACACGTCAAGTGCGATGGGCACATGCTCGGCCAGCGACTTGACGTTGAAGCAGATGGTTTCCTTGCCGGTGAAGGCGTCAAGGTTTCCGCCGATGGAGTCCATCTCGCGGGCGATGTGCTGGGCAGAGCGCGAGCGCGTGCCCTTGAAGACCATGTGCTCCACAAAGTGGGAGATGCCGTTGGTCTCGGCCGGCTCGCACCGCGAGCCAGACTTGATCCAGACCCCCATGGCGACGGAGCGAAGATGGTCCATGCGCTCGGTCAGAATGATCAGGCCGTTGGGAAGAACGGTGCGGCGAAGATTGCGCTCAGTGCTCATGGTGTCGCTTCGAGTCCGATTGTAGGCCAAGCTGCCTGTGGCGGAGCTCCGGGGTCCGCCCGTAGTGCACGTACCTGGAACGTGTTCAGCCCTGAGGGCTGTGAAGGCTGCAGGGGGATGCGAAATGCTCTATGCTGGGCGCAGTCGTGAGCGCCAAAACAAATCAACTTGTTCGATTAGACACCAATGGGCTGGCCGAGGGAAGCACGCGCGCCCTCTTCGGCCAGGATGCTGAGGCTCTGGCTGCCTGCATGGCGGCGATTGGCGAACCGCGCTGGCGCGGACGCCAGCTGGCAGAAGGTCTCTATCGCCAAAGGGTTACGGAACTCGGCGCCATTACAACGCTGCCGGCGTTGTTGCGCGGCCGGATGCAAGCGGAAGGATGGCGGGTGGGCAGGCCGCGGATCGGGCAGGTGTTTGTCTCGCAGGATGGTACGGAACGTTATCTTGTGGAAGGGGTGGCAGGCCCTGAAACCGTGGAGACGGTTTGGATGCCCGAGGGTGACGGGGGAGAGACCGGCGACGGCAGCGAGGAGGAGGGGCGCAGCTGGGACAGGGCAACGATCTGCGTCTCGAGCCAGGTGGGCTGCGCGGTCAACTGCCAGTTTTGCCTGACGGCCAAGCTGGGCCTGCAGCGCAACCTGACGGCAGGCGAGATTGCCGGGCAGGTTGTTGCGGTACTTGACCGGCAGGGTGTGGAGTTGGGCAAGGACCGGCTGAATCTCGTCTTCATGGGCATGGGCGAACCGCTGCTGAACTATGACCCTTGGATGGCGGCAGTGCGCCTGCTTGTGGAAGAGGTGGGCATCAGCCCGCAGCGGATGACAGTTTCGACCTCGGGAATCGTGCCGGGGATCGAGCGCCTCGCCGAGGAGCCGCCCGAGGTGCGGCCGAAGTTGGCCATCAGCCTGAATGCGCCGAACGACGCAGTGCGCAGCGAAGTGATGCCGGTGAATCGGAAGTGGCCGATCGAAGCCGTAGTCGACGCGGTGCGGCAGGTGCGGCTCCGCTCACGCGAAAGGATCACATTCGAATATGTCCTGCTAGGCGGCGTGACAGATCGGCCGGAGCATGTGGCCGAGGTGGCACGGCTGGTGCGGCGAACCGGACTGCCGGTGAAGGTTAACTTGATTGCGTGGAATCCGGGGCCGGGGATTCCGTATGCCATGCCGCAGCCTGAGGGAGTTGAGGCTTTCAAACGCGCGCTCGTGGCCGAGGGGGTGCCGGTCTATCTGCGCCGTCCCCGTGGCCGCGATATCTTTGCGGCGTGCGGGCAACTCAAGCGAACGGTCGAGACGGGAGCTATGCCGCACCCGGCACCATAAGTGCTGTCGGCTCATGTGCTGGGCGTAACTCAGTTTCGCCTCTTGCCTGACTGTCCCATTGCAAGAAGGGCGTCGGCTACGCGATTGGCGGCATGGCGCACGACATTTTCCACGCTGGCGAAGTCTCCCGCAATCACCTTGACTCCCATGGTCTCGATGCGTTCGATGTCGGCAACGATGGGGGAGGCGTTCTCCTGGGCGTACCGTTCCAGCACCTGAGGCGAGAAGGGTGCGGTGTTGACGATTGCGTAATCAAAGATGGGCGCGCGGGTGTGTTCGTAGATCCGCTCGATGTGCTCTGAGGCTGTCAGGCCGAGGCTTTCGTTGGCCTGCGTCATCAGGTTGCAGATGTAAACACGTGTACCGCGCACGCGGGCCAGCGCTTCGGGGATCCCTTTGACGAGCAGATTTGTGATCAGAGAAGTATAGAGGGAGCCGGGGCCGACGGAGATGACGTCGGCGCGTTCGATGGCTTTGAGGGTTGCCGGAAGTGCGGCTGCGCCGGGCGGGTCGAGCGTCAGCTCGGCGATGCGGTGGCGGCTGGCGGTGATGTTGGTTTCGCCGCGGACTTCGGAGCCGTCGTCCATGCGCGCTACGAGCGTGGCGTTGGCGGTAGTGACGGGGTAGATGCTGCCGCGCGTGGCCAGAATTCGCGACGCGAGCTGGATGGCGTGCGCGAAATCTCCAGTGATCTCTGTGAGAGCCGCGACAAAGAGATTGCCAAAGTTATGGCCTTCGAGGGCGTCGCCGGCGCGGAAGCGATGGGAGAAGAGCTGGACGAGCGTATCCTCTTCTTCGCTGAGCGCCACCATGCAGTTGCGCAGGTCGCCCGGCGGCAGCATGTTGAAGTCCTTGCGCAGGCGGCCGGAGGAGCCGCCGTCGTCGGTGACCGTAACAACCGCAGCGAGCGCCGAGATGGGCGAGGCATCTGTGCCCGCTTGGCCGGGTACGCTCACGTGCCTGCGAAGGCCGCGCAGCAGGGTTGAGAGGCCTGTCCCGCCGCCGATGGCTACAACGCGAAGAGGCCTCGCGGCAGCTTCACGCGAGGCAGATGATGAAGGAGAAGTACGCGACTTGGAGGAAGCTGTCTTCGGCAACGGCACAGAGATCCCAGATTCTACGGAATCTCAGGATACAGCAACTCGGTAAAGCGAGGGTCATCGACCATGTTCTGGAAGTCGTTGTCTGCGCGAGCCTGCAGCCGGTTCTTGGGATTAAGCTCGATGGCCCTGGAGAGGTTATCGAGGCAACTCTGCGCACGTCCCGTGATGGAGTCGATGAGGGCGAGTCCGTAGAATGCGTAGTCCGCGTTGGGATAGTCGCCGATGATGCCCTTGAGCTGCTCGGTGGCTTCTTCAAAGAAGCCGCCGTTCAACTGAGAGACGGCATAATCGTAGCGCTCTTCAGGCGTCGGGAAGGCGAGACCCGCTTTTTGAAGCTGATGCTTGCAGGTCTGAACGTACATGCGGCAGCGCTCAACGATCTCGGGCGGCGCCGCGGACAATACCTTCGCGATGGCCTTTTCGTATTTGCCCTGTTGCACGAGCTGCACGGCCGCCTGGTAGTGCTGCAGGACGGGAGCCGTCGCCGTGGAAGAGTGGCTGCTGGGTCTTGCGACCGGGGCGGGGGATTTTTTGCGGCTGGCTGCCGCTGTTCTGGCCTCTTGCGTCATTGATTTGCCATCGGTACTTCAATCAGACCAAGTGTTTTGGAGTCGGAGTATTGGATGCACTTGTCTGGGTGCTGCTCTGCTTGAGCCCCTTTTATACCCAGAACGCCTCGGTACGTCAAATGGGCCGTGCACGTTGGCCGGTCAGGAGCCTGCAGTTTCCCGAGCTGTGCGATAAATCGCCGGGTTGAGCGAAGGATCGTTATACATCTTAAGCTGGCGGTAGAGTTTAAATCGGCGTATACCCGCCAGGGTCTCGCGCCACAGTGTGTCAAGACAGGCAGCCAGGTCGGCACGCTGCTCCACAAGAATAGCAAGCCGCTCCCGGTTGCGCTCGGCGTGGCCCGGCGGTGCGCCGGTGCGTTCGGCCTCCTCGCGTGTGTGGAAGATTTTGAGCGACAGGATAGAAAGGCGGTCGATCATCAACCCCGGCGACTCCGAGTGCAGGGGAGCCCCGGGGTCGGGCAGTTTTTGCGGAGCCAGCCACTCGACCAGGGCGCGGTCGAGCTCTTCGGCAAGATCGTTGCGCAACTGGTTGGTGCGGTCTACGCGGCGCTTCACGCCGGCGAGTTCGGAGTCGGTAGCGCCCGGCGTGCGTGCCTCGTCTTCGATGTGCCACAGGTCGAAGTTGGCACGATGCTGGCGGGCGACGCGGGTCATCCAGCCGGGGGCATCGGAAGAACCGTCGTCAGCCGGGCCCGAATCGGTGTGCCAGTCGCGGGTAAGCCGGTCCTGCAG
>Ga0335072_10011841_pt1 | contig 12479 bp, 14 predicted proteins | sample Lox_Sample_21_FD_206725 | JGI IMG/M metagenome (GOLD analysis project Ga0335072, IMG submission 206725) | Soil microbial communities from Loxahatchee National Wildlife Refuge, Florida, United States - Lox_Sample_2.1 | ecosystem: Environmental > Terrestrial > Soil > Wetlands | place: USA...
TCGCTGATGGCGATGAGGTCGGCCTGCTCCTTGACCGCATCGCGCATGAGCTTGAAGTCCGGCGTGGCCCAGTAGCCGTCCTCGATAGGCTTGCCCTCCAGGCCGATCAACTGGCGGGAGAGAGCATAAAGCCTGCTGGAACCGGAGATGGGCAGCGGGCGCCAGAGCATGGCGTCGATAAGGCGGAAGGCGCCAACACACGAGCCGATGCCGAGCGCAAGGGAAAGCACGGCAGCCACGGACGTGACCTTGTTGCGGCAGAGCTGCCGCCAACCGAATTTGGCATCTGCGACAAGCGACTCAAGCCATCCGGCTGCACGAATGCTATGGCTCGCCTCCCGGGCATGCAGCGTGGAGCCGAAGGCGCGGTGCGCCTCCCCGGGATCGCGTCCCGAGGCAACAGCCTCTTCCATGTGCGATTGCAACTCTTCCTCGATCTCGCGATTCAAGCGCTCGCCGTGCACGGAATTCCAGATGCGCGACCACAAAGACATTTCATGCCTCCCGGAGAACCCGGTTGATTGCCAGGCTGACTGACTGCCAGCGCGATTCTTCCGCGCCCAGTTGTTTTTTGCCTGCGGCGGTCAGTTCATAAACGCGGGCCCGGCGGCCGGTTTCTTTCTTGATCCATTCCGCGCGAATCCAGCCCGCTTCCTCCATCCGGTATAGAGCCGGGTAGAGCGATCCCTCTTCTGCGCGCAGCACTTCGCCGGAGGTGTTGGCGATGGCAGCCATGATGGCGTAGCCATGCAGGCGCGGGCGCCGCGACAGGATCTTCAGCACGAGCAAATCGAGTGAACCTTGTAGAGCGTCGGTCTTTGCCATATTCAGATATCTTTATATAGATATCTCTGTATCGATGTCAACAGGCAGTTCGCAGCATCGTACGACGCGCCCTATATAATTTTGCGGGGCAAGCGGCCAGATCGAGCGATTGCGCCAAGAGGAGGAAGCCATGGAGAGCGAACGCTCGTTTTGGAACCGGCGCGATTTCCTGCGGGTGGGCGGCACTTCCGCGGCAGCGCTGGGCGTGGCGGGAGCAGACGCTGCGACGGCACAGGCAGCACAGGAGCCTGCGGGGAAGGCGGCCTTGCCGGCAGACACGCCCTATCCCAAGCTCTCCATCATCACCCCGTACTCGCCGCAGAAGCTCGCCTTTGCCGCGCAGGCCGGTTACGAAGGCGTGGTGGTCACGCCCGGTCCCGACTTCAACCCGAACCTGAACGACAGCGCCATCGATCAGATTCTGGCCACGGCGCGCAATGCGGGCATTCGCATCGTCAGCGTCGAGTATTTCGGTCCCAACCACACCGATCGCGATGCCGGCAAGCGTGCGGCTGCGAATGCCGAATTCGTGCGCGCCCTCGAATTCTGCCATCGCTTGGGGTGCAGGTTTGTGGGAACCTTCAGCGGCGGAATGCCGGGCTCCAGCACCGAAGATCAGGCCAAGGCTTTCGCCGATGTCTTCAACGAAAAATACCTGCCAGTTTGCGAAAAGCTCGACGTCACGATGGGATGGGAAGGCTACCCGAACCCCGCTAATTTCGCCAGCACACCGGCCGGCATGCAGGCGGTCTTCGACCTCGTGGCGAGCAAGCGGCTGGGGTTGGAATTCGACCCGTCGCATTTCGTGCGGCAGTATATTGACCCGATCCACGTGGCGTGGCAGTTCAAAGATCGCATCCTCGCCGTTCATGCCAAGGATACGGAGATCATCCAGCCGGTGCTGCAGCAGGTGGGCATTGCCGGGCACGGATGGTGGCGCTATCGCATCCCCGGACAGGGCATCGTGAACTGGCCGGAGTTCCTCACCGTGCTGTTGCAGATCCGGTTCAACGGCGGGATCGCGGTGGAGCACGAGGACCAGTTTTGGGATGCGCCGCATAGCAGCGACCTTCCCGACTTCCCTCAGCAGCGCAAAGTCGGATTCATCCTTGCGCATCGTTTTCTGGGACAGTATCTGCCGGGTCGCCTGGTGTGACATCGCCGATTGACATTGCTTCCGTTCGTTCCTGGTTCAGAAGACGATCATGCAACATAAGTCGGCAGAGAGATTTCGAGACTGAGTGGCGCCGATGTTCAAGTTCTCACTGTTGAAGCCCGAACCGCTCCACATGGAATGGTCAGCGACGCCCCGGTGGGCTTTCAAGATCCTCTGGCAGCTCTTTTCAATCCAGCGTTGACTGGGCAGCTTCGCGAATGACTTCCGCCACCTTGGCTGGCGCGGTGAGCATCGGCGTGTGGTCAACGGCAAATGACCGGATCGACGCCTTCATGCGCTCCGCCATAAAGCGCTGCGTCCTGGGATTGATCATCCGGTCCTCTTCCGCAACGAGGTACCATGCGGGCTTTGTCTTCCAGGCAGTCGCCGTGGCCGGCTCCTGAATGCACCTTACCGAAATGGGCCGCTGCACCGCACGGCACAGAGCGATCTGTTCCGCTGTCGCGTTCTGTGCAAAAGCGTCTGCGAAGCTCTCATCAGGCATCCAGATAAAGCCGTCCGCATCCGGTGTTAGCTTGGGCGCCTTCGGATGAGATGCCTCTCGATAGAAGACCTCGGCAACCGTTTCTCCCTGGTCCGGAGCAAGAGCCGCGACAAATACCAGCGCTTTCACGCGCTCATCGTCTGCCGTTCCCGCCACGGCGCCGGCGTAGGCATGGCCGGCGACGATTAAAGGTCCTTGGGTACGCGCGATGGTCCGGCGTAGCGCCGCGGCATCATCGCTCAGCGAGGTCAGTGGAATGGGCGCAGCCACAACATTGAATCCCTCGTTCAGCAGGAGGCGAATCGTCGGCTCCCAACTCGATCCATCGGCCCACGCGCCGTGGATGACAACCACCGTGACGTTCTCATGAGCTGGCATGTCGGCTCCTCCTCGATTCGTGCTCTGTTGAATGGAAAATGGAACTGGCCACGGAATCAGGCAAAGAAGGCAACGATTTTCTGAGCGATGAACTCTGAGGAATCCTCCAGCGCGAAATGGCCCGTATCGACCAGGTTCAGCTCCGCCTTTGGAATGTCGCGCAGATACGCCCGTGCACCTTCAACCGTGAAGAAGGGATCGTTTTTGCCCCAGACGATGAGCGTCTTTGGCTGCTTGTTGCGGAAGAAGGAGTGCCATTCGTCGTAATGTGTGAGATTGGTCTGGTAGTTGTGCAGCAGATTCAACTGGATGGCGTCATTGCCCGGCCGATCAAGAAAATGCTGATCGACAGTGTAGGCATCAGGACTGATGCGGGTCACGTCCTTCACGCCATGCGTGTACTGGAAAATCGTCGTCTGCAGCGTGAGCAGAGCGCGCACCGGCGCTTCGCTCTCGGGAGTGCGATTTGTCCAGAACGGCTTCATCGGGTCAAAGGCGCCGCCTATCCCCTCTGCGTAAGCATTGCCGTTTTGCACAATGATGCCTTCGATCGCGTCCTGATGCCTGAAGGCGATGCGATACCCGACAGGCGCACCGTAATCCTGCACATAAATACTGAACTTCTTCATCCCCAAGGCGTTGAAGAGGAAGTCCTCGACGTGGGCCGCCAGGTTGTCAAAGGTGTACTCAAACTCGCTCACATCAGGCGCATCGCTGTAGCCGAAGCCAATGTAATCGGGCGCGATGACGTGGAATTTGCCCGCAAGCTGCGGGATCAGGTCACGGAACATATGCGACGAGCTGGGAAAACCGTGCAGGAGCACGATCGTTGGCGAGTCTTTGGCGCCGGCCTCGCGATAGAACAGTTTGCGGCCGCGAACGGTGGCGTATTGAAACGATGACATAGTCTGATCTCCCTTCGCGGCGAATCTCTGGCGTTCAGCGCCGTTGAACCGATCATAGGAAACACCATTAATAATGTCAATACCGGTGTTACAATTCCGCGTGAAGTATTTTTGAATAGATGCGTGCTGCCAATCTAGAGTCCGGCGAATGGGTCGATGGTTTCCTCTTCGTCGCGAATCGGCCCATCCTCGATTTCCTTAACACCAGGCCGGTGTTGGCGCAGGGGCCGACGGAACTCCTTGCCAATTTTCACGCGCTGGAGCGGTGGTTGATCGCTGCGGGAATCGTGCACTCGGCAAAAGCGAAGAGCCTGCTCCGCAGCTGGCGGCACTTACCTGAAACGGCTTTGCTCCTGAAGGATTTGATAGCATTCCGCGAACGGCTGCGCGATGCTGTCCAGCGTATCGAGGCCGGCTTGGCTCCGTCCGACGACTTCATCCGGGAAGTCAATGCAGGCCTTCTCAAACATCCGCCCATCACCGCGCTCCGGAGGCGCGAAGGACGGTTCGTCCGCGAGCTTCACTTTGAACTCAAACGGCCATCGGACTTATGGGCATTCATCTTCAATGAAGCCGCCGATCTGCTCAGTGAGCCGGAAGCCAAGCGCATTCGCCAATGCCAGGCGTGCATCGTTCACTTTTTCGATACGAGCAAGAAAAACTCGCGTCGTTGGTGCAGCATGAGTATTTGTGGCAACAAACGCAAGGTTGCGGCCTATCAGCGCAGAAAGCGTGATGGTTATCCGTCAGCCAACTAACGTCCTGGAAGCGCTCAGGCATGCTTGTTGGCTCTGTTCAGTTTTGCTCGAAGGAAGCGCGCTGCCCATCATCGCGCCAATGAGCGCATCAGCACACTTTGTCGCAAAACGCTTTCTGCATACATCCGTCTTTCCATCCGGGAGGCGGAGCGAAATCGAACATCTCAATACGGCATTCTTCTGGTTCGTACCAGTGGCTCTTATTGCAAAGGCCGCACGCGTATCGAAATCCGGCAGCGACAACCTTCTCCTCTTTTCGTCTGCCTTTGATAACGCCCAAGTACTTGACGGCGCAGATTCCACAGCACCTCGGCGTTTTGCAGGAGACGACGATGTAGGTATGTCTCGGCATGTTTCCGGCCTATCCTTCTTTGCTCCCCTTGCGGTGCTTAGCGCTTTGCACAATCGTCTGGGTGATCCACACGATCACTCGGAAGACGAGAGTGAAAAACGTGAAGCTGAGTTGATAGACGATAAAGGTAATAGAACATCTACTTCCCGGGTGAGGCCGTGATTCCGGCTCTACAAGCTCTCGCGACCTTGATGGCTTGAGATTCTCCATCGTCGGTCAATCCAAACGCAGCAATCCGTACCGATGCCGTCGCGCTTTCACTGCGCACGGCAGCTATGTCTTCCGCGTCACACAATTTTTGGTATGAAGAGTCAGGCCTGCTGTTTCTTTACAGAGGCGAAGATTTTTCCAAGCGGGATTTCAATATGTCGAACGGAGAATGCACAATTGCTGCCGCAAAGCGAGATTCCCCAAGAGCACATCGCGCCGAGCACAAAAAACGTGAGAAACCAGAGCGAGCACCCCCGTCAGAGGAGGGCATCCATGGCTCCTATCTCCTGGAAAGAGCAAGGGATCCGATCAGTATCGGCTAGGGACGAAGCACAGGTGTAGAATCTGTCCAACCGAAATGAAACCAGTGGAACAGGCTGGCACAGAAGTGCTGAAGCAGGAGACGCTTGACGCGTTCCGGGAGCTTTCTGGGACGCTCACCTCTTACGCCCATCGCTTAACGCCCGATGTGGGGTTGGCCCAGGACGCGGTTCAGGAGACTTTCCTGCGCTTCTTCCTCGCACGTATGCAAGGCGAGATCATCCGAAACCCTTCGGCATGGTTGCATCGGGTGGTGCACAATTATATTTGTGAGACAGTTCGGTCCTCGGCTGTGCGAGCCTGCGTTTCTCTCGATGAAGAAGCACTCGGAAAGGCGCGAGTTGCGCCTGAAACCGGGAAGGTTGAGTGGGAACAAGCTTTGAGAAATCTCTTAGCACCACGTGAGTTCGAGTGTCTTCGACTGCGAACCGAGGGCTTGGACTACATGGAGATTGCAGCTGCAATGTCGATTCGACCGGGAACTGTGGGAGCTCTTCTGCATCGAGTTGGCCAGAAAGTTCGCCTCGCGCTTCGACCTAGGGGGACGCAGTGATGGACCGGCAGAGAGCGCTATCGGAAGTTGATAAGGGCCTTTCGCCGTCGCCCATCCTTGCTGTGCAGTCTGGCGAAGATCGGGGAATTGAGGAGCTTTCTCGAAGAATGCTCTCCTGGAGCAGTCTTTGGTTCGGCTCCTCCGGCAACTGCGCACTCGCCGAAGTGCACTTGGTGAGGCAGCGGCTGCTGTCCTGGTTGGAGCGTTGCATCGGCCTCGAAGCTCGCAGCGTTCTGACGAGCCGCGTTGAGGATGTTTCCCTCGCAACATCTGCACCCTTGCTCACCGCCTTCCTGGGACGCCGAGCCATGCGCGAGCTCTCCCGGCGTGTGCTAAGTGACCTGTAGGCTCGCCTGAATGCCGCGTTTTGTTCTGTGGATCTGGAAAGTGTGCGCCATCCACTTTGCAATCGGCATGGCTGCCTATCTCCATTTTCTGATCACCGGTAGCTATCGCTACGTGACTTGGTATTTCTTGATCCTCGGCACGCTGTTTTTTCTGCTGACAACAGCTGCCGAATTTTGCCTCGCATTGGAATGCCGGGCCGGCTTTGAGGCCGATGAGCCAATGCGAATGGCGTGGAGTTTTATCGCATTGTCGTCGCTTGCACGATTTGTGGCGGCGGCAATGGTATCTCTGGATCATTGGCGCGGCACGTCACTCCCCGCAGATATACCTTCGGTATTGGCGGTGGTTTTCCCAAGAGGACTTGCTCAAGCCGGCGAAGTGGTTGGCGGCCCGCTGTCGATGATTTTTCTCGTGGTTGCTTTGAGCCGCGTCCTGCAAGTCCAGCACAGGTTCGGTGTCCTGCGCGGGTTGACGCGTACGGATTTCTTGCTCATCGGTCTGATCGGAGCCTTCACGGTTGGCGAAATTGCAAATATTGTCGGGTACCTCGGCCCCTCCTACCCGACTCCATCTCTCACGAAGGCTATTCTCTGGCTGAGCGATCCGCTGTTGGCAGTCCTCCTGGTCCAAGCAGTGATGATTCGCCGGTCCGTGATTCGTGTGGGACTGGGCCTGGTTTCGCAATGCTGGGAGATGTACGTAATCGCGATCGTCACTACGCTCGCCGGGGATGCGTCGATCTGGGCATTAGGTGTAGGCCTGCTTTCGCAGCCGTTGATTGTATTGACCTGGTACATCTGGTTTTTTGCCGCAGCCGCATACGCGAGCGCACCAGCCTACCAGCTGGCGGCAATGACGCTGCCTCACATCCCCGAACGCGCGATGCGCCGGCGCTGATTCAGGACAAGCTTAAGGGAGGAGGTTGACCAGGCCCTGACCCCGTTCCCCAATCGCTTGAGTCGAGAGTCCAGGTTTCTGGACGAAAAGACGTCCTTAAAGTGTCCACTTTCGCCCGCCCCGAGGCGGCCTTGCATTTCCGGAAAGCCACACGAACACTTGGCTGCAGACGAGGTCGCTGCGGAAGGGTGTGAGACCAAGGCCTTAGGAGTAGACTTCGTGCATGGCAGAGGCGATCAGAGATGGCTGCAAGAGACGCGAAGCAATTCGTCTACAGGTACGGAGATGAGACCACCGAGTTCGTCGAGGACCTTGATGGCGCAGTGCCGACCCCCCAGAAGGACCAGATTATCTTGCGGCATGGGCATCTATGGAAGGTCATCTCGGTGACGACACACATATCACCGGGCGTGAAGGGCAACATTCCCGTTGTACTCGTTCATTTGGTTGGCACCACAGCCTCTCCGTCCGTGAAACCCGTCGCCTGACTTACGAATACAGGAAATCGAGGCGAAAGCGATAGATTTGCAGGTTTGCGCTGAGTGCTTTTCGGCTTCTAGGTAATGATCTCCAACGCTGCAGCCCAGAGTCATGGCGGAGTAACCTCAAGGTTAATCAACGAGGTGGCAGCACTGCCTTTTTTATTGACTTAAAAGTAAACAGATAATAGGATGCCGAAAAGATCACTTCAACAACTGCAACTTCAGGCCCGGATACCACACACTCACCGTGTCTGGGCCTCCTTTTCTGGATCTGGCGCAGACGGTTGCTCTCGTGCATCGCAGATCGGCCTCTGTGACGTTCCGACGTCTAAAACCCCAGAGGCGGATTGCATCGAAGGCGACGCGAACCCAACCGGAGGAAATCTCTGAAGGAGCATTGTGAGAGAACAGCACCCAAGGAAACGGCACATTATTTGGGGCAGTTTTTCCGCGCGATGCTCGCAGTGCGGCTGGGCCGTAGAGTACCTGCCGGGATCGATGGTCCAGCGGCCTCCCGAGCGCCCTTTGTCGCGAGCCATCAATGTCGAGTTTCAACTTCACAAATGCGAGGCTTTTCCATCAGCGAGAAGGTCAAGTTGACTGCACGGGACACGCAATCGCATCACGTTTGAAGTGGCGAAATGCCGCAAACCAAGGATGCGGCTTGAATCGCCTGCATGAACAACGATGTGAATGCGTTTTTGGAGGAGGGTGGAATAGCGCCAGGCCGCAGACCTTGACCTTGCGCCATGGCTCCGGTGGCAACCGCACCCCTCGGGCTACTTCATCGTTGTCGATATTCCTGACCTTCGTTTTCGCGCTTCGATTCGAGAATCGTAGGGAATCAGTAAAGAAACAGCAGTCTTGTTTCGTCATACAACCGGATTTCCTCGATTTTAGTCGTCAGGGCTGCAATCCCGAATCGGGTTGCTTTTCATGTTGCGCATCCGGTGATCCCCGATAAGGCCACTGTGAAGTTGCTCAATTTCGGTGAGTCACGCGCCGCAATTCAGTGTAAAACACTGTATCTAAAGTCTGGCCTTTTTTGGCGAGAGAATTTGGTCCTGTCCGCACTGATTCGCGGCCTTCGGGAAGGCTGCGAAGGTGGCAGGTTCACTTCGCTCAAGCCGAGTTGAGGATTGGCCTACGCGCTGATGTGCCGGTTCGAGGTGACCGTAGTCGGTTGCTGTTGGTGCTTAAGTCCCAGAAAGAGAAGGACTTCGGAAATGCAAAATCGGAAAGTTCGCGAGAACGAAGCTGGGCAGGTCCTGGTGCTCACGGTGCTCTGCACGATCATTCTGCTTTCGTTCATGGCGTTTGCCATCGAAGTCGGCCTTTATTTCCGGCAGAAGCGCGAAGCTCAGATTGCGGCGGACGCAGCAGCCATTGCGGCGGCTCTCGATTACGACTACAACTCGTCCGTGACCTCAGCGCAAACCGCAGGCCAGGGCGCGTCCACTTCGAACGGATTCACGAACGGAAGCGGCGGAGCCACGGTAACAATCAATGTCCCGCCCGTCTATGGGCCTGAGGCAGGGGTTAGCGGTTATGCCGAAGCCATCGTCGCACAGAAGGATTCAACGCTGCTCATGAGCCTCCTTGGTCCGAGCAGCCTGACCGTTGGGGCGCGAGCCGTTGCAGGAACCGCAGGACCGGGCCCGGCCTGCATTTACACGCTCGGCTCATCGGGAATCACAACCAGCGGGAGCGGAGCGATTTCAGTACCGAACTGCAATATCGACGACAACGGCGGCATTACAACCTCGGGCTCCGGAGACATCACCGCCAATAAGGTGAACATCAAGGGAACATACACTCATAGCGGTTCAGGGACGGTAACGCCGTCTCCAACGACATTCGGCGGCGCGTCCGACCCGTTCGCGTCCGTCACGCAACCGACCGCACAGACCCCCTGTACCAATTACGTAGGTTCGGTGCCGTCGAGCCTTTCGCCGGGCTGCTACTCGTTCGTCCTAAGCGGAAACGCAACGGTAAGCCTTGCAAGCGGGCAATACACCATCACGGGGATCACGACCAGCGGGAACCTGATCTTCAACGGAACCGGGGTGACGCTTTACTTCCCATCGGGCGGCATTACCGGGAGTGGCAACGTTGGTCTGAACATTACCGCTCCGACATCCGGCCCGCAGGATGGCGTCGCGGTATGGCTGGCGAGAGGCAATAGCTCGGGACTCACGCTAAGTGGCACGACCACGACAAGCTTTGAAGGAATTATCTACGCGCCCAATTCCAACGTGACCGTGAGCGGATCGACGGGACTCAGCATGACGGCCGACCTGATCGTCAGCAATATCACCAGTTCAGGCGCATTGAACATCACAAACTACACGACCGTGAATACCGGCACTGCGCTCGGCAGCGGCAGCGGCAGCGGCGTATTTTCTCTGGTGGAATGACTTGGGGCACAAAGACAAGAGGCACATGCGAATTCATTGCGCCGTCCGGCGCCTGGTTAAGTGTGATAGAGGACAAGCCCTTGTGGAGACGGCGCTCGCCGCAAGCTTTCTCGTATTGCTTTTCTTGGGAGCAAGTCAGTTCGGGATCATGGCATATCAGGACATCCAGGTGGATGACGCTGCAATGGCGGGAGCGCAGTACGGAGCACAGAGCACAACCACGATCTTGGATACCAATGGCATTTCGCTCGCGGCTTCGAACGATGCTCCAAACCTGACAGGACTTCAGACGACCTCTTCGTACACTTGCATTTGCTCAAACGGCTCTGCCTCGACCTGCCAGTCGACCGACTGTTCAACCTCCCATATTGAATATGTCCTGAAGGTGAACACCAGCGCGACTTTCACGCCCCTGATACAAGTGCCGGGCTTCTCGTCCGCCTATACGCTGAGAGGTCAGGCAATTCAGAAGGTCTTGCCGTGAAAAACTCAACGGACTGGCCGTTCCGGGGACGGCTCGCAAGCAACGTGCGTTCGGTGGAAGGGGCAGCGATTGTGGAGTTCGCCATCTCCGCGACCGTCTTATTCTCCATGCTGTTCGGCATCATGCAACTCTGTCTCCTGCTTTTCGCGTACAACTTTGTCTCTGAAGCGGCTCGTGACGCCGCTCGCTGGGCTATTGTCCGGGGATCTACGTCGTGCACCAACACCCCCAACTTAACGGATTGCGATGCGACCAAAGCTGAGATTCAATCGTACGTCCAAGGGCTGGGATATCCGGGGATCACGTCATCGAGTGTTGCGGTCACCACAACGTACGAAACTGCAACGACGAGCGGGAGCCCTGCGACCACCACGTGGTCCACTTGTAGTTCCGGCACCTGCAACGCTCCGGGCAATGCGGTGAACGTACTGGTTAAATATCCGTTTGTTCTCGGTGTGCCGGGAGTGCCGGTCATGACCATCAATGTCAGCGCCACCGCGCAGATGGTGATCGCGCAGTAGCGATTCGATACGAGGATTTGCACCTTCCAGCGGTGACGTGCCCGTCTGGATGTGCACAGCCGGATTTCTGCTCCGAAGAGTTTGCCTGAGCATGATTGGAATTGAAGGACCCCTTTTCGTTCTAGCGCTCTTGCTCATCTGTCTGGGCTGCATAGGTCTGCTCGCAGCCTTCACGGAGATTGTGTTGAAGCAGATATTTAAACGGGATAAATAGCGGTGCTCCAATCCTCAGCTTTCCTTTTGGGGTGGCCATTCCGGTTGAACGCAAAGACAAATCAGCCGGACACCATTGTGACCGTAGCCGAGCCATGTTCTGGCCTGGCGGTCGGCTTCAGAAGCCTGTTGTTCATGTCGATGCTCAAACAGAGAGGTTTGAGGCTAGGATCATCTTCTTTCTGCACGGAAGCAACGCTCGAAGGTCCGAACATGTGAAAGGCGCAGCCGTGCCTCGAATCGCGCACCGAACTCAAGGCCGGCGACGAGAATGCGTAAATCGGCCATATTTGCTGAGGTGTTGATCAAGATCCGACTCGGTCCTCGGACTCGCTGGTCATCGAATACGTAGGTACTTCGTTGGCTGAAGTTAGACGTGTGTTGAAACGTCTCGTTCCAGTCGATCGAGCCGCTCGATTGCCGACTGCACGGCAGGGGTGCCCTCTTCTTTGATCTTCCGGGCCCGATCAAGCGCCTGTTCTGCAATGCGGCTGATTTCATGGAGGAGTTTGCGGATCTCTACTTCAAGACGATCCCGACTCTCCTGAATCCGATTGAGGACGTCATTCTGCACGCGCGAACTGTTCGTCTCCAGCAGATGCAGCAGAAACTCCCGTGCCTCGTTGGCGATCATCTTGCGCGCGCCCACAAGCGGCAAAAATACGTCGGCGAGCCAGCGCAGTGGCGATGGCGGTTCCGCAGTTGTGATGAATTTCTCGAATGTGAACCTGGAACGTACCCGGAACCCCTTCTCTGGATCGAGCGCGTGCGGCATGCGCGTCAGCTCGCTGAGACCCGCATCCGCAAGCTTCTTCAGAAAATTGTTTCCCATGTCCACAAATCGCAGGGCGACAGCTCGATATTGGCGTTCGCCCTCTTCCTGCTCCGGTTTGAGCCAAGGCATAATCTTGCTGCTCGATATTTCCTGAGCAAGGTGCATTACGCGCTTCCGATAAGAGGGGCCAAACCCTCGGGGTATCGAAGAGAGCTCCCGATTGAATTCCGCTTCAGCTTCCCTCCCCGTCGAATCGTAGAACTGCTTGTGACGATCACCGAAGAGATCTGAAATCCGATGCTGCTCGGCCATAAAGAGGAAACCGAGTTCGCGCATGGAACGGTCTGCCTCGCCGATGGTTTGTTTCATCAGTTCGATG
>Ga0335072_10011843_pt1 | contig 12478 bp, 9 predicted proteins | sample Lox_Sample_21_FD_206725 | JGI IMG/M metagenome (GOLD analysis project Ga0335072, IMG submission 206725) | Soil microbial communities from Loxahatchee National Wildlife Refuge, Florida, United States - Lox_Sample_2.1 | ecosystem: Environmental > Terrestrial > Soil > Wetlands | place: USA: Florida...
GGAATCGCATTCGCCGACTCGGAGCTCCACCAGTACCAGGACGAACTGACCGCGCTTTCCATGCGATCAAAATTCGCACCGGAAAATCCATCCACGCTGTTCTTGTGGGCAACGGCTTTCGACAATCTCCATCAAACGAAGCAAGCGGTGGACGCCTACCATCGATTTCTCGCCGCCGACCATGGAAGATTCCCAGATCAGGAATGGCAGGCTAAGCACCGGCTTGTCGCCCTCGAAAAGTAGCTGGTGCACACGCAACATCACGCAGATGGCACCGCGTGGTGAGTGATCGGGCTCTGGGCTGTTGCCCGGGAAATGCCGGGACGGCCCTGTCATTTCCTTGTCACCAGGGGCCGATTCCAGTGGCGCAGGTCGCGGGACCTGCGGTATTGTGAGGGATCGCAGCTCCCCGGAGGTGCGTCATGCGGTTTGTCGCTGTCGTCGCCGCTGTCCTTCTTCCGGCCTCTCTCGCCTGGGCTCACGGCGTAGATGACCGCGTACCCGACGCGCGCTCGCTCGCCGATCTTCAGGCCAAAGCTGCCGCAGCATCCCCGAACGAGCAACCTTACCTCTATGCGGAACTGGTCCACTCCATGACCGAACTGGCCACCGCGCAGTTCCAGTCCGGCGACACGCGCACGGCATCGCAGACGCTGAAGACGGCGCAGGGTTACGCCTCCCGGATTCAGATGGGCCTGCTGCACGACGCTCGCAAACTGAAGGACGCGGAAATCCTCATTCGCCATACGGCTTTCCGGCTTCACGAACTGCTGACCGGCGCCTCCATCGACGACCGCCCCACGCTCGAAGCCACGATCCAGCAGCTCAACCAGGTGCAGTCGGAAATGATGATGCAGGTGTTTCATCACTGACGGATGGGCGCCTGAGGGAAAAATCAATTTTCGGGCGCACCGGAACCGCTGCAAATTCCGGTCTTTTCCCTCGACGATCCACACCATTTGAACAGCCCGGGGCGGCACGTCGCACAGTATTCATGGGGCGATAACAAAGTGCGGTGCAAGTGATACCGAAAGTGACCGCATTTTTTCGCTTCCTCTTCCCCATTGCCACGCCGGGTGGGTCTTCCTATTCTGACGTGGCGTTTCAAACCAGCGAGTTTCCAAACGCCATTGACGGCCCTGGGTCCTGAAGCGATTTTCCTCGGTGAAAACCGGCTCTCAGTCAGCCCCCGGAAGTCTGTGGCTCAAGCGGGAAACTCGTTGTAAGAAGCGTTCGCTTTCGCCTTTTACTGACAATCTGATCGGAGCGGTATCGCAGCCATGCCGGCGCGACCCGTCGCCCGCTATTGTTCCGGGAGTCGCTCCGGAAACCGCGCGGGCCGGGATCCATCGCCGGCGATATGCCCTGCCGTTCCCCCGCATCCCGCGCCTTTGCGGGAAGCCCTTTCGTGCCTGGATTGCAATCCCGGCATGCTGTCTTCCCATGGGCCGGGATGCGGGCCACCTCGAACCTGCTGCCTGGCGCACGCCCGCCTAAAGTGTGCCCTCGCCGCCGTATGGGCGCTCGCGCCGTTTCCGGGAGAAGCATGAGACCGAAAAAAGTCATCCTTTGCGTCGACGACAACGAACAAATTCTTTCCGTCCGTAAATTCCTGCTGGAAACCCGCGGCTACCGGGTAGTGAGCGCGCGCTCCGGCGAAGAAGCAGTCGAGAGATTCCGCCAGGGCGGAATCGACCTCGTCCTCGGCGACCTGGTCATGCCGCAGATGGACGGCAACGAGATGGTCCGCCGGATGAAGGAAATTTCCCCTGAAGTCCCCATGATCCTCATCAGCGGCAGCGTTCGCGCCTTCGAGCGCGCCAACCGCGCCGATGCCTTCCTGCCCAAGGGAGCCTGCACGCCGATCGAAATGCTGGAGAGAATCCGCGTCATGATCGCCCGTAAGCGGGGTCCCAGAAAGCTGCTCCGCCCGGTCTTCGCCGACGCCGAGGCGTTCGCCACCGCAGCCCAGCCTGTGGCCTCGTAGTTCCATTTGCGCGGGCGGCGAGTCTGCCCGCCAGGCCCTCGTCCACTGCGCCCTGCATTTACAATCGCAGAGTGGAATCGATGATTCGCGCCGAGAACCTCGGCAAAGTCTACCGAACCGGCAGACTGGAAGTTCCGGCGCTTCGCGACGCGACGTTTTCCGTCGAGCCGGGTGAGTTTGTCGCCATCGTCGGCCCCTCCGGCAGCGGCAAATCCACCCTGTTTTACCTCCTTGGCGGCCTCACGCGAGCCAGTTCGGGACGTGTGCTCATCGGCGGCGTCGACTTCTCGTCTCTTGGAGACGCCGAGCGCACCAAAATGCGCCGCGCCCGCATAGGTTTCATCTTTCAGAAGTTCAATCTGCTGCCGACGCTCACGGCCCGCGCCAACATCGAGATCGCTTACGAGATTGCCGGCCGGCCGGAGCCGATGGATGAGCAGCTTTTCACGCGGCTCACCGAGTTGCTGCGCATTGCGGGCCGGCTCGATCATCGCCCCTCGGAGCTTTCCGGCGGCGAACAGCAGCGCGTAGCCATTGCTCGCGCCCTCATCACTCAGCCATCCATCGTCCTCGCCGACGAGCCCACTGGCAACCTCGACACGGAGAACTCCGACGCCGTGCTGGACATGCTGCGGCGGTCCAATCGCGAGTTCAGGCAGACCGTTCTGATGATCACCCACAACCCGGAAGCCGCGGCCATTGCCGACCGGATCATCCACATGCGCGACGGCCAGATTCGCGGCATCGAGGCCGGCAGAGGCTCGATCGGAAGCCATACCTGGTAATCTTTCCCTTCTTTCCGCGTCCCTAAAACGATTCATCCACAAGCCGTTATCTGTCCCGGCAGAAATATCGTGCCTGTAAACAAAAATTAGTGAGGTGCATGAGATAACGAGTTAGAATTAGGCAGGGATATCAGAGCAAATTCGCGAATTTCGTAAGGCTCCTGGCATCGGTTCGTACGCGCTCCAGTCAGCGAAACCCGGATGCCGAGCGCACGTCATCCCCTGGAACCATCGCGAATTTGCCCGAGGGCCACAAGCCAAATACAAATGGGCACCAGTCTACAACCGCACGCCGAAATTTCTCCTGTCGCGCCGAACGGTTCGAATGGTTCGGCCGGAAGCATCCAGGATCTCCTGACCGAAAAGGCGAATGAGGCGACCCGTGGCCTCGATACGCGATCGGCCGTCGAGATCGCCCGCATCATCAACCAGGAAGACCAGAAGGTCGCTGCCGCGGTGAAGAAGGCGATCCCTGAGATCGCTCAGGTGATCGACCAGGTCGCGCACTCCCTCCGTGAAGGCGGGCGCCTGATCTACGTCGGCGCCGGGTCGAGCGGCCGGCTGGCGGCTCTGGACGCGTGCGAAATCCCCGCCTATTTCTCCACCAGCCCGCAGACGGTGCAGTACATCATGGCCGGCGGCCCGAAGGCGCTGGCGTCGCCCGTCGAAGTGAACGAAGATTCCGAGGAACTGGGCAAGCGGGATATTGCCCGCCGCCGTCCCAGCCGCAAAGACGTGGTGATCGGCCTCTCGGCCAGCGGGCGCACTCCGTACGTGGTCGCTGCAGTCGCCTACGCCCGGACGCTGGGCGCGAAGACCGCCTGCATCACCTGCAACTCCGGCTCGCCTCTGGCGCTCGCCGTGGAAACCGCGATCGTCGCGGAAGTCGGCCCGGAAGTCATCTCCGGCTCCACGCGGCTGAAGGCAGCGTCGGCGCAGAAGATGATCACGAACATGATCACCACGGGCGCCATGACGCGGTTGGGCTATGTGTACGAGAACCTGATGGTCAACGTACACATGCACAACTCCAAGCTGATTGAGCGCGGCATCGGCATTCTGATGCGCGCCTGCAATGTGAGCCGCGAGCAGGCCGTGGAAGTGATCAAGTCCGCCGGCCGCAGCGTCCCGGTGGCTCTGGTGATGCTGAAGGCGAACGTCGACAAGCCGGAAGCGGTCCGCAGGCTGGCCCGGGCTGAAGGCAATGTGCGCCGGGCGATTGAAGACTCCGTGATGGACGTCTAGCCGGCAGCCTCAAAAGTCTCGGAAGTTCACTTCGATATTCACGTCTTTCGGGACCGGCTGGCCATGCCTGGTCGCAGGGGTGAACCGGTACTGCAGGACTTCCGCGACCGCGTACTCATCCGCTCCCATTCCCAATGGACGAAGGAGATAGACATCGCGCGGGACTCCATTTGTGTCGATGGTCAGTCTGACCACGGATACGCCAGTCACATGAAAGCGCTTTATCGCATCCCGAAGAAGTGAATCGGGGGCATACCTCAGGATTGGGGTTCTGATTCCGGAGTCGCTCGCTATCGATGCTGGGATATCGGCTGGATGCAGGTAGTGCCGCAGGAATGACTGCCAATAATAGGGCGCGGAGCCCGCGAGCTTGTCGTCAATACCGACCGCAAAAGCCCCGTTCAACGCTGACTCAAGCGAGTCCGGATTCTGGGGGTCGCGCGCAATGATCACGTCCAGATCGCCCGTCCCATAAGGTGACGCCGAGATGCTTTTCACATCTGGCATAAGGTCGCGTTGTAATCCGACTGGCCCTTTGTAGCGGAAGGTGAGCGCGGCGCGTCTTCCCCGAATCTCGAGTTGGGTATCGCTCAACTGAACCTGCTCCACCAGCATGGCGCTGAGCGAGAAGAAAGTCTTCTCCGCCGGGCCCGCCAGAGTCCCCTGCGGGTTGAAATTCAGTTTGTCGCCCGCGTACATTCCCCGAATCATCAGGAATGGCGCGGCCTTCAGCTTCGCTTCGATCTCCTGCTGCGTTGGCGCGGTTTGCCCGCCTGCCGCGAACCCACTGCCAAGCCCCACCAGAACAACCAACAACCAGCGAACGTTCATGCCCAACACCTTGCCACGCGGCGCGCACCCGGGCAAGCACTTCCTGAAGGCAGGCCGGAGCCCCGGCCCTCTTGATCCCCGTTACCTGCAACCTGTAACCTGCAACCTGAAATGCCCCCAGCCGTTTCCAGCCTGCGTCTCAGCGATATTTCACCCGGCATGATCCAGTCGGAGATCCGGGCCATGTCGGTCGAGTGCGAACGCATGGGCGGCATCAACCTGGCCCAGGGCGTGTGCGACACGGGCGTGCCCTCGCCGGTGATGCAGCGGGCCATCGAGGCCATCCAGGACGGCTACAACATCTACACACGGCTCGACGGGATTGCACCGCTGCGGCTGGCCATCTCAGAAAAGCTGGCGACGTACAACGGCATCGATGCCGAGCCCGACTCGCAGATCCTCGTTACGTCGGGCGCGACCGGTGCTTTCTACGCGGCGTGCAAGGCGCTGTTCAATGCGGGCGACGAGGTCATCCTCTTCGAGCCGTTCTACGGCTACCACCTGAACACCCTGCGCTCGCTGCGGGTGAAGGCCGTCGACGTGCCCCTGGCCGCGCCGGACTGGACGATCGACTTCGACCGGCTGCGCTCGGCGATCACGCCGAGGACGCGGGGCATCGTGATCAACTCGCCGTCGAATCCGTGCGGCAAGGTCTTCTCGCGCGCGGAACTCGAGACCATTGCGAAGCTGGCCGTGGAGCACGATCTGTTCGTGATCACCGACGAGATGTACGAGTACTTCCTCTACGACGGCGTGACGCACATCAGCCCGGCGACGCTGCCGGGTATGTCGGAGCGGACCATCACCATCTCCGGCCTGTCGAAGACTTTCAGCATCACCGGATGGCGCATCGGTTATCTGGCCACAGATGCGCGTTGGATCGGCGCGATCGGCTACTTCCACGACCTCATCTATGTCTGCGCGCCGTCGCCGTTCCAGCACGCCTGTGTGGCCGGCATGCTGCAGCTTCCGCCGAGCTTTTATGCCGACCTGGGCGTCGAATACCAGGGCAAGCGCGACCGGCTGTGCTCCGCACTGGCCGATGCCGGACTGACTCCGTCGATCCCGCCGGGGGCGTACTACGTGCTGGCGGACTCGTCGGTCGTGCCGGGGGCGAACGCCCGGGAGAAGGCTCGGACGCTGCTGCGGGAAACCGGTGTCGCTGCCGTGGCCGGGACGGCGTTTTTCGCCGAGGGGCGCGGAGAGAACCTGCTGCGCTTCTGCTTCGCCAAACGGGATGACGATCTGGAGCGCGCCTGCTCCGCCCTGCGAGCCCGGTAAGGGTGCTCGTTCAGGGCCTTCAACCGTCCACTGCGAAAAAAGTTTGAGGGCCTTTCGTCTACAGAATTGATTTCATGGGGACTGCAGGGTAATACCCTGCGGGTATTACCCTCAGACTGCCCTGAGAAGCCAAAAGCCCTGCAGGCACAAAGGCGCGCAGGGCTGTCACTTCCTGTTTTGAGGATGAGGGATGCGCGGAGCGAAGACAAGCGAAAAGCGCGCGGCGAGGGGTACGAAGGTCATGGGGTGGCCTTGCCGATCTGCTTGAGGCATATTTCCGGAATGCCGACTCCAGGCTAATTTCGGCTTTCAGAGGCTTCGAGATGCCTCGCAGATGGATTGCTGAACTGGCAGGAAGCATGGCGCTGAGAGAAAGTATCCAACTCGCATTGCAGATCGACCAATTCTTCAGGTCCAAATCGGGAGCGATTGGGGCGCGGTCTGTTTTCTAATGCAGCGACAGACGTCCGATTAGCGTTTACGTTCCGGCCGATTGCCGGGCCTAAAGGCCACACTTCCAGGAAGCGCCTTCCCACGGGCTGAAACCCGTAGCTTCTACCGTCGCGCCGCTGGCGCCGCGCAGAATCGTGGCGTGATACGCCCCTTCTCAAGGGCAACTTGATTCGTCAACTCGAAAGCGGGCCTTGATCCGCCGGCTCAGCTTTGGGGCGCCGGTATCGACACATCCTGCTCCAGGGTGAAATCGAGCAGGGTTTCACTGGGCACCTTCACCTGGTCGCCGCCGGTGATGACCTCAGAGGCCGCCCCGGCACCTGCGCCAGCGCCGGCCCCAATCGCTGCTCCCTTGCCGCCGTCTGCGGCGGCGCCGATGATGGCTCCAAGAGCCGCTCCGCCCACCGTTCTCTTTGCGGTGCTCGCGCCGCGCGAGCTGCCGACGGCCGCATAGTCTCCGGTCACGATGGGCACCAGCTTCCCGTTCACGACCATCCCGGTCAGTTCCAGACGCAGCTGCGATCGGCCGGTGAAGGTTCCCGACTCCTTCACTTCGGTCAGCCGCCCATAGACGAAGGCATCCTGTTCGACGATCAGATTGCCTCCCAGCATCAGGGGCTCCGCGAGCGAAGCCTGGAAGCGGTCTCCTGGAAGGTTGCGGGAGGAATCGATGGCATCGATGGTGCGCACGGAAATGCGCGTCCCGGCCGGGATCGTCACAGAGGCCGGCTGCGAGTCGACAGCCGGCGCAGGGCTGGGACTGTCGGGCAGCGAACTGCGGGGCTGCAGGGCAGGAGTATCGGGCACGCCTTCGGAATCGAACCTGAGCGAAACGACGTCGGCGACGGCAAATTTCTGGACCGTTGAGCCGATCCGGAAGGTTATATCCGTCTGCGTGCCGCCAAGGAACTTGCCCTTAATCACACTGCCGTTCTTCAGCTCCAGGGTGTCGGCCGACGCCAGCGACGCGGCCAGGATCAGCACAGTGAGCGATCCGTATTTCAGCTTGAGCTTCATGGTGTCTATCGATACCTCCCGCTTATCGTGCATGCGTCAGCAACCGACCCAGAGCCCGCGCCGATTGTAGTCCCTCCGACAGACCTCGGTTCTTACACCGCGGTTTCGACGGGGATATCGACGAGAGGATAGCCGAGGCGCTTCCACTCGTCGTAGCCGCCGCGGAGCGGCCGCACGCGCTGGATGCCCATTTTGCGCAGGGTGAGGGCCATGCGCGCGGCGGTGGCTTCGCTGGGGCAGGTGCAGAAGAGCACGATCTCCTGGTCGCGCGGAATGCGGGCGCTCTGCTGCACCAGTTTGTCGGGCGTGAGGCTGAGCGCGCCAGGCAGGGTGCGGGGATCGGGCAGATAATCCAGCGGGTGGCGCAGGTCGACGATGAAGACGCTCTGGCCGTTGTCCATCATGAGCTTCAGATCGCGCGGCTCCACGCGGGCCATGCGCACCGACTTGAGAAAGGCGCGGCGCTGCAGCATGCGATAGCCCAGAAATGCCACAAACAGAAGAACGAAGATGACGCCGAAGAAGTGCCCGGCCAAAGAGAAAATGTGCGCATTGCGCTTGAGCAGGTCGCCAAAGAAGCGTCCACCGAGCGTGACCGACAGGACCCACAGGAGGATGCCGCCCGCATCGAAGAGCAGGAATTTTCCGTAGCCCATACCAATCTGACCCGCAATCGGAGCCGCGACCGATCCCAGTCCGGGAATGAACTTCGCCACGAGCAGCGCAGCGGCTCCGCGCCGGGTGAAGTAGCCTTCCGTTTTGCGCACGCAGGCCGAGCTTTCGAAGCTCAGCTTGCAGACCAGGCGCACCACGACGGCGCCATATTTCTGGCCGAAGACGTACCAGACGGAGTCCGCGATGAGGCTGCCCACCAGAGCCGCCATGACGACCAGCTCAAGATGGATTTTGTGGGTCGCGGTGAGCGTGCCCGCCATGAGCAGCACGGGGGTGCTGGGCACGGGGATGCCAAGCTGCTCGGTGAGCACCCACAGAAAGATCAGCAGGTAGGCGTACCGCACGAAGAAATCGAGCGCGATGGGCATGGCAGTGGGTCCCGGCGATCTCCCTATAGATGCTACGCGAGGAACAAAGGACGCGTGGAATCGGCCGGGGCGGGAGTGGCGAGGGGCAGGGCCGGTGCTTACTGGCCCGTAACGACAGGAATTTCCGCCGTCCCAATGCGGCCACTGACGAGATCGTGCACGCCGACGCGCAGGTACATCCGGCCCGGCGGCAGATCGATCTGCTCATGCACGCCGATGCCGGTGTGCAGGGACTGCGCCGCCTGGCCGGAGGTCTGTTTGAGACCGAGCGCCTGGTCGGCGTAGTTCATGCGGATGCCTTCCTCGTCGTAGGCGACTTCGGTGAGTTCCACCTGCGATTCGACGGAACCATCGGGGAGGGTCTTCTGATCGAGGCCGCGCGGATCGATCCAGTAATCGACGATGTAGCGCTGCGGTTTTTTCAGCGTCGCCGCCATCGCGCCCGCCGGACCCTGCGCTGGCAGCTCATTTTTCACGGTGGGATCGGTGGCCGGCAGCACGCGCACATCGAAGACCACCTGGGCGAGCGAGGGCGAGCCGTGCTGCATGGCATCGATGAGGGCGTTGTGGCGGCCGGGGGTCCACTTCACCTCGTCAGCCGGATTGTCGGCGAAATAGGCATGGCGGTACTCGAGATCGTAGCGGCCGCCGGGCACCTCCACGTCGATGGTCCGCAGGGCGCCATTGTAGTTGCGATCCTGCGGAGCGTAGCCGATGGTGTAGTAGCTGGCGCCGTTGGCGATGGCCTCGCCGACGACCGTGCCCAGCGCGTTGCGGTTGTAGAACGCCTGGCCTCCGGTCTCTTTGGCGATCTGCTCCATATTGAAGTGATCCCACGCCTGGTCGGTGATGAAGGTCTGGTCTTTCAATCCCACTTCGCCGCCCACGCCCGGCTCAGCGCCGAGGCTGAGGGACTGCCCCTGGATTTGATCCATGCTGAAGGACGCCATGCCCGCATTCCCGCCTGAGCTGCTGCCTCCACCGGCGCCCGGGGCTCCCTGCGGGCCCGACGCCACCGGAGTCTGCATCGAATTCGCCAGCCCCGCCGTGGTGCTGGAATCGGTGCTCGGGGTATTCAGCAGTCCGCGCGAGTCGACCGGATAGACGGCCACGCGCGCCAGCGCCAGCAGTTCCGCGGTCTTTTTCACCATGCCAGAGAAATCGGCCATGGGATCCATGTTGGGATTCTGGCCGCCCTGCAGAAAGCGGATCGGGAAGGTGGCCGAAAACCAGATGAGATTCTTGCGGCCTGGAATGGTGCTGAGATAGCGCGCGAGCTGATCAAGCGCGTCGACGGTCATCTCTTCGCGAAGTCCGACTTCGAAGTTCTGCGTATCGGTAAGGAACTGATTGAGGCCGGCGACCGCGAGACCCGAATAGCCCAGCGCCTGTGCCAGACTCGTCTGCTCGGCCATTGCGTTATCGAGGTCGGGATCGAGCACGGCGCTGCGCTCGGGCTGGCCGCGGCCTTTCGTCACGGCCTTCGCAATTTCGGCGACATTCGTGGTGAAACCGGTGATGATGTGCAGCTTCGTTCCCAGCGTAAACACGGCAATGCGCGTGCCCGGGGGAATGGTGGAAAGATACTGGACCATCCGGCGCCGGATGTAGACCTGATCGGCAAGGGGGGTGTTGAGACCGTCGAGCAGCAGGACGTTAGCCGCACTGGTGAGCGCGTATTGCGGAGCATTGCTGAAGACGTGCGGCGGCAGCTTCGGCCCGTTGACCACGTCGAGCGCGTCGGTGGCGCGATGCTCTTCGAAGACGGTGATCTTCTGCTGCTTGCCGTCTTCGCGGATCTGAAAGTCGTCCTGCTTCAGGCCCAGGATGGGCTGCTGTTTACTGCGGACTACCACATCGACCAGCACGAGGTTCGCGTTGGTTCTGAAGGTAGTGACGGGCTGGCCGAGGTCGTCGGCCTGCGCCGGAGCCTGCGCCGCGGTGGTGGGCAGCGGCGGAGCCGAGGGAGCCGCCTGCTGCTGGGCTGCCGAAACGGACCCCAGCACGAGAGCAAAACCACCCAAAATGGAAAGCAATCGCAGCCGGGCCATGGGTACCCTCCTGCCCTGGGTAACATCGAGTGCCAACCATCATATGCCCCGCCGGGAGTCGCTGCCTATAACCGGTTGACGCGGCCGGGGCCGGTCCAGTTTGGCGGCGATTCATCTTGCGGCGATCTGGGATTTCGGCACGGCGAGCGCGATTTCCACGGTCCCGATGCGGCCGCTGAGCACATCGTGCACTCCGATGCGGAGATAGTTGTTCCCTTCAGGAATATCGATTTCCTGGTGCATCTGGATGCCGTCACGCAGCGCTATGCGATCCTGCCCCGGGGTCAGGTCCACGCTAAAAGCGGCGTCGGTATAGTTCTCGCGGAAGCCCTCCACGGTATAAGCCACCTGGGTGAGCTCGATTTCGCGATGGATTTTCCCGTTGGGAAGCTTTTGGGCATCAACGCCGCTGAGATTGACTCGATAGTCGACCAGATAGTGTTGAGGATGCTGCAACCGCGAGGCGGCGAATCCACTTCGCTTTTCGACGGCGGTCGCGCCCTGCAGGGCGGGATCGCCTTCGGGCAGCACGCGCACCTGGTACATCACCTGCGACAGCGGGAGGCTTCCATGCAGCATCGCGTCCGCCAGTGGGCTGGTGCTGCCGGGGAGCCACTTCCGGGCGACCGCAGGAGCAACCGCGTAATATGCGTGACGATACTCGAGGCCGTAGCGGCCACCGTCAAGACGCACGTCGATCGTGCGGAGAGCGCGGCTGGAGCTGAGATCCCTGGGAGAGTAGCCCAGGGTGTAATAGCTCGCACCGTTGGCGACGGCTTCGCCCACAACCGCGCCGAGGTCATTCCGGTTGTAGAACGCTTCGCCGCCGGTCTCTTCCGCGATCTGGTCCATGTTGAAGTGGTCCCAGGTGAGATCGTTCATGAAGGTCTGGTCTTTTCCGAGGAGCTGGGAAGAGAATCCACCGCCTCCGGCGGTGGTGGGCTGCTGGTCGATGGCGAAGGATCCGACGCGTCCGTTGCCCGCACCCGCGCTGCTCTCGGAGGTTCCGACAAAGTGGCTGATTCCGGCAAAATCGGTGTGGGTGCTGGGCATACTCAGCAGGCCGCGCGAATCCACCGGATAGACAGCGACACGCGCCAGCGTCAGCAACTCCGCGGTTCTCCTCACCATTCCGGCGTAGTCGGTGGCCGGATCCATGTTCGGGTTCTCACCGCCCTCTAAAAAGCGCAGCGGAAAGGCAGCGGAAAACCAGATCAGGTTTTTGCGGCCCGGAATCGTGCTCAGGTAGCGCGCGATTTGATTGAGCGCGCCGATGGCCATCTCTTCGCGCAGCCCAACCTCGAAGTTTTTGGTGTCGTCGACGAATTGCTGCATGGCCGTGACTGAAGCGGAGGGCAAGCCCACCGATTGGTTCAGCGTGGCCTGCAGGTCGAGGGCGCTGTCGAAGTCCGGATCGAGGAGGGAACTTCCTTCAGGGCCTCCGCGGCCGGGGTTAAGAGCGTTCGCGATCTCCGCGACATTGGTGGTGAAACCCGTGATCATGCGCAGCTGCGAAGCGAGGGAGAATACGGCTATGTCGGTTCCTTTCGGAATTGCGCCGAGATAGCTGAGCATCTCTTTTCGCGCGTCCATCTGGTCGGCAAGCGGGGTGTTGAGGGCGTCGAGCAGGAGGACGTTCGTGGCGCTCGTCCGGGTGTACTGGGGATCATCGCTGTAGGTATGCGGAGGGAGATTCGGCTTCTTCACGGCTTCGAGCACGTCGCCGGCGCGGTGCTCTTCAAAGACGCTGATCTTTTGATCCTTGCCGTCTTCGCGGACATGGAA
>Ga0335072_10011845_pt1 | contig 12477 bp, 11 predicted proteins | sample Lox_Sample_21_FD_206725 | JGI IMG/M metagenome (GOLD analysis project Ga0335072, IMG submission 206725) | Soil microbial communities from Loxahatchee National Wildlife Refuge, Florida, United States - Lox_Sample_2.1 | ecosystem: Environmental > Terrestrial > Soil > Wetlands | place: USA...
ATCAAAGCAGACGATCCGTTTCCGGGAGCCCTCGAGAGCATGAGCTACATGCGAGGAGTTTTGACCGGCATGGACTACAAGGCAAACGGATAACCGGCATGCGCGGCGCGTAACCAATGGCGCGTGGCATACCATCTATACTGAACCTTCCCCTGTTTCTATCATTTCCACCGCGCTCCCTGAGGTGTGTCGAGCGCAGGAGAGGAACTGAGCATGATGCAGATGCCGCGTCTTTTGGAAGAGAAGCAAAGCGCTTCCAACCGAACGCCGCGCCATATCAATCGCAACCTGATTTTCAACCAGATTCGCATTCGACAACCCATCTCGCGTGCCGATCTTGCCCGAACTTCAGGTCTGCAGAGAAGCACCGTTTCGCTGATCGTCGAAGATCTCTTGCAGGAGCAGTGGATCATTGAGGGCTTGATCGGCCAGACCCCGAGAGGCAGAAAGCCAACCTTCCTCGAAGTCAATCAAAAGCGGACCGTGCTCGCATTGGATGTGCATCCGGCGCAAACCACATTGGCTGTGGCAGACCTTTCTGGTCGGATCGCGGATCGCAAGCAATTGGAACTTCCAGACAATCCTAAAAAGGTAATCCGAGCCATCGTCGACGCTATTCGCAAAATGATTGCCAAACACTCTGATCGCTCCTTCGAAGGGATTGGCATCAGTGTGCCGGGGCGTTTCAGCCATCAATTGAAGAAGACCGTCTTCGCTCCCAATGTCTACTGGCCGATCGCACAGATCAAGTCTCGAGTGGAAGAGGCCACAGGATTGCCGGTTGTGGTCGACAATGTAGCCAATGCCTGCGTGCTGTCCGAAGTGTGGTTCGGAAGCAGCGACGAAGCGCGCGACATTGTGGTCGTCAATGTCTCCGAAGGAATTGGCACCGGCATCTTCGTCAACGGCGGATTGGCTCGGGGCGCCGGAGACATGGCCGGCGAATTCGGCCACGTGCAAATCGATCCCCAGGGAATCCAATGTGGTTGCGGAAGCCGAGGCTGTTGGGAAACCCTGGCCTCGAACCGGGCCGGGCTGCGCTACTACCGGGAAATTACTGGACAATCTCTCGCTTCGATTGATGCGCTCTTGCTGTTGGCGGAGAAGAACGATTCGGACGCAATCGACGCGGTCACGAAAATGTGCTCGGCGCTCGGCCGCGGGCTGCATATGATTGTGACCACGCTTGCGCCCGGTGAAATTGTGATCGTCGGCGAATTCACCCGCCTCTGGTCGATGGCTTACCCCATCATCCATGCCGAACTGCTCAAATTCCCTCTCACCGCAACTCCCGGTCTACGCATGGCCAGCGAGCCGGATACCGCGCGTCTCCGCAGTGCTGTTGCCCTGGTCATGGCGCAGAGGGCGATTTAGCTCTCGTTTTTTCGGGACAATCAAGCTGGATTTCTGCTGCAAATGGCGAAATGCAGAAACTGACGAGACTCTCGCGACCGGGATTTGCAAAGCCTCGCGCGTCGGTGCTCGATTCGAGCTCCGTTACACTCCCATTCGCGGTTTGTTTTTGCGGACAAAATCCGTGTCTTGCGTCGGCTCCGATTCACACTCAATCTCGATCGTCGTCACCGGATAGTCCGGCGCCTGTGTTGGCAGGTCGGTGAAGCGCACCCGGAATTCGTCCTGTTTGAACGTTACCGGTGTTCCCGTCTTAACCAGCTTCGCCGATTTGACTTTCGTCATCAGCCCGGCGACGGCCACGTATTGACCCGGCCAGAAATGTACATGCATATACAGCGTATTGCCGATTCGCGTGAAACTGGCATAGTTCGACCGCCGCACCTGGCAAGGATCCGAATCGTAGACGGTGTGCCCGTTCACTGCCATCCACTCGCCCACTTCGCTCAGAACGCGCACCGACGCCTCCGGAATCGATCCATCCCCGCGTGGCCCGATGTTGAGCAGGTAATTCCCCGAATCGCGCACGCAACTGATCAGGTTGCGGATCACCGTCTTCGACGTCTTCCAGTTATCGTCGGCCGCCTGATAGCCCCAACTGTCATTCAAAGTCATGCAGGCTTCCCACGCGCGGCCGCCGGTCTCCGCCGTGATGTGCTGCTCCGGCGTCGAGAAATCTCCCGGGAGCTTGTTGCGGTTGTTCACGATGATGTCGGGTTGCAGCCGGAAGACCATCTCGTTCATCCGCGCGGACTCCCAACCCTCGGCATCAAGAGGCCATGCCACGTCATACCAGAGCACGTCGATTTTGCCGTAATTCGACATCAAATCGCGAATCAGATCGTGCGTATAGTCGACGAACCTTCTCCGTGCGTCCTGATCCGTTGCGCAAAGCGCGCCGTCAGGGTGATGCCAGTCCATCAGGGAGTAATAAAATCCAACGCGCAGACCCTCAGCCTTCGCTGATTCGACGTACTCTCGCACCAGGTCGCGACCGGGCCCCTGTTTCGGTGCGCAATAGCTGGTCAACTTGGTGTCGAAGTTGCAGAAACCCTCATGATGCTTGGTCGTCATCACCATGTATTTCATACCCGCACGTTTGGCGAGTTGCGCCCACGCTCGCGCTGAACCCGGCTTGGGATGAAAAGTCGCAGCGTGCGGCGCGTACTCCGCCACCGGAATCCCCTCGTCCTCCATCACCCATTCATGTCGCCCGATTGTTGAATAGACCCCGAAGTGGATGAACATGCCAAAGCGCGCAGCTTTCCACCAGCGCATGCGTTCTTCACGCGTCGCATCACCGGGAAGTTGACCGGCACTGGGTCTCGCATCTTGCCCTGAAAAAGCCATCGCCCGAGCACCGATCCCCATCGATCCAAGGATCATCGCTGCGCTCGAGCCCTTTACGAGGTCTCTTCGAGATAGGCGGGATGTTCTCATACAAATCCTTTGCGATTAGGTTCGGGGACAGGCCCGGGCCGACGGCTGCCGTGAAAACGAAACTCGCAGTCGGTTCGACCACTGAATTCTACTCAATAGCGCCGAATTGATTTCACGGCCGTAGAACTCATCGTCCCGATCGGCTGGGCAGCAGCCATCCTGAAACCCCTGACGGCAATCTCCGGGTATGGGACTCGGATCGTCGCCGCGTCGTACCCCTGCTCAAGGCGCCAACTTTCACGCGAATGGCGAAGAAACGTCATAGTGAAAAGCTGACGGTAAGAACGAAGGCCGGTGTCTCACTCGACTGCGCGGAGCATTCAGTTCACTCGCCATTAACAAACCGCGTTGACAGACGGTTGCATTGCATTCAGTATTAGGCCACTCTCCTAGCCCTCTGGATTGAACTGTGAGGATTGGCCGATGAAATCTCTTGCGGCAGTCGCTCTCCTGGTCGCGGTCTTCTGTTGCTCCACGTGGCAATGGCAGAGGGTCCTATTCCCTTCAAAGCATTGATGCGGAACCAAGGCGCACAGCCCGGCATGCCTCTGTTCACCGATGCAGATGCCCAATCTACAAGCGCGCCAAACCAACCGGCACACAAGATACACGTGACTAGATCGGGAAAGATCATGACCGGCGTAGGCATTGGCTTGGTGGGAATTGGGGGATTTGTCATGGCTGTGACGCCGCATGCCTTTGCCACGCCAACGGATAAAAACGAGCTCTATGGCGCCAGCGGCGCAACCATGGGCGTCGGAGTCGTCTTGATCGTTCTCGGAACTCATCGGCGTTCGGCGCAGTGATGTGGTGTTCAGTTCTGCAGGGTTTCTTGGCCACTCGGAACGGATTGCCCAATCAGCTCTCGACTTCCGCAGAGATTGCAGGCCGTTCCGCTCTCACGGTGGTATGCGCTCCGCAGGATCGCCGAACGACTAGCCGCACCTGGACCAGCACGTCACGAATCGGCAACTCCGGATGTTCGAGCCGCTGCAGCATCGTTGCCATGGCAATAGCCCCGAGACCTCCGCAATCCTGGTGAATCGTAGTGAGCGGAACCGGCAGCAGGCTGGCATATCGAACATCGTCCATCCCCACAATCCGGATATCCTCCGGAATACGAATGCCGAAACCCAGCAGAACCTGCATCAGCCGCGCCGCGGTCAGGTCGTTGGCACAGATCACGCCTTCCGGCCGGCTCGTGTCCAGCATCCGGCGAACAAAGGACTCGTCCTGCGGACTGCCCCGCCAAACCGGCTCCCAGTCAGGCTTGATTCCGTGGCCAAGCAGCGCCTCGTAAAAGCCGGTAATGCGCGCATCGACCGTGTTAGCGGCCAGTTCTTCTCCGAAGAACACAAGATGGCGCGCACCCAGCCCGAGCAGGTGCGACGTGGCAATGTATCCTGCGCGACGATTGTCGATACCGACCAGGTCGTGCGGCGAACGCTCGGGGTAAGGCATGTAGCAGCGATCGAGCAGGACGAACGGAACCTGGGCGCGATCCAGAGCGCGGGCGATGCGGCGGTTCGCGGCATCCTTGTCGGGAATCAGCTCGAGCGGCGCAAAGAATACGCCGGCAACTTTCTGCGCGATAAACGACTCGACCATCTGCTCGGCCGCTTTCGCGTTGTCCCGGGTGGCAACCGATGAGTTTCCCCACAACAGAGCATCAGGCCGGGCAAAATGGGTACGCATCATGCCGTGACAAATAGGCTCGAAAATCTCAGTCAACCCCAGCTCCGGGATCAGCAGGCCAAAGGTCCGGCCCGATGGCCGCCTTTCTGCGCAGACATGGGTTCCGGCCCCGGGTCGGCGCGTTACCAGTCCCATCCGCTGCAGATCGTGAACGGCCTTGGCAACTGTGATACGCGAAGCGTTAAAGAGCTTTCCCAGTTCGGCTTCGCTAGGCAGGCGGTCGCCCGGTCTTAGCTCCCCAGATTGAATACTTGCCAGCAGGTAGTCGTAGATTCGCCGATGTTTGGACTGTTGGCTTGGCGTCTCACTTTCCACCGGCGGAGTAAGTTTGCCCGTCGATCTTCTGGACTTCGCCATCTGCCGAGCCTTTCGGGATTGATCCGGAAAGAGATCAGCTACAACAGTACGAAAATCGCGTAGACTTTGTCGATAAAATGTCGATACATTTCAGCCCACGGCACCAGTGGAACAGTCCTGGGTCCCGATAACCGATGTGGACTTAGACGACCTCTTCGATCGCGGCTTCGATCTCGGCTCGTGTGGCGTCGCCAAGTGTCGGCATTGCGCCAGCCTGTGACGCGACCCAGCTGCCCCAGCGATTCCCTGCCTCGTTCAGAACCGGCAAATCCGCACCGCGCAGAAGATAGTGGGCCATGGCCGCCGTAAAAGCGTCGCCGGCTCCGATCGTATCCTTCACCTTGACCGGGAAGCCGGAGTGCTCGTGCCATTCATCGCGCTTCACGAGAAGACTGCCGTTTCCTCCGCGGGTAATTGCAACCATCTCCAACGTCGGAAATTCAACCAGCAGTCGCTCCCCGCCCGCGCGCAAATTGGCGGACGCACCGTTCTCTTCCACCGGCATTCCCAGCAGCGCCAGCACCAGCGGCACCTCGGCATCATTCATCTTCACCACCGTGGCCAGTTCAAGCGACTCCTGGACAACTTCACTCGAGTAAAACGGCGCGCGCAGGTTGACATCGAAAATGCGGACACATCGGGACGGAGACTGGGCAGCTAGCGTCTGGATTGTCTGCCGCGATTCGACGCTGCGTTGCGCGAGCGAGCCAAAGCAGAGCGCATCCGCGCGTTCGGCGAGTTTGATCCACTCGTCGGACAACTCCATAGAGTCCCAGGCAACCGGCTGATGGATCGTGTACTCCGCCTGTCCGGCGTTGAGCGAGACTGTTACCCGGCCCGTCTCATGAATTGGATCAATCTGCAGAACACTCGTGTCGGCAGGCAGGGGATCCAGGAGACGAATCGCTTCTCGGCCAAGGTCGTCTCGGCCAATGCGGCTCAGGATTGCCGCGTGATTGCCAAGGCGGCCGGCCATCACCGTGAAATTTGCCGGAGCGCCCCCCAGACGCGGCCCGTCAGGCAGGACATCCCACAGCAGTTCTCCGATCCCCAAAACCAGATGCGGCTCTCTCAATGCTCTACTCCCCCCGGAATCTGCAATTGCCAGCCCAAACTCCCGGTTCAACTTTCCCCCGGCGGGATGGATTCGTCAACTATTTCTGACGTTTACGAGCGCCCAACCCAACGCCAGATCGAGCAGTCTTCGTCAATCGAAGCCTGATATTCTCCGTCTGGCTGATTGGCCATAATTCGGTGCTCGGCAATAGCGTCCCTGCGGGTGCGGCGAATCTGGCCGAAGAACATCCGCGTGAATCCGGATTGCAGGCCGATGACGCGGTCCTGCTCGTTGTTGACGTAGAGCAGGTCCAACTGCCCGGGACGACGGGCAAACTTCTCGGCCAGGCGCTTGAGCAGCCGGCGCATCACCGATTCGCCAAACGGATTAAATAGGAAAACAAGACACGGCCCCGCCGGGATTCGAGCTGAAACCGCGTCGCCGCAATTGATGCTCGCGGGACACCGAACGCGGCCGAAAGCCTGCCACTTGGCAAGATTGCTGCGGGCAATGCCGGCGAGCATCGGATTCAGTTCTACGCCGATCACTTTCCGAAACGGATACTCCGATGCGAGCAGGATTGCGCGTCCCATGCCCGCTCCAAGATCGAGAAATGAAAACTCCTCAACTGGCCCAACCGGTTTGGTTCGCTGCCAGCGCTTGAGGAGCCCGTGAAAGACCGATGGAGCCACTCCGAAATACGCGGTCGAGTGACGGTCGTGCGCGTGTCCGGTCTTGAGAAATCGCCCGGGAATGAGACCGCTGGTCTGAACGTCGTTTTCAAGATCGAAGGGATGCAGCGTGAAGCCTTCTTCCGCCGTCATGCGCGGAAGACTTCTCCTGACAGGAATGCCGCTCGTTTTACCGGCTGTCACCTCGGAACGTTAACACACGAGCCAATGCTTCGAGGGCCTCATGAATGTTTTAGCGATACTATTGACATTCGTTTTTCCTCTGTGACACATTCGCCTTCTCGCTGCAATCTCACTCCCCCTGAGTTCGCAAAGCGGTCATCGATTTCCATGGTTGGCGTGCTTTGAGCGCCTAAACACGCTCGGGGCGCCAGAGGAGGTCCGGCATGGAGACTCGCCACAGTTGTAGAGAGCATGCATCGCACATCGCGGCAGTTCTAACGACCTGGTTCGTTTTGGGATGCCCGACAGCGGGCCTGGTTTCCTACGTTGCGGACGGAGCATTTCGGGGCGGCTCATCAGGAGTGGCGTGGACCACATTTCAGGATCCCTTTGAACAGGCGTTCACCGTGGAAGTCCCACAGGGCTGGAAAGCACGGGGTGGATTATTCCGCATGGGATTCTCTGATGAACGGCCGATGATTGACCTGCTTTCGCCGGATGGGCGCATCAACGTGAGGCTGGGTGATGTTTCAATTCCTACCTACACCACTCCGAACCCCCAGCACGCGCGCGAGGGCGAACCATATGATCTTGGTGCCCAAGCTCAGCTGGTTGTGGCGCGGTATCGAACCGGCCCCGAATTCGCAGTGATGTATTCCCATGTTCGCTTTTACCAGGATTGCAAGGGAGCTCAAGGGGATAGCAGCGATCTGGGCTTTACCATTCCCGACTACATTCCCAGCGAAGGTCCAGCGCCGAAAACCTCGGCGGGTGCGATCTCGTACCAGTGCGGTTCGGGCGCAACCGGGCGGATCGCCTATGCCTACGCGCGCACCTCAGAGACTGGCAATATCTGGGGCGTGCCGACCATGGGCAGCTATCTGAGTCCGCCAGACAAAGTTGCGATTGCGCGCGCCGTACTGCTGCACTGCGCACAGACCTTCAAACTGAGTCCTGCATGGATCGAGAAGCAGAAACAGATGGACGCATACGCGATGCAGTATCAGCGCGCACGCCAACAACAGCGGATGCAGGCCCTTGCGCAACAGGTACAGCAGTTTGAGCAAAAGATGCAGGCGATGCGCGACCAGGTTTCATCGTTTGAGCGGCACCAGGCCGCGTTTCAATCGCAGGTGGACGGCTTTGACCAGGCCCTGCGCGGCGTGACACCTACCATCGACCCATTTACCGGGCAAGCCAAGGAAGTATGGACGGGCCAGAGCCCAAATTACTGGGAGAACGGCAAGGGCGACGTGGTGAATTCGGTGAATGCTCCCGTGGGGAATTGGGTGCACATGCCGTTAGCCAATCAGTAATCGGGCTGTGCAGCAAGGCTCCGTGACAGCAAGCAGCGAATCGCGTTAGGCTTGAGGTAATCGCGCATTTGACGTGATTCAAGGAGCACGCGCACCCCCATGCCCATTCAGAAAACAGCGAAGATCTGGCATAACGGCAACCTCATTCCCTGGGAGGATGCCACCATCCACGTGATGAGCCACGTGATCCACTACGGCTCCAGCGTGTTCGAAGGAATCCGCTGCTACGCCCAGCCGCAGGGCTCGGCGGTTTTCCGGCTTCCCGAGCACATGCAGCGCCTGATCGACTCGGCCAAGATCTACCGGATGGAGATTCCATTCACGCTCGACGAGCTTTGCGCGGCTGTGGTTGATCTGGTTGAAGCCAACGCCGTAGCACCGTGCTACATCAGGCCCATCGTGCTGCGCGGCTACGGCGAGATCGGCGTGAGTCCCAAGGGCTCGCCGATCGAGGTCTACATGGCCAACTTCCCATGGGGCAAATACGTTGCTGGAACGGGCGGCGCCGATGTCTGCGTTTCCAGTTGGAACCGTCTTGCGCCGAACACCATGCCAGCGCTGGCCAAGGCGGGCGCGAACTACATGAACTCGCAGCTTATCCGCATGGAAGCCGACATCAACGGCTACGTGGAAGGCATCGCCCTCGACACGAACGGACTGGTAAGCGAGGGCTCGGGAGAGAACGTATTTGTGGTGCGGAACGGCGTTCTCTACACGCCACCGCTGGCGAACTCTGCGCTATCGGGCATCACGCGCGACAGCGTGTTGACCATTGCCCGGCATCTGGGACTCACGGTAACCGAGCAGCCGATCCCTCGCGAAATGCTATACATCGCCGACGAGGTGTTCTTCACCGGAACGGCCGCTGAGGTATCCCCGATCCGGTCGGTTGATCGCATCGTCGTCGCCGATGGCAAGACCGGCGAAATCACCAAAAAGATTGCCGACGAGTTCTTCGCTATCGCGAACGGCCTCAAGCCGGATCGCTTCGGATGGCTCACGCCAGTGAAGGTGAACGCCACCGAACCGGTTTCGGCGTAAGCAACTGCACGCCGGGATCTTGCGGGATAATCCCGCCCCGGCGTGATTCTGCAATTTCGTGAGTGACGCACCGTGCAGGCCTGCCGGCTTTTCTCAGCAACCGCGTGCTCACCCATCCCTTTTTCGCCGTCGCGCGGCCCCCGCTTCGGGTGAGAAAAATTTGCGAAGTCAAGTCTTTTCTCTTCCTCTTGCTCAATCGCTTCATTACTAAATTACCGTGACATCGGTGCCGTTGCGGGTAACCGACGATGAGAGTACAAACGTCTCACGCTCAGCGTGTTCTCAGCGCAAATTGTCTCGGCGTGGATCGGAATAGCTTGCTCGACCGCTTCAAATCCTCATTCGCCAGGGATTCGCAAGGTAATACCCTTGTCGAAACCGCTGTCACCTTGCCCATCATCCTCATTTTGGTGACAGGAATCTTTTCGTTCTCAATCGCCCTTCACCAGAAGCTCACCCTGGCAGAAGCTGTCAGCGCGGGCGAACGGGTCCTGGTAGCGGATCGGGGAGATACTGACCCGTGCAACACCACCACCTCGGCTATCTACGCGGCTGCTCCGACCTTGACCCCTTCGAAGCTCAGCATCACCTATAAGCTGAACGGCGTATCTGTGGGTTCCGGCGTCACCACCTGTTCAGGCACAGGAAACATGGTCTCCGGACAGCCGGCGGAAATTACTGCTACCTATCCGGTAAGCCTCGCCATTTATGGCAGAAGCTTCGGAACCTTTTATCTGACCACTCAAATCACGGAGAACGTTCAATGAAACACTCCATCAGGAACCGTTTCTTTCGGGTAATCGCGGATCAAAGCGGACAGGCTCTTCCCTGGATGATGTTCCTGATCGTGCTGTTTATCGGCGCGGCCGGCATTACAGTAGATCTTGGTCACGCATATGTTTGCTATCGCGAGCTACAGGCATCAACGGACGCCGCTGCATTGGCGGCGGGATACGAGTTGGGCCAGTCCGGCGCTACTGTCGCCTTAGTGCAGGCTGCCGCTTCAAGTTATAGCTCGGCGAGCGGGGGTGCAAATGCCACACCGAACCTGCCCGGCGTCAGCATTACCACCAACGTGACATGCTCCGCGGCCGTCACCAACCTGGGAGTAACCTGCGGGCTCTCGCCTACAGGCGACAATGTGGCTCAAGTTATTCAGACGGCTAGCGTCCCGACGTACTTCATGAAGGCATTCCAGATACTTGGTGTGAAAGGCGCGAGCTCAATTAATCTCAGGGCTGTCTCCACTGCCGCAGCCCGCGGTGCAACCAATTCGCAATACAACGTCGCCATCGTCATTGATACGACGGCTTCCATGAACACCGAGGACACCGACGCGAATTGCGGCAACACCAGAATCTATTGTGCGCTGGAGGGTGTGCAGACATTGCTTGAGTCGCTCTCGCCCTGCACGGCTTCAGGCACTGGTTCAAGCTGCACTGGTGGCGGATCCTTCGATACGGTCAGCCTGTTCACTTTCCCGAATATCCAAGCGAATCAGGCCGGTGACGATACAAGCTGCCCTACCAGCGACCCCAAGATTCCCAACTACTACACACCGGTGATCGGGGCCACCTGGTCGGCGCCCACCGGTTCCAGTGCGACTTACCAGGTCACAGGCTATCTCTCCAATTACAGCTCCACCGGCAAGGCAGGTGGAACGCTCAATACTTCATCGGCTCTCTCGATTGCGTCCGGCGCGAACACCGCCAGCAATTGCTCTGGCATGCAAGCTCCCGGAGGCGATGGCACCTACTATGCCGGGGCAATCTATGCCGCGCAGGCATCACTGATGGCCGCGCAGGCGAGCAACCCAGGCTCTAAAAACGCGCTGATCATCTTGAGCGACGGCGATGCAAGCAGTACCAAGATCACTGTGAGCGGCACCGTGGAATCAGCCGGTTATAAATACAGCTCGACTGCGCCGGCGCTGACCGTCAGCTATCCGTCAACGACGGATCAATGCCAGCAGGCGATCGATGCAGCCAAATTCGCGACCTTTCAGGGAACCACGGTGTACACCGTTGCTTATGGCGCCTCAAGTTCCGGCTGCTCAACCGACACATCGGGCCCGTTGGGCTCGAAGAACGGCGTGTCACCATGCTCAGTGCTGCAAGACATGGCCAGTTCAGCATCAGATTTCTACTCTGACGCCACGGCATCCCAAAACAAGGGACAGTGCACCTCTGCGTCGAATTCAAACCTGAACCTGAACCAGATTTTCCAATCCGTCGCAACCAGCTTTACAGTTGCGCGCCTCGTTCCCAACAGCGACTACTAGCCATCCGGACAGGGTCCTCTTCGCGACGCAGACGATCAGAAAATATACGGTACCAGAGCGGCGGTCTGATGAGCATACGTCGCATAGGTCTCCCCAAACTCGGAGCTCATCCACTTCTCCTCCATGCGGAGCTTGGCCCAGAGCGCGAGAAAAATGAGCGCAAAACTGACCATCCCGCGCACCTGGGATAGGGCAACCGCAGAGCCGATAAACCCCGTCAGAATTCCCGTGTAGATCGGGTGACGCACCACGGTATAGGGACCGGTGGTGATCAACTCGTGCCCCTGCTTGATCGTTACCGAGCGGCTCCAGTTGCTGCCGAGATGCTGGCGTGCCCAGACGGCGAACAGAAGACCCGCGACGGTGATAGCAGCTCCCAGCCAGAAGGGCCAAAAGCCCTGGGGCCACAGCGGGCGATACAGCCAGGGCATCGGGATGCGATTCGTCGACAGCAGGACGATCGCGATGAGGAAAGCCAGTGCGCGCAAGATGCGCGATGCCGCCGGCTCGAGGCGCTGTGTGGTTTTGGTATGGTCCGCTTTGATCTGCCAGTAGACAAGAAAGACGATCCATACCACAAAGAAAAAGTAGTTGTAGATCCAGAGCATTCGGGACCTCCGGGAGCTGATGAGATTACGTAGACGCGACAGGCAGAGTTCCACGACCCAGTGAGGCTCTTCCAAAGCACTCACGCCGCGACGCAGTTCAGGCGCCTCCGCTCACGGTGGCCGGCAAAAGCCCTCTACCACTTCGGTTTAGACATATGAGTACCATGGGGCATCGATGGGCAGGTGCGGGATAGAAGGGATGGACCCGGGAGTGCTATCTTCAAGCATCCCCCGGTGTTGACTGAACAGTAACGGATTGAGGTCACAAGCGGCTCATTTCTGGTAATACCCGGGGCGGAGAGCGAGCTGATGCCGAGTACCGAGTTTCCAGAGATCGCTGAACGGACGGAAACCAAGGTCTGCTGCGCATATAACTTGGCTACGGGCTGTTCGATCAACCCCAAGGTCGGAGTGG
>Ga0335072_10011846_pt1 | contig 12477 bp, 10 predicted proteins | sample Lox_Sample_21_FD_206725 | JGI IMG/M metagenome (GOLD analysis project Ga0335072, IMG submission 206725) | Soil microbial communities from Loxahatchee National Wildlife Refuge, Florida, United States - Lox_Sample_2.1 | ecosystem: Environmental > Terrestrial > Soil > Wetlands | place: USA...
CTGTCTCCAGGCTGCGCGCGTTGCTGGTGCCGCCGGCCGAAAGCACGTTTGGCGACGCGCTCGGATAAATGACTCCCGCTGCGTCACCCGCAGATGCAACGTAAACGACATTGGGACCGGTAAAAAACGCGTCGAGCGCCGTCTCCCCGCTCCACTCGCTGCCGCCCCAGCTCATTGAGATCTCTCCCTTGCCATTGGCCTTCGCCGGACACGCCGACACCTTGCCGCAACGCACCAGGTTGGTTGCGACGGTCACCGCGGGAAAGAGGTCGCTATCGTAGTCCGAATTGGCTTCGACCAGATAAAGCATCGCATGCGGCGCCATGGCGTGCGCGTACTCGATATCGAGCGACTCTTCGAGCTCCCAGCCTCCCGTCGGGTCCTCAGCCGGTGCCGTGCCGGAGGCATAGACGACCTGAAATTTGCTGGAGTCGAAAGGCACTCCAAACTGCGCCGAAAATGTCGCAAGATCGGCTGCCGCGCCCGGATCGTCATAGGCATCCACAATCGCGATCGACTGGCTGCCTCCAGACGGCGTGTTGGTTGTTTCGTTCGGATTGCATCCGCTGATCGGTTGCACCAGCCGGTAGATACAGGCCAGCGAGGCCGGAGTCTCATAGCCGTAGCCAAGGTAAGGCGGAGCCTCTGCCGGGCCCTCGGTGGAGGAAACCAGCAGGCGAATATTGGTGTGAGCGCGGATGCCAAGGTCTCCCGGTTGAGACTGGCTCGACTTGGGAATGATCAACTTCCGCGGCCGGGTCGCCAGACGGCCGGCTCCATCCTGGGCGGCTGCCGGCAAGCTTGCCGCGAGCGACACAACGGCCATCGCAAAGACTGCCATTGCAATAGCTTTCAATCGGGGCATCTTGAGAGTGTGGCGATTCTGACCGGAAAGAGAAAAGAAATGGGACGTCATCATGTCTCCTCCTGAAGATTCATTCAAGGCTGCAACGGGTGAACGGCAAAGAACTTCCTGGTGCGGCTCGGCTTCAATCAGGAAGTCCGCTTCCAAGCTGCTGGAGTCAGGGCACGATCAGACTGCTGGGGACCCATCAAAGAGTTGGCAATTCTTGTACGGCTATAGACAGCGGTTGGGGGAGATACAGGATAACCCGGATAACAATCTCTGGTTTTCGGTGGAAAAACAGTATGAGACTTTGGCACCAGAAGTCAAATCACTTTTCCGCCCGATGCGGCGCCTGCCGGCGCAAAGTTTCGCACAGTTCCCTGCTCCCGGCCAGGCAGCCCAGCCCCGCATCCGGTACCATACATGAGGGCCTTTGCAATGATTGGCCTTTTCCTGACCCATGAGCCTGAAAGCAAAACTGGAAGCCGTTATTTACGCCTCAGAGGAGCCGGTCACGCTGGCTCAACTGGCCGCTATCTTTGCGGCCGATGCCTTCGAGTGGAAGGCCGAGCAAGACGCCGCGCGGAGCGAGCAGGCCGCAGCGGAGGCCAGCGTCGACAGCGACCCGGCTGCGTCATTACCTCTTTTGAATGAGGCAGTCATCCCAACCGAGCCCGCTGAATCCGCTGACGAAACGGGGACGGAACCGGCGGAGCAGCCAGTCGAAACCGACGCTGCGCCGGCAGCTGAGGCTGGGACGTCCGCCAACGGAACGACGCCGGCTGTCGACGACGCTCCCGGCGCAGAGGTTTCCAGCGAGACGCCCGGGACCGACGCTGAAGCGGGAGAATCCGATCTGAAACGCGAGGCCCGCCAGCGCGACCGCGAGGTACGCGCCATCCTGCGCCAGATTCTCGATGAGCTGATCGCCGATTGCGCAACGGACGGCCGAGGTGTGGAGGTTCGCGAGATCGCCGGCGGCTACCGCATGGCCACTAAACCCGAGTGCCACGATGCCGTGCGCATGTTCGTCAAGAGCCTCAAGCCGCCGCTCAAGCTTTCTCTGCCGGCGCTCGAAACCCTGGCCGTCATCGCCTACAAACAACCGATCACCGCGCCCGAGGTGAACGAAATCCGCGGCGTGGATTCGTCGGGCGTCTTCGGATCGCTTTTGGCGCGCAAGCTGATCGCCACGGCAGGCCGCAAGCAGGTGATCGGCCGGCCCATCCTCTACAAAACCACCAAAGAATTCCTGCTTCGCTTTGGCCTGAAAGACGTCTCCGAGCTGCCCTCGATGGAGGAGTTCGAGAAGATGGCGGCCATTGAGCTCGAGGAGCCGGACGCGGCCGGTGAGCCTACCGGTGCCGTGACCGAGATCGGCGAGCCCGAGCCGATTGCACCCGAGGAAACGGCTGAAGCGATTGCCGAGAACCTGCAGGAAGAGCTCGCCGAAGCCGAGGCCGAAAGCGAACAAACGGAAGAGCCAGAACAGTTTGCCGCTCCGGCCGAAGCCGAGCACGTTACCGTCCCGGCCGCGTCGGACCTCGATGCAGCCGGCGCAGCCAAGAACCCAGAGTAAGCAGAAACCGAGGCCTTTGCCATGCCGAAAAAATCAGACAAGCCGCGCGAATCGCGTCCGGAAGTGAACGCCGAAGCCGCTGAGGCTACTCCCAAGGCCCGCAAAAGCCGCGTGAAGACAAAAGATGCCGCAGCAGGCGCCGATACCGGACCCGTTAAGCCGGCAAAGGCCGCCAAAGCCCGCAAGGCGAAGCTCATCATTACGTCGGAATCAGGCGAAGAAGTTGAGATTCACGTGCCCGTAGGCAAGCCCTTTCAACACCCGGGCGACGATCCGGTGGGCGACGTAACGGATGGCGAGGCCCAGTTCGGCAGTCACGCTGAACCCAAACCGCAGGAAGAAGCCGATTCAGAGCCGCTCGCGGAGATGGCAGCGCATCGCGCCGACACCGCGGACTCCGCAATCGACGGCACGCTGGAGAGCCATGCCGCTCCAGTGGAAGGTTCTGACGCCGCGCCCGAAGCGAGCCCAGAGGAAGCCGAGGCCACCCAGGAACCCGCCCGGCTCAACCGCCTGCAGAAGATTCTCTCCCAGGCCGGCATCGCCAGCCGTCGCCGCGCCGAAGAGCTGATCACCGAGGGCCGGGTGCAGGTCAACGGCCAGGTGGTTACGCAACTCGGCGCCAAGGCTGACCCGTCGCGCGATCACATTCGCGTCGACGGCAAGCTCATCTCCGGCGCCGAACGGCACCGCTATTTTGTGCTCAACAAGCCGAAGGGCTATGTAACGACGGTCAGCGACCCTGAGGGCCGGCCGACGGTGATGGAGTTCTTTGCCCGGATGAGCGAGCGGCTCTACCCCGTGGGCCGGCTCGACTACCAGAGCGAGGGGCTGCTGCTGGTGACCAATGACGGCGAGCTGGCCAATCAGCTCACCCGCGCAGCCTCCGGCGTGGAAAAGACATATCTGGTCAAGGTGGCCGGCGAGCCGACCGAAGAGGCGCTTGAACAGCTTCGCTCCGGCGTGGCCATTGACCGCGAGGGCCCCGGCTCGGGCAAGGTGCACACGGCGCAGGCGCAGATCCGCCAGGTGCGGCGTGGCGACAATCCGTGGTTTGAGGTGGTACTGATCGAGGGCCGCAATCGCGAACTGCGCAAGATGTTCTCCGCGGTCGGTCATTTCGTCGAAAAGATCCGCCGCGTGGGTTACGGCCCTCTGGTGCTCGATCTTGAGCCGGGCAAGTTTCGTGAGCTGGAGCCGGAAGAGCTCACGGCTCTGCGTCTGGCTGCCGAAGGCAAATGGAAGCCGCGCCGGCCCAAGACCGCGAAGATACCCGCCAAAGATTCCGGGCCGCGCTCTGAGCAACGCGCTTTCAAACCCGCCGCACGCTCGACACGTCCTTACCGGGAGGAGAGCGGTCGCCACGAAAAAAAGGACTGGAAACCGCGCGAACAGCGTTTCGGCCCACGCGAAAACCGGCCCGGCGGCGCAAAACCGGGCTTCGCAAAGCCTGGATTCGCAAAGCCTGGATTCGACCGGCCGCAGGGCAGACCACGGTTTGAGCGCGAAGGTGCCGGCGCACCGCCGGAACAGCGCTTTGGTCAGCGGGGAGAACGCCCGCGCGGAGCAAAGCCGGCATTTCATAAACCCGGCTTCAGCAAGCCGCCGCAAAAAAAATGGACCGGCGAGAGGCCGCGATTTGACCGCGAAGAGGGTGAGTCTCGCCCAGGCGGACGCTCAGAAGGGCGCGGGCCCGGTTTCCGCCCGCAGCAGCGGGAGGGCGAGCCACGCTTTGAGGAACGTGCCGATCGCGGTGTGCGCCAGTATGGCGAGCGGCCTTATTTCAAGCGGCCCGAGTTCAGCCGATCGGAAGAGCAGCCAAAGCGCTTCGACCGGCCCTCCGGCAAGGATTTCAGCAAGCCGCGCGGCGCCAGGTTCGAAGCCAAGCCATCTGGCCCTGGACGGTCCGATCGTCCTGCGAGAGAAGGCCGTCCGAGCCGGCCGGCGCGGGAATGGGGCAAAGATCGCGAACAGGGCCCCGCACGTTTTCGCGCTGAGCAGAAGCCTCGCTTCGGGGGCAAGAGCAAGCCGAATGCCGGCGGTTCCAGATCCTCTTTCAGCGCGAAGCCTGGCTTCAAACGCAGCGGCCCGCCACGGCCAGGCGGCAAACGGCCCGGCGGACCCAAGCGCGGCTGAAGACTCGATATACCGGATACGATGAGCGCGGGCGGCGCGTGTAGCCGCTCCGTATAATTCCTGCTATGCACTGCGCACTGCAGACCATTCGATATCTCGTCGACTACATGATCTGGGCGGACCGCGAGGTGCTGGCTGGCTGTTCGCCACTCAGCACACAAGAGCTGCATCGCGATCACGGCATCTCCCACAGAGGTATCTTTGGCACCCTGCAACACATGTTCGTCGCGGAGTACGATTGGCTGGCTCGCCTGCGTCACAGCACAGAGTCGCCCATGAGGGAAACTCCTCGCGCTCTGCTCTTTCCCAGCCCGGATCCCGGGCCCGATCTGCCGGGACTGCTGCAGATCTGGCCGGGTGTCTGGGAAGGCTTCCTGCAATACCTGGATACACTGCAGGAATCCGATCTCGACACAGAGTTTGCCGCCATGGGTGAGCTCATTCCGCGCGGAAAGCTCCTTTTGCACGTCAGCAATCACGCCACGCTTCATCGCGGCCAGATCATCGGCATGTTTCGCCAGCTCGGCCATTCGCCACCCAGCACCGATCTGTTCACCTACCACCGGTTGATACCGGATCATAAGCCGGCGTAGACAGAGCGGATGCTCTAAAGTGCCGTTTTCACTGAAGAAAGCGGCGCTTTGCCCATGGCTCAATATCCGCTCAATATCCCTGGTGAATTCCTCATCCGGCCTGACCCTTAAGCTGAAATCTGTATCGCAATCGGAAATGGCCGCTTCCCGCTTCGCCAGCAGCAGCGATATGGTGTTAAAGACTGTGAAACCTGTCGCATTTTCCTGATGCGGTGTGGCGATCCAATGCGGCTGTATTGGCTCGGCCACACGAAGCGCCTGCCTTGCAGGAATCTGGCGACTTTACGGAATGAGGGAAAAATGCCTTCGAACAGGAGCCATCGAAACGAATGAGCAATCGGCCGCTGGTACTGGTCGTCTCCTCCGAGGACGATCCTCAACTGAAGATGCTCGACGAGATTCCGCACGTGACCGGAAGCAGCGTCGCTGCATTCGCGCAGGCCGCGGCCGAGGCGCAAGCCATTCTGCACTGGTCAGGCTCGCGCGAGCTGCTGCGGTCCGTTTTCCTGGCCGCGCCCAAGGTGCGCTGGGTTCATTCGCGGTCCGCGGGGCTGGACAAAACGCTCTTTCCCGAGCTGGTGGCCAGCGACGTCCCGCTCACCAACGGCACCGGGGTCTTCAGCCAGTCTCTGGGCGAGTTTGCGCTAGCCGCGATTCTCTTCTTCGCCAAAGATTTTCATCGCATGCTGCGCAACCAGTGCGCCGAGCGCTGGGAACAGTTCGACGTGGAAGAAATCGCCTTTCAGACCGCCGGCATCGTAGGCTATGGAGACATTGGCCGAGCCGTTGCACGCCGCCTGCACGCCATGGGCATGAAGGTGCTGGCCCTCAAACGTCATCCTCCAGCGGACCCTGACCCATTCATTGCCGAGTTTTACACCCCGCAGGATATGGCAGCAATGCTTGGCCATTGCGATTACGTCGTCGTCGCTGCGCCGCTGACGCCGGAGACGAGACACATGATCTCCGATGCGCAGTTCGCCGCCATGCGGCCGAACGCGGTGATCCTCAACGTCGGACGCGGCCCGGTCATTGATCAGGCGGCCATGGTCCGCGCGCTCACCGAGAAGCGCATCCGTGGCGCCGGGCTCGACGTCTTCGAAAAAGAACCGATCCCTGCCGGCGACCCAATCTGGAAACTGGACAATGTGCTCCTCTCGCCGCACTGCGCCGACCACACCAAAGACTGGCTCAACGATGCCATGCTCTTTTTTCTCAAGCAATACGGCCGGTTTGAAAAAGGCGAGCCGCTCGAAAACGTGGTGCAAAAGCAGCTGGGCTACTGAATTACTTCGTCAGTTGATCCATCAGGCCCTGGATGTCCATCTGCATCCAGTGCTGTGCGATACGTCCTTCTTCGATCCGGTAAAAGATCATAAGGTCCGTTGAGACGTGCTTCCCGGTTGGCGGAATTCCCGCAAATAAACCTTTGTGGACGCCCCGGAAAGTGCATCGGGCGGCAATCATATCGCCCTCGGCAACCATTTGATTCGGTGTGAGCGTGTACTCAGGAAAAGCGGCCTCTGCCACGTGAATGTGCTCTTGAAGAGCCGGATCGCTGACGTACCGGTTCAAAAGCTCCTCAGTTTTCGGTTGACCGCTCAATGCATTGAAGTACTCTTGAATCAATTGCCTGCTGTCGATTGCCACGGAACTCATACTCATCTCCTTTGGGCGCTCTGGAATTCATTTCATCCTAGGCGCAATCGCCGACAGGGGCGCTCACAGAAGATGCAGAGAAAATGAAAGAAAAATCAAACGACGTCTTCCGGTTCGGAGAGTATTCTCTCTCCCCTCGCGAGCGCCTTCTTTCTCGCAGGAACGAAAACGTCCCGTTGCCGCCCAAGGCGTTCGATCTCCTTGAAGTGCTCGTGCGTAACCACGGAAGCCTGGTGCCCCGCAGCGAGCTCTTCACGGCGCTGTGGCCGGGGATTCATGTCTCTGAAGCCAACCTCACCAATCTCATCGTCTCGCTGCGGAAGCTACTCGGCGGCGACGCGATCCAGACGGTTTCCAAGCACGGTTACCGGCTGGTGGCGCAGGTTACCGGAGAACCCGGTATCAATCACGAGGCTTATGCGAGCTTCATCCGCGGCAAAGAGCTCCTTGCGCAACGGTCTCATGACACTATTGCAAAGGCTCAGGAGTTTTTCTGGTTTTCTCTCGCACACGATCCGCAATTTGCCAGCGCCTGGGCCTGGCTTGGACGAACCTGCCGCCTGCTTGAGAAATTCAATGGCTTTCCAACTTCGCTTGATCTGGCAGAAGCGGCATTCGGGCGGGCATTCGCAATCGATCCTGATTTAGCCTGCGCGCACCAGTTCTACACGCAACTGCAAGTCGACACGGGACAGGCTACGCAGGCGATGGTTCGACTGGCAAACCGTCTCAAAAGCCACAGAGAAGACCCCGAAACATGCGCGGGCCTGGTTCAGGCATTCCGCTATTGCGGGCTTCTCGATGAGTCTGTCGCCTCCCACCAACAAGCGGTTTCTCTCGATCCGACGGTTCGAACCAGCGTTGCACATACGCACTTCGCGCGGGCGGAGTTCCAACGCGTCTTTGAAACCTATACTGGCGCGCTCTACTACCTCGACGCAGCGGCCTGGGCCGCATTAGGAGCCCATGACCGCGCCGCACAGCTTCTCAGGGAGCGCCTAACAGAGCCTGCGCCGGGCAAAACAATGATGACACTGATGTCTTCGCTTCTCGCGGTCCTTGACGGAGATGCGGATCGAGCCGTGGATCGGATGCAGGATACGGAAGGCATTCGAGACCCGGAGGTGCTGTTTTATTTGGGACGCCACTACGCAATGCTGGACGATCTCGAAAGAGCGGTTCTGTTGGTGGGCCGCGCTCGCCGCTCCGGCTTTTGGTGCTCTTATTCCTTACGGAATGATCCGGTCTTTTCCAACCTTCGCATCCGCCCGGAGTTCCAATGCGAAATCCAGGAGGCCGAACGCGCAGAGAGTTATTGCCGTCAACTCCTCGATTAAGGCTTCCGTCCCCGCTCCGGCGGCTGTAATCTTGTTACGGATTCCACCATTTCGCATCCAATAAGCCATGAGCACAGAAAAAGCGACATTCGGAGCAGGATGCTTCTGGGGCGTGGAAGCGGCATTTGCTGCCATTCCGGGCGTGACGGCAACGGCCGTCGGCTATGAGGGGGGCGCCCTGGAGCGGCCCACATACAAGGATGTGTGTACCGACCAGACCGGTCACGCCGAGGTGGTCGAGCTCGACTTCGACCCGGAGAAGATCCGTTATGAGCAGCTTCTGGACGCGTTTTTCTCGCTGCACGACCCAACCACGATGAACCGCCAGGGTCCGGACTGGGGCACGCAGTACCGGTCGGCAATCTTTTTTCACTCGCCGGAGCAGGAGCAGCAGGCCCGCGCCAAGATCGAGCAGCTCACCGCGGAGGGTAAGTTCAAGCCCAGGCGCATTGTCACCAAGGTTGAGCCGGCGCAGACCTTCTGGCGTGCCGAGGAGTATCACCAGCGCTATCTTGAGAAGCGCGGGCAGGCCAGCTGCCACATTTGAAATGCACTTCAATTAAGCCAAACGGTGCTAAGCTAAAGAAGATCAGGAGGCCGTCATGCGTTCACGTCCGATACCTAAGATCAAATCCCGCCCTATCCCCTAAGCAGGCAGAGTCCCGCCGCGTACCGCGTTACTCGGATAGGCGACACCCTTTCTGCATTCCCTCGGAATTCCATCCAGGTACTGAATAAAGAGACCGGTGATCTCTTCGCGGTCGTCTGCCGGAATCGTGTCCATATCGGGCACGAACTCCAGTTGCGGCGGATCGAAATACCAGTTCGAGCCATTGCGCACTCCGCGCTGATCGGTCTGATAGTAGATCCGGTTGCTCTCAAAGTTGAGCACCGCCATGGCGAGTTCATTGAGAGCCAGGTAGCTTTCAAACTCGGCCGTTTTGTGGCATGTCGCGTTGGACGCCCAGGCGGAAAATCCCTCGAGCAGCGGATCGGCACCCGAGCCAATGGAGAGCGAGAATAGCTGAGAGATGGCCTCTTCGAGGGTGCAGCCGGGATCGAGAGAAACGGCCAGCGATTCGCACTCGCTGCGGCTCCCGGTCTTCTCCTGAAACTTCCCATAAAAGCCCGAAACGCAGGCGAAAAACAGCCCTTCGGCCAGCGCACTGCGAAAGAAGATGCCTCCCTTGGTGCTGAACAGGTAATGCATGCGGCGGCGCATCAGCAGAATGGCGCAGAAGGTTCGTTGCAGCGCAGTCCCGCAGCCGGGATCCGCAGGCGACGGAGCAATCAGGCCAGCCTCGATGCCGATGATCTGCATGCGGCGGGCGATGGGCAGGTAATGCGTCTGTACAAGCTCAGTAAACGAAGGCAGCAGCGTGTTGAATATCTGCTGGCGGTCGGAGCGAACGGCCAGCTTCATCTGTGCCAGGTAGCCGAGCACAGCCAGCAGCACCGGCCAGGTGAAGTCCTTGGCCAGCAGATCGCAGATCTGCGCGGCGTGGCGATAAAACTCAGCCCGGTGCGACGTAACGGTGAGCGGTGAAGTGGAGATGAGGCCGGTGAACGTCTGCGCGTCTTTCCCGCTGTGCCCGGAGACGGCCTTGCCATTCGTCAGCGGAATGGACCAGGTGTAAGCCAGCATTAACGGCTCACTGTGCGGCAGGTGAACCCCGGCGCAGGCAGTATCAATCGGGATCGCGAGCGAGGCGGTACTGTGCGCCTCGACACGAACCGCAGCCGATCCATTGGCAGTCTGCAGTCGAATGCATCCGCCGGCGGCGACGTTGGAAGCGGTCAGCAGACCGGGATAGTCGCCGTCGTTTTCAATCAGCAGTTCGAGCGGGCCGGAGTCGCCTGAGTAACGGCGGTCAAGCGGCGGGGCGACGGCGATGCGGAGATGACCGGCCGCGGCCGGCTCAGACTGCGAAACGGTGATGGGCGCAATGGTTTCAGCCGCCAGCCCGGGAATGGCTCCCCATGCATACTGCCACACAAAGACTGCTACGCCCGCGGCAAGCGCGGTCAAAGACAGAATCCAGCACGACCTGCGCAGCCACGTCCTTGCGGTCAAGCTGAGTTCCGGCATGGCTCAAAGCTATCGCAATCGCCGGATACTCGCAATCGATTCAGGCACTTTCGCAAAGACGGGCCAGCGTCTTATTGCGCGTCAGCCTGCGGCTCCCCGGCCGCCGAAGCGGGAAGCTGCGCGGCGCCCGCTCCCGGTTCGTCAATCCACAGGCAGACGATCCACCAGACGAGGATCAAGATGAAGATCACGCTGTTGGCGTTGAATATCTTTTCCTGCAGGCCGGTCAGATGCTCATACTCGGCCTGGCTCCTCGGTGGCGGCAGCTTTGCGATCACCTGCAACCCGACACGCACCAGAAGCTGGGCAATGGAGGCCGTGGAAAGACCGAGGATGATCCGCTGGGTGTGGCTGCGCCATCCGGCGCCGAACGGACGGCCGCAGAACGCCACCACGAGGCACAGTTGAATAATCAGCAGGTCGGCGAGCAGGTCGCTCTTCTGCGCCACCAGTTGCATCAGGCGCAGGTCAGCCAGCGTGGAGTGTGCAAAGACCGTCTGCCTCGGCGGCCACGGCCCCCACACGATCACTACCGTTACGCCAATCGCCAGCAACACCAGCGTCCCCACGATCCATGCCGTGCGAGACGCCCGGCTGAAGGCACGGCGCGCCAGTTCGATGATGACCAGAAAAGAGACGATGGCGCCAACATCGGCAAAGGTAAGAAAGACCTCGCTGGAGGTGAGCGGAGCCATGCGGCCAAACAGCAGCCGGCTGGCCAGCATGCGCAGCGCCATCAGCACCATGCTTGCTGTAAACCATGGAAAGCGACTCACGCGGTCGCGCCCCAGCAGCACGACCAGAAGAATGAGCAGCCCTGCAAACGTCAGCGTCCAGAGAATCTGGACGGCGGAAAAGTCGAAATGGAAGTGCATCTGTACCTTGCCCCGGCATGCGGATAAACGGCCGCGCCGGCGTCTCTTCCAGTCTAACCGGCAGGCGATGCCCGGCGGCTGCCATAATGCCAATATGCTCATCTTGGCTTCCGCGTCGCCGCGCCGGCGCGAACTGCTTGCGCAGGCCGGCTTTGCATTCCAGGTTCACCCGGCTCATATTCCTGAAGATCCCCGGCCCGGCGAAGAGCCGGTGGCGTACGTCACGCGACTGGCCCGCGAGAAGGCCGAGGTCACTTTTGCGCGGCTCAACGCCGGCAACGACCCAGGCGAAGACATCATTGTGCTGGGAGCCGATACCACGGTCACGCTGGATAACCAGATCCTTGGCAAACCGGAGGATGCCGCAGACGCCGCGCGCATGCTGCGCATGCTCTCGGGGCGCAGCCACCGGGTCATCACGGGCGTGGCCGTGGTGACGGCAAAATCCACTGAGGTCGCCGCTGAAGTGACAGCGGTCCGCTTCCTTACGCTCTCCGACGCCGAGATCGAGGCCTATGTGGCCACCGGGGAGCCTATGGACAAGGCCGGCGCCTACGGAATACAGGGCCGCGCGGCACGCTGGATTCCGCGCATCGAGGGCTGCTATTTCAACGTTGTAGGGCTGCCGCTGGCGCTGGTCGCTTCACTGCTGGAAGGCTGCCAAGGCGCCATTTAGAGCGGCTTCGCTGCGCAGATGGACAAGCCCGCTTCGCGCAGGATGGAGACCTCTCCAGCAAAGAGCCGCTCAACGGCATCCGCCGCATAAGCGCTTGAGCCGCAAGCGCTACGACTGCCCCCGGGGTAATCCCGGAGGTGAAAAATTATTGCGCTCGCTCAGCCTTTTCGCATTAGACTGTGTCTGTTCCTCCTCAAAGGATATTTATCTATGCGGCCCCGTGGTCTTTTGCAGTGTGCTGTCCTGTCTCTTGTTGCCATCTCACCTGTCCTGGTCAGCGCGCAATTCCAGGCTCCGAATCCTGACGAACTCAAGATGACCTCCGATCCCAAGGCTCCGGGAGCAGCCGCGGTCTATCTGGACATTGAAGAGAACGACAACGATCCGATGCACTACCAGAGCTATTACGAGCGCATCAAGATTCTCACGGAAAAAGGCGAGCAGCTGGCCACGGTGGAGCTGCCCTATCTGCGCGGCGACTGGAAGGTAACCGACATCAAGGGTCGCACGATTCACCCCGACGGCACGATTGTTCCGCTCGAAGGCAAGCCGGACGATCTGCTGAGCGAAAAGAAGGGCGACTATCAGGTGGGCCGCAAGGTCTTCACGCTGCCCAGCGTGGAAGTGGGCAGCGTGATCGAGTACAGCTACAACATCCGCTACGACGATAACCACTTCTCGTCTCC
>Ga0335072_10011847_pt1 | contig 12476 bp, 11 predicted proteins | sample Lox_Sample_21_FD_206725 | JGI IMG/M metagenome (GOLD analysis project Ga0335072, IMG submission 206725) | Soil microbial communities from Loxahatchee National Wildlife Refuge, Florida, United States - Lox_Sample_2.1 | ecosystem: Environmental > Terrestrial > Soil > Wetlands | place: USA...
CGACCCGGCTCTGCGCTTCCTCTTCGGCGCTCTCGACGATGCCGCCTACTGGAAGCTGCTCGAGCGCGTCATCGTCGCCGGTCACGATCCCGAGACGGTGGTGCTCGCCGACGTCGATCCGGCCACGCAGAAGACGCTGCCCGATTTTCACATCACCGCCGACCGCCTCGGCATCCGCATCGTCGACATCGCCGAGCTCGAGCCGGAGGACCGCCCCGGCAAACGGCCGCGCCTCTGCTATCGCAACGGCAAGCGCCTCATCCCGATTCGCCGCATTTACAACCGCGCCATCGCCGACGAGCTGGTACGCAAACAGATCCAGCTGCGCTTCGACTACCGCGAATCGTTTGACGTGGAGTGGGCGGGCCACCCGAACTGGTACTTTCATGTCAGCAAATTCTCATTACCGTGGTACCGGCACCCCGCAGTCCCTCCGGCCATGTTTCTCGACGCCTGGATGCGTGGCGAGGAGCGCGATCGTCTGCCTGCGGATCGTGAGCGCCTGATCCTGAAGCCGCTGTTTTCCTTTGCGGGGCAGGGCATTGTTTTTGCCCCCAGCGACGAGCAACTGGCCGCAATTCCGCAGGAAAGACGCCGCGAGTATCTTCTGCAGGAGCGCGTCTCGTTCGCGCCGGTCATCGACACCCCCGCCGGCCCGACCCAGGCGGAGGTGCGAATTCTGTATGTTTGGCCCGATCATGGTTACCTCACCCCCATGGCTGCCCTGGTGCGCCTCGGCCGGGGGCAAATGATGGGGGTGGACCACAACCGGAACCAGCGCTGGGTGGGTGCGTCGGCAGCGTTCTTCGCGAACTGAATCAGGGACTTGCCGAACCCAGGCCACGCCGGCACGCGTCCCGAATCTGCACAGGCGTGCCCCATTCGGGGCATTGCAGACCCTTTGGCAATACTTTACAAATTGAATCGCGCGTGTACACTTTGGTAATTAGTTCGTCCGGTCGATTGCGGGTACTGTAGGGGAGACGTGGCAGGAGGACAACCTATGGAATTCGCCGTTTGTCCGGCTTCGCCGCCAAGGAAGGATTGGCGGGCGCGTGGCGCTGTCCGGTACCCCGTGAAATTACCGGTGACGCTGTTGTCCAGTGGCCGAGAGTTGAAGGCAGTGACAGAGGATTTATCCGCCAGCGGGGTGCTGTTCCGTTTGCCCGAATCGCTGCCGCTGGGGCAGGAAGTGGAGTTCCTGCTGGAGATCCCCGCAGGCCTGCTCGATTTTTCGCACACAGCGGCCGTGCACTGCAGGGGCAGGATCGTTCGGACCTTCTGGAAAGGCGGATCGCCATGGGCGGCCGCGGTAATTGATGAGTACCGATTTCAATAGGTGAGCGGTGGCAGCAAAGTTATGAGCCAGACGAATGGGAAGAATAACGGTGCGGTTCCGGCAGTCGAGCAGCCGCAGGGAGAAATCCGGGTGATCCTTGCCGACTCCCAGGCGATTTATCGCGTGGGCATGCGCAAGGTCTTTTCACCGGAATCCGGAGTTGCCGTGGTGGCGGAAGCCGACACGCTGCTGGTTCTGCAGGAAGTGGTGCAGAAGACGCCCGCGGACGTGCTGCTGCTGGAGGGCTCGATGATTACCGGCACGGCGAACGCGGTGCCCGCGATCGTGCGCCACGCGCCGCAGCTCAAGATCATCGTGCAGTCGGCGTCGACCGACGAGTCGCACACCGTCGATCTGTACCGTCGCGGCGTTCGCGGCATCATTCCCCGCTCCATTTCGCCGGACCTGCTCATCAAGTGCGTGCGCAAGATCGCGGCGGGCGAAACCTGGATCGACAATCAGTCGGTGAACTGGGTGATTGAAGCGTATCGCTCCCAGGCCAGCTCGCTGGTGAATCCGAAGAATCAGCCGCGGCTGAACCAGAAGGAGATGCTGATCATTGCCGGCATCACTCAGGGGAAACGGAACAAGGAGATTGCTTACCAGCTGGGAACAACCGAGCAGGTGGTGAAGAACTATCTGCGCAAGATCTACGACAAGCTGGGCGTCTCCGATCGGCTTGAGCTGGCCCTCTACTGCCTGCATCATCAGCTGCACAAGCGCGCGGCCGAGATCGAGACGCAGGCCCTGGAGAATCCGGTTCACTAAGTACGGGCCTCGCATCCATCAGAAGGTATAAAGCCTCGCCGCCGGCGGGGCTTTTCTTTTGGCGCGGGGCTGAGGGGCCGCAGGATTCCTGTTGCGCTGCGCCGGCGCTGTGATACAACGCGGAAAACACGGAGGGAGCATGGCTCCGACCTCGGAAATTGAAATGGGCGAGCGGGTGTACCGCATGCGGGGAGTGCAGCGCGCCTTGTATCTCCTGTTTGCGGCGATGCTGGTGTTGGCAGCGCTGGGCATGTGGCGTGTGGTGGGGCATGCGACGCACGCAGCCACGCTGCCGGAGGGGCTGGCAGGAGCCGCGGCGGCTGTGGCGGCGTTCTATCTGGCGTTGTCGGCACTGCGCTCGCGTCTCCAGATCGACGGCACGCAGGTGCGAGTGCAGGGAGCGCTGGGGGAGCGCACGTTCGACGCCGCTGACGTGGAGGGATACCGGACGCTGAGCGGGCGGTACGGGTCGTACCAGGTGTTGTGCCTGAAGGATGGCGGTGCGCGAATCCAGTTTTCGCAGTATGCGACGGACGAGGCGTTCCGGGAGTGGCTGAGCCGTCTGCCGGACCTGGATGCCCGCGACCGTGAGGCGGCGCTGAAGAAGATCGCCGAGGATCCTGACCTGGGCGCGACGCCGGAGGAGCGGCAGAACGCGCTGAGCAGCGCAAAGTGGACGAACGTGGCGGCGTGTGCCGTGGTGGCGATGGCCGCAATCGCCTCACTCTGGGGCCCGCCGGAATTTGCGGCGGCGGCGACGGCGGTGCTGGCGCTGGGGCCCATGACGGCGGCGTATCTGCTCTTCCGGTCGCCGCTGCTCTACGGGCTGATGAAGCCGAAGAGAGATCCGCGGACGGAGCTGAGCTTCCTGCTGCTGGTGAGCGTCGTGGGACTGGTGGCGGGCGGCGGGAGAGTGAACCTGGTTTCCCTTGCGCCGCTGGGGCCTGCGATCGCGGGGGTGGCGATTGTATTTTGCGCAGCGTTTCTGCCCGCGGTGTGGAAGAGCGCGCAGCGCGGCGGAGCGCTGATCGCAATGATTCTCTTCGGGCTGTTTTACAGCTACGGGCTGGCGGCGGCGATCAATCGCGTCGCGGACCGCTCGACGCCGGAAATGTTCCGCGTGGAAGTCCTGGCGCAGCACGTCACGCACGGGAGCCGCAGCACCTCGTATCACCTGACGCTGGAGCCGTGGGGTCCGTATTCACGCGTCAACAGCATGCCGGTGTCCCGCTCGGTGTACGAACAGACGCAGCCGGGAACGACGATCTGCCTGGACCTGCACGCGGGGTTTCTGGGTGCGGCGTGGTATCAGCCGATCGACTGTGCGGAGCAGCAGCCGTAGATCGGCTCGCTCAGACGCGCGGGTATTGCGGCGGGTACGGAACCTGCTGGTACCCGGCCTGCGGAGCGGGAACGACCTTCCACTCAGAGAACGCCAGCACGTAAAGCATGATCAGATTCACGAGCGGAATAAACATGAGCAGGCTGAGCCAGGGCGAGAAGCCGGCCTTCTTCCAGATGAACCAGTAGGGGATGACGAGGATGGCCATCACGATGAGGAAGATGATGGGCATGATGGCCAGCATGGCCATGGCGGCGTGCATGGCTTGCGGATCCATTTGTGGATTCATGGAACACCTCAGATGCGAAGTAGCAGGCTTCGCGCCAGCTTAGTGGAGCCGGTGGGCGGAAGCAAGGGAAATCAATGGGGAGTGCCGCGCGCGGCTCGCCGTGTCATACACTGGGGGCGATATGCTCCGACTCACGACTCGCTCCTTATTTCTGATCGCCGCGGCCGGATGTCTGCCGCTGGCGGCGCAGACGACTCATCCTGCAACCGCACGAACTGCCCACGAACATGCTGCAGCCCGCGCGGCCGGAGGTTGCGTGACGCCCGCGCCCGTCCTGGCCGCAACCATTCCCGCCCTGCCGCAGGGAAGTCCCTGCGTCAAGTCGCTCTACACCGTAACCCGCCTGCCGGAGATGAAACTGGACTACGCTTCGCCAATGGTCGGCGACGATGTGCGCCAGTCGCTGGGAAGCAGCCCGCTGACCTTCTCGCTCGACTACGTCGACGTCCAGGAGGGGACGGGCGACCGCGTGATGCCGCATGAATACCTTACCGTGAAGTACACCGGCTATCTGGCGTCAAGCGGCACGAAATTCGACTCGTCGGACGACCATCCGGACAAGCAGCCCATCACCTTTCAATACGACGAGCACCACGTGATTCCGGGATGGGACACCGGGTTTGAGGGCATGCACGTGGGCGGCAAGCGGCGCCTGTATATTCCCTGGGAGCTGGCTTACGGGGAAAATGGGCGTCCCCCGGTGATTCCTCCGAAGGCAGAGCTGATCTTCGACGTGGAAGTGGTGAGCCAGAGCGATCATCCGCCGGTGATGCATCCGACGATTCCGCCGGGGGCACATTCGGGCATGCCGGGAAGGCCGGGCATGCCGCCGCAGGGAGCGGGGACACAGCCGCACTGAGGCTCGGAGCAGAAACAGAAAAGGCTGCGGAGCGATCCGCAGCCTTTTTGTTTGCGATGAATTGGTTCAGTTGACGAGCAGAGCGCCCGCCGACTTCTCTTCGCCGTCCTTGACGACGGGGCGATAAAAGAGCTGATTGTTGTCGAGGTAGACCTCAAGGAAGGCGGGACGTTCGTTGATGCCGCCGGCGATGAGAGCCTCGGAGAGCGGGTCTTCGACATAGCGTTGCAGCGCCCGGCGCAGCGGACGAGCTCCGTAGCTGCGGTCGACGATGGTCTTGTCGAGGATCCAGCGCATCGCCTCGTCGTTGACGGTGATGGTGATGGCCTTCTGCGCCAGGTTGACGTTGAGCTGCTGCACCAGCAGTTCGAGGATGCGGATCAGATCCGCGTCGGTGAGCGACTGGAAGAGAATGATCTCATCGATGCGGTTCAGGAACTCGGGGTTGAAGGTGCGCTTCACCTCGTTCTTTACGAGGTCCTCGATCTTCTCCATGACCAGGTCTTCGCGGTCGCTCTGGAAGCCGAGCCCCTGCTTGCGCTGCAGGTGGCGCGCGCCGATGTTGGAGGTCATGATGATGATCGTGTTCTTGAAGTCGACCGTGTTTCCCAGACCGTCGGTGAGCTGGCCGTCTTCAAAGACCTGCAGCAGGATGTTGAAGACGTCGGCGTGGGCCTTCTCGATCTCATCCAGCAGCACCACAGAGTAGGGCGAACGCTTCACCCGCTCGGTGAGCTGGCCACCCTCCTCGTAACCGACGTAGCCCGGAGGCGAGCCGATCAGCTTGGAGACCGAGTGCTTCTCCATGAACTCCGACATGTCGAAGCGGATCAGCGCCTTTTCGCTGCCGAAGAGGAACTGAGCGAGGGTGCGGGCCATTTCGGTCTTGCCGACGCCGGTGGGGCCGAGGAAAAGGAACGAGCCGATCGGCCGGTGGGGCGACTTGAGCCCCGCCCGCGAGCGCCGGATCGCGCGAGCGAGCGCGGAGATTGCTTTGTCCTGGGAGATGACGCGCTTGTGAAGCTCCTCTTCCACGCGCAGCAGCTTCTGCGTCTCCTCTTCCTTGATCGAGGTGATGGGAACGCCGGTCCAGCGGCTCACCACGTCCTCGATGTCCTCGCGGCCGACGATGCCGGCGCTGGAGTCGTCGAGGTGGTACTTGTCGCGCAGGGCGCGCAGGTTATCGCGCTCCTTGCGCTCCTCGTCGGAGTAGAAGCGCGCCTTCTCGAACTCGTGGTTCGCGATGGCGTTCTCCATCCGATGCACGATGAACTTGATGCGCTTCTGCACTTCGGTGATCTCGTCGGGCAGCGAGGTCTGGCGCAGTTTTACGCGCGCCCCCGCCTCGTCGATGAGGTCGATGGCCTTGTCGGGCAGGAAGCGATCGGAGATGTAGCGGTTGGAATGGGCCACGGCGAAGGTGATGGCCTCGTCGGTGTAGCTGACCGCGTGGAATTTCTCGTAGCGGTCCTTGATGCCCATGATGATCTTGATCGCGTCTTCTTCGTTCGGCGGCGGAACCTTGACGGCCTGGAAACGCCGCTCGAGGGAGCGATCCTTCTCGATGGATTTGCGGTACTCAGCGGGCGTGGTGGCTCCGATGCACTGGATCTCGCCGCGGGAGAGCGCGGGCTTGAGGATGTTGGCCGCATCCAGCGAGCCCTCAGCCGAGCCGGCGCCGACCAGGGTGTGCAACTCGTCGATGAAGATGATGGAATTCTGATTCTCCATCAGCTCTTTCATGATGGTTTTCAGGCGTTCCTCGAACTGGCCGCGGTATTTGGTGCCGGCCACGATGAGCGACAGATCGAGGGCGAGAACGCGCTTGTCGGAGAGGAAGCTGGGCACATCGCCGTCGGAGATGCGCTGCGCCAGGCCTTCCACGATCGCCGTTTTGCCCACCCCGGGCTCGCCGATGAGCACCGGATTGTTCTTGGTGCGGCGGCAGAGGATCTGGATCACGCGCTCCAGCTCCTGATCGCGCCCCACGAGGGGATCGAGCTGCGAATCCATCGCCGCCTGGGTCAGGTCGCGGGAAAATTCCGCCAGCAGCGACGACTCGCGGCTGCGCTGCTGCGCCGGAGCCTTTTCCTGGGTCGCGCGCGCCAGCTCTTCGCGAACCGCCAGCAGCTTCAGGCCGCGCTCGTGCAGAATCTCGGAGGCGAAGCACTTTTCTTCGCGCAGCAGGCCGAGGAGCAGATGTTCGGTGCCGATGTGCTTGTGCGAGAGCCGCTCGGCCTCTTCGGCCGCGTACGCCAGCACCCGCTTGCACTCGTTCGACAGGGGCAGATCGACGGAGGTGGAGACCTTTTCGCGGATGGTGGTGTGGCCCTCGATCTGTTTGCGGATCGATTCAACCGAGGCATGCGAGCGGAGAAAGCGAGTGGTCAGAGCTTTATCTTCGCGCAGCAGGCCGAGCAGCAGGTGCTCCGTCTCGATGTACGGAGAACCGAACTGGCTGGCTTCGTAGCGGGCAAAGAAGATGACGCGCCGGGCTTTTTCTGTATAGCGTTCGAACATGTTCCCTCTGAGAGGCTCCGCCCGCGGGAGAGATCGCCGGTCGTTTGTGCCGGCGGCCGCTCGCAGTGGCCGGGACTCTTCGTTCATGAGAGCCTGATCAGCAACTCAGGCTCTTGCCGCCGCCCATGCCAAAAATCCAGGCAAAACCGGGCGGCCCAGAGGCTGGAGCGGAAACTCCGCATCCATCCATTATCTATCCAGGTCAGCGGCGCCGTAGCAACTTCACGAACCTTCGCCGCCAGCCTGTTTCGTTCCACATAACCTTACCTCTCCGCTCAAACCTCGTGCGGAGAAACCTCTTCCAGATGCCCCTTATCCAGCCGCAAAATTCTGCCACAACGCCGGGCCAGCGTCATGTTATGGGTGACGATGACGGAAGTGAGCCGATGGGTTGCGTGCAGCCGTTCAATCAAAGTAAAGACCAGGTCGGCGCTGCGCCCGTCCAGGTCCCCGGTAGGCTCGTCAGCCAGCAGGACCCTGGGGCGCGTGACCAGGGCGCGGGCCAGCGAAACCCGCTGCTGCTCGCCCCCGGAGAGCTCCCCGGCGCGATGGGTGACCCGGTCGCCGAGCTCAACCTCGTTCAACCACTGCTCCGCATTTCTGAAGGCCTCGGCCTTCGACTGTCCCCTGGCCAGCAAGGGCATGGCTACATTCTCCAGCGCCGTGAATTCGGGCAGGAGGTAATGAAACTGCCAGACATACCCGACCTCGCGATTGCGGAAGGCCGCGGCTTGCCTGGGGCTGAGGGAGTTCAGGTGAAGGCTGGCGCAGTATACGTCACCCTCAGAGGGGGTATCAAGGGCGCCCAGCATGTGCAAAAGAGTGCTTTTTCCAGCTCCCGACTGGCCCACAATGGCCAGCATTTCGCCATCCGCAATACCGAATGAAAGTGAATCGAAAAGGACGAGACGCCCCCGGCCGGTCACGTATTCCTTGCGCAGGTTGCGGACGCTGATGACAATTGGATGACGATCACCCCCCGAAGGACTCGGACCCTGAGGCCAGGGGCCGCTGTGTGGTATGTCCGTGGCGGGAAGGGGTTCCATACCTACCTCTACCATTCCAAACCCGAAAAGGGAAGGAATGATTTACCAGATTGGACGTGGAGCAGTGCAAAAGAGGTAACGGAGGGCTGATCCTGCGTCCTTTTTGCGGCGCCGGGGCAGGCTACCGCGAGCATGGCCGCCGCAGGATCACCGGTCGATCGGGTAAACGCGGGGCGGTTACGAGAGCGGCTGCCGCGGGGGAAACCCTCCGGTACCGGAAGGCGGAGCGTCAAAAGAAGGCCGGAGTGCGGCTGGACTTCCCGCGCACCGCTGCTCCGGCCTGGAGAGCCCTGGTGGGGCGAATGAGCTTCGCTGAAGGGATTGCCTCCACGCGGATACGAACTCAGTGCTCCTTTTGCTCGGCCATCAGTTGAGCAAACTGAGCGGTGGTGCGCAGCCGGGCAAACAGCACATCCTGCATCACACGGTTGCGATCCGTGAAGCCCTCGTCAAATGCCTGACGCAGAAACTCGATGGCGCGGTCTTCCATCCCGGCCTGAGCAAAAAGCTCGGCGAGGCAATAGTCCTGCTTCGCCCGGTCCTCGGCGGTGGTGGTGCCGGGGATGGCGGGAAGGATATTCATATCGTCGAAGACATTCGGGTCCAGGTGGAACGCCATTCGATAGGCGTCGATGCCCTGGCGATATTTGCCGCGCGCGAAGTAAGCCGTGCCAAGGTTGGCAGCGATCACTGCGGAGGTCGGCATGAGCCGGAGGGCATTGCGATAAAGCTTGATGGCCTTCTTGTAGTTGCGCGCTGCAAAGTAGGTGGCGCCGAGATTGTTGATCGCTTCCGGGTAATTGGGGCGGATCAGCAGCGCGCGCTCGTAATCGCGGCGAGCTTCATCGATCGCCGCAAGGTGGTGGTAGGCGATTCCGATCTTGTTCCAGACCACCGCGCTCTTTGGGGCCAGACTGTAGGCGTCGATGGCCGCGGCGTATTGCTGACGTGCCATCAGCAGGTCTCCGCGTTCCTCGGGAGGGAGGGTCTGGGCCAGCGTATTCGCCTGTGCCTGGGGAACAGATTCGGCGGGGACGGGTAACGCTGATCCCGGCAGCAGAACGGCGGCGGAGAGCGCAAGGGTGACGAGGCAGCGATTCTTCATGGGGACCTCCCAAAGAACCAGCTACCCGGAAGTCTGATCCTCCCGGTGACGGGTGGCCATAGCCACTCGGCGGTACTTTCACATGGCCACAAACGAGTTCACTCCGGCGCAATCACCTGGCGCATCTTGCGGACCGCTGCGGGGATCGCCTCCTCAGGAACGTTGGCGTAGCCGAGAATGAAGCCCTGCCGCGGGTTGGGGCTGGCATAACAGGGCGAGAGCGGCCACAGCCACAGCTTCTCCTGGGCGGCTCGCGTCGCAATCGCCACGTCGTTGTAGCCATCGGGAAGCGTCACGGTGAGGTGCATCCCGGCTTCGGCTCCATGGATCTCGAGGAAGTCGCCGAATTCCCGGCGAAGGCTGTCCGCCAGGGCGGTGCGGCGTGCCTTATAGAGGGCACGCATGCGGCGAATGTGCCGAGCAAAGTGGCCTGCGCGCATAAAGTCGGTCAGCACCTCCTGGAACAGATACGGCGGAAAGATGTCCATGGAGAAGCGCACCGCCTTGAACCGCTCCAGAAGGTCGGGCGGGATGACGATGTAGCCGAGGCGCAGGGACGGCCGCAGAACTTTGCTGAAGGTTCCGATGTAGATGACGCGATTGCTCGAATCCAGACCCTGCAGCGACGGGATGGGCATGCTCTCGAAGCGGTACTCGCTGTCATAGTCGTCTTCGATGATCCATCCATTAGCGTTGCGGGCCCACTCCAGCAATTGCAGGCGCCGGGACGCGCTCATGGTGACCCCGAGAGCGTAGTGGTGCGATGGAGTGACGAACGCGGCGCGCGCGCGGGGGCTCATGCGGATCCCGGCGGAGACGTCGAGCCCCTCGCGATCGATGGGGACCGGGGTCACGCGGCAGCCGGAGCCGAGCAGGATGGCCCGCAGCTGCGGGTAGCAGGGCTCCTCAACCCACGCCGAGTCTTCGGGATCGAGCAGCACGCGGGCGGTGATGTCGAGAGCCTGCTGGGAACCGGAGACGACCATGATCTGATCCGGCTCGCAGCGGACGGCGCGGGCGGTGCGCAAATAGGAGCAAATGGCCTCGCGGAAGGTATCCAGGCCGAGCGGGTTAATGAAGTGAACAGCCGAGGCGCGTGGCATGCGGCTGTGCCGCGCGACCAGGCGCGACCACAGCTCGAAAGGGAACTGATCGAGGGCCGGCTGGTGTACGCCGAATGCTCCCCATCCGTAACGCCACGGAACCTGCTGGTAGCGGGGAAACAGTTGCGAGCGCCGCGAGGTTGGCCGGGACTCGCCGGGGCTGCGGCTGGCGCGGAAGGTATCGCGAGCCGGGAGCGAGGTCGCGACAAAGGTCCCGGCGCCGACACGGCTCTCAAAGTAACCCTCCGCCAGCAGCTGGGAGTAGGCGTCGAGCACCGGAAAGCGGGAAATCTCCAGCTCAAGGGCCAGGGCGCGGCTGGACGGAATGCGCTGACCCGCTTCGAGATCGCCACGCACAATGGCGTCGCGGAATCCGATGTAAACCTGCCGGTGCAGAGGCAGGGGGGAGCTTCGATCGACAGGAATAACCGGCGCAATTCCCGCAGAGATATCGGGCATGCGCAGACAGACTAGTGGTCATGGCCAAACGTGAGCAAGTGGTCATGCCGCAATGCCGCTTTTGAGAGAGAAGTGGACCGGCCAGCAAGCAAAAAGGGGATGGAAATTCCATCCCCTTTTCACCGCAGCGACGGCGGTTCAGGCCGCCGCTTTCGACTGTACGTTGATGCTTTCGGCAATTCGGTTAAGCGTGACGTCGGCATTCTTCTCTTCCGCCAGCGTCTCTTCAAGAAGGCGAGCGATCTCTTTCTCGCCAAGGAGATTAGCGAAGGTGCGGGCCGAGCCATATGCGGAAATCTCATAGTGCTCGACGCGCTGCGCGTCGGCAATCAGACCGGCGTCCACAGTCTCCGCTTCGCCTCCGTCGCTGATCCGTTCGTCGGTTTCTGCGATGAGGCCTTTCATGCCTTCACAGGTCTTGCCCTTGGGTTTTTCGCCGAGGCGCTCGAAGATCTGCTCGAGGCGCCTGACGTGACCGTCGGTTTCCTTCAGGTGGTGCTCCAGGGCCTGTTTCAGCCGCGTGTCGGATACGTGTTTGGCGACCTTAGGCAGCGCTTTGGTGAGCTGGGTTTCGGCGGAATGCAGGTCGCGCAGTTCGTCGACCAGCAACTCTCTCAGGTTTTCAATCTTCATGGGACACTCCAGGGTTGAGCAATAGCGAACGTCCCTGCAACTGCAGGTAACGGCGTTCGCTTGTGCGGGTTGGTTCCTGAGCAGTGGGATGCAGGCTGAGGCGCGGAGCGTGGCCTCCGAGAGAGCTGCGGGGCCGTGACCTCAGCGCGTCAATTCTTCGATACGGAGGGATTCGCCCTGGGAAAGATAACCCTTGCGGCGAAACCAGTCTTCCATCGCATCGCGCAGACGATCGATGGGAACCCGCGTGCCGGCTTCGAGCAGGCCGTCGCCGACGGGAAGCGTGTCGTCAAAGACCGCGTCGTTGGTGAAATTGCGCATCGCGAAATTGTCGATCCAGGCGATGGGGCAGGGGGCTGCGTCCCCGGATGGCGCGACGCGATCGATGCGGAGTTTGCGGAGGAACATGGACGCTGCGTACAGGGTACAGCGAAGGGCGATTAGTAACCGTGGTGGTGGAGAATGAAGACGGCAACCGAGGCGGCGATGCAATAGATCCCGAAGTAGTACCAGCGGCCGTGCTCCAGCCAGGAACTGAGCCACTTCAGGGCCAGCAGTCCGGCGAAGAATGCGAAGATCGCACCGAGCAGGCTGGGAAAGGCTGCATGCGCGAAGCCGGAATGATCGGCGTGGTGGAGGCGCAGCGCTTCGCGGCCGATGGCCAGCGGCGTGATGATGACGGCCAGCGCAAAACTGAACGATTCGACGCGGGATTTTTTGATGCCCTGCAGCATGCCGACGGAGATGGTGGCGCCGGAGCGGGAGAATCCGCGAAAGGGCAGGCACAGACCCTGCACCGCGCCGATCACCGCGGCCTGACCGAAGCCGATCTGCGAGGCCTCGGCGGAGTCCGGACGCCGGCCCTCCTTGATGCCGGCGACCAGGATGAGGACGCCGGCGGCGAACAGCGCGGGCGCGACGATCTGCAGCTGGCCGAAGAGGTCCTCGATCTGCGCGTGCGGAGAACCGCGGAAGAGGGTATGCTCGATGATTTTCATCAGGATCCATCCGAT
>Ga0335072_10011848_pt1 | contig 12476 bp, 9 predicted proteins | sample Lox_Sample_21_FD_206725 | JGI IMG/M metagenome (GOLD analysis project Ga0335072, IMG submission 206725) | Soil microbial communities from Loxahatchee National Wildlife Refuge, Florida, United States - Lox_Sample_2.1 | ecosystem: Environmental > Terrestrial > Soil > Wetlands | place: USA: Florida...
TGCTAAGCGCCTCAAGTTCGAGTCCAACCGCCGCCACCAGATTTTCCGGGTCCTTCGGCTTCGCTCAGGATTTCGGCAGCGGGCTCCCGCTCCTCCTGCGGATTCGCTCACGCCCTGCTAAGCGCCTCAAGTTCGAGTCCAACCGCCGCCACCAGATTTTCCGGGTCCTTCGGCTTCGCTCAGGATTTCGGCAGCAGGCTCCCGCTCCTCCTGCGGATTCGCTCACGCCCTGCTAAGCGCCTCAAGTTCGAGTCCAACCGCCGCCACCAGAATTTCTGCCGCGCTTTCTCCGTCTCTCCCAGCCTCCGTGGTGAATCGACAATCTCCACGTCTATAATCCATTCATGACTCTCGTCACGCTCGTCGATAGAATTCAGCAAGACATCGTCGCGGCCATGAAGTCCAAGGACGAAGCGCGTCTCTCCGCTCTTCGCATGGTCAAGAGCGCACTGCAGAATCGCAAGGTCGAGAAAATGGCGCCGCTCGACGACAAAGAGGCGCAGGCCGTGCTGGTGACGCTTATCAAACAGCGGAAAGAAGCGGTCGAACAATTCACCAAAGGCGGTCGCCAGGAGATGGCCGACAAGGAAGCGGCCGAGATCGGCGTGATTGAATCGTACCTGCCAAAGGCCGCCACGGAGACGGAAGTAGTCGCGGGCGTCCGCGCCGTGATCGCAGAAATGGATTCGCCCACAATGAAAGACATGGGCTCGGTCATGAAGAACGCCATGGCCCGCTTCCAGGGCGCCGACGTCCGCGTCGACGGGAAAATGGTCAGCGACGTTGTCAAGCGGGAGTTAGCGGGAAAGTAAGCTTGAAAGTCGCGTCCGAGTCACGAGTCGGCAAACCTGCTAACCAATAGCCGCCCTCCAGAACTTCAGACACCCTTACGAGGGATGGGGCACGCCTTTGATTACACGCACGGTATCACGGGCGATCAGTAATTCCTCATCTGTCGGAATCGCGTAGGCGAGCAATTTCGAATCTTCCGTTGAAATCACCCCTTCGCGGCCGACAGTTTCAGAATTCTTCGCGGCGTCGATCCGAACTCCCACCCACTCCATTCCTTCGCAAATGCGCGCTCGCACCTCCGGAGAGTTTTCGCCGATGCCGCCGGTGAATACGATGGCGTCGGCTCCGCCCATCACTGCCAAAAATGCTCCGATGTACTTTTTTGCCCGATAGCAAAAAATTTCGATTGCCAGCCGCACGCGTCGGTCGTCGTGCTCTTTCAACTCTGCCTGCAATTCGCGCATATCGTTGGTCAGGCCGGAAATTCCCAGCAATCCGGACTGGGTATTCAGAAGCGTTTCCACCTCCGACGAGGACATTCCTTCCTTCCTGCCGATGACGCCGACGATCGCCGGATCGAGATCGCCCGAACGGGTGCCCATCACGAGCCCTTCCAGCGGCGTCATGCCCATCGACGTATCGATCGATGCTCCCGCTTGAATCGCGCATGCCGAGCAGCCATTCCCTAAATGAAGCGTAATGATGTTCGTTTGCGCGCGCGTGAGTCCGCGCAATGCGCGATAACGAAAAGCGACATAGCGATGAGAAGTTCCGTGAAATCCATAGCGGCGCACACGATAGCGGCGGTAGAGATGATAGGGCACCGCGTACAGGTAGGCCTGCTCAGGAATCGTATGATGAAAAGCCGTATCGAACACCGCGACCTGCGGAACGTCTTTTCCGAAAATTTCGCGCGCGGCCACGATACACTTGATGTTATTGGGATTGTGCAGCGGCGCCAGATCGATGCAATCCTCGATCCCCTGCAAAACCTTGTCGTCGATCAGCGCCGACTCTTTGAACTGCTCGCCGCCATGCACCACACGATGTCCTACGGCATTCAGGTCCGCGGTGCTCTTGATCTCCGAAATGCCAGATTGGTCGGACGCGATATAACGCACGAGATAATCGAGCGTAGCCCCGAGATCGCGCAACGAAGCGGTGAATCGTTTGCCCGGCTGGTCGCGATACTGGATTTGAATGATCGCCTCGCCGCCAATATCTTCCACTTCGCCGCGGCAAATGCGTTCGTCTTTGCATTCCTTAATTCGCTCCAGATCGGTGGCAATAATCTGGAATTTGAGGCTGGAACTGCCGGAGTTCAATACCAGGACGTTCATCGCAGCGCTTGCTCCTGTTCAATCCAAGATAAGCGCTGCCACGACGCAACGGCAAGCAACGCGGGCCGAGATTAATCTTAAGATTGAGTGTTTCTTGGTGATGCTCCAGTTTGAAAAAAACGCGATATGAGTTTGGCACTTAATCTATTCCGTGTCAGATGGAACATGAAAGCATGGGAATCCATCAGTGTTAGCTCATTTCTCGCGCGTTCCTATTCCCCGGAAAGGCATACGGTCCAGATTGCCCTGATTGACCTCGAAGGAGACCCGACATGAAGTCCGACGAGCCCAGCCGCATGGCCCTCATGGTCGCCGGCCAGCGAGCGGCTCATCAGTTGCTCGATCATGGCGCAATTCTCAATGATCCGTACGCCGTGAGAATTTTAGGCGAACAGGAACACAACGTATTGCAAGCCCTCAAAGACCACCCCTTGGCAAGCCTGGGACGGCTGTTCACCGCCGCACGGAGCCGGATCGCGGAAGACGCCCTATCAAAATCGGTCGCGCGAGGAGTTCGGCAGGTCGTGATCCTCGGCGCCGGGCTCGATACCTTCGCGCTTCGCAATCCCCATGCGGGTCGCATAAGCATCTTTGAAGTGGATCATCCTGCCACCCAGGCATGGAAGCGCCAATGCCTCGCGGAGGCTGAACTCGCGCCTCCGCCATGGCTCACTTTCGTGCCCGTCGATTTCGAGCGGGATGATTTGCAGCAGAAGCTCAGCAGCGCCGGCTTTCAGCGCACCTCCACCGCGTTTTTCACCTGGCTTGGCGTCGTGCCCTATCTGACAAGGGATGCGATCGACGATACGTTGGGCTACGCAGGGTCGATCCCGAACTCGGAAGTAGTGTTCGACTACATGCAACCTCCTGAGGCATTCTCAGAAGAGATAAGGGGATTGGTCACGGAGAGGAGCAAACAGCTTGAGAAAACTGCGGAACGCTGGGTCAGCCGTTTCGATCCGGCCGGCATCGCAGCGATCCTGCGCTCGCACGGTTTCGACGACATCGACGACATCAGTTTTCAGGAGGTCGTGTCCAGGTTCGGACGTGACGTTCAAGGGCTCGCGACGGGACAGACGGGCATGCATATCGTCCATGCAAAGCATTAGCAAGCCGCCACGTCTCAGATGGCGGAAGCTCCAGCAAAGGCTGGGGTCACGCCGATGGCGTTCGTGGCTATTGAGTAATCTTTTCCGGCAGAGAGCGTTGTTCCGGATGGTGATGGTCTGGGATACTACTTCCTTCCGGCGCGAACGCCAGCAGCACGTTGCCGCCGATCGCGTTGTTGTAGCCGGCATTCACATAGAGCATGCCGCCGACCGCGGTGGGCCCGGCTCCGTTGAACGAACCACCTTGCGCGGGCACGCCGTTAACTGTCCGGTAATTGCGCACGGCATCGAAGTCCCAGATCACGGTGCCATTCGAGGCATCGTAGGCGCGCAGATGTCCATCGAGCGATCCGTCAAAGACGACTCCCGGAATTACCGTAGGCGGCGCCATCTGCGCGGCGCTGCATCCAAACTGCCCGATGCACGCCGGTTTCACCGGGGGCGCATACCACGCCTGCTTGCCCGTGGCGAGATCGAGCGCGAACAAGCCTCCGCCCGCATCCGCCTTCACATCATCCCAATCGGACAGCGGGAAATACGCGCGTTTCGCGTCCGAACCGCCGCCCCATTGAATTCCGCCCAGCGGCCCTCCATGCCCGAGAGTTCGCTCCCACAGCACTTTGCCTTTCCGGTCGGGATCGAGCGCGTAGACCGCGCCCGACTTCTGCGCCAGCAACAGCACCTCACGCCCATTCGGCGATCTGCGCAGCATCGGTGGCGATCCGAAATCGAAGTCATCGCCGCGGCTCTCCGGACAATTGTCTTTCTGTTCGGCCACGCACCCGATATTCCAGAGATCGTTGGGGGTGAATTGCCGCGCCCAGAGCATCTTTCCCGTATCCATGTTCATCGCGATGACGGCGTCAGACGTCCGGCTCGGGGGGTCGGAATAGTTGTTTCCCGTCGCAACATAAATTACGCGCCGCCTCAAATCCGCGGTCGGCGATGACCACACCGCCGCCCCGGAAGGCCCATAGAATTGCACACCGGAAGCGCTCTTGCGCGTAAACTGCGCCACGCGATCAATCGTGTACGACTTCCAAATCTGTTTGCCGGAATTCGCATCGAGCGCAACCACGCTGCCGCGAAACGTGCAGCACGGATATTTCGGATCCGCCGCCGCACCTTCTTCGCCCGACGAAATCGGTACATACAGCCGCGACCCGACCAGCAGCGGTGATCCTGTAATGCGCGCCGCTTGATGCGACTCCGGATGCACCTTCCACAGCACGGCACCATCTCTGGCCGAAAGCGAATAAACGTTCCCGTTGGTGTCGCCGAAAAATACTGCGCTTCCGCGATTGCCGATCGACACCGCCGTCTTCACCGTAGCCGCGGCCTTGAACGTCCACCACGTGCATCCAGTCGCGGCATCGAGCGCGTACACAGTGCCATCCTCGCTGCCGATAAAGAGCTTGCCCGCATAAGAAGTAGGCTGGCCGTAGGTCGCCGATGCTCCAGGAAATCCAAACGCCCACTTGAGCTTAAGGTTCTTGACCTGGTCGACCGTGAGCCCCGCCGCCTCGGCCGACTGAAACCGCGTGTTGTGCGAGTCCACGCCCCAGCCATTCCATATGGGCGCGTTCGCCGGTGGATCAATGTCCTTGCGGCACGCGCCGCCGTTCATCTTCTCCGCCGAAAGCGTGGGAGATCCCAGGTAGTCTGCCACGGCTACTCTCTGCGCCTTCGAGAGCCAATGTCCTTCCCACCTCATCTTTCCGGTTTCCAGCGCAGCCAGAATGGACTCGCGCGACATCTGCCGCAGTCCATCCGGCAGAGGAGCCTTCGAGCCACTATCCGGACGATGACAGCTGGCGCACTTTTTCTGAAATACCGCAGCCCCGTCCACCGGCGCAGGCGGCTTCCGCTCCGTGCATCCCCCAGCAACAATCAGCGCTATCGTCACCCAGACGCAACTCGCGCGTTCCCAAAACCCTGTCTCTCTCGTCAAAGTTCCCCTTGCGCCTCCAAGCGCCTATTACCCATTATCAAGGATGCACGTATCAGGATGAAGCAGGTTTCGCGTGCCGACGTAAAGAGTGGAGAAGAAGCGTAAAGTTTCGTCAAGCGCCGCGCGAGCCGACCGAAGCGGGGTCCCCTTTCCCGGCCGTCGCCCTAATGCTAGATGAAGAATTGTGCCCTCCAGGTTGCGAGGAGCCATCCATATTCGCGCTTTCTTGATATGCAGGGTCCCTTCAGCGAGCCTGGTTGCGCGGCTTCACTTCCGCAACTTTATATCGAGATTCAAGGAAGGACTATAGCTCCGGAAATGATGCCTGCCGGGTGCAGCTTATTTTGGGCTACTCGGGGATGCGGTGCCAGATACGAGGTTCTTTAGAGCTTGAAACAGCGCATCCATCGCCGCGTTGTAGTTCTTCTCGCGGTTTTTGGGCAAGCCCGCCGGTTGAACATCCTGGTTGAGAGTCCATAGCCTGACGCCCGTCCTGGGGTCGAGAATGTTCAGCTGGAAACGAGATTCTGACGGTTGCGCCAGGTACTTCAAACCGATCTCAAAGATGAGGTCGGCATCGGCTGGAGCATTTGCGATTTCGTAATGCCCCCATGCCTTGATTGTTGCGTAGAACTGGTTATAAGGACGATTGGGACCTCCCGCGAAATAGTTACTTGTGGCTAGGTGAAAGCCATTTTCTTCACCAGCATTGGAGATGAAAACGCGCTTGGCGGTCTCGATTTGCGCAGGAACAGGCGCGGACGAAATCTGTGAAGATTCCGTTTGTGCCGCCGTCAACTGGGCGGAGGTGATGCTCAACAGGATAAAAACAACAATTCTCAGCTTGTTCGCCATTGCTAGGGCCTCCTGGCGTATGAGATCAATCACAAGGAGGTACGAGCGTACTGCTGCTCACCGCCAATCGCAAGGGCAACTCGAGGTTGATTCAATTGCGTTACACTGCCGTCAATGTCCCTCGCCGACCAAATGGGATTCAACTTCCGCCCGCCGGAACGCCGCGTCTGGAAGGTGCGCGATCTCGTCGCCGCGGTCCGCACGCATATTGAACGCGAATTCTCCGACGCGTGGGTGGAAGGCGAAATCTCGAATTTCCGTGCGCCCGAATCCGGCCATCTCTACTTCACGCTGAAAGACGGCAACGCGCAGCTTCGCGTCGTGATGTTCCGCTCGACGGCGCGGCTGTTGCGCTTTCGTCCCGGCGACGGATTGCAAGTCATCGTTCGCGGACGCATCACCATCTACGAAGATCGGGGCGAGCTGCAGATTTCCGCCGAGTATATGGAGCCGAAAGGCGCCGGATCGCTGCAGCTGGCGTTTGAGCAGCTCAAGGCTAAACTGCAGGCTGAGGGACTCTTCGCCGCCGAGCGCAAGAAGCCGATTCCGTCCCTTCCCGCCTGCATCGGAATCGTCACGTCAGCTCAGGCGGCGGCGTTGCGAGACATTCTGAATATCCTCGCGCGGCGGCATCACTCGGCGAATGTTCTCATTTATCCCGCGCAGGTCCAGGGAGAAGCAGCTTCGCTCGAAGTCGCAGCCGGCGTGCGTTATTTCAATCATCGTCACAAAGTTGACGTCATTATCGTGGCACGCGGAGGGGGCTCGGCAGAGGATCTCGCCTCGTTCAATGACGAAGGTCTGGCCCGTACGGTGGCGAGTTCCGAAATTCCCGTGATCTCCGCGGTTGGCCATGAAACGGACTTCACCATCGTCGATTTCGTCGCCGACCTTCGCGCGCCAACCCCATCCGCCGCAGCGGAATTGGTGATCCGCTCACGCCAGGAAATCGAAAATCAGGCCGCCTCACTCGAAGAACGCCTCGCTCGCGCCATGCGTTACCGCCTGCTCATAGGACGCCAAGCCTTGAGCGAACTCGCCCAGCACGGCGCCTTCGCGCGCATGATGGAAGCCATTCATCAGCGCGGGCAGCGGCTCGATGACCTGACCCACCGGATCGAAACCGCCGAACGACAGCGGCTCGAAATTGTACGCCGCCGCTTTGAAATGCTCTCCGCCGCCGTGCGTCATTACGACCTGCGCCTCGTTCTCTCGGGAACCCGCAGGGAACTGGAAAGCTGGACCGCGGCGCTCGCCGCTATCATGCGTAACGTTCTCCTGCAGCATCGCGTCCGCAGTGAGCGGCTGCAGACTGCGCTGCAGTCGCTTTCTCCACTCGCGATTCTCGATCGCGGGTACGCCCTCGTCTTTGACTCCGAAGGCAAATTGCTCAAGGACGCCAACCAAGTTCGGATGGGAGACACAGTTTCCGCCCGTTTGGCGCAGGGTCAAATCGAAGCGTCCGTAACCAAGAAGCAGGCGTAAACGTTTTCACGCTCCATCTGGGTACCGACCCTTCCCTCGTTCTGTGCCGGAGGATAGGTTGCCGCAATTCGTCACCTTGAAAGCACAAAAAGCCGCACCGAATCAGCTTCTAACCAATATTCCTCCTTTACAATAGTTCTTGCGCCCGGAACACAAACCTGTCGGAGGAAAACGCCAGTGATGCCGGTCTTCACATCATGGCAGCAAGGCGTTTGGGCCGCGCTCGATATTCTCCTGGTCGCGCTGATCATCTACGAGCTTCTGGTCATGGTTCGCGGCACGCGGGCCGCGCCCATGCTGGCCGGCCTCGCGGTTGTCGTTCTCGCGTTCTACCTGCTTCCTACCGAAAAGCTCATCACGCTGAATTGGGTGGTCAGCCACGTACTACCCTACGTGGTGTTCGCGTTGATCGTGGTTTTTCAGTCTGAGATTCGCCACATGCTCGCCGATCTCGGACGCCGCATAAGTTTCCTGCGCACCTCCTCAGCGGGCAGCGACGCCTACGACGATATCGTTCTCGCGGCCAATCTGTTTTCGCAGAATCAAACCGGCGCGCTCATCGTGATTGAACGCGAAATTGGATTGCGCACCCACATCGAAAGCGGAGTCCCGCTCGACGCTCGCCTCTCTTATGATCTGCTGGCTACGATCTTCCGCCCTAGTGCTCCGCTGCACGACGGCGCGGTCATCGTCCAGAAGGATCGTATTGCGGCCGCGGCTTGTTTTCTGCCGCTTTCGATGAATCCGCTCCTCTCCACGCAACTCGGTACCCGGCACCGCGCGGCCATCGGAATCACCGAAGAAACCGACGCCATTGCGGTCGTCGTCTCCGAAGAAACCGGCGCGATCAGCCTTGCTCTGGGCGGGCAAATCGAGCGCGATTTAACCGCGGACCAACTGCGTGAGCGGCTTGGCGCAGAACTGCGTCGCTACATGGCGCCTGTCACCCTGCCAACTCCGATTGCCACGCACGAAGAGCCCGACGCCATTCTCGATTCCGGCTTGCGCGATCCCGCTCCTGAAGCCGCATCCGAATCCGGCAAACAAGCGGAGCAGCGGCCATGATCGGATTCTTCAAGCGTTACGTCCTGCACAATTTCGGCTTGAAGTTGCTTTCGCTCGCGCTGGCCGCGGGTATCTGGTTCCTGATTTCTCCGGAGGAGCAGCCCGCCGAAGTCGCCTTGCGCGCCCCTGTCGTGTTCGATCACGTTCCGCCGCATCTGGAGATCAGTTCCGAATCCATTCCCGAAGCGCAGGTTCGCGTACGCGGGCCGGAGCGCGTCATTCGCCAGCTTCAGCCCAGCGAGGTTCATGCGGAAATCGATCTGAGCGGCGCCAAACCGGGCGAACGCACCTTTGATCTCACGTCGCAGCAGGTTCGTCATCCCAGCGACGTTCGAGTCGTGCAAGTTCTGCCCAGCCAGCTCCATCTCGCCTTCGACACGCGCCTCACGCGCGAGGTCGAAATTCATCCGCGGGTTACGGGCATCTTTCCGAGCGGTGACCAGATCGTGAAGGTCGTTGCCGATCCAGCGACCGTCACTGTGACCGGTCCCCGCCGCCACGTCGAGCGCGTCGACGCCGCGACCACAGACCCCATCGACGCGACCGGTGCTCGTGGCATTGCTGTTTTCACCACCAATGTCTATGTGTCCGATCCCCTGGTGCAAATCGTGCAACCTGCATCCGTGCGCGTCACCGTCATCGTGCAAGCCCAGGGAACTCCTCCCTCGCACTGATCTCATCCTGCGGCGACGAAATCATTTATCATTCTCAGTCTTTTGTTTTTGCGTCCGAAATTTCACATGAGTGAATCGACTCGCCAACTTTTCGGAACCGACGGCATTCGCGGCGTCGCAGGCGAGTTTCCGCTGACCAAGCAAAGCACCTACCTGATCGGCCGAGCTCTCGGCCACGATCTTTCGCGCGCCACACCAAAGCCGAGGGCCGTGATCGGCCAGGACACGCGCGAATCCAGCCGCTGGATCGCCGACCGCGTCGCCGAAGGAATGGGCGCCGTCGGAGTCGAGGTTCACAGTGCGGGCGTCATCACAACGCCGGGCGTAGCCTATCTGGCGCGCTCGCGGAAAATCGATGCTGGCGTAGTCATCTCTGCGTCGCACAATCCCTGGACCGACAACGGCATCAAAGTTTTCTCCGGGGATGGATTCAAGCTCACCGACGCCCGCGAACTGGCGATCGAGAAAGAAATCTTCACTTTGCTGGAAGATCCAGCCGCTGCGGATGACACGGCGCTGCGCGTTCCGCCGCCATCGCTACCCGGGGAAGCGGAATTACGGCAGGCGTATATCAAATCTCTGTCGAGCAGCGTTTCCGCGGATCTGAAAAGGCTGCGCGTGCTGGTCGATTGCGCCAACGGCGCAGCAACTGCCGAAGCTCCCGAGTTGTTCCGCTCTCTCGCGGTTCAGGCGAAGTTCATCCACATTACGCCCGATGGCAGAAATATCAATGAGGGTTGCGGTGCCCTGCATCCGGAAAATCTTGCGAAGGCGCTCTGTGCGTCAGACGAGGAGTTCGATCTTGGGGTAACTTTTGACGGCGACGCCGACCGCGCCCTGTTCTGCGATTCCAACGGTCGCGTGGTCAATGGAGATGCCGTTTTACTCGTCGCGGCTCGCGATCTGCACGTACAAGCCAGGCTCAAAGGTGACACAGTCGTCGCGACCACCATGTCGAACATGGGACTCGAGATCGCCCTGAAAAAGTCCGGCATCCGGATGCTGCGGGCCAACGTCGGCGATAAGTACGTGCTCGAGGAAATGCTCAAAACCGGAGCCACTCTGGGCGGCGAGCAATCCGGTCACATCATCTTCCGCGACGGCGACGGAACCACCGGGGACGGGCTGCTTACGGCTCTGCGATTGATGGGTGTCATCGTGCGCAGCGGGAAATCTCTGGCCGATCTGGTCAGCGATCTGAAAGTGTTTCCGCAAAAAATTCAAAACATCCGCGTGCGCGAAAAGATTCCCTTCGCACAAGTTCCCGCCGTCAAATCTGCGATTGAAGCCGCAGAAAAAGAACTCGACGGCAATGGCCGTATCGTCGTCCGCTATTCGGGAACAGAAGCACTGGCCCGCGTGATGGTCGAAGCCGAATCAGCAGAAAAGATGCGGGCCATCACGGCGAAGATCGCAGGCGAGATTCAGAAGGCCCTGGGGGCTTAGCCCATTTGTTGGGACTGCCGCCCGGCTGTTCGGTGATGCGAGGAGTATCGTGGAGAGCGGCCCTTCAGCGCCGCGTCAGCGAGCTACATTGTAGAGGGTTTTAGCGCCGGTGGCGAGTCTTCTTCCCCTTCGCCGGCTCTTCCTCAACCACAGCAAATTGAATCTTCTTCTCCACCGGATCGATCCGATCCACCAGCACGCGAATCTTCTGCCCCAGCCGGTACGTCTTATGCGAGCGCTGTCCGATGATCTCCCGCGTGTTCTCGTGATATGTGTAGCGATCGTCAGTCAGAGTATCCAGCGGAACCAGTCCCTCGACAAACAAATCTGTCAGCTCGACGAAAAATCCGAACTTGGTCACGCTGATGACCAATCCGTCGAAATCCTCCCCGATGCGCTCCTGCATGAACTTCACTTTCTTCCATTCCATCAGTTCGCGCTCGGCGTCATCGGCGCGCCGCTCCATCTGACTCGACTCTTGGGCAATCTCTTGCAACTCTTCAATCGAGATTGGTCCACCCAGTTCATGTGGCGCGGGCCTTCCAGTCCGCGCATCCCGCCGCTTCGACCATGGCGAAGCCTTATCATCGGGCGGGTGCCCCACTTCTCGGTTTTGGGAGAGGCGGGTCTCTTGATTTTGCCTCAAAACCTCCTTCAATATCCGGTGCACAATCAAATCCGGATATCTCCGAATCGGCGACGTGAAATGCGTGTAGCTGGTCGCTGCCAGCGCAAAGTGTCCGAGATTCTCCTCCGAATACCGCGCCTGCTTGAGCGACCGCAGCATGAGATAACTCAAAATCCGCTCTTCCGGCTTGCCTGCAATCTTCTCCGTCAGCTTCTGATACATGCGCGGCATGATATGCACCTCTTTCGGCACTTCAATTTCGCGCACACTCTTACCCGTCCCACGCGCCGCGCGGCGATCGGCCTTCATCTGCACGCGATGAATCGGCAGCGCGCCCACCCCCAGCGAATATCCAAAAGTCGCGGCGATGATTTCAAAATCGTAGACGCGCTTGGCGTCGGGCTTCTCGTGTACACGATAGAGCGAAGCGATGTACCGCGATTCCAGATGATGCGCGACACACTCATTCGCCGCCAGCATGAATTCTTCGATCAGGCGGTGCGCGATATTCCGTTCCGAGCGCGCGATGCTTTTCATTAACCCGAATTCGTCAAACTCGATGACCGGTTCCGGCAGATCGAAATCGATGGAACCGCGCCGCTCGCGCTTGCGATTCAGAATCAGCGCCAGGTCGCGCATCAGCTCGAAATTCGCGGCGAGCGGGCCATAGCGCTCGCGCATGGCGTCGTCGCTTTCCAGCACGGCATTGACCGCCGTATATGTCATGCGCTCGGCCGAGCGAATGACGCCTTCGCATAACTCGTAGCTCACAACCTCGCCGCGATGATCGATTTCCATAACGCATGACATGACCAGCCGTTCGACCTGCGGACGCAGACTGCAAATGTCGGTCGACAATTCGAGCGGCAGCATGGGAACCGCACGGTCGGGAAAATACACGCTGGTCCCGCGCAGGCGCGCTTCCTGATCGAGCGCTGACCCCGCGGTCACATAATGCGCAACATCGGCAATGTGTACTTGCAATTCAAAGTTGCCATTGTCGAGTTTCGTCACCAGCACCGCGTCATCGAAATCGCGCGCAGTTTCGCCATCGATGGTCACAATCGGTAGCGAGCGAAAGTCGCGCCGATGGCGCAGTTCCGACGCAGGAATGGTTGCCGACGCCTCCTG
>Ga0335072_10011850_pt1 | contig 12475 bp, 12 predicted proteins | sample Lox_Sample_21_FD_206725 | JGI IMG/M metagenome (GOLD analysis project Ga0335072, IMG submission 206725) | Soil microbial communities from Loxahatchee National Wildlife Refuge, Florida, United States - Lox_Sample_2.1 | ecosystem: Environmental > Terrestrial > Soil > Wetlands | place: USA...
GCATCTCCAGCGCCTCGGCCTCGGTGTAGTGGCCCTCGCCGTCCGCGCGCTGCCGCCGGTCGGTCAGGCCGTCGGTGTAGAAGACCAGGGCCGAGCCAGGGGCCAGGTACCGCGTTTCCTCGCGGTAAGTCGGCAGGCCGGGCATGCCCTTGCCGCGCACGCCGAGCAGCACGCCCTTGTGCTCGATCTCCATCTGCCCGACCTCGCTGCCGGTGACCAGCAGCGGCGCGTCGTGGCCCGCGTTGGCGAACGACAGCGTCCGAGACCAGGCGTCGTAGACCAGGTAGGTGCAGCTGACCGTCGGCGTGTCGGCGGACTCGCCGGACGCGTCCGGGTTCGTCGGGTCCAGCGAGCGGACCCAGTCGTCGAGACGGCGCAGGATCTCCGCGGGCGGCTTGTCGTCCTGCGCGAAGGCCCGCAGAGCCGCCCGCAGCTGGCCCATGGTCGCGGCGGCGCGGGCGCCGCGGCCCTCGACATCGCCGATCACGATGCCGACCCGTCCGGCCGACAGCGGGATGATGTCGTACCAGTCCCCGCCCACCTGGGTCTGGATGCCCTGGCCGTGCGTCTCGAGCGGCTTGGCCGGAACGTACTTGTAGGCGACGGTCAGGCCGTCGACCGCGGGCGGGTCGTGCGGCAGCAGGCTGGTCTGGAACGCGAGCGCGGTCCGGCGCTCCTCCTCGAACAGCATCGCGTTGTCGATGGCGATCGCGACCCGGCTGCCGATCGTGCCGAGGAAGTCGCCGTCGTCGACGACGTAGTGCCGCTGATCACGCAGGGTCAGGTCGGACAGGGCCAGGCTGATCACGCCCAGCACCTCGCCGCGGGCGATGAGCGGCGTGGCGATCACCGACCTCAGCCCGATGTCGCCGCAGGTGTCCAGGCTGGCCTGGCGCGGCGCCGGCCACTCCTTCTCGCTGAGGTCGGCCACGACGACCGTTTCCTTGCGAGACATGGCCTGCTCGCAGAAGTGGCCGGGCGGATAGCTGAGCGGCTCACCCACCTGGGCCCAGGTGCCCTCCGGCGGCCACCAGCCCCTGGCGTGCAGCTGAGCCCTTCGCACCAGTTTGTCGCCGTGGAACAGGTCAATCAGGCAGTGATCGGCGAACTGCGGCACGAGCGTCTCGGCCACCTGCCGGAGCGTGACATCCAGCTCGAGCGAGTGCGCCAGCCGCTCGCCGACGCGCTCCAGCAGCCGGAGCCGGTCCCGCTCCCCGCGGCTGCCACCGAGAGTTGCCTCGCGCGCCACGAGGACGACGCCGATGACCTCCCCGGTCCGGTCGAGCAAGGAGGCGGCCCGGGCCCGGATCAGCAGGCGGGACCCGTCGACCCTGCGGGTCGAGAGGGTGCCCTCCCAGGACCGCCCGTGCAGCACCTGCGACACCAGGTCGTTGACCCGGCGCGCGTCTCCGTCCTCGAACCCCAGCGACAGGAGCGGCCGGCCGATGAGGCGCGTCGCGTGGTCGGGGAAGCCGAACAGGTCCTCGGCGTAGACATTCGCGTACAGCAGGCTTCCGTCGGCGTCGGTGACCAGCACCGCCGTTGACAACTGCTCGAGGATGTCCCCCGGGCTCGGCAGCGGGCGCAGGGCAGCGGCGTCAGAAGCGGTGGACCTCATCGCGGCCCCCCCGCGCGAACGGATCGTTGTATGCAGTCGCATAGGTCAAGGTTTGGTGACGAAGACATGCGCGGCCACATGGTGCGGCAGCTCTGCCTCCAGACCGCCGATTCCATCGTCACCGATCACCCGCACACCGTCGTCGCTCGTCGCGAGAGTGATCTCCCGCCCCGGCTGTATCCCGATGTTCTTGAGTTTAAGCATCAGTGCCGCGTCGCTCTGGACCTGTTCGCTGATCCTGCGGACCACCACTAGCTCGGCTCGGCGCGACGCGATCATCGTCATGGCCACGGCGCGCTCACGACCTGCCGCAAGTGCGCGCTTGCTAGCATCGGTCGGAACGTCGAGTTCCGCAAGTCCGGGAATGATATTTCCGTGCGGGCAGCGGACCGGATACCCCAGCAACTCAACGAGCCGGCGCTCGACGCTATCGGAAATAACGTGCTCCCAGCGGCACGCCTCGATGTGCACCTCTTCCCAGGGCAGGCCGATCACGCCGACCAGGAGGCACTCGGCCAGCCGGTGCTTGCGCATCACCCGCATGGCCAGCCTGCGGCCGGTGCCGGTCAGCGCCAGCTGACGGTCGCCTTCGACCCGGAGCAGGCCGTCGCGTTCCATCCGGGCAACGGTCTGGCTCACGGTCGGGCCGCTCTGCGACAGGCGCTCCGCAATGCGGGCACGCAGCGGGACGATGCCTTCCTCTTCCAGTTCGAAAACCGTGCGAAGGTACATCTCCGTGGTATCGATCAGCCCGTGCGCCGTCAAAGGCCCTCCCTTCTGGAACGATGCTATGCCGCAGCGCCAGTTCGGCGAACCACGAAAATTCCCGGACGGCCCGCGTCCGGTGCGGTAAGGATCGAGAGAGCTCAGGGCGCCAGGCGCTCGACGGCCCAGGCGCCGCCGTCCCTGCGGTACCTGAATCGGTCGTGCAGCCGGTTCACCCGGCCCTGCCAGAACTCGATTACCTCGGGAATCACCCGGTATCCGCCCCAAAACTCCGGCATCGGAACCTCCGTCCCTTCCGGCCATTTCGCGGCAAGCTGGTCGTAACGGTCATCGAGGTCGGCCCGCGAGCCGATCACCGTGGATTGCCGGCTGGCCCACGCGCCGACCTGGGACCCGTGCGGGCGGGACCGGAAGTAAGGCTCGCTCTCGGCGGTGGACAGCGCGGACACCGTGCCCTCGACGATCACCTGCCGCTGGATCGGATACCACGGGAACACCAGGCTGGCCCGCGGCACCTCGGCGAGGTCGGTGCCCTTGCGCGAGGTCCGGTTCGTGTAGAAGACGAACCCGCCGGAGTCGTGGCTTTTGAGCAGAACCGTCCGGCCGCGCGGCCGGCCGCTGGCCGACACCGTCGCCAGCACCATCGCGGTGGGCTCGGGCAGACCCGCCGCCACCACATCGGCCATCCAGGCCGCGAACTGCGCCATCGGGTCAGCGGCCAGCATGGCCTCGGTCAACACGCGATCATCGGCCGCGCGAGGTGTCGGTTCCACGGCTAGTGATCCTCACATACCCGCCGCTCGCGCCGCCACCGGATGGCCGCGCGCCCGGGCGCCGCCGAAGACCGCGGCCGCGGGCCCGGGACGGTATCGGAGGGTATGGACGGACTCTGCCGGCCGGCCGGGTTACCAAGGCCGAGGCGGGCACGATTGAATAGGTCGGCTGGCCGCACAGCGCTACGGGCCGACGAGGCCCAGCCGGTGACCCACAGGACGGAGGAGCCAGATGTCCGATTTCACGCCCGGTCTAGAGGGTGTTGTCGCGTTCGAAACAGAGATCGCGGAACCCGACAGGGAGGGAAGCGCGCTTCGCTACCGGGGAGTGGACATCGAGGAACTAGTCGGGCATGTGTCCTACGGCCATGTCTGGGGTCTTCTGGTGGACAACTCCTTCGAGCCCGGCCTGCCGCCGGCCGAGCCGTACCCGATCCCGGTGCACTCCGGCGATATCCGGGTCGACGTGCAGAGCGCGCTGGCGATGCTGGCCCCGGCGTGGGGCATGCATCAGCTGCTGGACATCAGCGACGAGCAGGCCCGCGACGATCTAGCCCGGGCATCGGTGATGGCGCTGTCGTTCGTGGCCCAGGCGGCGCGCGGGCTGGGCCTGCCGATGGTCCCGCAGAAGCGGGTCGACGAGGCGAAGACGATCACCGAGCGGTTCATGATCCGCTGGCAGGGTGACCCGGACCCCAAGCACGTGCGGGCCATCGACTCCTACTGGGTTTCCGCCGCCGAGCACGGCATGAACGCCTCGACGTTCACCGCGCGGGTGATCGCCTCGACCGGGGCGGATGTGGCCGCGGCTCTGTCCGGAGCGGTCGGCGCGCTGTCCGGGCCGCTGCACGGCGGCGCCCCGGCGCGGGTGCTCAGCATGATCGAGGAGGTCGAACAGCAGGGCGACGCGGACGCCTGGGTCAAGGGGGCGCTGGACCGCGGCGAGCGGCTGATGGGGTTCGGCCACCGGGTGTACCGGGCCGAGGACCCGCGGGCGCGGGTGCTGCGCCGGACGGCCAGGGAACTCGGCGCGCCCAGGTTCGAGGTGGCCGAGGCGCTGGAGAAGGCGGCCCTGGCCGAGCTGCACGCCCGCAGGCCGGACCGGGTGCTGGCCACGAACGTCGAGTTCTGGTCTGCCGTCGTTCTGGACTTCGCCCAGGTACCCTTGCACATGTTCACCTCCATGTTCACCTGCGCGCGCACCGCTGGCTGGGCGGCGCACATCATGGAGCAGAAGGCTGCCGGCCGCCTGATCCGGCCGAGCGCGCGGTACGTGGGCCCGAAGAGCCGCCCGGTATCGGAGGTGACCGGCGCGGCCGACGTCCTCGACAAGGAAGTCTGACCGCTTATGACCGAGATCGTGATCCCCGGCGACCTGCTGCCCGCCGACGGCAGGTTCGGCTGCGGCCCGTCGAAGGTCCGCCTGGAGCAGCTGGCAGCGCTGGCCGGCCCGGGGGCGGCCTACCTCGGAACGTCCCACCGCCAGGCGCCGGTCCGCTCGCTGGTGCAGCGGATCCGCGAGGGGATGGCGCAGCTGTTCTCGGTCCCGGACGGGTACGAGGTCGTGCTCGGCAACGGGGGCACCACGGCGTTCTGGGACATCGCCGCGTTCGGCCTGGTGGACCGCAAGGCCCAGCACCTGTCGTTCGGAGAGTTCTCATCGAAGTTCGCCAAGGTCACCGCCGCCGCGCCGTGGCTGGAGGCGCCGACGGTCATCGAGTCTCCCCCAGGGACCCATCCCCTGCCGCTCGCTGAGGCCGGGATCGACACCTACGCGCTGACCCACAACGAGACCTCCACCGGCGTCGCCATGCCGGTGGGCCGGGTGCCCGACGCCGACCCGGGTGCGCTGGTCATCGTGGACGCCACGAGCGGCGCGGGCGGCCTGCCGGTCCGGGCCGGCGAGGTGGACGTGTACTACTTCGCGCCGCAGAAGTCGTTCGGATCCGACGGCGGCCTGTGGCTGGCCCTGATGTCGCCGGCGGCGCTGGAGCGGGCCGGCAAGGTCGCGGCCAGCGGCCGGTACATCCCGGATTTCTTCTCGCTCGAGACCGCGATCGACAACTCGCGCAAGCAGCAGACCTACAACACCCCCGCGGTCGCCACGCTGTTCCTGCTGGCCGACCAGGTCGACTGGCTGCTGGCCCAGGGCGGGCTGGCCTGGGCGACCGCCCGGACGGCGCAGTCCTCGGCGTTCCTGTACGAGTGGGCCGAGAAGACGCCGGTGACGACCCCGTTCGTGGCCGACCCGCTGCAGCGCTCCCAGGTCGTCGGCACGATCGACTTCGACGACACGGTGCAGGCGACGCAGCTGTCGGCGGCGCTGCGCGCCAACGGCATCGTCGACACCGACTCCTACCGCAAGCTCGGCCGCAACCAGTTGCGCATCGGCATGTTCCCGGCCGTGGACCCGGCCGACGTTCAGGCGCTGACCGCCTGCATCGACTACGTGGTCGAGCGTCTCTAGCGGATACCGGCGGCGCGGCCGCGACTTCCCGGCCGCTCGCGCGCAGACTGGGAGCGTGCGGGACTTCGGCCGCGGGTTCGGCTGCGGGTTTGGCTGGGCGTTCGGCTTAACCGGCGAGCGCGCCGCCGCCGGGCGGCCGGCCTGGCGGTCGGTGCGCGCCCGGCTCGTGGCAGCCGTCTTCTGCGCAGCGGCGGCCGGCGGCCTGGTGATCACGGTGGCCGGTCATCTGGCTGCACAGAATTACCTGACCCGGCAGGCCGATCGGCAGCTGCGTTCCTATGCCGACCTGCTCACTGCCCGCCCGTTCACGGTCTTTCCCGGTTTCAGGCGCGCGCCCGGAGCGGCCGGTCTCGGCCCCGCAGGAGGCGCGCTCGGCATCGCCGTTCGTGCGTCCGGGGGCCAGCTGCTGATGAGTGCGGGCCTGGCCGCGCCGCCGGCCGTCGGCCGGGGCTGGCTGGAGGTGTCCGAGCCGGTCAGTTACCGGCAAGACCACATCCCGTTCGTGTACGGTGCCGACAATTTCTCGGTGTCGGTCAGCCCCAAGGCCCGCAGCGGGCTGGCAGGGACGCTGGTCATCGGGCTCGACCTGGACGGCGTCGGCCGGGCCGTCGGCGGCCTCACGAACACCTGCCTGGCGGTGACCGGCCTGTCGGTCCTGGTGGCCTCGGCCGCGGCCGCCGGGGTTACCGGCAGACTGCTCCGGCCACGCGCCCTTGCGGCGCAGGCCGGGGCGCCAGCCGAAGCCGCCGCCGAAGCCGCCGCAGCCAGCCGGTCCGCCCGCGCCACCGGTGCGGCCGTCGCCGCAACCTGCGGCCAGCTGCGCAGGCCGCTCAGCATCGTGGCCGGCCTGGCCGAATCTCACCGGGAACGCGGCGAGCTGCGGCCCGATGACGCCGACCGCATGATGCGCCAGCTGGCTCAGGAGGCGGGGCGGATGGCGGCGCTGGTCGATGCGCTCGACGCCGCCGCGGAAACCGGCTGGCCCGCCCGCGCGAGGCCGTGAGAGGGTCGCCGCATGGTGACAGAACGGGCCGAGCCCCCGCTGCGGGCAGGCGAACGAGAGATGCTGCTCGGGTGGCTTGATTACCACCGGGCCACCCTGCTGTGGAAATGCGAGGGCCTCAGCGACGACCAGCTGCGGGAGCGCGCGGTGCCGCCGTCCGCGCTGTCCCTGCTCGGGCTCGTCCGCCACCTGGCCGAATGCGAGCACTCGTGGTTCCGCAAGGTGCTGCTCGGCGAGGACGTGCCCTACCTCTACGTGACCGAGCAGGACAACGACGCGGATTTCAACGACGTCGACAAAGCGGACGTCGCGGAGGACATCCGCACCTTCGAGCGGGCGTGCCAGGCGGCGCGTGAGGCGATCGCCTCCGCTCCGGACCTCGACACGGTGAGCAAGAAGCCGGACCGCCGCACCGGGGAGCAGTTCTCGCTGCGCTGGATCATCACCCACATGATCGAGGAGTACGCCCGGCACAACGGGCATGCCGACCTGCTGCGGGAACGCATCGACGGCGCCACGGGCGACTAGCGGTCCGATGGCCACCGATCATCACGCCGAGCACGTGGGCAGCCTGCTGCGGCCATCCTGGCTGCTGGAGGCCCGCGCCGCGCACAAGGCCGGCCGGCTGAGCGCCGGCGAGCTGGCCGCACTCGCCGACCGCGCCGTGCTCGAGGCGATCGGACTGCAGCAGCAGGCGGGGATCGAGGTCTTCACCGACGGCGAGATGCGCAGGGAAAACTGGATGGCCGGGCTGCTGGAATCCACCGGCGGCGTGGTTCCCTACGACCGGCCGGCGGTGGCCTGGCACCGCGGCGGCGAGATCGTGTCCGGCCCCGAGACCGATTTCGACACGGTGGCGGCAAGCGAGAAGGTGACCAGGAAGGACGCCCGCACCAGCGTCGAGGCGGCGTTCCTGGCCCGGCATGCGCCAGGGGCGTTCAAAATAATGATGATGAGTGCGTCGATGGGCGGGATGCTCTGGCGGCCGGAGATCAGCGCCCGCGCGTACCCGGAACCCGCCGACCTGGTCCGCGACCTCGTGGCGCTGCAGATCGCCGAGATCGAGGGGCTGATCGACCAGGGAGTGCGGTGGGTCCAGCTCGACTCGCTCAGCTACAACCAGGTCTTCGATCCCGACTTCCGGGCGCAGACCGGCCTGAGCGCGCTGAGCCCGGAGGCGATACTCGACGCCACGGTCACGGCCGACGCCCGGATTGTCGCCGCGGCCAAGCGCAAGGACCCGGACGTCACGGTCGGGATGCACATCTGCCGCGGTAACAACCGCAGCGCGTGGATGGCCAGGGGCGGCTACGAGCAGGTCGCCGAGCGGCTGTTCGGCGAGGTCGGGGCGGACAGGTTCCTGCTGGAGTACGACACCGAGCGGGCCGGCGGGTTCGAGCCGCTGCGGTTCGTGCCGCCCGGGACGACCGTCGTTCTCGGCCTGGTCTCGTCCAAGGTTCCCGAGCTCGAGGACGAGGACGAGCTGCGGCGGCGCATCGACCAGGCCGCGCGGTACGTGCCCTTCGCCGACCTCGCGATCAGCCCGCAGTGCGGGTTCGCGTCCACCTCCCGCGGCAACCAGCTCACGGCGGACGAGGAGCGGCGCAAGCTCGAGCTGGTGGCCCGCACCGCCGCCCGGGTGTGGGGCTGACCGGAACGATACGGTACAAGGCATGACGATCCCGGGCGACGACCGGCTGCGGCTGCGGCAGACCTTCGACCAGGCCGCCGAGCTGTACCAGCGGGCCAGGCCCGAGTACCCGGACGAGTTGTTCGACCACCTCATCGCCGTCACCGGGCTCGTGGCCGGCGACCGGCTCCTGGAAATGGGCTGCGCCACCGGCAAGGCCACCATGCCGCTGGCCCGGCGCGGATTCAAGATCAGCTGCGTCGAACTCGGCGCGAACCTCGCCGCCGCCGCGCGCCGCAACCTGGCCGGCCTGGACGTGGAGGTCACCGAGGGCCGGTTCGAGGACTGGCAGCCGCCGGCCGGCGTCCGGTTCGACCTGGTCTTCGCCGCCACCGCATGGCACTGGGTGGACCCGGTGGCGGGATACCGCGCCGCCTGGCAGGCCCTGCGCCCGGGCGGCCACCTCGCCTTCTGGAGCGCGACGCACGTGTTCCCCGAGGGCGGCGATCCGTTCTTCGCCGAGCTCCAGGACGTCTACGACGAGATCAACGAGTCGCTGCCGCCCGGGGTGAACTTCCTGCGCCCCGGCGAGCTGCCCGATAGCGCCGGCGAGATCGAGGCCAGCGGCCTGTTCGAGGTCACCGACATCCGGCACTTCGACTGGGAGACCGTCCACGACGCCCAGGGCTACATCGACCTGCTGGACACGTTCTCCGGCCACATCGAGATGGCGGACTGGCAGCGGGACCGGCTCTACGGCGAGATCCGCCGCCGGCTGGCCCTGCGCCCCGGCGGCCTGCTCCGGCGCGGCTGGGGCGCCGTCCTGCACATCGCGCGGCGGCGTGACGACGGCCAGGCCTGATTTTTTTACGCCCCGGCTCCCCCCGATCGAAGCGGCCAGCTGCCTCTGGTCTCGTACTTCGGCTCGGCGCCGCCGAGGTGGCTGCGGATCAGGTGGATCTCGGTCGCGGTCCACGACGCCCCCTCGTATCCGGCCAGCGCCCTGACCAGCTCCGCGACGCCGGCCGGCTCCTTACAGCGGGCCAGGGTCAGGTGCGGCCGGAACTTCCGGCCCTCGTCGGGCGGCGGTGCCCCGGCCCGGCGTGCGCCCGCGCCGACCGACCGGGCCAGCGCGGTCAGGGCGTCGCGGTCACCGCCGATCCCGGTCCACAGCACCCGGGCCCGTTTGGCGGACGGAAACGCCCCCGCTCCGGTGAATCGCAGCTCCAGGCTCGGGTGCCGGCCAGCGGCGCGCTCCAGCCGGGGTTCCAGCGTCGCCGCGGTGTCCACGGTCACCTCGCCGAGGAAGGCCAGCGTCAGGTGCCAGGCCGGGCGCCCGGTCCAGCGCAGCGCGGGCCAGCTCGCGCGCAGCGGCGCCAGCCGAGACTCGAGGTCGTCCAGCACGGCGGCCGGCGGCGCGATCGCGATGAACAGTCGCATCGGGCCATCCTGTCGCCGCCGGCGCGGCACGGGCAACGCGGACCGGGGTCAGCTCACCGTCCGCGCCAGCCGGCCTGGCCGCAGGTACTCACGGACCCGCACGCTCCGCATGCGGGCGTACAGGCCGCCGACGACGAGCGTCGCGACGACCGAGATGACGCCCCCGGCGATCAGGCTCATCCGCGGCCCGAACACCTCGGCGACCCAGCCGACCAGCGGCGACCCGATCGGTGTCCCGCCGAGGAAGACCAGCATGTACAGGCCCATGACCCGGCCGCGCATCTCGGCGGTGGTGCCGAGCTGGGTGGCGGAGTTCGTGGCGGTGGTCAGCGTGAGCAGCGCCAGGCCGGTCGGCACCAGCAGGGCCACGAACAGAAGGAACGTCGGCATCAGCCCGGTGATTACTTCCAGCAGGCTGAACGCCAGGGCCATCGAGAGCAGCAGCGCCATGGTCGGCCGGCCGCGGCGCGCGGCCAGCAGCGCCCCGCCCAGCGCGCCAACGGCGAACATCGTCGACGCGAGTCCGAATGCCGCGGCGCTGGTGTGGAACACCTGACGCGACATCAGCGCGTTGGTCACCTGGAAGTTCATCCCGAACGTGGACACGAAGAAGATGAGCACCATCGTCATCCACAGCGCCGGACGCTGCTTGACGTAGAGCATGGCCTCCCGCAGCTGTCCCCTGGCCCTGGGCGGCCGCTGCACCACGTGCAGCTCGGACGGCCGCATCAGCTTCAGGCTGATCAGCACCGCTGCGTAGGACGCGGCGTTGACCAGGAACGCGGCCGGGGTCCCCACGGCGCTGATTACCAGGCCGGCCACGGCCGGGCCCGCGATCCTGGCCAGGTTGAACACCGCGCTGTTGAGCGCGATCGCGTTGGCCATCCCGCCGCGCCCGACCATCTCGGCGGCGAACGCCTGCCGGGTGGGGTTGTCCACCACCGTGGCCAGGCCCAGGCCGAACGCGAGCGCGTACACCTGCCAGATCTGCACGGTATGCGTCAGGGCCAGGATGCCCAGAATCAGCGCCAGCCCGCCCATCGCCGTCTGGGTCACCATGAGGATCCGGCGCTTGGAGTAGCGGTCGGCGATCATCCCGCCCCACAGGCCGAACAGCAACAGCGGCAGGAACTGCAGCCCGGTGGTGATGCCGAGCGCCGACCCGCTGTTGTGGGTCAGCTCGAGCACGAGCCAGTCCTGCGCCACCCGCTGCATCCAGCTGCCGGTGTTCGAGATCACCTGGCCGGTGGCGAACAGCCGGAAGTTGCGGGTGTGCAGCGAGCTGAAGGTGCGCCCGCCGCTGGCCGAGGCCGGCCGCCCGCCCCCGTCAGCTACGACTGGCTGAGCTTCTCCAGAATCGGAGCCGCCGCGCGCAGCTTCGCCCGCTCCTGCGGGGTCAGCTCCCGCAGCCGCCGGGCCAGCCAGGCGTCCCTCAGCCGCCGCGACTGGTAGACCAGGTCCCGTCCCGCGTCGGTCACCGAGAGCATCACCTGGCGCTTGTCCGTGGCGTGCGCCGAGCGCATCACCAGGTTGCGCTGTTCGAGCACGGCGATGACCCGCGTCATGGACGGCGGCTGCACCTTCTCGTGGTCGGCCAGCTCGCCGGGTGTCATCGCGCCGTGATGCTCGAGCGTAGCCAGGGCCCCGAGTTGAGTGTCGGACAGCTCGGACAACTCGGGCAACCCGTGCACCGTGCGTTCCGCGCGAAGCCGACGCGCCAGCCGGCTCACCGAGATCCTGAGCGCCGAGGCCAGGCCCGCGTCGGACCTGGTCTGAGTGGAAGTTTTGTTCATTAGCCTGAGTCATTACTCTAGCTAACGATACCGGAGGTGTCGGCATTCCGGCAATTCGTTAGCGGGATGAACGAGCACGCGCGTTCGCGTTCCCGGATCCAAGTACACCATGCAAGGCACGTCAGGTTACCTTGGAACACGTGAGCAATGCGCGGCGCCCGGCGCCACCGCCACTGGAGGCCAACGATCAGCTGGTCACAGCGGTGATTACGGCCGGCTGGGTTGTGGCGCTCATCGTGCTGATCGCGGTCAGGCCGCAGATCCCCGGCGGGGACCGCTGGTGGATCTGGACCTGCGTCACCGGGGTGGGCCTGGGCATCTTCGGGCTGCTGTACGTTCCCAGGCTCAAGCGGTCGCGCGAGCGCGCGGCCCAGCGCCGCGCGCAGGCCCGCGACTAGGTGTGGTCGAGCGACTCGAAGACGGTGTCGTCCATCGAGACCCCTGGCGCGTCGACCAGGTCATAGCCGAGCTCGTCGATCACCGGCGATGCCGCTCCGTACGCGCCGGACGGCGTGGTCGCCTCCGAGTGCGCGCCGCAGCCGTGGTCGAGGGATACGACGCGCCCGTCATCCGGCGCGTACTCGTTCGCGCACACCCCGAAGACCCGGCCGAGCGAGCCGCCCAGCCGCACCAGGAACCCGCAGGTCATGCACGGTCCGGGCGCCGCGTGCGCGAGCGGGCTGCGCGGTCCGTGCTCCCCGGAGTACCAGCGCAGCGCGGTCTCGTCCCGTCCGATGGCCGACAGGACCCTCGAGCGCTTCGGCCCGGGGTCGGCGTCGTCGCCCGATGCCGCCGGGTCGGCGGGGCCGGGGAACGCGGTCGCCTCGCCGCTGGGCGGCAGGCCGATCGTGGGCAGCGCGGCATCCCAGGGCGCGCTCTCGTCCCAGTCCAGCACGCCTTCGTCGCCCTCGAGCGTGACCACAGGGACGAGCCGCTCGTCGTCCGATGACGCGGGCAGCAGGTCGCCTGGGCCGAGGTCACCGGGCCGGACCCGGTCCCGCCACGGCACCCAGTCGGGCGCGAGC
>Ga0335072_10011853_pt1 | contig 12474 bp, 17 predicted proteins | sample Lox_Sample_21_FD_206725 | JGI IMG/M metagenome (GOLD analysis project Ga0335072, IMG submission 206725) | Soil microbial communities from Loxahatchee National Wildlife Refuge, Florida, United States - Lox_Sample_2.1 | ecosystem: Environmental > Terrestrial > Soil > Wetlands | place: USA...
GGCGTCGATCTCCCCCGGCGTTTTCATCTCGACCATGAACGGTCCCCTTTCGTCTCCGGGATAACTATACCGGTATTACAATCACGGTATGGTCCGGCCCCCGCTGAGCCCCGCGGAACGCGCCCGCGGCGAGCGACTCGGCGCCATTCTCCGCCAGGCGCGCGGCACGCGCAGCATGGCCGACGTGGCGGCGGAATCCGGCGTCCCCGTCGAGACCCTCCGCAAGATCGAAACCGGCCGCATCGCCACCCCCGCGTTCTTCACCGTGGTGGCGCTGGCCGCCGCGCTCGACGTCGACCTGGAACGCGTCGCGGCCCGGTGTGCGGCCGACGAGTCGCCACCGCGTGCCGCCTCCGCCTAGCGGGGATCAACCGGGACGTCCCGGAGGAAGCCGAGGACGTTCCGGATAAGGATTTTGAAGCCAGCGCTCACACGGAACTCAAGCGGGCTTCGCAGCATCCCTGAGGACCGCGCGCCGTAACGTGCCGATCGTGAGCGCATCCGTGCCAGCGCGGACCCGGCTGGACTTCTGGTTCGACGCGGTCATCCTCGTCGGGTACACGGTCGCCTACAGCTACGGCTTCACCGGAGTCGTGATCCACGAATGGCTGGGCATCGCGCTCGGGATCGCCCTGCTGCTGCACCTTACGCTGCACTGGGACTGGGTCGTCAGGACGACGATTCGGCTGCTCCGCCCCCACGGGCCGGACAAGCTGATCTGGCTGGTCAACCTCACGCTGCTGTTCTTCATGACGCTGTGCGTATTGTCCGGCATCCTGATCTCGCGGGTCGCGCTGCCCGAACTCGGCATCAGGCTGCCGGTCGAGGGTCCCTTCTGGGACCCATTGCACACGCTGACCGCAGAGGTGACGCTCGGCCTCGTCCCGGTCCACGTCGCGCTGCGCTGGCGGTGGATCGTCGGCGTCGCCCGCCGGCTGGTCGCTAGGCGGCCCCTGAGCAGGCGACCCCTGAGCAGGCGGCCCCGGTGAGGTTCCTCCGGCAGCTTGCCGCCGCCGCGGCGATTGTCACGGCAGTCGTGCTCATCGGGCTGGCCTGGGAGCATGTCGCGCCAGGCAGCCTCGGAGGGAGCGGCGGCCGGCAGGTCACGATCCGCGGCAGGGTGGTCAAGGGCCTGCCAGCGAGCGCGCAGCCGCCACCTGGCGCGAAACCGCCGTCAGGCACCGAGCTGACCAGGGGCGGACCGTCCTCGATACCGTCCCTTCAGCTCGGCGACCTGCTCGAGCCCGTGAACCTGGCCGTGCTGTGGAACACCGCCTGGATCGAGGCGGCCGTCATCGCGGCCGTGGTGATCGTCGACGCGGGCCTCAGGAAATGGCGCCGGGCTAGCCGGCCTTCTCGGTAAATACCGCGTTGCACCGCTCGCAGTACCAGACCGCATGCTCCTCTTCGCGCGGCGGCCGCCGCACAAGGAACGCGCCGACCCGGCGGGCGTTCGCGAGCCCGGAGCACGCGATCGCGTACCCGAAGCAGACGCAGGCGGCGACCAGCAGCGCGACTGACCCCGCCGCGCTGCCGCCGGCGACCGCACGGATCGAGAGGAGCACCGCGCCGAGCACCCCGCAGGCCGTGCCCGCCCAGGCCAGCCGGTTCGCGGACAGCAGCAGCCGGGCAGGGCCGGTCACCGCCGACGCGCCCGCGGACACCGCGGACACCCGCCGGACGTGGTCCGGGCCCCCATGCGCGGGGCAAGCCACCGCGAGGGGCGGCGCGAATTGCTCCACCCCTCAACGGTAACTGCTTGAACCTAGAAAAACTTCAATCGATCATTCGTAACGGACTGTTAATGACTCCCGTCAGCTCAGCCCTTCGGCCTGCAGGAAGCCGGCCGCGACGGTGGAGTAGTTCGCGTGCTCCGTGATGACCGCGTTGTCCATCTGCAGCAGGGCCTCCGTGGTCAGCTTGGCGTCGACCGCGTTGAGGGTGTTGATGATGGTGGAGTTCATCGCGGGCTTGTAGACCAGCGGGATCACGTTCTGCGCGGCGAAGTTGAACTTCGGGTCCGCGAGCGAGACCAGCTTGTCGGTGACGATCTGCGGGGTGGTGGTGAAGACGTCGGCCGCCTGCACCTTGCCGCTTTGCAGGGCGGCGAGCGTCAGCGGGCCCGACTCGTCGAGCGGGTCGAAGCTCTTGAAGGTGAGCCCGTAGGTCGCCTTCAGCCCGGCGATGCCGTCGGAGCGGGTCTTGAACTCGGGCGGCGCGCCGAGCACCATGTTCGCCGCGTACGGCTTGAGGTCGGCGATCGACTTCAGGTGGTCCTTGGCCGCGGTCGCCTGAGTCACGGTGATCGAGTCGCTGTCCTGCGCTGGCGCCGGGTTCAGCACCTGGAGCGAGGACGGCAGCTTCGCGGCCAGCGCCGCGTCGACGTCTGCGGTGGTCTTCGCGGTGGACGTCTTGTCGACCTCAACCGTGAGGAGAGTGCCGTTGTACTCGGGGATGATCGAGATCGTGCCCTTCTCGACCTGCGGGTAGTAGACCTCGCGGGCACCGATGTTGAGCTTGGTTGTGACATTGACGCCCTTGGCCTTCAGCGCCTGGGCATAGACGGTGGCGAGCAGCTCGTTCTCCGGGAAGTTCGCCGAACCGATGACGACGGTGCCGGAGCCGCCGCCCTGCGACAGCGGGTTGGAGCTCGAGCTGCTGCTCGCGCTCGCGCTCGGGCTCGAGCTGCTGCTTGACGAGCTTGAACTGCTCGAGCATGCGGCCACGGCCGCGAGGGTGATAGCCGCGATGGCGGCCATCCCGCCAGTGGCGGCGGTCCTGGTGCGCATATGGTTTTCCTTTCGGATGGGGTTTCCCTATTCAGTCCTGCCGGGCTATTCGGTCCTGGCGAGCTTTGCCTGCCTGCGGAGGCCGACGGGGACTACCAGCCTGTTGAGCACGGTGAAGAGGATCAGCACGAGGACGGCGAGCACCACGACGAGCAGCGCTCCGCCGGCCACCGGTCCGTAGTTGTTACTCGCGAGGCCGTCGAAGATGAAGCGGCCGAGGCCGCCGAGGCCGATGTACGCGGCGATCGTGGCGGTGGCCACGACGAAGATCGCCGAGGTGCGCAGGCCGACCAGCACCAGCGGAAGCGCGATCGGCAGCTCCACGCGGATCACCTGCTCCCAGGAGGTCATGCCCATCCCCCTGGCCGCGTCCTTCACGTCGGGGTCGACGCCCGCCACGCCCTCGTAGGCGTTGATGAGAATCGGCGGGATGGCCAGCACGACAAGTGGCAGCAGCCACGTCAGCAGGCTGAAGCCGAGGTAGACGGCCAGCAGGATCAGCAGCCCGAGGGTGGGGATGGCACGCCAGGAGTTGGCCACGTTCACCACCAAGGCGGCGCCGCGGCCGGTGTGGCCGATCCAGACCCCGGCCGGGATGCCGATCAGCGCCGCGAGCAGCAGCGGCAGGGCGCAGTAGCCGAGATGGGCGAGGATCTGTTGCGGGATGCTGTCGGACCCGTGCCAGTTGGCGGACGTGGTCAGCCAGTCCCAGGCGTAGCTGAAGAAGCTCACGCGGGCCGCCTCCTCAGCGCCGCCCGCTGCATCCCCGTCCACTGGGCGATTGCCACCTGGCGGCGGGGCTGCCACGGCGTGAGCGCCCTCCTGACCCCGACGAGCACCAGGTCACAGACGACCGCGAGCACGATGACGCACACGAGGCCCACGATGATCTCGGTCGGGAACGACCGCTGCAGTCCGTCGATGAACAGGTAGCTGAGGCTGGACACGCCGATCAGCTGCCCGAGGCTGGCCAGGCTGATGCTGGACACCACGCCGACCCGCAGCCCGCCGATGATCACCGGCGCCGCCAGCGGCAGTTCCACCGTCACCAGGCGCCGCGTCGGGCCGTACCCCATGGCGGTCGCCGCTTGCCTGACGGGGGCCGGGACCGCGCGCAGCCCGGCGACGACGTTCGGCAGGATGACGCACAGCGAGAAGGCGGTCAGCCCGATGATGACCGTCGTGTCGGTGAGCCCGAAGGCGGGGATGAGCGCGATCCACAGCGCCAGCGACGGGACCGCGTAGATGATGCTGACGACGGCCAGCGTCGGCGGGTAGAACCAGCGGAAGCGCGCGGCGATGACCCCGAGCGGGATGGAGATGATCAGGCCGTAAATTGCCGAGAGCACGCCGAGCTTGGCGTTTTCCCAGGTGAGTTGCCAGATCAGCGACCAGTTCTGGGGGATCCAGGACCAGCTCATGGCTGCGCTCCTGATGGGGCGCTCTGGACTCCTGGCTGCACTCCCGGCTGCCCAGGGTCGCGCTTCTTGCTGTTATCAGTCTCGTCCGTTGTCGCGTCGGCCGGTTGCGAGCTGGCCGCGGCGGCTGCTTCCGCGGCTCGTTCCGCGGCCTGGATCGCGGCCCGCAGCTGGTCGAACGTCGCCACGCCGACCGCCTGGCCGTCGTCGTCCACGCCAACCGCCTGCCCGGCGGGCGACAGCACGGCCGCGTCCAGCGCGGCCCGCAGCGAGTCGGTGCCGACCGTGAACGTGTGCCCGACCGGCTCGGCGGCCAGCTGGCTCAGCGGCGTGCTGCCCGGCTGGCCGGCCAGGCTGTCCGCCGGGACCCAGCCGCTCGGCTTCCCGCCGTCAGTGACCAGGATCCACGACTCGCCGGAGGCCTGCGCCGTGGCGACGGTGGTGTCAGCGCTCTGCACCGGCCCGGTGTTCAGCGACAGGCCTTGCGACGTGAAGAACGACAGCCGCCTGATGCCCCGGTCGAAGCCGACGAACCCGGCCACGTAGTCGTCGACGGGGTCACCGAGCAGGCGTTCCGGGGTGTCGAACTGGGCGATCTTGCCGTGCGGCCGGAACAGCGCCACCAGGTCGCCGACCTTGATGGCCTCTTCAATGTCGTGCGTGACGAACAGGATGGTCTTCTGCAGCTCGCGCTGCAGCGTGATCAGCTCGTCCTGCAGGGAGGCGCGCACCACGGGGTCGACGGCGCTGAACGGCTCGTCCATGAGCAGCACCGGCGGGTCCGCGGCGAGCGCGCGGGCCACCCCGACCCGCTGCTGCTGGCCGCCGGACAGCTGGTACGGGTAGCGCCGGGCCAGTTCCGGGTCAAGGCCGACGGTCGTGAGCAGTTCACGGGCCCGGTCCCTGGCCTTCTGCCGGCGCCAGCCGTTGAGCACGGGGACTGTCGCGATGTTGTCCTCGACGGTCCGGTGCGGGAAGAGCCCGGTCTGCTGGATGACGTAGCCGATGCCACGGCGCAGCTTGGCCGGGTTCTGCTCCCTGATGTCCTTGCCATCCAGCAGGATGCGGCCTTCAGTCGGCTCGACGAGGCGGTTGACCATCCGGAGGCTGGTGGTCTTCCCGCAGCCACTGGGGCCGACAAGGACGACCGTCTTGCCTACGGGCACCTCAAGGTCGAGCGCGTCGACGGCCACCGTCCCATCCGGGTACCGCTTCGTCACTGCCTCGAACGTGATCAAGCTTCCGCCAGGCCTTTCCGTGCGGGATCCGTGAGGGATCCGTGAGGGATCTAAACTTTTCCGACCGAATTTATATGAATACATCGCATACTGCCAATCCCGGATCACCAGCACACCGGCACGGCTGCTTTCATCCACCCACCTTACTGTTCATACGGCGTTCGGGCCGGTATTGGCCGTGCCGTTTGGGTAACAACCGGCCGCTACTACCCGGTCTGGCGCCCGTTGAACGTGAGCGTGAAGTAAACCGCGCGACCCGCGGGAGTGCGGAATACTCCCCAGTCATTCGCCAGCATGGCGACCAGCGCCAACTCGGCTCCAGCCTTGTCCCCGTGGGGATTGTCGGGCTTGCCGGGCTTGTCGGCCGGGACGGGCTGCGACCGCGCGGAGTCGTAGACGTCGACGCGCAGCTGGCCGCCCGAGCCCCTGATCGCGACCGTGACGGTCGGACCCGCCCCGTGCAGGATGGCATTTGTCACAACGTCGCTGGTCAGCAGGATCACGACATCCGGGTCGACGGGAACCTGCCAGGAGTGCAGGGCCGCGCGGACGTGGTCGCGGGCCTGGGCCGCCGCTGCTGGCTGGCGGATGAGCCGGACGCGACGCTGGTGCAGTTCGGCCGGGCGGGCCGGGGCTATTGAGTTCATCGGTTCCTCAGCTGACGGAGCGGAGAAGCTGCGGAGGCTCGGTTTTGCCGTTGCACTAGAAATGGTCATGCAACTTGCATTGCAAGACATCGGTCAGCTGACGGATCTCCATCGTGTTGGCTGCGTTACCCGTCGTCACGCCTGGGAGGCTTGCGGCTCCAGTGACTTCTCGAACCAGTGGTGCGCGTACGGCTCGTCGCTGAACGCCGCCACCTCGCGGTAGCCGGCTGACCGGTACATGCCGATGGCCTCGCGCAACGCCCGGTTGGTCTCCAGCCTGAGCACCCGGGCACCGTTCTCTTTGGCGCGCTCCTCCAGCTGAGCGAGGATCTGGCGGCCGAGGCCCAGGCCACGGGCTGACGGCGCGACCCACATCCGCTTGATCTCGGCGGGCGCGTCGCCGTGGAACTTCAGCGCGCCGCACCCGGCGGGTTCTCCGTCGATGGTCGCCACCAGGAACAATCCGGCGGGCGGCGTCATCTCCTCGTCGGTCGCGGAGATGCTCTGTGCGGGGTCGAAGCCGGCGTCGAAGCGGCTGGCCAACTCGGCCTCGTAGGCCCTTAGGCATCGTTGCACGTCCGGGTCCCGCGGATCCCGCACGCTGATCTCCGGCGCCATCATTCGACCACGGCGTGTACGGACGAGTTGATCAGCGGCCAGTCGACGCCGACGCCGAGCCCCGGTTCTGTCGGGGCGTGCACGTAGCCCTCCGCGTCGACCGTGAACGGCTCGGCCAGGCCGTAGCCGAAGTGCGCGAGGCTGTGGTCGCCCGCACGGTTGAACGCGAGCACCTCGAACCAGTCGCAGTTGTCGATGGCCATCATCACGTGGGTGGCGGCGACGTTGTTCAGCGCGTTGTAGTTGTCGTGCACCTCGCAGTTCATCCCGAACGCCTCGGCCAGATGCGCGATCTTCATCAGCCCGGTGATGCCGCCCTTGATGACGACGTCGCCGCGCAGGAAGTCGGTCGCGCCCGCGGTGATCCACGGCGGCAGCGCCGTCAGCCCGCCTGGGGTGATCTCGGTGGCGAGCAGCGGGATGGTCAGGTGCCTGGCGAGGCGCCGGTAGCCGTGGATGTCGTGGTCGGGCAGCGGGTCCTCGTACCAGAAGTACCCGAGGTCCTGGATGGCCTGCCCGACCCGCAGCGCGTCCGGGTAGGAGTAGCTCCACGACGAGTCGAGCATCAGCGTCATGTCGTCACCGACGGCTGCCCGGACGGCTTCGCACGCGGCGATGTCGAAGACGACGGGCGGGGCGGCGCCTGGTGGCAGCCAGGGCCCGCGCGGCGGATGCAGCTTGTAGCCACGCCAGCCCTGCTCCTGCCAGTAGAGGGCGTCCTCGGCGTACTCCCGTGGCGTCTGGTAATGGGCGGTGGAGTAGTACGCGGGGATCCGGTCGCGGCAGGTGCCGAGCAGCCGGTGCACGGGCAGCCCGGCGGTCTTGCCTGCGATGTCCCACAGCGCGACGTCGACGCTGCCGACGGCCTGCGGGCTGAGGTAGTGCACCAGCCCGGCCATCCGCCGCCAGTGCGCCCCGATGTCCAGCGGGTCCGCGCCGACCAGCCACGGCTTGACGACCGTGACGATCTGCTCCGCGATCGCGGAGGGCCCGGGACCCGGGCCGGACAGGAAGCTGTTGCCCTCGATGCCTTCATCGGTCATGACCCGCAGCACGCCGAGCAGTTGCCGGCCGCCGGGGCCGAACGACGCGCTTCCGGTGGCGACCCGCTCATGCAGGACAACCGTGACATCCGTAATTCGCACGCCCGCTCACGCTACTCTGCCTCACCCCGGACCGCGAGAGACCGGAGCGCGGCAAGGGCCCCGCGCCCTGCCGCGCTCCGGTCCGGGCCGGTTATGACCCGGAACCTGACCCGGAACCTGACCCGGAGCCGCCGCTGCCGGGGGGTGGCGCGGGAAGGCTGATGCAGCTCGGCGCCGGGAGCGAGGTCAAGCCGCCGCCGCTCATCGAGGTGTGCCCGTTGGTCTGGACGCCGATCACGAGGATGTCCCCAGCCGGGATGCCCGTCGCCTTCACGGTGACAGACCCGTTGGGCGAGACGGCTATCCCCGTGGTGATCAGGTGGCCGTGTCCCGAGACGGCGGGCTTCGGCAGCGAGCCGAGGCTCGGGCAGCCCGGCCCGACCGGCACCACGAAGACCTGCTTGTCGCCAAGCTGGCGGAGCCGGGCGTTGGCGGCTGCTATCCCGGACTTCTGGTACACGGCGAGGGTGACCGTGCCGTCGGGGTTGTTCTTTACCGTGTAGGCCGCGGGGGTTGCGCTGCTCCCGGCCACGTGGGCCGGGGTCCCGTTCTGGGCCACGAGGACGCCCGCGACGGCTGCACCGACGGCCAGGGCGCCGCCGCTGGCCAGCAGCGTGTGGCGGGCGGTGATGTGGTGCTTGGGCTGCGCCGGCGGCCTGGCGTGCGCCAGCGCCGGCCCATGCTCGCGCATCAGGTCGTCGAATAGCTGGTCTGCGAACTTAGTCATTCTCGTCACCCCTGCTCTGGTTCGTGGTTATCGCGTGCTTGCGCAACTGGGCGCGAGCCCGCATGAGTCGCATCCGTGCCGCGCCCGGCGTGACTCCGAGCACTGCCGCCGCCTCTTTCGGGCGCAAGCCGACGAGGTCCACGAGCTCGACCAGCGCGCGATCCTGGTCCGGCAGCATGCCGAGCCCGCTGACTAGGTCGCGGCCCGCCCGTTCGGCGTCGATGCGGTCGAGCAACTCTTCGACCTGGTCCGGTTCCAGGTCCCGCCGGCCCGCCAGCCGCTGCAGCCTGTCCTGCTGCTGGCCGTACGCCTCGCAGTGCGCGGCGTACACATGCCTGGCGATCCCGAACACCCAGGCCCGCGCGGTGCCCCTGCCAGGATCGAAAGACCCGAAGCTGGTGATCGCGGTGACGAAGGTGTCCGCCGTCAGGTCGGCGACAACGTGCGGGTCGGCGCTGCGCCGGGCGAAGTAGGCCGTGACCGCCTCCACGTTCGCCCGGTACAGCCGCTCGAACTCGGCCGCAGCGCCATCCCCGGCGCCCCGCGCGCCCGTCCTGCCCGCCTGCCCGATTGCTGGTGCTGTCTTGGTCACGTCTCTAGTTGCCCTTGAGCCGCCATCGCGTCACGCGCCCTGGGTAGCGGCGGTCACCGTCGCGGGGTGTCGAAGTCCCCATGGCGTCCCGCGCCGGCGGCGAACCTGGCCGCGCCGGCTTCCGTCTCGCTGGCCAGCGCCGCCTGCCCGTGCGCGAACTCCGATGCCAGCGCGGCGGTCTCCGCCAGCCCTTCTTGGTCCAGCACCGACGCGCGGTCGCTGCGCAGGCAGACCTGCGGGAACGCGGCAAGCTGGGCGGCGAGTTCCTGAGCGGCGGCCAGCGCCTGCCCGGCCGGCACGACGCGGTTGGCGAGCCCGATCGCCGCCGCTTCCGCCGCGTCGACGGCGCGGCCGGTGAGGATCATGTCCATCGCGCGGCTGGTGCCGATCAGCCGCGGCAGCCGCACGGTGCCGCCGTCGATCAACGGGACGCCCCAGCGCCGGCAGAACACGCCGAACACGGCGGTCTCATCGGCGACCCGCAAGTCGCACCACAGCGCCAGCTCCAGGCCGCCGGCGACCGCGTAGCCCGCTACCGCGGCGATGACCGGCTTGGACAGCCGCAGCCGGCTGACCCCCATGGGGGCGTCGCCGTCGGACGCTACCCGGTTGCCGCGCTCCGTGCCGATCGCGGTCAGGTCGGCGCCAGAGCAGAACACGCCGCCCTCGCCATGCAGCACGGCGACCGCGGCGTCTTGGTCGGCGTCGAACGCGCGGAAGGCCGCGGCAAGCTCGAACGCCGTTGGGCCGTCGACGGCGTTGCGCCGGGCAGGACGGTGCAGGAACACGGTAGTGACCGGCCCCGATCGCTCCACTCGGACCGCCTGATCAGTCATGTCCGCCCTCCTCGCTTTTCTAGAGCTTTTCTAGACCGCTGCCTCGATCATCGCGCCGGTGGCGAGCAGCAATGCCTCGGCGTTCGGTCCGCCGATGAGCTGCAGGCTGGCCGGCAGCTGCTGACCGGTCGGCACTGGCAGCGCCAGTGCGGGGAAACCCGCCAGGTTCACGGGACTGGTGAAGGCAAGGTAGCCGGGCCTGATGGCGGCTTCGAGTGGCGGCGGGAAGAACGGCACAGTCGCGACCGCGAGCAGGCCGATCTCGCGGATTGCCGCCGCCAAGGCGGCGCGCCAGCGGTCCTGCTCGGCTGTTGCCTGGACCAGCTGCGCGTGCGTCACGGCCTGGGCCTCGGTGAGATTGGCAAGTGCCCGCGGGCCGAGCAGCTCGCGGTGGCCGGGGTCGGCCAGCAGCACCCGGTTCGACACCACGGCTTCGGCGTCGCAGATCACATTGAACGCTTTCCTGGCCGAGTACCAGCCGGGCAGCTCCACGTCGATCACCTCCAGGCCACAGCGGGCCAGCGCGGCGTCCACCGCCGCGTCAATGACGGGATCCACGTCGATGCGGGCCGGCCTGAGCCGGCCAACCCGTCCGGCGGCGGCCACATCGACGGAAAAACCCGGCTCGAGCAGGGCCATGCCCGCCGCGACGCCGGCTACATCGCGCGCCATCGGGCCGACGGTGTCCATGCTCGGCGCGAGCGGCCACACCCCGGCCAGCGGGATCCGGCCGTGCGTGGTCTTCAGCCCGGCGATGCCGCAGAACGCGGCCGGGATCCGGATCGAGCCGCCGGTGTCGGAGCCGTACGCGAGATCCGCTTCGCCACTGGCCACGGCGACCGCTGATCCGCTTGATGATCCGCCAGGAACCCGGCCGGGATCGAGCGGATTGACCGGCGTGCCGAAATACTCGTTCACCCCGGTCGCGCCGTACGCCAGCTCATTGAGGTTGGTCTTGCCTACGATCCGCGCGCCCGCGGCCCGGGCGCCAGCCAGGCACGGCGCGTCCCGTTCGGCCGCGACGGCGGTCGCGGCCAGCGCCCGGCTGCCGGCCGTGGTGGGCACGCCGGCGACATCGATCAGGTCCTTGACCGCCAGCCGGACCCCGTCACCTGAACCCGGCATCCGCGTGATGAACGTCGTCATCGGCACAACGTACTGGGACTGCCTGATGGTCCGCTGCGGACCGGTATGCTCCACGCAGAATCAGTTGCCCCGGGTCAAGCCGGTGATGTGCGGGAGGTCGGGATGCGGCTCGGATCGCTGGTGCTCATCATCTGGCTGGTTATTGGCGCCATCGCCGCCGGCCAGCGGGGCTACTACGGCGGAAATGTCGGCAGTTGCACCAAGGCCGGCACGATCCTGGTGACGATCCTCGCTGGTCCTCTCAACTACGTGGGCGTCAACCCGAAGGTCGACTGCACCCTCCCCCAACCCAGCAAGTGACAGAGCCCAGCAAGTAACCGCGTCCTTTCCGTTACGGGATCAGGCCGGTGAGGTCCAGCCGGCTGAGGCGTTCCGGGTCGGCGAGGATGTCGATCTCGGTGATCTTGTCGTCACGGATGGCCATGCCGATCAGGGCGAGAGGCTGACCGTCGCGCGCGACGAGGAAACCAGGGGTGCCGTTGACGAGCACCGGGCGGGCGAAGCGTGTCAGGGGCGCGTACAGGCGTGCCTGGGCGATGACTTCCGGCGCGCCGTGGACCAGCCGCGAGGGGCCCAGCGGGCCAGTGCCCGCGTCGGCGCGGAGCACCACGTCCGGGGCAAGGACGGCGAGCAGGCCCTCGAAGTCCTCCCCGCGGGCGGCGGTCAGGAAGGCGTCGGCCACCTCGCGCTGCCTGCCCGGGTCCGTCTCGGCGGGGACGTCAGCGCCGCGTAGCCGCTGCCTGGCACGGCTGGCCAGCTCTTTGGCGGCGGCCGAGGAACGGTCCAGGATGTGCCCGATCTGCGCGAACGGGACGCCGAAAATGTCGTGCAGGACGAAGGCGAGCCGTTCGGCCGGAGACAGGGTGTCGAGGACGACGAGCAGCGCAAGACCGACCGAGTCGGCCAGCAGCGCGTGCTCCTCGGGATCGTCGTGGACGGGGGTGACGACCGGGTCCGGCACATGCATGTCGAGCGGGTCCTCACGGCGCGCCGTGCGGGCACGCAGCATGTCCAGGCAGACGCGGGACACGACGGTGGTCAGCCATGCGCGCATATTCCGTACGTCGCTGGCGTCGGTTCTGCTCAGCCGCAGCCAGGCCTCCTGCACCGCGTCATCCGCCTCGGTCACCGAGCCGAGCATCCGGTAGGCCACGGCCCGCAGGTGGGCGCGATGCGCCTGGAACTCGGCTGTCGCCCAGTCTGGGGTGTCCACTGTTACCTTCCTCCCCCGGCATCCGTCATACCCACAGACGATCCAACAGGGATCGAGGTAACAGCCTTATTAGGAGAAAGCAGATGACCGACCAGTCGACGGCGC
>Ga0335072_10011854_pt1 | contig 12473 bp, 11 predicted proteins | sample Lox_Sample_21_FD_206725 | JGI IMG/M metagenome (GOLD analysis project Ga0335072, IMG submission 206725) | Soil microbial communities from Loxahatchee National Wildlife Refuge, Florida, United States - Lox_Sample_2.1 | ecosystem: Environmental > Terrestrial > Soil > Wetlands | place: USA...
GTGTAGTCGTGGATCGAACCGCTGAAGTGCACCGGTTCCTCGGCCAGGACGACCGTCCCAAGCGACACCATGAGGGCTGAAGCTACACGCACCGTGCAGCTCAACGATTTCCAGTTCATAAGAGTCTCCGCGTGTGAACTCTGGGCGCCGACGCCGTAGACGCGACGATCTTCCATCCCGGTGGCCTGCGAGCCGCTGGCGGTGATCTGCGCTCAAGTGCAAACAGGATCAGCGAATTTATCCCGGTCGCCAAACGGCAACGCGCGGAGATGGCCTCTTGCCGTCAAATGCAGTCTTTTGCCGCTTTCTCGCACCGGGGTACAATCGGATCACTTCGCTGGCGACGCGGCTGGTTCAAGGAGCAAGCGATGGGCAACTCAATCCTCGATTCGCCATCACCCGAGCGGGCACTGAACGAGCACCTGGATTCCTGGAAAGAGATCGCCGCATATCTGAATCGCGACGTGACGACCGTCCAGCGGTGGGAGAAACGCGAAGGCATGCCGGTCCACCGGCATCTGCATGACAAGCGCGGTTCAGTGTACGCGGTGCGTGTGGAGCTCGATGCGTGGCGCAGGAGCCGCAATATCCGAGAGCGAGAAGAGCATGTGGGCCCCTCGGAATCTCCAGCTGTGTCCACACTCTCGCAGGCCCGACCGAGTTGGAAGCCACTCGTGTTACCAGCGGGCATCATCGTCGCGCTGGCGATAGGGGCTTGGCTCTGGATCGAGAGAACCGAGTACTTCTGGAGAAATCCTCTGGAAGGCGCGAAATTTCAAGCGGTCACAGATTTTGCTGGACAAGAGAAGGCTGCTGCCGTCTCCCGCGACGGAAATTTCATCGCCTTTCTCTCGGACCGAGATGGGCAAATGGACGTCTGGATTACGCAGACAGGTTCAGGACAGTTTCACAATCTGACTCGAGGCAGTGCGCCGGAACTCGCCAACCCATCCCTTCGCACGCTGGGCTTTTCGCCGGACGGGTCATTCGTGACCTACTGGGTGCGAAGACCGGGCGATTCGCGGGGTAGCAGCATCGGGATATGGGCGGTGCCTACTTTGGGCGGAGAGCCGAGACCCTATCTCGATGGTGCTGCCGAATGCGACTGGTCGCCCGACGGTTCTCGCCTCGCCTACCACACTCCCGGTCCCGGCGACCCGCTGTTCGTCTCAGACGGCAGCCTCCGGCGAGATGAGCATCCGATCTTCACCGCACCTCTTGGGCTTCACGCGCATTTTCCCTCATGGTCGCCTGATGCCAAGTTCATCTACTTCGTCCAGGGGTCGATCCCGGACAAAATGGACATCTGGCGCATCCCCGTCGGCGGCGGAAGTCCGGAACGGATCACATGGCAAAACACACACCTGATCTACCCCATCCTGCTGAATAGGCGAACGCTGATGTATCTTGCCACCGATGCCGACGGAGCAGGGCCATGGCTCTACAGCCTCGACGTGGAACGCCGCATTCCTCATCGCCTTGGCCCCGGCTTGGAACATTACTCATCCCTTGCCATCACGGCGGATCGTCACAGGCTGGTAGCGACTCTTGCCAGCCAGAAAAAAACACTCTGGCGTGTGCACATGTCCGATTCGCCAACCAAGGCGGTGACAGAGGCTCCAGCTCGCCTCACAACGGGTGCTGGCTTCTTTCCGCGCCTGGGACAAGATTTTCTGCTTTACGTTTCTGCAACCGGTACTGGCGAAAGCCTCTGGAAACTTACCGGCGAGACCAGAACTGAATTATGGCTTGGTAGGTCGGCACGGGTTACAGGCGGACCCGCGATTTCTCCCGATGGTCTGCACATCGCGTTCACGACGGAGCAACAGGGTCAGACGCTCTTGTATGTGATTCAAGCCGACGGCACAAACCCGAGAGTGATCACGAACTCTCTGAATCTGCAAGGGGATCCGGCCTGGACGCCCGATGGACATTCGATCACCTCGGCGGTCATGGAGTCTGGTGTACCGCACCTGTTCCGCATTCCGATCGACGGCGGCGCCCCCGCCGCAATGACTCAGGAATACTCGCTCAATCCTGCGTGGGCTCCCGATGGCCGCTTCCTTGTTTATTCGGGTCCCGATATTGGTACGTCGTTTTCAGTGAAAGCTGTAGCTCCCGATGGTGCGCCACATTCTCTGCCCGCAATCACGCTGACGCGCGGAGCCCGCCACGTAGCCTTTTTGCCTGGAAGGCATGCACTCGTTGTGTTACGCGGAGAGCTTCAACACAAGAACCTTTGGCTTATCGATCTGCAAACAGGGATCGGGAGGCAATTGACCGACTTCCCTGCGGATTTCGACATTCAGGACTTCGACATCTCGCCGGATGGCCATGAAGTCGTGCTGGAGCGTGAAGAGGAGAGCTCGGATGTGGTGCTGATGGACCTGCCACTCAGGTAGAACCATGAGTTCAGTGAGCGCAGACCTACTGCTGCTCGAGGTCGATGCTCTCGAAGGCATGGTGTTCGATGGTGTCGCGGATTTGTGCTGGGGTCTTGCCGAGCCTGGTCTGCTGATAGGCGTAGAAGGCTTCCTTGGCGCAGGTGGAGCACTCGGCGCCGTGGTAGCCCTCAAAGCAGCTACGCAGGCTGGTGTGTCCGAGGGCGCGATCGCAACGGCAATAACAGGGGAGCTGGTAGAGCACGCTGCTGATTTTGGCGGCCTGCTGGTAGACGTGCACTTGCCATGGGTAGCGGAAATTCTCGCCGGTAAGCCTGGCGCCGCTGAGGATGGGCGGCAAGGCGCTGACCTTGAGCGGAGCGGAAGTGTGATAAGCCGGGATCTCGTCGGCAGGGTTGGTCCACTGGGCGTAGCTGGCAGCGGTGAGAAGGACGGCGGCAAAGGGCAGGATCCAGCGGCAGGTTTTTGAGGTCATGGGGTGGCTCGCTCCAGATGATTTTAGACTGAAGAAGTCAGGAACTGTAGTGCTCCCATGCCGATTGAACGGGCGTGATCCGGTCATTCTGGCGGACAAAAAAGACGGCACGAACTTTTGGCTGTTCGTGCCGGGAGGCCAGTGACGCAAACTACTTCCGGGTTAGAGGGGCAAGCTCGGCCGCCTCCGCAACCGGAATATCTACACGATACTATAGATCGGGAAGAAAGCAAATACAGAATTTGAGATTGTCCCATAATGTGGGATCGAAAGCACAGCTACTTTCCTCTCTTGCTTGGCGACGGTAGGCTTGTGAATAGAGCGAGATCTGAGCCGTATACGACGAAAAGCTGTCAAACCCTTATGCCAAGTGACACCGAATCTCTGAGTTCCGCCAAGGACCGGAAGGCTGGACCGAATCTGCCATCCTGGCTGAAAGTTGGCGCAGTGGCGGCCGCGTCGGCCCTGGCGGGCGGGATCGCGGCGGCCTGGTTTTACCGCAAAACGCTCACAAGGCTGCACCAGGAAGAAGAACCCCTTCTGAAAAGTGAATTGGGGAGCTCTGCGGATGATTCCGGCGACGACATCTGACGGATTCCGGGCGGCCTCACCTGCGGATGGGAACCGCCCGGCACCGTTTCGAATCAGGGTTTGACTTCGCCGACGTAGACGCCGTAGGGCAGCAGTTCAATCGCACCAAGCGAAGCCGGGTCCGATTCCCCAGGTGTTTTCAGGAGCGTCGTGAGGTTTGCACCCGGGCTTCCCGGCAGGTTGAGACTGACGGTCTGCGGCGCGGGCGTGAAGTTCACGCTGACGATAACGGCTGGCGAGCCGGGATTCTGGCGCATCCAGCTCAACACCTTGTTGTTGCCTGTATCGAGCATTGTCTCGTCGCCTACGGCGAGAACGGGACTCGACTCCTTCAGGTGGATGAGGTCCTTGTACCAGGAGAGCAGCGAGTCAGGGTTGGGCTCTTCGACCTGAACGTTGACGTCGTGGTATTGAGGCGGAACCGGCAGCCACGGTTTGACGCTGGCGGATGTAAATCCGGCGTTCGCGCTGTTGTCCCACTGCATCGGTGTTCTCTCGCCGTCGCGGCCCTTGAATCGGGGCCAATCCCGGATGCCGACCGGATCTTTGACGTCCTCTTTGCTGGCCGGATCGGTGGTTTTCATGCCGATGGCGTCGCCGTAGTAGAAGAGCGAGGCGCCGCGGCTGGCGAAGAGAATGGTCGAGATCACCCGATAGATATCGATGTTGTGCAGGTCATCGCCATAGCGGTCATCGAGGCGCGGGTTGTCGTGGTTGTCGAAGACAAAAAGCGGAATGTTGCCATCAAGCTGGTGCTCGGCATCGTCAATCCTTGAGCGGAAGGCGGCGACATCGAGCTTGTTAATGAAGCCAACCTGGGTGTCCATGGGCAATTCGAACTCCGGCTTGCCGGGAGGGCCGTACTGCTTCAGGAGCTCGGCGATATTGGGCAGGTAGGTTTCGCCGATGAGGACGCGCTTGCCGGGAAACTGATTGGAGTCGAATTCATCGGCGACGTGGCGCATTTCCTGCATGACGGGATGCACTTCGGGGAGGTTATTGGTGCGCGTGTCGTTGAGTTCGGGCTTGCCCTTGGCATCCAGAATGGGGTTACCGTTCTTGTCCTTGAGTACTTCCTCGTCACGCATCTCTGGATCTTCAAAGAGGGTGGTAATCGCGTCGAAGCGGAAGCCGCCCACTCCCCGCTTGAGCCAGAAGCGAATGATCTGCTTGAAAGCCTCGTGGACTTTCGGGTTGTTCCAGTTCAGATCGGGCTGCTCGGCATAGAACTTGTGGTAGTAGTACTGGCGCGTCTTGGGATCCCATTGCCAGGCTGAGCCGCCGAAGTCGGATTCCCAGTTGTTGGGCGGTTCGCCGGGGCTGGTGGCGGTTTCACCTTTGCCGTCGTGCCACATGTACCAGTCGCGGTAAGGATTGTTGCGCGAGGAGCGCGACTCGACAAACCACTTGTGCTTGTCGGAGGTGTGGTTCATCACCATGTCCATGATGACGCGGATGTGGCGCTTGTTGGCCTCGGCGATGAGATGGTCGAAGTCAGCGAGCGTGCCGTATTGAGGATCGATGTTTTCGTAGTCTGAGATGTCGTAGCCGAAGTCGACCTGAGGCGAGGGATAGATGGGGCTGAGCCAGATGGCGTTGACCCCGAGCGATTGAAGGTAGTCGAGATGCTGCGTGATGCCGTTTAAATCGCCTATGCCGTCGTTGTTGGTGTCTTGAAAGCTGCGTGGATAGATCTCGTAGATGACGGCGTTCTTCCACCAGTCCTGTTCGCTGGTGGCGGTGGTGTTCGATTGTGCGCCGGCGGACGGGGCCCCCGCGAAGAGCGTGAAAGCTCCAAGGGACAGGGCTATGGCAGAGCGTGCGATGTTTCCGGTCCAGTGCATTGCGGTTCTCCTCGTGTGATTCCGCTGCTCGTGAAGATGGCAACGGTGCGAACAGGAAAAGCTACCACACGGGGGCCGTGGTTGGGCGGCAGGCAATCCATGGCCGGGGAGGGAGTGAGGCTGGCGCATGAGTTTTCCGGGCCTCAGCATGGAAGCCGGGGGCGCCGGCAGAGGAACCGGGGGATGTGGTTATCTAACCCTGCGATTTGGCTTCGAGGGCCAGCGACCGCGGGAACAGGATGTTGTTTTCGAGATGGATGTGCTGGTGCAGATCCTTCTCAAACTCGGACATGCCGCGATAGAAGCCGTGGAAGGTGGGGCAGGCGCCGGCCGGTGGAGTGAAGCTGCCTGACAGTTCGCGCATCCTGGCCAGCAGTTCGCCCGCGGCATCATGCTCCTGGGTCATCATTGCTATGGGATTGGCCACGGTGCCGAAGCAGCCCTGCGGCATGGGAGTGCCTTGTTCGAGCGCGCGTTCCAGTTTGGCAATGTAGGGAAATAGGACGGCCTCTTCCTTGGCGAGGTGCTCAGTGAGCTCTTCGCTGAGCTGGGCCAAGTTCGATTGGATCTCGGGCAGCTCGGGGCGCGAATCGCCGTGGCGGTTGACGACTTTCTGAGCCAGCTGGGCAAGACGCGGCAGTGCCCTTCTCACGTAAGCATGATGGGTATTGACGATATGCGCAATGAGGGACGGGAGCGGCTTGCCGGTCCAGTCTTCTGCGACGGGAGCATCTTCAGAAGCGCTGCGTTCGAGCGCGGCGATCAGCTCATCGATAGCAATATGGTTCGTTTCGCAAGCCTCGGCGAGGGGCTTGCGGCCTCCGCAGCAATAGTCGATTCCAAATTGCTCAAAGACGCGAATGGAAGCGGGATTCTGCAAAGCGATTTCGCGCACGGTCTGTGTCGTGTTGGTCATTTCGTGACCTCCTTCAGGGTCAGCGTAGGGACTTTGCTTCGGTCCATCAGCGACTTTGGTCACTTGATAGCGGAGAAAAGACGGAAGGCGTGGTTAACGGTGGGGCTTTTGCGCCAGAGCAGCGTCAAGGGCAGAGGGAAGGTGGGAGTTCGTGAAGCGGAATCCCGCAGCCTGGAGTCTTGCGGGAACCGCCCTCGCGCCGGCAAGCAGCGCTTCGTCGGCCATCGCGCCCAGCACCAGGCGCAGTGCGAACGCAGGAGCAGGCAGGATCGCGGGCCGATGCAGCGTCCGCGCCAGGACTCGCGTGAATTCCGCGTTCCTCACCGGGTTTGGGGACGTGACATTGACCGGCCCGGCGAGGCTGCGCGTATCCATTCCGAAGAGAATCGCGTTCACCGCGTCTTCGAGACTTACCCAACTCATCCACTGCGTTCCGCTGCCAAGCCTTCCACCAAGACCCAACCGGAACGCGGGCAGCATCTTCGCAAGTGCTCCGGCCGTAGTGTCGAGCACGACTCCGAATCGCAAAGGAACGACGCGAATTCCCGCTTTCTTGGCAAGATCGGCGGCTTCTTCCCACTCCCTGCAGAGTTCTGCCAGAAACCCCGAACCGAGGGCTGACGATTCGTCCAACACCTCATCTCCGCGATTTCCATAGATGCCCACGGCGGATGCAACCAGCAGGGTTTCAGGAGGATGCCGAAGTCGAGCAAGGGCCGCGGCCAGGGCGCGCGTCGTGTCAACGCGGCTGGACTTCAGTTCGCGCCGGTACGCCTCGGTCCATCGCCGCCCCGCAATGCTGGCACCGGAGAGATGGATCGCGCAGGCACAGCCTTCCAGGCGCGCGCTTTCGGAAATCGGATGGTCGAGCGTCGGATCCCATTGAAGCTGGTGCGCGCCGGCCGGCGCCGAGCGAAGCAGCTGGAGCGTCGGAATCCGCCGATCGGCGAGAGCATGCCGCAACGCGGTACCCAGCATGCCGGATGCTCCACTCAACACAACCGTTGGTGCGGTTTCAGTCATCTGCCTTATTTACAGGATGGATTGCGCTTTCCTTCTAATGAATCAATTCTGGTTTGCTCGAAAGGGGTGAGTTTCAGTAGCATGAGAATGGATTTTGATTGGGCAACAAACACCCGGGATACGGGAGGGGAGGATAGCCGATGACGGAACTCGCCTCGGTCCACAGCGAAGAGACGCAGAAATCCCAGGTAGATCCGGAAACCACGGAACGGTTCATTGCTGAAAAGCATATCGGGGAGCGCATCAAGAGACTGCGGCTGAAGAAGTCGATGGGGCTGGTGGAGTTGGGCAAGCACACGGGCCTTTCGGCAAGCTTTCTTTCGCAGCTTGAAACCGGCCGCGTGGTGCCCACGCTGCGCAACCTGGCGCGCATCGCAATGGTGTTTTCGAAGGATCTCTCCTACTTTTTTGAGAGCGAGCCGCAATCGATGTTCCGGGTACACCGGCGCAAAGAGCGTGTCCGGCTTCCCCAGACCGGAGTCGACGAGCCCACGTACTACTTCGAAAGCCTCGGCTACATGGTGCCTGACCGGCACATGGACCCTTATTTTGCCGAATTCATCCCTCTTGAGAAGAACCAGGAACCAAGGGCCCACATGCATCCCGGCTACGAATTTCTTTATGTGCTCGATGGAGAACTCGACCTGCGCCACGGAGAACATCACGCCACGCTGACTCCGGGCGATGCCGTGTACTTTGACTCCAGTACGCCGCACTCATACGTGTGCGCGGGAAAGCGGCCGGCCGATGCGCTCATCGTCACGATGCATCAACCGCCGACAGCACAACAGCCTGTGACGCTGCTGCGCCACGTGGCTCCCGGCGTTCAGCAAAGGCCGGTTCCACCGCGGAGCGGCACCACGGGCGCACCGCACGGCGCATAGGGCGAAGCAAAGAAAACGGACTCTCTGATGCGGGCAGAATGATGCGTGATCAGTTGATCGCTGCCTTGTCGAGTCTGCTGAGGCTAGCCGGCGATTGCGGCGAAATAGGCCGCAACATCCTGCCAGTGATCGACCCGGGCGAAGCCGGTTGCGCTGAGGTTGTGCGGCGCGGTGAAAAGGAGTCCCTTGCCCTCGAATCGAAGCAGGTTTCGGGGCAGGTCGTCGATCAGGTAGTCGGCTCGCAGAATGCACTTGTTGCCGCAGAACACGTAATGCGTCGGCGGAATGAATGAGAAGTGGCGTTGCAGCCAGCGGTACTTCGGCCCCAGCGAATTGGGCACGGTCATGGCCTGGGTAGCAACAAAGATCTCGAACCGGGACGAAAGCTCTTTGAGAACCTCTTGCGCGCCCGGCATGAGCGCCAGGTCTTCAAAAAAATCCTCGGCATCGAGAAAAGCGCGCAATTGAGCCTGCCGATCCGCTGGGGCAATCTCCCAGAGCCCCCTGCCAGCGAGGTCCTCGGGGGTCAGGGCTTCATCGAAAGCTTCGTTGTAGCGGCGCAGATGCTCGGCCAGCGTGTCGGCCATCACCTCATCCATGTCGACGCAGATGCGCTGCAACGATAACTCCTGAGAGATTGAAGGGGAGTGCCGGTTCTACGCTCCCGCCTGGCTTGGCTTGCGGATGGCCCGGCCCGCGCCGGCGGGCGCTTCGGGTTGCGGCGATTTGGGCGCCGGAGCCATGGCCGGGTCAAAATAGATCAGGCGGCCGCAGCTGTCGCAGGTGAGCAACTCGCCTTCGCGCAGCTGGTTCCACACCTGCGGACGCAGGCCCATGCGGCAGGCGGTGCACTGCTGGTTTTCGGCGCGCGCCAGGCCGGTGCCACGCGATGCGGCAATGCGGTCGAAGCGCGACAGCCATTCCGGCTCAATGGCCTGGCGCACCGCAGTGCGTTCGGCTTCCAGCGCTTCCTGGTCGCGGGCAATCTCCTGGCGGCGCGCTGCAACCCGCTCCCGGGTCTTTTCGAGGACTCCGGACCTCTCCTCCACTTCAGTTCGAGCGGCCGCCAGCAGCGCTTCCTGGGCCTCAGAACGCTCCAGGCTGGCATACTCCTCATCTTCGAGCCGCTTGATCTCCTGCTCGGCGAACTGCAATTCGTGGTCGATGGCCTGGGCCTGGGCGGGCGTCTTCACGGAATCCTGTTGCGCGCGGAAATGGGCGGCTTTTTTGCGGTGCTGCTCGACGTCGCGCTCCATGCGCGTGCGCAGCGTTTCTTCGCGGCTCAATGCGTCGGATGCCTGCGTCACTTTCTGCTGCGCCGACCGCAAGGCCGTCTCTGCATGCGAAAGCTCCGCGGGCAAGGCCTGTGCGAATCGCGCCAGTTCCTGCTTCTTGAGATCAAGGTCTTGCAGCTTTGCGAGGTTCTGAATGTGGGCGTGCATCGGCTGGTAGCAGTCTATGCTATGTACCATCGAATGCGGAAATAGGCACACTTCTGTTCCCGGGCGCATCCAAGCAGGAGGAACGACGTGCAGGCTTCTTTTTGGAAACGACATCGAGCGCTCCGTTGGATCACAGGAATTGTGCTGACAGCTCTCGCCGTGCTTACGGTCGTGGTGAGCATCCTCGCCCGCCGGACCGAGCCGTATCTTCGCGCCCGCATCGTTGACGAACTGTCAACCCGCTTCCACGCCAAAGTCGAACTCGATCATTTTTCTCTCTGGTTCGGGAATGGGTTCCGCGGGGAGTGGGGCGTGTGGGCCCGAGGCCGCGGCCTGCGGGTGTGGCCTTCGGCAAACGCGATCGCCGCCGGTGTTCCCAACAACCCGGTGATCAGCCTTGAAGAGTTTCGCTTCCATGCCCCGCTCCGCTACAAGCCCGGGGTTCCAATCCATATCTCCGAGGTGCGGCTCAACGGGCTGCAGATCCATCTGCCGCCCAAGCCGCACGAACTGCACCTGAATGTGCCCAAACCCGCGAGCGCGGCGCCGGGGTCGTCTTCATCCCCCCTGGTTTCATTTCGCATCGACCGCGTGATCGCAACCAATTCCAACCTGGTGCATGAAACGGACAAGCCGGGCAAGCTGCCGCTCGATTTCGCAATTTCGTACCTGCTGCTGAAGAACTTCACGCCAGGGGGAGCCATGCAGTTTGAGGCGCAGCTGACGAATCCTCGGCCGGAAGGTGTGATCCACACCACGGGAACGTTCGGCCCATGGGTCTCGGGTGATCCTGGGGACTCGCCGGTTGCGGGCAATTACCGCTTCGAAAACGCGAATCTCGCGACGTTCAAGGAGATTGCGGGCACACTCAACTCGGACGGCCACTACGAAGGCACACTGAACAACATTGACGCGACGGGCGAGACCGACACGCCTGATTTCCAGCTGCCGCAGTATGGGCATGCCATGCACCTGCGCACGCAGTTTCATGCCACGGTCGACGGCACCAATGGCGACACCTGGCTCAAGTCGGTCGACGCAACGCTAGGTGAATCGCGCTTCAACGTCACGGGCAAGGTGGTGCGTGTGCTCTCGAATGGCGCGAATCCGCACTCGATCGGGCACGACATCGATCTCAGAGTGATCATCAACAACGGGCGCATCGAGGACTTCACCAATCTGGCGACGCACGGAAGCGAGCCCCTCCTTACGGGTGTCCTGAACCTGGATGCAAAGTTGAACATTCCGCCTGGAGAGGGCAAGATGCACGACCGCCTCCAGATGAAAGGCGAATTCGTGCTCGATGACGCGGAATTTACGAATCCCGGCGTGCAGGGAAAACTGAAGCAGCTGAGCCTGCGCGGCCAGGGCAAGCCCGATGAACTGAAGTCCACCGACCCGATGGCGATTCCGGCGCACCTGGAAGGCTATTTCGACGTGGCAACGGGCAAGATCGCCTTTCCAAGCCTCCAATTCCGCGTGCCCGGCGCGGATATCCAGCTCAAGGGCATCTACGGCCTCGATGGGGGTTCGCTGGATTTCATCGGCTCAGCACGGATGGAAGCCACCATTTCCAAGATGGTCGGCGGATGGAAAGGCTTTCTGTTGAAGCCGGCGGACCGCTTCTTCAAGAAGGATGGAGCCGGCACTTCCCTGCCGATTCACGTGGGCGGAACGGCGTCGCACCCCGATGTCGGCGTCGATTTTCATCACTAGCCGTCACTAGCCAAGGTAACCCTTGAAGGCCCAACCGCTGCGCCGCGGCAGCCGGCTTGCGGCTATACTTGCCATGTCATTCCACCTAGGTGTGCATTTGGGCTGCTGTTGACCGCAAGCAGGTGCAACGGAGGATTTCTATGGACATGGTGATCTGGATCTTTCTGGCGTTTCTCGGGCTGGTTTTGCTGTCGCTGATCCTTGGCAGTTTTTTCACGGTAAACACCGCGCAGGTGGCCATCATTACGCGGTTCGGCAAGTTCCTGCGCGTGGCCGACGCAGGCCTGAACTGGAAGGCTCCCTATGTCGACACGGTAGCGGGGCTAGTGAGCCTGCGCGTGAACCAGATCAACCTGACCATGGAGACCAAGACCAAGGACAACGTCTTTGTCACCATTCCGATTTCGGTGCAGAACCGGGTTCGTCCGGAGAAAGTGTATGACGCGTTCTACAAGCTGTCTGATCCGGTGGCTCAGATCAAGTCCTACGTGGAGCAGGTGATCCTGGGGCATGTGCCGAGCATGACACTCGATGAAGTCTTCGCGTCGCAGTCGTCGATCGCCGCCGCGGTAAAGCAGGAACTCGACTCCGACATGGCCGCCTTCGGCTACGAGATCGTCAACGTGCTGGTCACCGACATTGTGCCCGATTTGAAGGTGAAGTCGGCCATGAACGACATCAATGCCGCGCAGCGCGAGCAGGTGGCCGCCACCGCGCGCGGCGAGGCCGACAAGATCCTGGTGGTGAAGAAGGCCGAGGCCGAAGCCGAGAGCAAGGCGCTGCAGGGGCAAGGCATCGCGAACCAGCGCAAGGCGATCGTCGAAGGCCTGCAAGCATCGATCGAGCAGTTCCAGAAAGCGGTGGAAGGCGCATCAGCCAAGGACGTGATGCAGCTGGTGCTGATCACGCAGTACTTCGACACGCTGAAGTCGATTGGCGAAAGCGACAAGACGAACACGCTGTTCCTGGCGCACTCGCCGGGATCAGTAAGGGAAGTTGGCGACCAGATCCTGGAGTCGATGCTGGTGGCGCAGAGCGCGGACCGCTGAGTTCACAAAAGCCCCGCAACGGTGGGCATGCCAGCGGGGCTTTTCTTGTGAAACGGACAACTTCAGGGCCTGGATGTTCAGGGACCGGGTGGCTCTGGATTCGAAGCGTGCTCGACATCCCCGGGTCCCAA
>Ga0335072_10011855_pt1 | contig 12470 bp, 10 predicted proteins | sample Lox_Sample_21_FD_206725 | JGI IMG/M metagenome (GOLD analysis project Ga0335072, IMG submission 206725) | Soil microbial communities from Loxahatchee National Wildlife Refuge, Florida, United States - Lox_Sample_2.1 | ecosystem: Environmental > Terrestrial > Soil > Wetlands | place: USA...
TTCCTTTTCCCCGTGTTGCCATGTTTGCTCCGTCCATGGACCGGGCAGCCGGCTTGTATAATGACGCCATGCAAAACCGTACCGATTCGACCGCTGCCGCATTGCTCGACGCTGTGAGGCACGATGGGTTCTCGTTTGTCACGGCGGACAGGATGCAACCGCTGCTGCAATCCACAGGCGACTTGTCCGACTGGGATGCCTTTACCGAAAGCTGGAATCAGCTCGGACCCGATCCTTATCTGGCAGCCAAAGGCCGCTTGCGCCGCCGGCGTCACGCGACGTATGTAGCGACCACGGCAGGCGCGATCGAACCGGCACCGCACCAGCCGCATTATCAATCGTTGCAATACAACGTGCTGCAAGGCGATATCGAGCGCTGGTTCGATCCCATCTTGCCTGCCGTGGCCCATGGGGCAAGCCTGCGAACCATTCTGTCGTTTTGCAATGGCTTCTTCAGCGCATTGGCGACCGACGTCGCGCAATGGCATGTGGAGGCGCATCAGTTTCGTATCGAAGCAAGCGTGGGTGCCGCGGGCGAGCCCACGCCCGAAGGCAGCCACCGCGACGGCGTGGACTTCGTGTTGGTGTTGTTAATCGATCGACACAACATCGCCAGCGGCACAACCACCATTCACGCGCCGGATGGAACGTCGCTGGGCAATTTCACGCTTGCACATCCGTTCGACGCTGCGTTGATCCACGACCCGCGCGTGTTTCATGGTGTCACGCCAGTGACGCCATTGGCGCCTTTCGAGCCAGCGCACCGCGACGTACTGGTCGTGACGTTTCGCGCAAAACCGTAGCTCCCGCACCAGCTTTGTCGTCATTCCGACGAAGACCCGGAATGACGGCAACGCTAGTGCCCAGGTTGAATGCTCCGCTATGTCGCTGCCTCGCGGCTTGCCTTCCATGCCGTCAAACGCTCCTTGATGTACCGGTCGTAGTCGTAATCCGTCTCAAGCGCCGGCGCGGGACGATGCGTCCCTTTCGCGGCATCGGGCACCGGCAGGCGGGAAACCAGATCCGCGTATACCTCTTGCAAATGCGACGGCTTATTTGCGGATGGGTTCGTACCTTTCGATTGCGGCACAGCCACGCCAGCCAGCGGATCGTCCGTGCGCGGTGTGGCAAGACTCAGCGCCGCACTCACGTCGGGCGCGGCCGCGTCGCGTGCTGTCAGCGCCGGAACTCCCCAACGCAATTCCACCGTTTTCAAGATCGAGGTGTGATCGAAAGGTGTGTCACCCGATGCGCGCACCACCGATCCGGCAGGAATGAGCGGCGAAATCAGCAGCGTGGGCACGCGCGGTCCGAAGCGCGTGAAGTCGAATCCGTATTCACCGGCCGAACTGTCCGGCGGCACAGCGTTGGTCGGTGGCGGCACGTGGTCGTAGCAGCCGCCGTGCTCGTCATAAGTGACGATCAATAACGTCTGATTCCATTGCGGGCCATTGCGCAGCGCGTAATAAACGTCGTGAATGAATTGCTCGCCGAGCGACACGTCGTAGTTCGGATGCTGGCTGTTGCCCTTCGAACCCCAGCTCGGCTCGAGAAATGCATACGACGGCAGCGAGCCGCTCGCGGCATCGGCCTGAAAATCTTTGAATTGACCGAAATAGGTATCCGCCAGATTGGTGATATCGGTGAATGTTTGACGTGTCAGCGGGTCGGCGTCGTAGCCATAGATTTTCCAGCCGACGTTCTGTTTGCTGAGCGCACCGTAGATGCTGGGTGCAGTGAACGTCTTGGTCTTATCGTCCATGTGGCCCTGCGATGTCGCCGCATGGACGAATGCACGATTGGGCAAGGTTTCGGTAGGTGCCGATCCGTACCAGTGATCGCACACTGCAAAGCCGCGTGCCAGCGCGGACAGCACAGGCAAGGTTTCCGGTGTGTGCATGCCCATGATGTCGTTGGCAACGGTACCCGGAAGTATCGAATAGCTCTTGTCTTTCGACTCCCAACTCAAGGTGTAAGCGAAATTGCCAACGAAGCCTTGATTTTTGGCCACCGGCGGCGTCGGCGCGGTATTGCTGCCGAACAACTGCGAGTTGGTCGCCGTGTAACCTTCGCCGGGATCGGCGCCAGGCATGAAATACGTGCTGCTGGTGCCGCTTTGAATTTTGAAAACCGTCACGGGCGTGTTGTTGGTGCCCAGGTTCGATTCTTTGCCGGTCAAACCTTCGAACGGTTGCCCCGCGGGCGAAACATTGCCCGCGTCAGTGTAGAGAAAGCCCAGCATGTGATCGAACGAGCGATTCTCCAGCATCAGCACAACGATGTGGTTGATCGCAGAAAGCGAATGGCTGGAAGTGGGCATAACGAACGGCCTCGAGTGTGGAGAAATGCGCCATTGCGCCACATCGAACATTCAGCTGGCGTGTTCGTCCCAACGCGAACGGCTGCGCGTAACCTTATGGAATCCTCATGACAGTTTTCCGCAAACGCCATCCGCTATTCAGGGACCATCCAAATACGGGGCAAGGTGGCTGGCCAACCACGTCATGAATACCTGCACGCGCGCCGACAGGTTGCGCCGTCGCGCATACAGCAATGAGGCGGGCATGGGCTCCGCACGATATTGAGGCAGCACTTCCACCAGGCGCCCTGCTTGAATCAAATGCAGCACGCCCGACCGCGGCACCTGGATGATCCCTAAACCGGCCACGCATCCTGCTTCATACGCTTCGATGCTGTTGACGGTGAGCACGCCTTGCATGGGCGCATAACGGCACTCGGAGCCTTCCATGTACTCAAAGCCCAACGGACGCTGCCCCAGCGTGGAGACATAGTGGATCAATTGGTGATGGGCCAGATCCTCAAGCGTCTGCGGCATACCGCGCTGCTGCAGATACGCCGGGCTGGCGCAGTTGACGATGCGCAAATGCCCTAGCGGCCGCACGATCAGGCTGGAATCGGTCAAGGCGCCGACCCGCACCACGCAGTCGAACCCTTCGGCCACCACGTCCACGCGACGGTCCGAGCTGCTCAGCTCTATCTGAATCCGCGGGTGCTCGCGCAGAAACTGCGGCAGATGCGCAACGACATGCTTGATCATGCCGCTGTTCATGTCCACGCGCAGACGCCCGCTCAACGCTTGCGGCGCCTGCTGGAACATGCTGTTCAATTCATCCAGATCCGCCAGCACATCCTTGCAGCGTTCGTAGAAGCGCTGGCCGTCATGGGTCATCTGCACGCTGCGCGTGGTTCGATGCAGCAGTTGCGTACCGAGCTGGGCCTCCAGCTGCTGGACGGCAGTGGACGCGCTGGCCTTGGGTAACCCTAGGCTGTCGGCGGCCTTGGTAAAACTGGCCAATTCCGCGACCCGCACAAAGGTATGCATGGCTTCAATCTGGTTCATCGCCCGCCCCAATTGTTCATATTTTATGAACACATAACTCATGATCGGACGATTTATGCGGTAAATACAGATCAATATGCTGGGCGCCGTTGGTTCCCATCCTCTGCATAAAGGAGACACCCATGAGCACGACGACCCCCATCGCCCTGATCACCGGCGGCAGCCGCGGCCTGGGCAAGAGCATGACCTTGAAGCTCGCCGAGCACGGCACCGACGTCGTGTTGACCTACCGCACCAACAAAGCCGAAGCAGAAGCCGTGGTCGATGCCATCACGAAGCTCGGCCGCCGCGCGACGGCGCTGCCGCTGGATGTCGGCAAGGCCTCCACGTTTGCAGCGTTCGCCACGCAGTTGCGCACGGTGCTCAAGGAGCAGTGGCAACGCGATCATTTCGATTATCTGGTCAACAACGCCGGTGTCGGCGTACATGCCAACTTTGCGCAGACCACCGAAGCGCAATTCGACGAGCTGGTGAACATCCACCTCAAAGGCGCGTTCTTTCTGACCCAAACCCTGCTGCCGTTGATTGCCGACGGCGGACGCATCGTGAATATCTCCAGCGGCCTGGCGCGTTTCGCCCTGCCCGGCTACGCGGCATATGCCGCGATGAAAGGCGCGATTGAAGTGCTCACGCGTTATCTCGCCAAAGAACTTGGCCCGCGTCGCATTGCCGTGAACACGCTTGCGCCCGGCGCAATCGAAACCGATTTCGGCGGCGGCGTGGTGCGCGACAACGCCGATGTGAATGCATTCGTCGCTTCGCAAACCGCGCTGGGACGTGTCGGTTTGCCGGACGATATCGGCGGCGCCATTGCCATGTTGCTGTCCAAAGACAGCGGATGGATCAACGGGCAACGCATCGAAGCATCCGGCGGCATGTTCATCTAAACGTAACAAACCGCAGTGTCTTCTTCCCCTTTCTTTCGGGAGAGGAAGACACTTGCAGATGGGTGTACCTTTTCTACTTCGACAAGAGGGAGACAGTCGTGGTCAGGTACAGCCCCAACCATCCCGTCCCCAGTCGCGAGCAAGCGCTGCATGCGCTTTACGAGGCTGCGGAACTCGAACACTGCTTGATGTGCACTTATCTCTACGCGGCGTTTTCGTTGAAATCGTCGGTGGAAGAAGGGGTGACCACAGAACAGCTCCAGGCGATCACACGCTGGAAACGCAGCATTCTGCAAGTGGCGATCGAAGAGATGGGCCACCTGATGTCGGTGTGGAACATCACCGTGGCGTTAGGCGGCGCACCGCGCGTGGGACGCTCCAACTTTCCGCTCGATCCGGGCTATTTGCCGGCCGGTGTCGTGGTGAAGCTGGCGCCGTTCAACATGGCGACGCTGCAGCATTTCATATACCTGGAACGCCCCGCCGATTCCGCCGAGCCCGATGGCGCAGGTTTCGAGCCCGAACGACAGTTCGTGCGCGGCGCAAGCTCGCCGCGCCTTACGCCGATGGGTTTGAACTACGACACGGTCGGCGAGTTCTATCAAACGCTGGGCAATGGTTTGCGTTTGCTGGTGGAAGCGCACGGCGAAGATGGCGCCATGTGTGGCAACGCGACGTTGCAGTTGTCCAGCGCGGAAGTGTCGCTGCCCGGCGCGAACAAAGTGATTTGCCTCAAGACCGCGCTCGCCGCGGTCGAATCCATCATTACGCAAGGCGAAGGGGCGCAGGAGAATACCGAGAATTCGCATTACCAGCGTTTCTCGGCGATACGTTCGGAATATCAAGCGCTGCTCGCCGCCGATCCGTCCTTCAAGCCGGCGTTTCCCGCTGCGACCAATCCGGTGTTGCGTCGGCCGCCGCGCCCCGAAGGCCGCGTGTGGCTGGAAGATCCCGACGCCATTGCCACGGTGGATCTGGCCAACAGTGCTTACGGATTGATGCAGCGCTTGCTCGCTTACACGTATGCGGTGCCGACGTCGGATCCGGACAAAATGCTCTCGCTCGATCTGGCGATTGGCTTGATGCACGCGCTGTCGCCACTGGCCGAGCGCGCGGCGCGATTGCCTGCCGGCCCGTCGAATCCGGAGTGCCACGCGGGTGTTTCGTTCATTACCCTGCGCGATACGGCAGCGCTTCCGCCTGGACCCGGAGCACGACGCTTTTTCCGCGAACGCCTCCAGCAATTGGCCGAAGCGGCGACACGCATGAGCGAATCGGGAGACGCGCGTGCGAAGGCGGCGGCATCGATACTTTCAAGTCTTCAGCAGCGTGCGGAGCAAAGCTTCGATCTCTCGCGGCCCGCGCCGTCCGCTGCCGCGCCAGCCGTGCCTGCCGCCGCGACAGCTGCGACGACAACGGCGGCACCACCCTCTTCCACACAGGACGGCGTCGAAGTAGTCGAAGGCGAAAAACTCACGTTGATGTTCGAAACCAAGCGCTGCATTCATGCGCGCTTTTGCGTGACCGGTGCGCCGAAGGTGTTTCTGGCCAACGTTCAAGGCCCATGGATCTTCCCCGATGCGATGGATGTGGAGCGGCTGGCTGAGATCGCGCACGCCTGCCCGTCCGGCGCGATTCGCTACCGGCGTCGCGATGGACGGCCGGACGAATCGGCACCGCCCGTCAACCTCGCTTCGACGCGCGAAGCCGGGCCCTACGGTTTCCGAGGCGACTTGCGCATCCACGGCACGCCGATCGGATTCCGCGCCACGCTGTGTCGCTGCGGCGCGTCGAAAAACAAACCATTCTGCGACGGCTCCCATCACGACATCGGATTCGACGCCAGCGGCGAGCCGGCCACAGGCACCTCGACCGACGCCCTGGACGTGCGCGACGGCCCGCTGCAGGTTGACCCTCAGCTCAACGGCCCGCTGCGCGTGCGCGGCAATCTGGAGATCATCAGCGGCACCGGGCGCATGGTGGCACGGGTAACCAGCACCTACTTGTGCCGCTGCGGGCACAGCCAAAACAAGCCTTTTTGCGATGGCAGCCATGCCAAAGTCGGCTTTACCGCCGATGGGACCTAGGCCGCCCGTTCGCCCCCTGCGCAAGCGCATGGTCCCCCCAGCCGTTTAGAATGGCGTCTTTGTTTCGGCGTGAGGGTTCTGCGTGATCATCCATCCCAAGGTTCGCGGTTTTATCTGCATCACGGCGCATCCGGTCGGCTGCGAGAAAAACGTGGTCGATCAGATCGGCATCACCCAGGCCAAGGGCACGTCCACGACGGGGCCCAAACGTGTGCTGGTGATCGGCGCTTCCACGGGATACGGGCTGGCATCGCGTGTCACGGCCGCCTTCGGCTACGGCGCGGCCACGCTTGGCGTGTTTTTCGAAAAGCCCTCCAGCGAAGCCAAGCCCGGCACGGCCGGCTGGTACAACTCCGCCGCGTTCGACAAGCTGGCCAAGCAGGCTGGCCTGTATTCGCGCTCCATCAACGGCGATGCGTTCTCCAACGAAACCCGCGCGCGCGCCATCGACATCATCAAGAACGAGATGGGCGGCCCGATTGACCTGGTGATCTATTCGCTCGCCTCCCCCGTTCGCAAAATGCCCGATACCGGCGAGGTGGTGCGTTCCACCTTGAAGACGATCGGCCAACCGTTCACCGCATCGTCCGTGGATACCAACAAGGACACCGTCGTGCAGGTGACCGTTGAACCCGCCAACGAGCAGGAAATCAAAGACACCGTCGCCGTGATGGGCGGCGAAGACTGGGCCTTGTGGATCGATGCCCTGAGCAAGGCCGGCGTGCTCGCCAAAGATGCCGCCACGGTCGCGTACAGCTACGTAGGCACGGAAATCACCTGGCCCATTTATTGGCACGGCACCATCGGCCAGGCCAAGCAGCATCTGGACAACACCGCACACGAACTCAACCAGCACTACGCCGCGCAAGGTTTGCATGCGTACGTCGGCGTGATGAAGTCGGTGGTGACGCAAGCCAGCTCGGCCATCCCCGTAATTCCGCTGTACGTCTCGATGGCGTTCCGCATCATGAAGGAAAAAGGTCTGCACGAAGGCACCATCGAGCAGACTAACCGTCTGTTTCACGACTTTCTCTATCGCAACGACGGCACGCTGCCGTCCACGGACGACGAAGGCCGCCTGCGCTTGGACGATTGGGAGTTGCGCGACGACGTGCAGCAAGCATGCAAGGCGCTATGGCCGCAGGTGACCACGGAAAATCTGTGGGAACTCACCGACTACGCCGGATACAAGAAGGAGTTTCTGGGTCTGTTCGGGTTCGACCGCAAAGACGTCGACTACAACGCCGATGTGAATCCGGATGTGAGCTTTGATGTAGTTCAGCTCTGATCGATCGACGCCGCGCAAACTTCGCACGTACCTCACCGCATCCATCTACCTCACCGTCATCCCGGCCTGCGCCGGAATGACGACAAAAAAAAACGGCGCCTCGCGGCGCCGTTTTTTCGTATCACCGCATGATGCCGGTGTGACCCAGCGAGAACCGCCCAGGCTGCGGCCAGACGGCCAAACCGTGCGGCTCCATGCCGACCTTGATGATCGTGACCTTGCCGGTCGCCGTGTCGAACGCATACACCACGTCATCGAAACGTCCCGACAGCCACAACCACTTGCCGTCCGCGGTGACATTGCCCATGTCCGGGCTGCCACCACCAGGAATCGGCCAGTTGGCGACGACCTTGCGCGTGGCGAAATCGATCACCGACACGCTGCCCGGACCGTTGCGCGCACCGTGCACTTTGTTCGAACCGCGATTGGCGACGTACAACTTGGTAGCGTCGCGGCTCGGATACAAACCGTGCGTGCCGATACCCGTCTTGATGAAGCCAATCTGCTTGAAGCTGTCACCGTCGATCAGGTACACGCCATCGGCCATCATGTCGGCGACGTAAAACACTTTGCCATCGGGCGAAACACGAATGTCCTGCGGCATGCCGCGCTTGCTGAGCGACAAATAACCCATCACCTTGCGATTGACCATGTCGATCTTCACCAGCTTGCCGGTGAACTCGCAGGTGAAGATGGCATACGTGCCGTCGATGGAGAAATCCGCGTGATTGATGCCCTTGCATTCGGGCGCCGACAGTCGGGATTTCAAGGCCATAGTGTGCGGGTCGCGGAAATCCAGGCGTGCAAACGCTTCGGCGACCACGATGGCTTCTTTGCCGTCCGGCGTGAAGTACATGTTGTAAGGATCATCGACCGGATCGGCCTTGCCTGGCTTGCCGGTCATCGGATCGATCGGCGTAAGGCTGCCATCCTTGCGGCCTTCGGCATTATTGGTGACCCACAGGGTTTTCAGGTCCCACGACGGCACCACGTGCTGCGGACTGCGACCGACCGGAAATTTATCCACCACTTTGAACGTGGTCGGATCGATCACATACACATCGTCGGAACGAAGATTGGGTACGTAAATGCGCTGCAACGCGCCAGCCACGGCGGGGCTGAACATGTTGGCGCTCGCGTTGCTGTACATGTCTTTGGGATTGGTCACCGGCGGCATACCGGGTACGGTCCGCACCGTTTGCGCAACGGCGGCAGCGGTGACGCACAACCCAGCCAGCACCACGCCGGCACGCGAGGCAAAACGCCCAAAACGATCACATTTCACGGCAAATTCCCGAACTTATATTTAAAGGTTTAAAGGAAAAGACGATTCACTTCAGCAGCACAATCAACGCCCCACGGTTTCCTTCCGAATGGCATCAACAGTACGCGAAACTATAGCATCCACGCCCAACTGGCCGAGTTCCGCGGAGGAACGTCGCGGATCGCCGCCGTACACGCCATCGGCCTCACCAGGCTTGGCCGCGTTGCGCAATTGATTCAAGCGCACCATCTGCGGGGCAACGGCAAGCTGCAACGAGGTATCGGCCACGCCGGCATGCGTGCCGATTTCATCGTCGCGCATGCCGTGTTGGCGCAAAATCTGCGCATAACCGTCCGATTCCGTGCCGTAATATTCCGGCGGCAGAATCGCTTTGACATTTTTGCCGGCCCATGTCTTGTTGAGGTGCGCCACCACTAATTTCAAATCTTTCTGATAGCCGCCGTGGTCGCCCAGAAACACGATGTTGCGAAACCCGTGCACCGCGAAACTGTTGGCGGCCGACTCCAGCATTTTTTCGAACACGTCATCGGGAATCGTGATGGTGCCGGGAAAACGCATATGCGAGGTGGGCGGTGCGTAACTGCCTTCCGGCACATAGGCCACGACCGGTGCCACCAAGGCATTGCCCAGTTTTTCCGCGATCTTTTCGGCGAGATATTCGGCGCGGACATTGTGCTTGCCCACGGCGATGAAAGGACCGCTTTGCTCGGTACCGCCGATGGGAATGATCACCGTGGTTTTGCCGGCGCGGATCTGATCGCGCAATTCCGTCCACGTATAATTTTGCAGTTGCGCCGTTTGCGGCGTCTGCGCAAGCGAAACCTGCGCGGCGACAACCAAAACGGCAGACGCGATAAAGCGTCGAAAGGAATGGCACATCATCATGGGTTGGCGCAAGTTAGGAAAGACGGCGGCATATGGTTGCACGCCGCTCTCGCCTGCGCATCATCCGACGATCATTTGCCCGCGTTTTGCCTCATTCGCTTTCTTGGGGAATGGCCCTGCGGAATATTTCCTCCCAATAAGCCATACGCTCCGAATAGGCCTCCCGCACGGATTCGGGCTGGTCGTTCTGCAGGCTGCGTACGTGCGTCATCGGTAACGTGGCCGAAGCCATCTGCCGCCACATGTCGGCCGCTGTTCTCAAGTGGGAGTGGGACGACAGGAGCGCGGCAATGACCTGCTGATCGACCATTTGCTGCGCACTCAACGTCATCAAACCTTCCAGCGCGATGTCAGTACGCTCGGAAAGGAATGCAACTGCCTCACCCCAATTGTTGAAGCTGACTTCCATAGACGGCTCCTTGGTTTGCGGGCACGGTTAAAGCCTAACACCAAGGTATGTATTGCTCTGTCTTTGGAATGTTTACGTCCTGCAAACGATTTTTGCGGATTTTGTGAACGTACCGTGCGTCGATCGCAAAAATCTGCCACAACGCGCCGGACTCGCCACGAAAAACCCGGAATCCGGTGCGCCCAAGCGCACGGATTCCGGCTTCGGAAAACATCCATGGCGGCGCTTTAGGCGATTTCGACCTGCTGCACCGGTTCCCACGCGTGATCGGGATAAAAGCGATGCATCATTCGTTCCACATAAGCGACCAGGTTAGGCCTGCCCACAACCGCATCGCGCAACGGCGTATCGAAGAAAGGCGTCAGGATGGCCGCAAGCACGCCGAATGCCGTCGCGTCGACCGCACTCGGTCGATCCCCCATCAGATAGGGCTTGTCGCCCAGAAGCGTACCGACGGCATCGATCGAGCGCACGCCAAGCACCGCGATTTCCGCCGCGGAATGCCGACCGATACCGTGACCGCGCAAGTCATCGTTCTTGCGCGCCTGCATCTGGCGACGCAGCGCCTCGCGCTCGGCTTCGGGGGCGATATCCGCAAAGCGTGCCGGTCCTTTGGCAAAATTTTCGGGCACGATCCAGCGGAACCACACCATGGCAAAGTAGAGGTGATCTTCAAGCAAGCGCTCGATCGTCCATGCTTCGGCGCGTTGCCGCGCATCAAGCCCTTCATCCAAGTCCACGCGATATTTGCGCTCCAGATGCGCGCGAATAAACGTGGAATCGGGAACCACATCGCCCTCGTCCACGATATACGGCACTTTGCCTTTGGGAGCGCGCGGAGGAACGGTGGATTCCCGTTCGTAAGACAGTCCTGTCATCTTCAGCTGCACCTCGGTCTTGATGACGAAGGGGCTGGTATCGGGCAAACCAAAGCCGGGACGGGAGGCGTACAGCGTGAGGGTCGACGTGGGCATGTCCTTAAGATCCGCGCGTGGAAAGTAGGCGTAGCTTGTTCCTTGGCTACTGACAACGTCATGTCAGCAGCCCCTGCGGATTCACATGAAAAGCCGGGTAGCGCTATCGCCCGATATGGCCGTGTGCCAAGCGATCACGGACGATGGCAGCAGCTCGTCTAGATCCATACCCACGGCGCGACACGCATCGAGCGTATCTCTGAGCGTATTGGCATAACGCGGATCACGCGATTCGGGCGGCAGATTGGCCTCCTGCCAGGTCATCATCTCCAGCATTCGCGACGACCATTCGTAAAGCTGATCCGCACGCTCAGCGAAACGGCTATGGAGCCAAACGCTCAATGGAGCATGCAGCGTGTAACCGTAACGCTCCACGATCCGGCGCACGAACCCGTCGATATCGCCCGCGATGCCTCGAAACCATTCGGTCTGCCCACCGGCCGTATCCGCTACCAGCAAAGGCGCCGGCGCGCGATGCTCCGGCCATCGTTCAATCAACAGCCGCTCCAGACGCCGCGCGTCACGCAAGCGTCCGGTCTCCACCAGCATGCCTTGCTCCAAATCGAACAATGCGAAAAAGCGAGGGTTGAAGCTGCGGAATCGTTGGACGGGATCGTGGGTAAAGCCAACCTTGATCAGATCCTCGTCGAGACAAGGCAAGACGTAAACGAACGTTCGACCCCGATGGATCGGGCGGGGGCTTTCCGGGAGCTCTCGTTGGTCAAATGCTCGCAAACCGTTCCCTTGGCGCCAGGTAGGTGGATGGGCCGATTGTGATCGACGTTCCGTCATATTGTCTCCCTTAGACACCGATGCAAGGCGTCAAATCGGAGAGCGGCCTGGGCAGGGGTATGGGGTGGGCGCATTCGCGCGACCTCCTGATAGGCCCTCGGGTGGCCCCTTAACGCCGGCCCGATGCCAACCTCGTAATATCCGTCGGATGCGGTATCCGCGGGGTGGCGTCCAGGCAGCAAGGATCGGCATAAGGCATGCCAAGCTCGATTCCGGACAGGCCAGCAGTCCTATTGCGCAGTATCGCCAGGATATGATGTTGTCGCACTGCTAAACGCTGCGGTGGCATTTGCAGGAACACGAAAAAGGGGAAGCTCGAATGTTGAGCGTGATTGAATTTCTAGAAAAAATCGGGAGCGATGCCCAGTGGCTTAAGGCATCCCAGCAAGACATCGAGCTTGCGCTGGAAGAACTGGATATCGAAGAGCAGGCGCGTTCGGCCATCGTGAATCGGGACGCTGAGGCTTTGTATGCATTGCTGCATGCGTCAACCTTGATCACC
>Ga0335072_10011857_pt1 | contig 12464 bp, 14 predicted proteins | sample Lox_Sample_21_FD_206725 | JGI IMG/M metagenome (GOLD analysis project Ga0335072, IMG submission 206725) | Soil microbial communities from Loxahatchee National Wildlife Refuge, Florida, United States - Lox_Sample_2.1 | ecosystem: Environmental > Terrestrial > Soil > Wetlands | place: USA...
GCAAGTTCAGCAACTGGCCTCCAGCACCAGCCAGAACCTCATCTGCGGTGTTCAGCTAAATGGCAACCTGCAATGGCAGGACAACGCCGCCCCCGTCGTCATTGGCGGTCTGGGCTGCGCGGGTAACTCAGTCGGCGGCAACCTCCAAGTTCAGGACAACACCATGCCGTCCGGCTATGTCAGGCCCGCCGCGATCATCGAGGACAACACGGTCCAGGGCAACCTGCAAAGCCAGAACAACACCCCGGCCGCGTTCGTGTCCGGGAACACCGTTAGCGGTAAAACCCAGACCAGCTAACGCTGGCCGGCGAAGCGCGGCGGCCCGTCGGGAGGGCTGGCTATCCGGGGTGGCTGCCTGTGCGGTCATGGGTTAGCAGGTCGCCGGACTGGCAGTCGAGTACCTGGCAGAGCCGGGTCACGGTGCTGAACCGGATGGCCCGGGCGTGGCCGTTCTTCAGGATGGACAGGTTCACGATGCTGACGCCGACCCGTTCGGAGAGCTCGGTCAAGGTCATGCCCCGGTCGGCGAGGAGCTTGTCGAGGTGGATGGCGATGGCGTGGTCGTCGGGGGCTGCGGGCGGCACTACACCGTCCCCTCGAGATCGGCGCGCATGCCGGCGCCGGTCCGCATGATGCGGGCGAAGATGATCAGGCCCAGGCCGAACCATTCGACCGGCCACGACACGCCCCAGGAGCGGGCCTGTGGACCCAGTCGAGGTGCCCGGTGACCAGCAGGCCGAGCAGGTTCAGCCGGGCGAACCCCGCGGCCACGCTGGCTATCAGGCCGCCGGCCAGCAGCCACCAGCCCAGGAACAGCACCAGCCGGGCGGCCTGGACAGTGTAGACCCCGTCGCGGGCGGCGATGCGGGCCAGCCGCATCGCTAGGTAGAGCGCGCCGACGCGCAGCAAGCCCCCCGGCAGCAGGGTGACCGCGAAGGCCAGGGCCTGACCGGCGATGGGATGGGCGGTACCGAGGATCGCGCCGGTCCAGCTGGCTTGCAGCCGGGGGCTAGGCCGGAATGAATGAGCACGCTGCCGGCGTGCTGCAGCAGCGGAGGCGCGATGCTCACCCAGACGATCGGCTGCGAGCCGGACTGAGAGTTCAGGACGGGGCCGCCCAGGATTCCGCCCCTGGTAACGGCCACGATCAGCAGGAGCGCGGTGAAGACGGTGATGATCCAGAACACCCAGGTCACCGCCGTGGCGAGTCGGGTGCCATAGCCGCCAGGCCGGGATCCAGTCCGGCCAGATGCAGGCGGGTCCGGGCTTCGCGCCGGGTCAGGATCCGCTCGGGATCCCCGTTGAGGGACAGGAGCTTGGCGTCGGACGCGCGCTGCCACAACCCGGTAGGCCAGCTGGCCGCGTAGTCACGAGAGGTCCAGCGGCAGCCGCGGGCGTGCTGGTAGGCGTCCAGGAAGGCAGCGCTGTCCTCGACGCTGGCCATCGGGTCGTCGAGGCCGAGGAAGCCGGTGAGCGAACCCGGCGATCGCCGGTTCGGGCTGGCAGATCACGCTGTCCCAGTCGTGCACGGCGATCAGTCGCGGGCCCTGCCAGCGTACGTTCTCCGGGTGCCAGTCCCCGTGCCCGATCACCGCGTCGCCCGCGTAGCCGCGCAGCTGATCGCGGGCGGCTGCGGCGACGCGGTCCAGCCACCGCGGTTCCGGGCAGGCGTTCAGGTCGACGTCGAAGTCGGGTGCGGGCCATAGTCCTGGCTCGGCGTGATCCCAGCCCACCCAGGACGGCGACGGGGCCAGGCCCGGCACCGACCGGGGTCCGGGGCTAGTTCGACGAGGCGGGCCAGCGCGGCCGCCGACAGCGCGGCCGGCTCGCTGGCCGGCGGCGGCTGGCTGATGTCCGGGACGAGCGTTTCGGCGGTGGCGGCATAGCCGTCCAGCGGCTGGAGGTCCACCAGCGGCTCGGGGCACGGAAACCCGGCCGTCCACAGGGCCCGGTGCACCGCCGCGCACCCGGCGAGCCGCGACAGGCGGGGCCGCACCTTCACGACCACCTCGCGGCCGCCCGCCAGGCGCAGCCTCGTCACCATGGACAGGTGGCCCGCCTCGAACAGCTCCGCCGCGGGCGGCACGCCCAGCCACGTCGTGCAGCAGACGGCCAGCGCATCCGGGTCGACGGCTGGGCGGCGGGACTCGGGCATCACCCCATCATGCCGAATCGCGGCCCAGCGTTGGTGCGGGGCGGTGGCCGGCGGTGATGATGGGCGGCATGGGAACTTTCGCGGACGCCGGCAACGCGCCGGGGCGCACGCCGTACCTGCCCGAGCCGACCGGCCCGGACCCGGTCGGCGCCACGTCGTTGTGGCTGACCGACACCTCCCGTCCCGACCCGTGGGCCGCGGGGGTAAGCGCCCGAGAGCCGATGGTCTCGCTGTGGTATCCGGCGGTGCCGTCGGACGGGCGGCGAGCCCGGTACATGACGGCGGAGTCCGAGCTCCTGCTCGCGGGCGACGGTATCACCGGCGTGCCGCGGGACGCGCTGAGCACGGCCCAGACCAACGCGCTCCGCGACGCCACGCCGGCCGGGCCGAGCGCAGCCTGCCCCTCGCCGTGCTCTCGCCCGGCTTCACCCATCCCCGCAGCACGCTAACCGCCCTAGCCGAGGAACTGGCCAGTCACGGCTACGTCGTGGCCGGGATTGATCACATCTACGAGAGTCACGCCACGGCCTTCCCTGACGGGCGGGTCACCACCTGCCTGGCCCGCCAGGCGCGCCGGCCGGGCAGCGGGTTCTGGGAGAAGGTCGTGACCGGCCGCGCCGCCGACGTCTCCTTCGTGCTCACCGAGCTGACCGGCACGCGCCCGCCCGGCCCGGGTGCCGGGCTGATCGATCCGTCCCGGATGGCGATGGCGGCCGTCGGCCATGACGAAGACACGCTGCTGGCTCTCGCCCTGACCGTTGCTGTAGGGGTCGAACGCAACCACGCTGAGCGGGGTGAGGGCCTGCGCCGGGGGATGCGGGAGAGCCTTTGCGCTGGCCGTACGGCCTTCACCACGGTGTGAGCCGATGCGCGGGCGACCGCGCGGGTCGCCGCCGGCTTGTGCGTCAGGACCCGGCCGGTGGTCGCGCCCGCCGCCAGGACGGCCACGGCCCCGGCGGCCAGCATCGCCCTAACCGGGCCGGAGCGTACCTTGCCAGGCTCAGGTGCAGCAGCACCAGGGCCGGGATCAGCGTCGCCGCCCAGATGGAGTCGTTGATGAACGCCAGGCTGCCGCAGCCGAGCGCGAAGAACGAGTAGCGCCAGCTGTCCTGCAGCAGCAGCCCGGGCAGCGTCAGGCCCAGGGCCAGCAAGGCACCCGCCGCAGGGTCGTGAATCATGGCGGCCGCGGCGATGACGCAGGCGCCGATGGCCAGGCCGGTAACCGCGGCGGTCCCGGTACAGTTCGTGACCGCACGACGCCAGGTCGGCACGTCCGTCCCGCTGAACCGGACCATGAGCGGGTCGTGGCCAGGCCGCGCGACGCGTTGAGGGCGAACGCGTAGGTCACGTAGGCCAGGCTGAACGCACCGAGCTGCGCCGCCCCCAGCGCGTGCACCACGTAGATGCCCACCGCGAAGTTGGTCAGGCTGGACACCACCTGGTCGGCGATGCCCCAGCCCAGACGGCGGGCCGCGCGGCTGCGCAGCCGCTGCAGAGCAGCCGCGAGTGACCTGGGCAGCGCCGACGCCGACGCCGTAACGTCGGCGTCCGCCTCAGCCGCCACACGTGCCTTCCAGCAGGACGGCCATCACGTCACGTGCCCGTCGCCGTGGCATCTCGTCAGCCGGTTATCCGCTACGAGACCTCTCCTTCCCCCCAGGTATCATCCGTCTACACATAGGAGATCTCGTAAGATAAGTGTTGATACTTTCCGGTACTACAAAAAACTCCCAAAAGGGTCATGGCTCTGTCAGGCCGGCCTACCCGTGGTCGTGATCCAGGGTGTCCCGGGCGGCGCCGCTCGCCCCGGGATAGCTATGCTGGACAGGTCATGCGAGCCACCCTTGCCTACACCTCCGCCCGCATCCTGCTGCTCGTGGCCTCGGTCATCTTGCTCTACCTGATCGGGGCGCGCGGTCTGCTACTGCTCGCGCTGGCCTGCCTGGTGAGCGGGATCGCCAGCTTCGTGCTGCTGTCCAGGCAGCGCGATGTGATGTCGGGCGCGCTGATGGCCCGGATCAGGACCGGAAAGGGGCGGGTAACCGGATTCCGGGCCCGGCTCGAAGAGGGTGCCAGGGCCGAAGATGACGACTAGCGCGCGACCAAGGTCAGCCGGTCTGCCCCATGGCCTGGTAGAGCTCGCCGCCGTACAGCCGGACGTAGTCAAACCGGCCGGCATACGGGAAGCTGGCCCCGGGCGGCACGCTGCCTCCCTCGGTCCCTCCGATGGCCAGGTTGAGGATCAGGAAGAACGGCTGGTTGAACGGCCAGGCACGGCCCAGGTCACCCTTCTTGACCGTGCAGTAGGTATTCCCGTCGACGCCGATGTCCAGGGCGGTGGGGCTCCAGTCGAGTGAGTACACGTGGAAGTTCGTGGCGGCGTTGCTGGCGGGAAGCTGGGAGAGCTGACCCTTGCTCCCGCCGGCGGTGTGCACGGTGCCGGAGATCTGCGTGGCGCTCCGGTTCACGCCGAAGCTCTCGAAAATATCTATCTCGCCGCAAGCCGGCCACCCGACATCCTGGTAGTTCGTGCCGAGCATCCAGATTCCGGGCCACGCGCCGGGCTGGCCCGCGCAGGGATAAGCCGCCCTGACCTCCAGGCGGCCGTACCGGAAGGCGAGTTTGCCCTTGGTCCAGATCTTGCCGCTGGTGAATTGAGAGGGCCCGTACCAGGCGCGGTAAGTGCCGTTGTTCCGGCTGGCGGTAATGACCAGGTCCCCGTTCCCGTCCAGCGCGTTCGCCGCGGGAATGTAGTACTCCAGCTCCTGGTTCCCGCCCCCCGCGCCGTTGACTACGGCTGACCAGAAAGCAGGATCCGGAGCAGACCCGGCCGGCCCGTTGAATTCATCGCTCCAGGTCGGGCTCGGTCCCGAGTTGCCCCGCAAGGCAAAGGCCGTACCCGCACCCACCGCGGCCGCACCGATACCACCAGCAATCGCGCCCCTGAGAAAGGAACGGCGCGTCGAGTTACCAGCTTCACGCAACGGAGAGATGGCGGAACCTCTTGGGTCTGGATGACGGTCAGGCCAGGTCCAAGCCGCCACGGTACCATCCGATCCACGGTTACCATGATCCCGGTCTTGCCGGGGCAGACCGGGAGACGGGAACAGGTATGAGATCGACTCTGGACCGTGCTCGCCGCCGCTGGCTCCCCGTTCTCCTGGCTGGCGCCCTGGCGCTGGCTGGCGTTGTGGCGCTTGCCGTCTGGCTGGCCGCCCGGCCAGACGGCGCACCGGCTCCGGCCGGACAGGCAGCCGCGCCGGGCCAGCCGGATTTCGGGCCGGACGTCTACGTTTTCCGCGCGGGCATGCCGCAGAGCCGCATCCAGGCCCGGGTCAACTCGATCGCCCGTCAGCAGGCCGGCAACCAGTTCGGCACCCAGCGCTACGCGCTGCTGTTCGAGCCGGGCACCTATGGCTCGGCCACCGACCCGCTGTTCCTCCAGGTCGGGTACTACACCAGCGTGGCCGGCCTCGGGGCCGCCCCGGGCGATGTGGTCATCCACGGCGCCGTCGACTCCTTCAACCAGTGCTCCCCGGCCGGCGGCTGCACCGCGCTGGACAACTTCTGGCGGTCGCTGTCGAACCTGACCATCGACGTCCCGGCGCCTCCCAGCGGCGCGGCGTGCCAGCGGACGGCTGAATTCTGGGCGGCGTCCCAGGCCGCGCCGATACGGCGGGTCCAGGTCAACGGGCCCGTCTCGCTCGAGGACTACTGCTCCAAGCCCGGCTACGCCAGCGGCGGGTTCATCGCCGATTCGAAGTTCTCCGGCAAACCCGTGCTCAACGGCACCCAGCAGCAGTACCTGGTCCGCAACAGCATCCTGCCCGGGTGGAGCAACGCGGTGTGGAACCAGGTCTTCTCCGGCGACGTGGGAGCGCCCGCCCAGGACTTCGGCTCCGGCGGCCAGTACACGGCGCTGGCGCACAGCCCGGTCACCGCCGAAGAACCATTCCTGCAGGTCGACGGAGGCGGAAGCGGGAGCTACAGCGTGTTTGTGCCGGCGGTGCGGCGCGCCTCGGCGGGACCGTCGTGGGCCAATGGCCGGGCGCCAGGTACCGCCCTGCCCATCGGGCGGTTCTTCATCGCCACCGCGGCCGACCCGGTGCCGGTGATCAACGCGGCGCTGGCCCGGGGGCGGGACCTGATCCTCACCCCCGGCGTCTACCACCTGCACCAGGCCATCGAGGTCACCCGCCCGGACACGGTGGTGCTCGGCCTCGGCTTCCCCACCCTGGTGCCGGCGGGCGGCATCGTGCCGATGCGGGTGGCCAGCGTCCCGGGCGTGAAGCTGTCCGGGATGATCTTCGATGCCGGGCCGGCGCGGTCGCCGGTCCTGCTGCAGGTAGGCAGCCGACCCGGGTCTGGCCGGTCGGACCCGGCCGACCCCACCCTGGTACAGGACGTGTTCTTCCGCATCGGCGGCGCCGCACCGGGCCAGGCGGCCACCAGCCTGGTGGTCGACACCTCCCAGGTGATCGTGGACGACATCTGGGCCTGGCGGGCTGATCACGGCCAGGGGGTCGGCTGGGCCGGCAACGTCGGGGACACCGGCATCGTGGTCAACGGGGACCACGTGACCGCCTACGGCCTGTTCGTCGAGCACTACGAGCGGGACGAGGTGATCTGGAACGGGACCGGCGGCACGGACATCTTCTTCCAGAACGAGATGCCGTACGACCCGCCGAGCCAGGCCGCCTGGAGCGCGGGCCCGGCCGTCGGCGGCTACCCAGCCTTCGTCATCACCCGCCGGGCGGCCGGATTCCACGGGTACGGGATGGGCAGTTACAGCTTCTTCGACCGGGGCGTGCCGATCCGCGCCACCAGCGCGTTCCAGACCGCCGACCCGCCCGGCAGCCAGCTCCGCGACCTGCTCACGGTCTTTCTCAGCACCGCCGGGTCCGGCGGGATCGATCACGTGGTGAACGGCGCCGGCCGGTCGGCCGCGGCCGCCAACCCCGACGCCGCGGTCGACGTAGTCCGCTATCCGTAACGCTCCCGCGTCGACCGACCTCGCCTTGGTCACAAATCAGGATTTAACCCGCATAGCCGGATTTGCCGCCGCTAGCGTAGTGAGGCCATCGTGCGAGCGGCGACCCGAGGGGGGCTAGTGCTGCTGAAGTTCAGCCTCTATGACTTCTTCGTCTTTTCCTTCGTCCAGCTGATCTTGTCGACCGTGCTCGTGCTGAGTCCGGCGCGCACCATCGGCACCCGGTTCCGGTGGACGGGTTCGAGGATCACCGAGGTCCTGGTGGGCGGCATCGGGGCCATCGCGATCTCGGCCGCTGCCGTCGTGGTCACCCATGAGCTGTGGGGCCTGCCGATCGGCGGCCTGGAGACGTCCGCCTACCTGCTGGTGATCATCTCGGTCGTCGTCATAGCCCTGCAGCCGGACCGCAACGTCGTGGGGCAGGTCTTCTATGCCTCGTACGGGACGGCGGCGCTGAGCTTCATCCTCTGGGCGGCCTACATCGACGTCGTGGCCACGCACTCGATCCTGGAGACGGTCACGGCCTCGTTCGTGATCCTCCTCGACGTGGCCGCTTTCGTGGTGTGGATCTCGAACGTCAACTACGCGAGCGACGTCATGTGCCGGTCGCGCCGCGGGCGGCCGCTGCCCAAGGCCGACCCGAACTACCGGCCCTTCGTGTCGCTGCACATCCCGGCCTACAACGAGCCTCCGCACCTGCTCATCGAGACGATCAAGGCGGTCGAGCGGATCGACTACCCCAACTTCGAGATCGTCGTCATGGACAACAACACCAAGGACCCGGCCGTGTGGGGGCCGGTGGAAGAGTACTGCCGGGATCGCCCGCGGGTCCGCTTCGTCCACGTCGCCCCCTGGCCCGGCTACAAGGCGGGCGCCTGCAACCTGGCCCTGCGCCGCTACACCGACCCGCGCGCCGAGATCATCGGCCTAGTCGACGCGGACGACATTGTGCAGCCGTATTACCTGAAAGAGACCGTGTCCTATTTCTCGGACCCGAGCATCGGCTTCGTGCAGACCTTCGAGGGCAACCGCGAGTTCGAGGGCAGCCCGTACTACACCGCCTGCGTGGACTCCTACCAGGCGTTCTACCTGTCGGTCATGTCCTCACGGAACGAGCGCAACACGGTCCCGTTCGTCGGCACGATGGGCCTGTTCCGGCGCAGCGCGCTGACCTCGGTCGGCGGGTGGAACGAGTGGTGCATCTGCGAGGACACCGAGGCCTCGCTGCGGGTGCTGCGGGACGGCTGGTCCGGCCTGTACCTGCCCCGGTGCTTCGGCCGGGGGATCGTGCCGCCCAGCTTCGCCGGGATGCTGACCCAGCGGCACCGCTGGTGCTTCGGCGCCATGCAGATCCTCCGGCTGCACTGGCGCAGCCTCATGCCGTGGGACCAGAATCCCGCCAACCACCTGACCAGCGCGCAGCGCCGCGACTACCTGATGGCGTCGATCGGGTGGTTCCGGGACCTGCTCATGCTGCTCTTCAGCCTGCTGCTGATCGTGATCAGCGGCCTGTCGGTGACGCACGCCGGCTTCGCGGTCTCCCCGATGGACGGCACCCGGTCGCTGCTGCCGCTATCGCTCATCGTCATCGCCACCATCTGCATGATGTGGACGCTGCGGCACTGGACCGTCCTGTCGTACCGCCGGGCGATACTGTCCCTGGTCATCAGCCTGTCGGTCACCTGGGTCATCGCCCTGGCCTGTATCGAGGGGGTGGCCCGGAGAGACGGCGTTTTCCTGCGGACCTCGAAGTCCAGCGGGCGCCGCAGCATCGTGGCGGCGCTCCGGCTGACCCGGGTGGAGACGCTGCTGGCCGTCGTCCTGTACCTGTGCGCCGGGCTGCTGACCGCTACGCGGCACGGGCCGTGGCTGCTCGTTGTCATCATCTTCTTGCAGGCCACCGTCTACCTGTGCGGCCCGATCGCGTCGGTGTGGAACCTGAAGGCCCAGGGCGCCCCGGCCGAGGCGTACCGGCGCGGCTACGAGCAGCGCCGCCTGCGCGCCCGGCGCCGCCGGCGGATCTGGGCCTCGGTCCCCCGCCCGGCCGCCGCGGCGCTGGCGGCCCTGTGCGTCGGCGGGGTGGCGAGCGCCTTCGTGGCCCCGGTGTCGCTGCTGCACGCCAGCGCGACGCCGGCCGCCGCATCGCCGCAGTCGCTGCTGGCCGCGTCGGGGAACACTCGGGTCTACCTCAAGCTGGGCTCGTCCACCACGGGCAGCCGCCGCACGTACTACCCGATCACGTCGGTGCACCTGGCCGAGCTCGGGACGTCCTCGTCGGCCCGCATAGGCCTGAGCTTCGACACCTCGTCGCTGCCGCTGCTCGGCGAGATCCTCCGGGCCGGCGCGGGCAACCTGCGGATCTCGCGCGTCAGCCTGGCCCTGCGCGGGCCGGGCCAGAACGGCAAGCAGACGACCGAGCTGGTCGACACGTTCGGCTCGGCGGTGGTCTCCTCCTGCTCCGAGCGCCTGTCCGGCGCGGCCACGGGCCGCATCTCGCTCACGCTGCCCGCGGCGAGCCACGCGATCAGCTCGCCGCAGGCGCTGAAGCACGTCGGGCCGTTCGCCGCGAGGGCCGGCTCGGCCGGCGGCCCGGCCGTGAAGGTGGCGGTGAGCCTGGGCGGGAAGAACGCGCGCTCCTATGCCGTGACGTCCGTCGTCATGTCCCAGGCCGCGGCGGGCGCTCCTACGGATTTCAACTTCACCACTTCGTCGCTGCCGCTGCTCGAGGGTATCTTCCGGGACGAAGGCACCGGCGGCATCGCCCGCCTCACCCTGTTCGCCCGGGCCGGCGGAACCAGGCGCCGGTCCCCGGTGGCGGTGGCGGAATCCTTCGCCGGGCTGAGCGTCAGCTCCTTCGCCCAGGACCTGTCGGGATCACCCTCGGGCACTGCCGAGCTCGTCATCCACCCGCGTTGACGACAGCGTCCCGAAGGCCGCGTGGCCGTCCCGCCAGGCCCCGGTGCCACCGCCGCACCGACCCCGCGGTCACCCGCAGGTCCCGAGCGATCTCAACAACCTTGTCGCCACGGACGAACCGCCCGGCGGCCTCCAGCCACAGCCACTCACGGTACTGCTGCTCGCCAGGCGTGAACCCGCCCCGTTACGCATACCGCGTAACCCCGCCATACGCCCACAGCCAGCCGCCGTCTCGGGCACTGCCGAACCAGTCATCCGCCCGCGTTAGCCTTGGTTACTCGCTGATTGACTCTCCCTCGACGGTTGACTGCGGTGCCAACGGATGCCGGTATTTCACCTGGCAGGTGCAGAATGTGCTGGTCGAGGACAACGGCATCACCGAGACCTAGGGAGCTACGGGCGCATTCCAGGATGGCCAGGGGAACGCCATCTTCGACTCGGACAATAACCATTTCACCGGTAACGATTACTGCGTCAGCACGGCGGCACCGCCGAACGGCCTGCCTTCCTACGGCTGGTTCGGCTGGCTGAAACGAGTGGCCGAGCCGCACGGGCTGGACGGGCGACGGTAACGACGCCACCGGCACCTATACCGTTACCTCGGCCAGGTGCGCGCCGCCCGGTGGCACGGCATCGGGGACAGCCACCACCGCCCCGGCTGAGCCGCCCACCACCGCCCCGGCCGTCTCGACGACCACGGCGCCGGCTGACTCGGTGACCACCACCGGCCCGGCGACCGATCCGCCGGCCACCGCGCCCGCTCCTAGCAGACGACGGGCAAGTTCGGCAGCCGCGCGTTCGGCGCCCTGACTGTGACCAACGACGCCTGGGGTCCGAGCCCGGGCCCGCAGACGCTGTGGGCGAACAGCGCTTCGAGCTGGGGCGTAACCTCCCGCCAGGACACGCCAGGCCAGGTGGAGACCTACCCCGACGTCCGCCGTCAACCGGACGGCAAGCTGAGCAGCTACGCCAGCATCATGAGGAGCGTCAGTGAGACATGCCCGGCACCGCCCACGCCGAGGCGGCCTACGACGTCTGGCTGAACGGGGCCCGCGGCTACGAGCTGATGATCTGGACCGATACCCATGGCGTCAGCCCGCCGACGAACAACCGCAGGCCGGACGTCACGGTCGACGGCGTGACCTACCACGTCTACAAGGGCACCGGCGGCGACGGCCCGGCCACCTGGATTCAGCAGGTCACGAATACGCCGGTCACGACCAGGGACATCAAGGACGTGCTGGCCGCGCTCGGGCAGGCGGACGATATCCCGGCCAACCCGGTCGTCAGCGAGATCGACTTCGGCTGGGAAATCGACGCCACCTCCGGCACTCAGGCGTTCACCATGAACACCTACAGCCTGGTGGCGAGCCGGACGCAGTCCTGGTCCCCCACCGCTCTCGCCTGGGGTTAACGCGGCTACAGTGTCCCGAAGAACGCGTGGCCGTCGCGCATGACGATGGCGATTCCCTCGCCCACGATGGACGACTTGGGCACGGGCCCGAACGCCCGTGAATCACAGCCGGCCGCACGGTTGTCGGCCAGCACGTAGTACTGGCCCGGGGACAGCGTGGTGGCGGGGATGGGCGTGGAGCCTACCTGGCCGGACCGCTTGGCGTACCAGCCCGGTTCGTGCAACGCCCGCCCGCCGACGAAGATCGTCTGGCCGACGGACCAGATCGTCTGCCCGGGCAGCGCCACCACCCGGAGCACGAGGTCACCCCCGCCGACCGCGGCGATCGTGCAGGGCAGTGACCGCGGCGCGCGGAACACGACGATCTGGCCGGCACGGATGGGCCCCTCGAGCAGGCCGGACTTGAGCACGAGGATCCGGTCCCCGGCCTGCAGCGCGGGCGACATCTCGTTGCCGGGCACGGAGAAGGGCTGCACGACGAAGGCCTGGAGCAGCAGCACCGCGACGGTAGCCAGGATCAGGAGCACGGCCACCTTGGCCAGGACCGGTCCCCGGCGGCGACGCCGGCGGTCCGTGGGAGCCGACGCCGGGGCGGGCCCCGGGAGCGGCATCGGATGAGACTGGCCGGGCGGCGGCTCGGCCCCTAGGCCGCGCAGCCGGTAGTCGAGCTCGACCGGCGTCCGGACGGGAGCCCGGGAAGCCACATGGCGGCCGGGCGGTGCGCCGCCGGGCACCGGGCGGCGGGCCGGGTGGTCAGGAGGGCCGCCGGTCATGACCGCCGGGGTATGGCCGTTGCCGGGGTAGGACAGGTTCATCGCCGACCCCGCCTCTTGCTGGCGGTCGCGAGGAGCCGCTGCATCCCTTGGGTCTCACCGTCGGTCAGCTGGCCGAAGACGATGCCGAAGTGCGTGCCGGACCCGGTGCCGCGATGCCAGCTGAGCCGGCCGGGCACGTTGAGGCAGAGCCGCGACCGGCTCACCTCGGCCTCG
>Ga0335072_10011858_pt1 | contig 12463 bp, 14 predicted proteins | sample Lox_Sample_21_FD_206725 | JGI IMG/M metagenome (GOLD analysis project Ga0335072, IMG submission 206725) | Soil microbial communities from Loxahatchee National Wildlife Refuge, Florida, United States - Lox_Sample_2.1 | ecosystem: Environmental > Terrestrial > Soil > Wetlands | place: USA...
CCCTGCACAAGCGGGCCGATCGGCTCGCCGCCGCCAACGAGGCCTATCACGTGGTCGGCTGGTCACGCGCTGCGATGCGCGAGCAGCTCAGGATCGAGCTGGATCCGCTCGAGTACGATCCGCTCGACCTGCTGCCGGATCAGCGGGCATGGGAACCGTGGCCGCCCAAGCTGGCCCAGACGAGCTTCCTGCGGGAGTTGCAGGCGCTTGCTGCCGACCGCAGGCCGGCGAGTGGCGACGCCCGCCCGGCGGAGGGCCAATGACATGGACGCGATCTCTCCGCTTGCCGGATTGACTGAGATGCAGGCGCGCGCCGCCGCGCAGTATGGCGCCGTTCTCGTCCTGGCCGGCGCCGGCACCGGCAAGACCAGAACGCTCACCGCGGCCGTGGCGCATCGCATCGCCGAGGCCGGCATTGCGCCTGGCCGGCTCCTGGCCGTGACTTTCACCAACAAGGCGGCGAGAGAGATGGCAGAGCGCATTCGCCAGAGTCTTGGGCAGGGGCCGATTCCGTCGTGGATCGGAACCTTCCATGGCCTGGCGGCGCGGCAGCTCCGCATCGAGCCAGAGGTCGCCGGTTTGCGTCCTGGCTTCGACATCCTCGATGCCGACGACAGCCGGCGGATGCTCAAGCGGACCCTGAAAGCGCTGAACCTGGCCGGCGGCGAAGAGGTCGCGCCGGTCGGCCGTGATCCGCTGAAGGTCATGTGCAACCGGATATCGCGGTTCAAGGACCACCTGGTCACACCGGACGACGCTCCGGCACACGTCGAGGCGCTGATCACCGAGGCGAAGCTTGATGCCGGATATGCCGACGAGCCCGGGCTGCGCGCGACGGCGAGGGTCTACGCCGATTACCAGCGCCGACTGCGCGAGGCGAACGCTGCGGACTTCGGCGACCTGCTGCTGTGGCCCACCCACGCCATGCTGAAGAGCCGGGATTACCACACCCGTTGGACGGAGCGGTTCGACTGCGTGCTCGCTGACGAATTCCAGGACGTCAACCACGCGCAGTTCACCTGGCTGCGGTTGCTCGCCGTAGAGCACGGGCAGATCTTCGTGGTCGGCGACGACGACCAGAGCGTGTACGGCTTCAGAGGCTCGGACATCGGTTTCATCCGCCGCTTCCCGCATGAGTTTGCGGGCTCGGCGTTGTTCCGGCTGGAGGAGAACTTCCGCTCCACCGCGCATATTCTCGCCGCGGCCAATGCCGTCATCGCCCAGGACCAGGCTCGCCTCGGCAAGATCCTGTTCACCCGCAAGGCGGCCGGCGATCCGATCGAGATCCTATCCTTCAGAAACGCCGACGCCGAAGCCACGGCGATCGTCGCCGAGATCCAGTGCTGCCACGCCGATGGCCTGGCTTGGGACGAGATCGCTATCCTTTATCGCAGCAATGCCCTCTCGCGTGGGTTCGAGGAGGCACTGATGCACGCGCGCGTGCCGTACGCCCTCGTGGGCGATGTCGGTTTCTATCAACGTGCCGAGGTCAAGGATGCACTCGCACTCCTGCGCCTGCTCGCCACGCCGGACGACCGCCAGGCCGACGAAGCGTTCCGTCGGGTTATCAACACCCCAACACGCGGCATTGGCGCCAAGGCGATGGAGATACTCGAAGCCGAGGCTGCGTGGCGCCAGGTGTCGCTGCTCGCTGCCTTGGAGACGGCGCCGCTCCCGCCGAAGACACGCTCAGCGGGCCACGGTTTCGCAGACGCCATTCGTGGTGTCGAGCGTGACACCGAGGCGACGCTCGCCGATCAGCTCTCGCTGCTGCTGGATGCGACCGGCTACCGTGCCATGCTCCGCCAGAGCAAGGCAGAGACGACCGAGGACCGGCTCAAGAACCTGCAGGAGCTGATCCAGCTCGCCGGCGGCTTCCACACCGCCCGCGAACTGCTCGACCATGCCGCACTCGCGACCGGCGGACCCGGCGAGGACGATACTGCCCGTGTGCGCCTGATGACGCTGCACCGGGCCAAGGGGCTGGAGTTCACGCACGTCTTCCTGCCGGCCTGGGAGGATGGCCTGTTTCCGCCAAGCTATGGCGATTTCGCGGAGGAGCGGCGGCTGGCGTACGTGGCGCTCACCCGCGGCATGCGGCGCGTCACCATCTCGCACTGCGCGTTCCGGCGGGGCCACGCCAGCCCTTCGTGCTTTCTCGACAGCATCCCCGAAGCGCACCGCGTCCTGGGATGGCTCAGGCATCCGACTTCATCTCCGGCTCAGGGGGCGTGGCCTGTCCCGGCTACCTCGCAACGAGCGGCGCTACCGCGCCGCATCTGAGGTGCTGCATCGATCAGAGAAGATGCCGCCGAACATGGACGACGCGGCGAATACGGTCACCGAGTTGCAGTTTCGCGAGACCACGTTGGCCGGCGATGCCGACCTGTCTGTGCCGCCGGCTCGGCTTGTGGTGCAGCCGGACGGACCTGACGGCGAACAGGGTCCCGCAGGACGGAGCAACTCTGAGCGGCGCGATACGAGCGTGCCTGGGTCAGTCCAGGAGCACGATGCGCGAAGGTGCTGTATCTGCGGTGCGAAGTTTCCGCCGTTCGGATTCGGACCGCCGCTGACGCGGCTAGGAATCACTCGCTGGGCCTGCAGTGCTCATCGCATTGAACTCGATCGACATCTGACAGGCGGACATCAATCGGCGATTTGCAAGGACAGGCAGCCAGCCCTGGTCTGATCGCCCCGCCGCTGACCGCTTGCCCATCCAGGTGCGGCGGGCACGTCCACCTCTAGTCGATCACGTTAGCCATACTCTCAATTGCAGCAGCATGCTGCACCGTTCCACGCCTCGCGCCCTTCCTTGATTAGAAACCAGACAATGGCGACCGAGGTCACGGAATCGACCCACCAAGCACCAGTGAGACCCTGGACGAGCAAACCAACCACGACGACGAGAGACAGCCAGCCGCACGTCACGCTCTCCATTGCGTCGGCGCGCATCGCGCGACTGCCAAGCAATTCGGCAAGTGTGATCTTCCGCCGCGCCAGAAGATACATCACCGGCATCGCCAGCAGAGTGACGACGAGGCCCGGCCAGGAGAACGTCTCGCCGGTTTGGGTCGAGAGATTCCAGCCTGCCGCAATCAACACATAGGCGGCGAGCCCGAACAGCAAGCCCCCCGCTATGCGGCTTGCGAGGCGCTCAGCACCTTCAGCAAACACCTGCCCGCGACGGAGCTCGGCTGTCAGCCGCCAGATCAGGACGCCGGCCGACGCGAGCTCAATGAGGCTGTCGGTCCCGAACGCGAGCAGGCACACGCTCGTCACTTGCACGCCAGCCCATATGGCGACAGTGGCCTCGATCACCATCCAGCACACGGTTGCGTATTCCAACCGGAAAGCGCGCCGGATCAGCGTTCCTCTATCGAGATCAGTCGCTGCGGCGGGAGCAGGACCCGCCGTGCAACACATGTCGTGGCAGCACGGCTCTGGGCGGGTGATCGGAGTATCCGACTGAAGGGACAGGCTGGTTTCCATGCGCCACCTCGACGGCTGGGGGGTGGCGCACTACATCAACCCTGTAGCGACTACAGGGTCAAGAATGACACCCGCCACATACAGCATCGGCGAACTCGCCCGCGCGACCGGCATGAAGGTCGAGACCATCCGCTATTACGAGCGGATTGGTCTGTTGCCGCAGCCAGCGCGCACTGCCGGCAACTATCGGGCTTACGTAAAGCCACACCTTGAGCGACTGAGTTTCATCCGGCGTGGACGAGATCTCGGCTTCTCGCTCGATGCCGTGCGGGAACTGCTGCTGCTTTCGGATGACCGACAGCAGCCGTGCCGCGAGGTCGATCAGGTGGCGCGCGCCCACTTGGCCGAGGTGGAAAGCAAAATTGCCGACCTGTCTGTGCTACGCGGTGAGCTTCGGCAGCTCATCGAACAATGCCGGCATGGCACGGTCGCGGAGTGCCGCATCATCGAGGCTTTGGCTTCGCGTGCGCACTTCAAGATGAATCGCATCGAGAATTCGTAGCTGATGCCGGCGATGCCGTCGATTTCCGGCCCAGATGTCCGCGCTTTTACCGTTACGGTCTCACTCCAGAGATAACCCACGCTGATGCCAACCATCCGTGCCACCACGCAGGATGGTGACATCTTTGAGGCCGGCGGCCAGCATCTCCGCCGCGGCACGGGACGAGCGCCGATCGGTCTTACAAACGACAATGATCGGTTGTCTGTGGCTCACTATCTCGGACATCCTGCCGGCCAGCTCGGCAATCGGCACGTTGACGGCGCCTGGAAGGTGCCCGGGCGGCGCGTTGAACTCATCGGGCTGGCGGACGTCGAGCAAGACAATGGGATCGCCCGTCGCTAAGCGGTGCTGCAATTCGTCCGATTCGATCCATTCAGGCTCTCTTGCGCGAAATCGGTGAAACAGGCGCGGCACGAACGCAATCACGGCGAGCACGCCAAGAGCAAGCAGGCCATAGCGAAGGCCTCCGATATCACCCGTTGCGGCTGAGCGACCGGCATAGCCGAGCCAGGTGTAGGCGACCGCACCTGGCAACATGCACACGACGGAGGTAACGACGTAGGCCAGCAGAGAGATGCCGGTCAGGCCGAGCGCGTAGTTGAGCAGGTTGAAGGGCACCAACGGTATAAGGCGCATGAGTGCGACAAATCGCCAGCCCTCGGCCGTTACGCCATCGACGAGGTGCCGCAGCCGTCTGCCAACACGCCGTGTCACCCACTCGCGTGCCACAGTGCGCGCAAAGAGAAAGGCAACGGTTGCTCCGAGTGTAGCGCCGGCGAGATTCCACGCGGTACCCCAGATCGGACCAAACAGCGCGCCGCCCGCCAGGCTCAGAATGGCGCCAGAGAAAAACAGGATCGTGGCGGTCGCATAGATCAATATGAAGCCAATCGGTGCCCAGACACCAAGGGCGAGCACCGCGTGCCCGATCGACTCTGGCCGGAGAATGTCACGATGTGACAGCATCCAGCCAATGCCGGCCGCCAATAGAAGCAGGAGCGCGAGCCGTATCAGCAGGCCACGGCCGATCATAAGGTCACCGCCGTGCGGTCGCGCGCGGGCATGTCACGGCGCAGCGGTTGCCACAGCATACGATCGAGCCTCAGCTCGCGTGGCTCGCGAAACCGATCAATGCCAAGTGTCATGTTGTCGTGGCCCAGCGCGGGCTGGTCGCGGTAGGTGTGGAACAACCGGTCCCACCAGGGCACATTGAAGCCGAAATTGCTGTCAGTTTCACGTCGATCAATCGAGTGGTGCACACGGTGCATGTCAGGCGTCACGACAAAGAACCGCAGCATACGATCGAGCCGCGCCGGCAGCCGGACATTACCATGGTTGAACATGGAGGTCGCGTTCAACACCACCTCGAAGATCAGGACGGCGATGGGTGCCGCACCCAGCGCAAGGACGGCGACCAGCTTGATCAGCATCGAGACAACGATCTCGCCCGGATGGAAGCGCAACCCGGTCGTGACATCGAATTCCAGATCAGCGTGATGCATCCGATGCATCCGCCAGAGGGCGGGAACCGCATGGAACATCACATGCTGGCCGTAGATCGTAAGATCGAGGAGCAGGATGGCGCTTGCGACTGCGAGCCACGTGGGGAGAGGGACTACATTGAACAGGCCCCAGCCTTTGGTCTGGGCCAGAAATGCGACCCCCACTGCCGCGAACGGGAACAACAGGCGCAGAACGAGCGTGTTCAGCACGACGAGGCCGAGGTTGTTCGGCCACCGCAGGATGCGTCGGATCGACTGCGGCCGACGGGGGGTCGCGGCTTCCCACAGGGCCATCAACACGAGGATGCCCAGGAAGCTGCCCAGCCGGATGATCGGCTCGGCGGCGATGCTGGTGCTAGGCATGGGAGCATGCTTTCATGCGTCGACCGGCGTGAACACTCAATCAGTCAATTGATCGTATATCTGCGAGCGTGACGCAATAGTCAAGCCTCACTCGTGTGTCGCTCCTGTGCCGGGACGCCGGTGAGACCGGTCACCTCGATCGCACCAGTTTGCTCCGTGTGAAGCCTTTCTCGGGCCAATCAAGCCAGGTGCCCGTGCCGAGGAATGCAAATCCGGCGATCTCGATGAGGCGGACATAGATCGCTGCCATCGCAAAGGTGACCAACGCGGCGCCGATCGCCGCCAGCGCAACCGGAGCGTGCAAGCCATGGCGTCGCCTTCTAAGCCAGAGCGGCGGCACGGCCAGCCAGGCGAGAACGACAACACCGCCGGCCCAGACCGCGTCATTCAGTGCAAGCGCGACGCCAAGCATGCCGAGCACCGCGGTCGTGGCCAGTGTTCCGTAGCATGCGAGCAGCGACTGGACCGCCATTGCCGGGGCCAGCCACCGACAGCTCACAAAATTCTGCATACCGATGGTACTCACCTTCACTTCGGGCAATGGTATCGGGCTCTCAGGCTGGCCGGCGGGCTTGGCGGGCAGGAGGCGCCAGGCCTGCCGATCGGAGGGCCGGCTTGATTGCCGGGGCTCCGACCGGTCGGCTCATCAGGGCTTGCGCGCAAGGAATGGGTAGCCAAAGACCTCGAACCGCCTTGCGTTCTTTTCGCCGCCTGCGCCGCCGAAGGTATCGGCTGGCGGCCCGACCTTCACATCGACGAAGCCGATCTCCTCGAGCATTTGTTGCCAGGCTGCACACGGCAGACCACCGGCAATTCACGCCGTCCAGAGATCGATGTTCTGCACCGCCGCTTCGGGTACTGGCCGACCGTTGGCGATGTCCGCGAATGCCAGATAGCCGCCTGGCCGCAGCACACGAAAAATCTCCCCCAGCACGGATCGCTTGTCCGCGCAGAGATTGATCACGCCGTTGCTGATGACGACATCGGCCCATCCGCTTTCCACCGGCAGGTCTTCCGCCAAACCTTCGCGGAACTCGACGTGACCGCAGCCGATCGACGCGGCGGTGCCCCGTGCCTTCGCAAGCATCTCTTGCGTCATGTCCACGCCCACCACACGGCCCGATGGCCCGACGTGGTGCGCCGCGACGAAGCAGTCGAACCCAGCGCCTGATCCCACGTCTACGACACGCTCCCCTTTCCGCAACGGGCGGAGGGTCAGCGGATCGGCGACGCCGGCGAATGATTCGACGGCGGCATCCGGCAATGCGCCGACCGCTCCGGCGTCGTAACCAAGTCGCGTCGCGAGCGGGCGGCCAGTATGAAAGTGATAGTCTCCATGCGGGTCGATGGCCACTTCACGATATTTCTTTCTGACCTCCTCGCGAAGTGCGCCGGCGTCAACAGCCGTATCCACAGCCATGATAGATCTCCTTCCCATCGTTAGTTTGTCAGGTACGTTCCTCATCCCGATCCCTCGCGTCCCCCAATAGCGAAGACAGCACCAGAGACGAATGTGAGAGCTGCGATGACAGGGATCGCCGTCGCAAACCCGAAGAAATCGGCAATCAGCCCGGAACTGAGCGCACCAACCGCGTAGCCAAGATCGCGCCAGAAGCGATAGACGCTGAGTGAGCGCGCTCGCATGATTGGATGTGCTGCATCGGAAATCGCCGCGATCAGCGTCGGATAGACCATCGCAGTGCCGACCCCGAGCAAGGCGCTGGTAGACAGCCACCAGTTGAAGGAGCCAGTCAAAGCGGTCAGCGCCAATGCCGCGGCCTGCAACCACAGACCCCATACAACCAGGCCCCGCCGCCCGATCCTGTCGCTGAGAGGGCCGGTCGCAATCTGCAGAATGCCCCAGCATGCGGGATAGACAGCTTTCAGGACGCCGATGTTTTCGACCCCGAGGCCGTGACTGGCGAAGAACAGGGAAAGAGGCCCCAAACCATGCCATCTTTGAGGTTGTTGACCAATCCCGCCTGGCAGGTCGCGAACAAACGCCTGTCGCCGAAGCTCGTGCGGCTGAAGACCTGCGAGAATCTCAGTGCCTCCGCCGTGCCATGACCATGAGCGCGGACTTCGTGGCGCACATGGTCGGCGGTGTCGCGAACGACCAGAACCGAGAGCCCCAGGCCCAGCACCGCATAGACAGCGCCGAGATAGAATGGGTCAGGACGCAAGCCATATCTGGCAGCGATCCAGCCGGTCAGGAACGCGGTGACGCCGACAGCAAAATAGCCCGCGAATTCGTTGAGGCCGACGGCAAGGCCGCGCGATTTCGGCCCGACAAGATCTATCTTCATCAAAACTGTCATCGACCAGGCGAGGCCCTGGTTGATTCCGAGCAAGGCATTGGCGGCGACCACCCAGTTCCAACTCGGAGCCCACATGATCATGAATGGCACGGGTAGCCCGACCAACCAGCCAAGCACCAATGTCCGCTTGCGGCCCCAGGTCTCGGCAATCTGCCCGGAGACCAGATTGGTCAGGCCTTTGACCACGCCGAAGCTGACGATGAAGCCGGTGACGACACTGGCCGAGGCAATGTGGAATGCCTCCGACCCGAGCAAGGGAACGACCGTGCGCTCCAATCCGACCATGCCGCCGACGAAGGCGTTCAGCAGGATCACCAGCAAGAACTGGTTGAGATTGGCACGAATGCCGAGTTGGATCTCAGGTGCTGCCGGGATGGACGAAGCTGTTGCCATGTTTGCTGCCTCCCGGGCTGCTGGATCACGCGAGCACCCGGCGAAGCTGGCGCACGACCTCGTCGACCTCGCCTTCTGTGGTGCGCCGGCCAAGGCTGAACCGGATCGCGCCCATGCCAACTTCAGGCGCGACACTCATAGCCTTCAGAACCGGCGACAACGCAACCTGGCCGGCGTGGCAGGCCGACCCGGTCGAGGCAGCCACCTCCGGCATGGCAGCCAGGATGTCAGCGCCGACACGTCCGACAAACGAGACGTTCAGCGTGTTTGGCAGGCGGCGTGTGGGATGGCCGTTGAGAACAACTTGATTGCCGAATTCTGCTTGCAGCCGGCGCCAGAAAAGATCACGCAGCACCGCTAGTCCGGGCATGCCGATCCAGTTCTGTGCGATTTCGCATGCCTTGCCCAAACCGGCTGCCAGTAACGCGCTCTCAGTGCCGGCGCGACGGCCGGCTTCATGCCCGGCGCCATGGATGAGCGGTTCAATCTCCACGCCATGTCGGACGTAAAGGGCACCAATCCCTTTCGGCGCATAGACTTTGTGCCCAGCAACCGAAAGCATGTCAGCTCCCAGCTCATCGACGCGCGTCACGATCTTGCCGACCGATTGCGCCGCGTCCGTGTGAAAACGGATACCGTGGTCATGGGCAATTGCCGCGATGTCGGCGACCTGCTGGATTGTGCCGGTCTCATTGTTGGCGTGCATGATGCTGATCAGGCGGGTGTCGGGCGTGATGGCGCGGCGGACGTCATCGGGATCGACCAGCCCAGAGCCATCGACCGGGACGCGGGTGACCATCGCGCCGAGCGTGGCGAGATACCGGCACGGCTCCAGGATTGCCGGATGTTCGATCGCCGACGTGACAATGTGCGTCGGACCAGCCCGCGGCCCACCGCATAGGCCCTTCAGCGCAAGGTTGTTCGCCTCGCTGCCACCACTCGTGAAGACGATCTCGTCCGGCGCGCAGCCCAGCAATGCCGCAACCCGCTCCCGTGCGGTATCCAATGTCGCCATGGCTGGTGCAGCGGCCCAATGGCCGCTCGACGGGTTGCCGTAGGCGCTTTCCAGCAAATCCCGCATCACCGCGGCCACATCCGGGTCAATGGGCGTGCTGGCATTGTAGTCGAGGTATAATCGTGCCATCGCGTCGAGCCTCGGTCTGTGCTGCAGGGCAGGTTGACTTGCTTCGAAGAAACAGTCAATTAACCAATTGAGTGATATGGAATGGGACGAGGATCTATGTCAAGCCGCAGCGCCGCCAGCGCCGTTCGGGCGGCACTGGCCGAGGTGGCCAAGGCGCTCGGCCACGAGCACCGGGTGGAGTTGATCGAGCAGCTGGCGCAGGGGCCCCGCAGCGTTGAGGCGTTGGCCGAGCGTGTGGGCCTTAGTCTCGCCAACGCCTCACAGCATTTGCAACAGTTGCGGCGGGCCGGCCTGGTCAGCACACAGCGCGACGGCAAGCGGGTGGTGTATCGCCTGGCCGACGAGGTCGAGACGGACATCGTCTCGCTGCTCTCGGCACTGCGGCACGTCGCAGAGCATGCCGTGGCGTCAATGGAGCGGGTTGTCGCAGCTTACTTCCGGGCGCGCGACGAGCTGGAGCCGGTTGCGGCCCAAGAACTGGTGGCACGGCTACGCCAGGGCGATGCGGTGATCCTGGATGTGCGGCCGGAGGACGAATATGGGCTAGGTCATTTACCGGGCGCGCTGAATATCCCGCTGCGGCAGTTGGAGCACCGGCTGTCCGAGTTGCCGCGCAAGCGCGAGATCATCGCCTATTGCCGCGGCCCTTACTGCGTGTTGTCGTTCGAGGCGGTGGCCGAGCTGCGTGCGCGTGGCTTCAAGGTACGGCGGCTGGAAGCGGGTTTTCCTGAATGGAAGGCCGCGGGCTTGCCGGTAGAGGCGGTGGCGTGATGGTCATGCGTGCTTCCTTGTTTGAACGGACCAGCGGATGAGCGACCACATTGAAGGAGGCTGCCTGTGTGGCACGGTGCGGTTCGCGGTGACGGGCGAGCCGCTCAACGTAGCATGGTGCCATTGCGAAAGTTGCCGCAGGCACAGCGGTGCGCCGGTCTCGGTGTTCCTGGCGGTGCGGCGGGATGATTTCGCAGTCAGCAAGGGCGAGATCACCCGATTCAATTCATCGCCCGGCCGATGGCGCGGATTCTGCGCAAGGTGCGGCTCCACGCTGACGTGTGAAGGGGAAGCGAACTCGCCCGAGGTTCATCTGCACATTGGTTCAATCGACGAGGCCGCTCGATTCGCACCGACCCGGCACATTTTCCCGGAAGAACGCCTGCCGTGGCTACATCTAGGTGACGGTCCCGGAGACGACAGCTAACGTTTCGTTTAGAGCCGTGTTCGAAGTGCTGGGAGATCGGCGCTATACGAATCGCTCGCACAGCAGATAGCGGATGATCCCGAACTGGTGCAGGTCCTCGCGCCTATCAGGCTGATGCCCGCTGCCGTGTGGCCGATGACGGGCTGGAAAAGTGGTCATTCTCGCTGATCGCTGCCATTAAAGCCGGAATACGAGCGTGCCAGGGTCAGTCCAGGAGCACGATGCGCGAAGGTGTTTGATCTGCTGTGCGAAGTTTGCGCCGTTCGGATTTGGACCGCCGCTGACGCGGCCAGGAACCACTCTCTGGGCCTGCAGTGCTCATCGCGTTGAACTCGATCGGCATCTGACAGGCGGGCATCGATCGGCGATGTGCGAGGACAGGCAGCCAAGCCTGCTCTGATCGCAGCGTACGCGATAGCCGCGTGCAAATACGTGATCGACAAACGGAAAATCACAAGCAGAGCAGTCGCGTGCCGCATGCGCGTCCGGCGCCGCAAGGGTGCGGGCCGCGGGGCGGCCCCGTGCTGCGCACGCCCTTGCCCCGCCGTCGCGATGGCGGCTGCGGGACGCGGTCTTCGGAAAAGAAGACCAGAAGGAGATTGGCACGATGCGCATCATCACGCGCGTACTTGGCATTGCGGCAGGAGGCTGCCTGCTTGCGTTGTTCCTCTACCTCGTACTGGCACTGCCGGGAGTGTTGTCCGATCGAGACAGCATCGTCGCGACGGCAACGCTGCGCGGCGCGCAGCGCTAGCAAAGCGCTACGCGCGCCTGACCTCCCCGAACCACTCATACCATCCAATAGGAGGCGCAGATGGATACCTCTCCAGACTTCACCGACTATGAAGCTAAAACGTCGGCCTTCGCCGCGTTGAGAGCTCAGATCTTCCCCGACAACAAGAGAACGCTATTCGAGGTTCTCGCTTCAGCGGGGGTCGGCACCGTCATCGTGGAATTCGACGGCTGCGGCGACTCCGGCCAGATCGAGTCGGTAACGGCATTCAACGTGGTCAACGAAGAGATCGCGCTGCCGTCGACACCTGTCGAGATGCGTGAAGTGGTGTTCGATGACCTGACGGTTGCCGTTTCAACCCAAGCGCCGAGCGAGGTCATTGAGGCGATGGCATACGATTTCCTGGAGCAGACTCACTCCGGGTGGGAGGATGGAGATGGCGCCTTCGGCCAGTTCACCTTCACCGTCGCAGACCAGTCGATCACGCTCGAGTTCAACGAGCGATACGTCGATTCGAACTATCACCAGCATGAGTTCTGAGGGGGGCGCGATGGCACACAGCTATCACCACGCGGTCTCCTCGGCTCGCAAATGGGGCGGCGCCGCCGAGGACTACCTCGCCATCCACACATGGTTCGACCGCAGCAAGGAGATCGTCGCCGATTTCAGGCACCGCGCACTGCGCCATCATGCCGAGGGCATCTTCCTGGCGGTTATATGGACACGCAAGAGCGGTTTGATTTTGGCGCCGACAGAGATGGTCGTCCCGGTAGTCCATAGGAGGGGCCCCGCCGTCCGCGTAGCGCGGATCAGCGCGCAAG